>ENA-UOJE01000375-UOJE01000375.1-human-gut-metagenome-genome-assembly--contig:-C23-NODE-375-length-53362-cov-9.127769_pt1 | contig 53362 bp, 51 predicted proteins | sample MGYA00242341_ERZ723888 | MGnify/ENA metagenome assembly ERZ723888 | reverse complement strand
GCGTCATCGCCGTTTTTATCCTCAATCGGGCGCGATTCGGCGGCGATTGGGATCAAATCATGAGCCTACCCCGCCGGTTTACCCTGACAGGACCCCAAAAGGATAGGCTGGCGGTGTCCCCGGCGGGGAATACCGATTCCCTGCGGCGCGGGCATGTGGCGCACAGGAATATCCTGCTGCCGGCCAATGAGGAAATCCTGCTTCCTGATGTGGCGGGAGATTCTATGGAACTGGAAGCGGTGTTTGCTCCCGGCCGGATACCGGTATTGGAACTGACTGTGCTGCGTTCTCCCGGACGGGAGGAATGTACCCGTATCGCCGTTTATCGGCAGCGGGGCGATCTGAACTACCAATGGCTGGAAAAACTCGGCTGGATTGATTCTCACGACACCATTGTGTCGCTGGACGCCACCGAGGGATCTCTGGGCGGGGATGTGATGACCCGGCCGCCGGAAACCGGCTCCCTTTTCGTGGCGCCGGAGGAACCGGTGCGGCTGCACATATTTATCGATAAATGTGTGGTGGAAGTGTTCGTGAACGACGCCCTCTGCCTGTCCACCAGGGTGTTTCCCTCCCGGTTGGATAGCCGCGGCGTCTCTCTGCGCGCCATCGGACAGCCCGGCCGGATGCTTTCGCTGGACGCTTGGCAGATGGCTTCCATTTACGAAGAGGGCTGAGCGGAAAAGCATATAAACAGATGATGAAAGCCGGCCGTCTGCACCCAGGATGGCCGGCTTCATACATCTATTAACATTTGAACTGTCCCACAATTTACGGAGGTGAGCATATGGTAAAACTGACGCCTGTCATGGGCTGGAACGCCTGGAATTGGTTCGGCGGCAACGTCAGCGAACAGCTGCTTTGCGAAATCGCCGACGCAATGGTATCCTCCGGCCTGGCGGACTGCGGCTATGAGTATATCATTGTCGATGACGGCTGGTCTCTGAAAACCAGGGATAAAAAGGGCAGACTGGTGCCTGATCCGGCCAAATTCCCCAACGGCATTCAAGCTGTTACTGATTATATCCATGGCAGGGGCCTGAAGTTTGGCATGTATTCCTGCGCTGGCAACCTGACGTGTGCCGGGTATCCGGGCAGTTTTGAGCACGAATTTGTGGATGCGGATGCCTTTGCTTCATGGGGTGTGGACTATCTCAAATACGATTACTGCTACCACAGCAAGATTATCCCCGGAAAATATCTATACCGCAGAATGGGAATCGCCTTGGAAAACTGCGGACGGGATATCCTCTTCCATGCCTGTTCCTGGGGAACGGACCAGACGCATGAATGGATCAAGGAGACCGCTGCCTCCATGTGGCGTTCCGGAGCGGATATCTATGACAACTGGGCGACGGTGGTTTCCCTGGTAGAACATCAGGCTCCGCTTCATCCCTACAACGGGGTAGGCTGCTTCAATGACATGGATATGCTGATTGTCGGTCTGGAAGGAAAAAGCCCCATCAGTCTGGGCGGGTGCAGTTACACACAATATAAAACCCATTTCTCCCTCTGGGCTTTTTTCGCCTCTCCGCTTATCATCAGCTGTGACATCCGCTGCATGTCTCCGGAGACAAAAAATATTCTCACCAATCGGGAACTCATCGCCATCAATCAGGACAGAGCCTGCCGCCAGCTGGTCAGGCTGGATGGCGTCATGTGGACCGGCGCGGACCCCCTCTGTTATTACAAGCAGCTGGAGAACGGCGACATTGCCATAGGGCTTTTCAACCTCAGCGATGAAACCTGCACGGCCCGCTTCAATCTGGATGAGTTGGGCCTTCCCTATAGCACGGGAAAAACACTGGAAATGCGGGAGCTGTGGACAGGAGAAAGGGTCCGGGTGGAGAATGCCGCTGTGAGCTGGACATTGGAGGGCTGCGGCTGCGCGGTATTCCGCTGCAAGGTGGTGGATGCCGGATGAACCGCTGCATCCGCTGCGGCGTACCACTTTCCCTCGACGATATCGGCGCCAGCAGGAAATTCCTCGGACGGGCTGTACGGGAATTTATGTGCCGGGAGTGTCTGTCGCGGGAACTCCGGGTCCCGCGACAGTTGATCGATCAAAAAATTCAGCAGTTCAGGGAGGAGGGCTGCACACTGTTTATGTAAGAAAAGCAGCATGAGGCAGACCAAGGACGCGGCCGGTCCGGCGGCGGGCGTCTTTTGTTTGAATAAGACAGAAAAAGGGAAAGAGGCCGCGCAGATTCCGAAGCGTTAGGATCCAAAAACAAAAGAAAGCGTGGTATGGCTATGTGGAAAAAGCTCATTTCGGCGGCGGCTGTTTTGGCAATGCTGGCAGGGCTAGGAGTTCCCGCCTTCGCGCAGCCCCTCCCCCCAGCGCTTCATTATCAGGGCGAAGATAACTGGTACGCCGTTTACAGCACCCAGACCAACATCACCGGCAGCTTCGACACCACTACCCTCCGCCATTGTGAGATTCAGCAGACCAGCGGAGACGTGCGCATCTGGAAGCCCGCCATCTCGGAATCCGGCCGCGGCGCTTATTGGTTCGCGGTACGTTCGGATGGGCTGGTGGCTCCGGACGACGGTTACACCGCCGGGCTGAAATATGTGGTCCCCGAATCCGGCGCCTACAGCGTGGATATCCGGTATTCCGGCGGTTCCGGCGGCGGCAGCGGGGATGGGGTCATCTTCGGCATCTATCTGGACGGCCGGCAGCTCCATGCTGAAAACGCAGTTGCTCCGGTTACTGGCGGGAGTTATACCGCCGTGCTACAGCTCGCCAAGGGGCAGTGCCTGTATCTGCTGGCTGACCCCAAGACCAACGGTGCATATGATTCCCCCTGGTACAACGCGGAGATTGTTAAAACCGGCAATGCGGTATCCAGTTTTGGGCAAAACACCAACCTCATGGAGCAGGCGGGGGAGATGGGCTGGACCGCCGTGTACAGCCACACCGCCAACCGTGGCGGCAGTTTCGATATCGCTGCCCTTCAGGACTGCTCCCATAAGGATATGTCCTCGGGTTCACCGGTGTGGAAGCCTGCTTCCGGCACCGCCTTCCAGTATTTCGCCGTCCGTCCCGACGGGCTGGTGGCTCCCACCGACGGATATACTGCCGGGGTCCGCTGGACTGCCGCGGAATCCGGCGTCTATCGGCTGGACATCGCTTATTCCGGCGGTTCCAGCAGCGGCAGCGGCCAGGGGGACGGAGTCATCTTCGGCATTTATCAGGATAGCCAAGTGCTCCGGGTGCAGGATGTGACCGGTTCCCTGTCCGAGACTGCCTACAGCGGAACCTTTACCATGCTGAAAGGACAGAGTTTTTATCTGCTGGCTGATCCCAAGGGCAGCGGCGCCTATGATTCTCCTTGGTTTTTTGCCACTGTGGAAAAGACCGGAGAGCTGCCTGCTTATGCTTATGGCCAGAACGGCGTTTCAATGGATACACAGGGAGAAAAGGGCTGGACTGCGGTATACAGTACCGCTGTGAATCAAACCACCAGTTTTCCCACCGCCACCTTCCAGCCCGCAGAGTATAAAACCGCTGGGAGCCAGAATGTGTGGAAGCCCCAGGCCGCAGCAAACGCGACTCCCGCCGATCCGGTGTATTATTTCGGGATTCGCCCGGACGGCTTCGTCGGTCCGGCTACCGGCTACACCGCCGGGATGAAATGGACAGCACCGGAAACGGGATATTATGATGTGTCGGTTCAATATTCCGGCGGCCAGGGCAGCGGCGGGCAGGGAGACGGAGTCATCTTCGGCATCTATCTGGATCATCAGAAACTGCATGAGAAGGATGCCGGCGTCCGGATCACAGGGGGAAGCTATACTGGCCGGGTTGCCATGGCCAAGGGGCAGAGTATTTACCTGGTGGCGGATCCCAAGACCGGGGGCAATTACGATGATCCCTGGTTTGCCGCCTCCATCACGCTGGCAGAAAACCCAGGGGACGGAAGGGAATCCCTACGGCTTTATGACGTGCCCGCTGCCTATCCTCAAGAAGGAATCGTTTTCCAGGTAAAAGTCAACGGCAAACCCATCGGCCTCTATTCCGACTACAACGCCTGGAACAACAAGGTGAACTTCGGTTACTTTGATTTCGGCGGAGAGGGCATCGCCGAGGTGGAGATTACCCCTCAGTTCAGCTATACCGCCTATGAGCTGCTGCCTGCGGCGGACGGCGTGCAGTCGGTGCGGGAAGGAAACACCATCCGCTTTGCGGTGACCCGGCAGAACAGCAGCATCACCCTGGTGCTGGATGGCAACTACCAAGGACGGACACTGCATCTCTTTGCCAATGCCATCGACTACAGCGCTCCCACTGCCAATGAAACCGGCACAATTTATTTTGGGCCGGGATTTCATGACCTGTACGCTGCCGCCTGTGCCGGGCATTATGAAATTCCCTCCAACACCCGGGTGTATATCGCCGGCGGCGCCGTGGTCAAGGGCACGCTGGCGGCGGCCGGAGTGGATAATGTGCAGATTGAGGGACGCGGCATGGTGATGATGACCGGCAATAATACGGTGAACACCTATCTGAATATACCGGTAGCCGTCACCTACAGCACCAATATTGCCATCTCCGGGATTCTGGTGAACAGCCACCGCAATCCCGGCTGGTCTATGAGTGCCCATATGACCCAGGGGCTTACCGTGCGGGATGTCAAGGTGGTCAGCACCCGGTATGCTTCCACCGACGGCTTTGACCTGTCCAACAGCAGCAACGTGCTGCTGGACAATCTCTTTATCCGCAGCTGCGACGACTGTATATCGGTAAAGGGATTGGGCTCCGGCGCACCTGCAGACAACCCGGCCAACGAGAATATCCGGCTGGAAAATCTGGTTTTGTGGAACGACTGCAACAACGCGGTGGTATTGGGAGAGGAATCGGTGGCCAGCGCCTACCGGAATATCATCGTGCGCAATGTGGATATCCTCTACTCCTACGACGACCGGGATAATCATGAAAATTTGAACGAACGGGCGGCCCTCAGCCTAGTATGTCTCCACGGCACCTATTATTCCGATATTTTGTTCGAGGATATCCGCATCAACCGCTGTGAGCGGCTGATGGTGATGACTTTCCTGGACAGCTTCTGGTTCGGTTCTATCCAGGGAGATCAGTCTACTCCCGGCGGCATCAGTGGCGTCACCTTCCGGAATGTTCAGGTGAAGGGCAATTCCGGCAGCCGGATCGCCAATCAGATTCTGCTCAATGGCTGGAACAGTGACAAAACCATCCGGAACGTCACCTTTGACAATGTGTTTATTCAAGGGCAGAAGCTGCAGGCCGGGTCCTCCTATATTGTCCGCAACGCGTATGTGGATGCCAGTCAGCTGAATTTCAGCTGATTGTAAGACTGTCAGCGGCTAAGGCTTTGCCGGACCAAAGCCTTAGCCGCCATTCTCTTCGGCATACAGAAAACCCGTGGGATCATCCGAAAGAATCCGTATGATCCCACGGGTTTTGAACCATGATATAGCACCGCTTATTCAAACCTCATCAGGCATAAAGGTAGGTGTGGAGATCGGTCACCGACTGCTTGGGATCCTTCAACACCAGCATGGCGCCGCCGTTAATGGTTTCATTGCGGTATGCGCCATTCTGAGGAACACGGTAATCGGTCATAATATCGTAGGACAGATAAGACGCCACGTCCATCACATAATTGAGAATATCGCCCCGGCCCATATTGGTTTTCACTTGGGGCAGCAAATCATCCAGCATGCCGGTTAAGGTGAAAATATCGGCATGGCGCGCCTTGTCCAGCAGAATTTTCATCGCCTTCTGCTGCCGCTGCACCCGGCCGAAATCGCTGTCCAAATGCCGGATGCGGACGTACTGGAGGGTCTGGAAGCCGTCCAGCTGATAGACTCCCGGTTTGTTGGACATGGGCACAAAGTTGGGGTCCCCGGTTTCCACTGTAGCAGTGGTTCCTTTCTTGGGAATCTGAGTGGCCTCCGGCCCCGTCAGTTCGATTTCGATCCCCCCCAGTTTATCCACCGCAATGGGGAATACCACAAAGTTGATGCCGATATACTTATCGATTTTCAGCCGGAAATTCTGCTCGATGGTTTTAAACAGCAGCTTTTCCTGTCCAAAGGCATAGGCGGCGTTCAGCTTGTTGTAATCGTCCTTGCCGTCCCCGTCCTTGTCCCGGCCGGGAATGGTGATACAGGTATCCCGCAGGAGTGACACAAATTTAATGGTCTTGTTCTTTTTGTTGATAGAGACGATCATGTTGGAGTCCGAACGGGCGGAATAGTTGGTCCGCCCATCGATACCGATCAGCAGGATGTTGGTCACATCCTTGGTATCCCCCATAACAGGAATATCCGCCACACTGGTAGCGTTTTCATAGGGATCGGTTTCGAACACATAGTCCGGGATGGATTCCGGACCTTCTCCCTCCGGATAGGAAAAATCCGAGGGGATATCACCGGTGCCGGTATCGATTTTATTCAGCAGATACCAGCCGTATCCTCCAATGCCGATGCATCCCACTGCCACAATGGACAGCATGGTAACGCACGCCACCACCACCCGGCGCACCGCCTTGGGATAGCGATGGCGCTTGGCCGGGGCTCTGCGGGTATTGCTTTTTGATCGGGACGCGGTTTGTTTGGTTGATTTCATCAGCAATCCACCCTTTCGGTGTCAGAACAGTCGACAAATTGTGCTAAGAAAGCATCCCCATCATAGCACACCCCTGCGGAGATTGGCAAGCAAAGAAACTGCAAAAACCATTCTGACGCTGCGGCTCACGTATTCCAAAAGGCGGCGGCGAGATACAGGCCCTCCATCTGTTGCGGCCACAGTGCCGCCCGTCTGCCGTCGGACAGCAGAGCGGTATAAGCCCCTGATGCTTCTCGGGAAATACAAAAGGAGCGCAAAGGCAGAGAAAAACCCGCGCCGCACAGCTTCATGACGCTTTCCTTCATCGTCCATAGCCGATAAAAAGCCGACTGCCGCTCCGCCGGAGTCAGCCGCTCCAGTCCTCCGGTCTCCTTGGGATGAAACCGGGCGGCGATGCGGAGCAGACGGTGGTCGGGCAGAGGGTCTGGGCTTTGAATATCCAGTCCCACCGGACAACGGGCTATAGCGGCGGCCGCCCATACACCGCTGTGGGACAGGGAGGTGTACAGCAGACCGCTGCTTCTATCGCCGAGACCGGCGGCAATTCCGTCGGGGAACGGCTGGCCGGAAGGAGAAGGCGTCCAATCCAGCGGATAACGTTTGGTCAGCGGTTCCAGCCTGTCGGCGGTAAGCCGAGCCGCCGGAATAATCGTGCAGCCTCCTTCAGCCGAACCATCCGCCTTCGCCAGCGCTTGGTAAAGCAGTGCTGACACGGCCACCGACTGGGCAATAGCTGCGGGATGAGACTGGCCCTGAATTCGTTTCCGCCGGGAGGCGGGCAACACTTCCAGCAGCTGGCGGCAGGTGAGATCCGGCATCTGAGAAAAATCCGTCAGGTATATGCGGCATGGAAAAACTCTGTTTGTATTATCTGCGTTCATCCTGTACTCTCCGGCGGCCGGCCGATAAAATCCGGCGCATAGGCAACAACCATATTCTGTCCTTTTATTTTCAGAGTAACATTGGAAAGACTTTCCGCGAACCGCGAATAGGACAGGCCCAGCGCTTCTCGTCCGCCTAGTGTATCGTACAAGGCGGCGGCGTCCTCCAGTGAGCGGACGCAAATCTCGGGATGATTGGTGTTGTACCGATTGATGGCGGAGGCAATATGCAGGCTACTGTAAGAGGAATGGCGGCGGTCCGCGGTACGGTAGAGGGCACCGATTCCCCACGCCGACAGAACTACGGCCGCTGCAATAAGCAGAATCCGCTCCGCCAGCCGGAGGAGCGGGGTTCGTTTCTCCCGATTCATGGCGGTCAGAACAGGCCGGTAATACGGCCGTCGGCGTCCACATCAATGGCCTCCGCAGCCGGTACCTTGGGCAATCCGGGCATGGTCATGATGTCGCCGGTCAGCACCACCACAAAGCCCGCACCCGCACTGAGCCGCACGTTTTTTACCGTTACCCGGAAACCTTTGGGCCAGCCGGTCAGCGCCGGATTGTCGGAAAGGGAGTACTGGGTTTTGGCCATGCAAACCGGCAGGCAACCGTAGCCGAGGTTCTCCAATTTATCCAGTTCTCTGGCTGCGGCGGGCAGATAATCCACTCCGTCGCCGCCGTAAATCTCCCGTACAACCGCTTCGATCTTCTCCCGCAGGGGCTGCTCGTCGGCGTACATCATGCGGAAATGGTTGGGTTTTTCCGTCAGGCGAAGCACTTCCTCCGCCAACTCCAGGCCGCCCTCTCCGCCCTTGGCCCACACTTCGGACAGGGCCACGTTGGCGCCCATTTCCTCGCATTTACGCCGTACCAGCGCCAGCTCCGCTTCGGTATCCGCCGGAAAGCGGTTGATGGCCACCACTGCGGGCAGCCCGAATTTGACGGTGATATTTTCGATATGCTTGAGCAGATTGGGCAGACCTTTTTCCAAAGCATCCAGATTTTCGCTTGTCAGATCCGCTTTGGCCGCGCCGCCGTGATGCTTCAGGGCCCGCACCGTGGCGACGATCACCACCGCGTCTGGATTCAAACCAGCCTTGCGGCATTTGATATCTAGGAATTTCTCCGCACCCAGATCCGCGCCGAAGCCGGCCTCCGTCACCACATAGTCTCCCAGCTTCAAGGCCAGGCGGGTAGCTGCCACACTGTTGCAGCCATGGGCAATATTGGCGAAGGGACCGCCGTGAACCAGCGCAGGTGTGTGCTCCAAAGTTTGCACCAGATTGGGCTTAATAGCATCCTTCAGCAAAGCAGCCATAGCGCCCTGGGCCTTCAGCTGCCCGGCCGTCACCGGCTGTTCATCCCGGGTGTAGCCCACCACGATGGAAGCCAGCTTCTGCTTGAGATCCTCCAGGCCGTCGGCAAGACAGAGAATGGCCATAATTTCCGAGGCGACGGTGATATCGAAGCCATCCTCCCGGGGAACGCCGTTCAGCCGTCCCCCCAAACCGTCGGTGACCTGACGCAGCTGCCGGTCGTTCATATCCACGCAGCGCTTCCAGGTAATCCGCCGCACGTCGATTCCCAGGGCGTTGCCCTGGTGAATATGATTGTCCAGCATGGCGGCCAGGAGATTGTTGGCCGCGCCGATGGCGTGCATATCGCCGGTAAAATGGAGGTTGATATCCTCCATGGGAATCACCTGGGCCCAGCCGCCGCCGGCAGCGCCGCCCTTGATGCCGAAAACAGGCCCCAGGGAAGGCTCCCGGAGCGCCAGCACCGTCTTTTTGCCCATCTTATGCAAAGCGTCCCCCAACCCCACGGTGGTGGTGGTTTTTCCTTCCCCTGCCGGGGTGGGGGTGATGGCGGTCACCAGAATCAGCTTGCCGTCCGACCGTTCCTGCAGCCGCTGGGCAACAGCGGGAACCACCTTGGCTTTGTAATCCCCATACAGTTCGATGTCCCGGCGTGCCAGGCCCAGCGAGGCGGCAATATCCTCAATGGGGGCGGGAGCGACGCTTTGGGCGATTTCAATATCAGATTGATACGGCATGAAAGACCACCCTTTCATTTTATTTTGTTCATGGATTGCGGCTCGTCAACGCGGCATCATCGGCTACCCACTCCTCTTTGCCGGCGCTACCGAACACCGAGCGGCGGCTAAGAAAAAAGGCCAAAGCAGTGGAAATCACCGCCGTGATATCGGCAACAGGTTCAGCGGCGAATACGCCGATGGCGCCCCAGAAGCGGGAAAATAGCAGGATCAGCGGAACCAGCAGGATCACCTTGCGCAGCAGAGCCAGGAAAAGGGAAATTTTAGCGTGACCCGTAGCCACAAAGGTCTGCTGACAAGCGATCTGGATACCAAAAATGCCGATACCCCCCATGTAAATGCGCATGGCGGGAACCGTGGCGGCAATGAGTCCGGCGTCGCTGTTGAACATCCGGACAAAAAGCGCGGGGAAGAGCAGACAGGAGGCCCACATGAAGCCGGTAAAGCCCACGGCAGTGAACAAGAAGCACTTGTAGGCCTTGCGCACCCGGTCAAAATTGGCGGCGCCGTAGTTGTAGCTGATAATGGGCTGGGCGCCCTGGCTGAGACCGGTCAGCGGCATCATTACCAACTGCATGACGCTGGCAATGATGGAATAGGCCCCCACATACATGTCTGCCGTGGCCAGATCCGGGCTGACGCTGCGCAGGCTGGTGTTGATGACGATTCCCACCAGGCTCTCGGTGGCGCTCATGATAAAGGGGGAAGCGCCCAGCGCCAGCACCGGGCCGATCAGCTTCCACTCCAAACGCATATGCGGCGGGTAGAGGCGTAGCTTGGTTTTTTTGCCGCAGAGGAAGCACACCACCCACACGGCGGAAATCGTTTGCGAAAAAACAGTGGCAATGGCAGCGCCGATGACGCCCATACCCAACCCATAGATAAAAATGGGATCCAGAATGATGTTGCACACCGCGCCGATGAGGACGGTGAGCATGCTGGTGGTGGCAAAGCCCTGAGTATTGATAAAGGCGTTGAGCCCCAGCACCAGCAGCACCGACAGGGTTCCCCAGGCGTAAATGCTGAAATATTGCTCCGCATAATCGATAGTGTTTTCCGTGGCCCCAACCAGCAGCAGCAAATCCCGGCAGAAAAATTCGCAGACGGCGGTAAGAATTAGCGAAAAGATCACTACCATCGGCAGACAGTTGTTCAGTATCCGGTTGGCTTTTTCCTGCTGTCCCTCTCCCATACGAATCGCCGCCAAGGCGGAACCGCCGATGCCTACCAGGCTGCCGAAGGCGGAGATGACCACAATCAGCGGCAGGCTGACTCCCAGGGCGGCAATGGATTGGGTGCCCTGTGCCCCCGGCAGATTGCCTATGTAAATACGGTCCACAATGTTGTATAAAGCGTTGATGACTTGGGCGGCGATGGCTGGTACAGCCAGCCGGAGCATCAGACGGCCGATGCCGTCCTTCCCCAGGTCGGTGTTTTTGGGCAAGCACTCATCTCCTAAAAAATACGGTTGCCAGCGGAGCCTGAATGGGTTCGCAGAAGGTTCATCCCGGCTTCTTACAAGGCCGCGAGCCCTCTGAGAAAGACGGGCCGACCTCTTTCCCTGAGAACGATTTTACAGAGGAAAAGCGAAAAATGGCTCATAAGGAGCCATTTTTCGGGTCGGTCTCGGACTGAGCGGGATAAGCATTATTTCCGTGCAAGGACGGTTTTAACCTTGGCGGTGATGCCGGCTGCGTTGAGGCCAAACAGGTCCAGCAGCTCCGCGGCAGGGCCGGATTTGCCGAACACATCGTTGACGCCCAAGCGCTCCACCGGTACCGGCACGGTTTCGCAGACTACCTCGGTTACCGCGCTGCCTAATCCACCGATAATATTGTGTTCCTCGGCGGTGACGATGGCGCCGGTTTCTTTGGCTGCGGCCACAATGATCTCCCGGTCGATGGGCTTGATGGTGGCCATATTGATTATCCTGGCGGAGATGCCCTCATTTTTCAGCTGCTCAGCGGCAATCAGCGCCTGATTCACCAGCAGACCGGTGGCAATGATGGTCACATCCCGGCCCTCCGTCATCTGCACACCCTTGCCGATCTGGAACCGATAGCTGCCGTCCATCACCACCGGCAGGGCCAGCCTGCCGAAGCGCAGATACACCGGGCCGTCATGCTCAGCGGCTGCAAAGACCGCCTGACGGGCTTCCACATCATCGGCGGGGTTGATCACCGTCATGCCGGGGATGGTGCGCATCAGGGCGATATCCTCGCAGCACTGATGGGTAGCACCGTCCTCACCCACGGATATGCCCGCATGCGTGGCGCCGATCTTCACGTTCAAATGGGGATAGCCGATGGAGTTGCGCACCTGTTCAAAAGCGCGGCCGGCGGCGAACATGGCAAAGGTGGAGGCGAACACCAGCTTGCCGGCGGCGGCCAATCCGGCAGCTACCCCCATCAAGTTGGCCTCAGCGATGCCGCAGTCGAAAAAGCGGTCGGGATAAGCTTTTTTGAATCCGCCGGTTTTGGTGGCGGCGGCCAGGTCGGCGTCCAGCACCACCAGGTCCTGCCGATGCGCGCCTAACTCCACCAGGGCGGCGCCGTAGGAATCCCGGGTGGCCTTTTTGATAACTTCAGCCATAATTAACCCTCCTCTAATCCATTCAGCACGGCCTGCAGTTCGGCATAGGCCTGATCACGCTGTTCCTGGTTGGGGGCGGAGCCGTGCCACGCCACCTGATTTTCCATGTAGGAAACGCCTTTGCCCTTGACCGTCTTCTGGATGATGGCGGTGGGCTTGCCCTTGCAGGCCCGGGCGGCGGTAAAAGCGGCGTCGATCTGATCCAGGTCATGACCGTCGATGGTGATGACGTTGAAGCCGAAAGCCTCGAACTTCTCCGGAATCGGATAGGGAGAATTGACCTCCTCAATGGTGCCGTCTATCTGCAGATTATTGTTGTCCACCACGATGCAGAGGTTGTCCAGCTTTTTAGCGGCGGCGAACATGGCCGCCTCCCAAACCTGGCCTTCCTCAATTTCGCCGTCTCCCAGCACGGCATAAACGCGATAGTCAGCATGATCCAGCTTGCCGGCCAGCGCCATTCCTACCGCAGCGGAGATGCCCTGTCCCAACGAACCGGTGGACATATCCACCCCCGGAGTGCCCTTCATGTCCGGATGCCCCTGAAGCATGGCGCCAGTGTGGCGCAGCCGCTTGATCTCCTCTTCGGGGAAGAAGCCCTTCAGGGCCAGCGCGCCATATAGCGCGGGGGCGGTGTGGCCCTTGGAGAGTACGAAACGATCCCGGCCGGGCCATTTCGGATTCTGCGGATCCACCTTCATCTCTTGAAAATACAGGTACGCCAGGGTATCCGCCACCGACAGAGAGCCGCCGGGGTGACCGCTTTTGGCGCTGAACGTTCCCTCAATCGCCGCCATACGGATCCGAGTGGCCGCGATGGCAATCCGCTTTTTGGTACTGGAATCCATTGATTATCCTTCCTTTCACGATGCCTGTTTCATAAAGGCGGGTAAAAACACTCTCTCCGTATGATACCAGATGGTCACACGATTGCCTATCGGCAGTCGTGTGATACAGCCGCCCCCATTCACTGCCGCCGCAACGACAGACTGTGTCTAGTATACCATGAAAAAGGGCAAAAAAATAGGGTGCAGATGCAGATTCTTCTCCTTTTATTGGAAAGGGAATAGGGCATTGTGCCAAAGGGTTGCCGGACTGCGTAAAGTTTCCACACTTTCCACCGGGTTATCAACAGCCGGTTGTTGCCGCCGGGAGGTATTCCGGCGGGTATAATTCGACGGATTCAGCGCTTTGTTTTTCCTTCACAAATTCAAGGGGGAATTTCACAGCAAATGACAGTGGACAAACCGCCGCTTTCCATGTATAATAATAGAATCGCTTGTTCCGACAATATGGAAAGCGTGATGGATTTTTCTTTCACGGCTTTAGGGAGGAAATGGAATCTATGATGAAACTCAAACGGGCGCTCTGTGCGGGGTTATCCGCGCTGATGCTGCTGTCGCTGCCGCTTGTATCCGGCTGCTCCACACCCGAAATCGCCATGACGGTGGACGGTCGGGAGTTTTCCACGGGGGAATATCTGGCCTACCTGCTCAACACCTTCCAGACCATGGATCAGAGTTATTATCTTTCCTATTATGCATCCGCGGGCGTGGATATCTGGGCGCAGGAGTTTGAATACGGCGAGGGAGACAACGCCCAGAAGCTGAAGCTGGCCGATTATATCAAACAGATGACCCAGGATACCATCATCCGCCAGATTGTCCTCAAACGGGAGCTGGACGCGAATAATCTTTCTCCCCGTGAAAAGGACGTGGAGGAGATGAAAACCGCCACAGCCGGCCTCACCAATGATTCTCTGCTGACCTACGGCATCAATAAAGAGCACTATATGGCTATGGCCGAGGCGGTTTTCACCTATGAAAGGGGCTTGTTCTACGGCCTCTTTGACAAGGGCGGTCCGCAGGCCATGAGCGAAGAGGATATTATCAAATATTTCAACGACTATTATCTCAGCTACAAAATCATCGAAGTCAGCCTGACCGAGGACGGCAAGGATATGGACGACGATGCCAAGAAAAAAGAGCTGGAGAAGCTGCAGGATTACCTGGATATGTACGAAACCGAAAAGGATTTCGATAAGGTAATCGCCAAGTATAAGGAGGACACCACATCTACCTCCTCCGGAACCGGCTCTAGCACGGGAAGCACCGCTGGCACCACTCAGACTACCACGACCACCACCGCCGCGGTCACCGAACCCACCGGAACAGGCACAACTACCGGGACGACGGGAACCGGCACCTCCACCACCGGAACGGGCACCTCCAGCGACGACGAAGAGGAAGAAAATAAGGATCCCAATCGTCACGATATCGACGCAAACCTGTACGGGGACGAGGATTTCACCAATGCCGTGAAGTCTGTGGAAATTGGCAAAGCTAAAATTGTGGAATACAAAAAGAATGGCACCACCAGCACCGCCGCGTTGATCCTGCGGATGGATCCCCGGCAGCAGGAAGGCAAAACCGAGGATGAAATCCTGGCGGATTCCCGGGAGGATATCATCTACGGCGCCAAATATGAAGATTACAACAAAGACATTCAGAAAAAGGTGGAGGAACTCCGGGGGAAAACCACTCTGGATAAGACGGCCATCCGGATGTGTGACCCCAAGAACTTCCTGAAATAACCCAGTCGGCATAAAAAACCGGCTCTTTCCTTAAAAGGAAAGAGCCGGTTTTTCAATCTATCAGTCTTCCACTGTGACGGTACCGTCCGCGGCCACCGTGATGGTCATGCCATCCTTGACATAGGCGAGAAAATCCGTCCCCAGATTGTCCACCGTGGGCATAGAGTGGGCGGTCCACACGTCCGCCAAAATCGCCCCGGCCGCAGCCAGGGAATCGATGGGATCGGAGAAAAGCATGGCCGCCGGAGCCACCCCCATGGAACAGGCGGTATGCAGCACCAGTCCGCCGGTGGTGGAGCCGATGGTTTTCGGCAGACAGAGAACCCTGCCTGTCAACGGCTTGTTATACAGATCGGCGTTATTCTGATCGCCGCAAACCGCCTCCTTTGCCTTGGCCAGCAGGCTTTTCTGGAAAGAAGCCAGGGTGTTGAAACCACCGTGAGATACCACGGCAGGCGCCTGGACAGCGCCGGGTACCACCGGACGGCCTTTGAATTCCTTTTTCATCTTCACGCCTCCCCCTTTCCGGTGAGCTTTCGGGTAATCTCATTGTCGGTCATATACCGGGCGGTGGTATAGGTGCGCAGTTTATTGGAGTTGGTGAGCACCGGCATGTTCTTGCACAGCGGATTGTTCATGTACATCAGCGGGCAGATATAGGACACATGCGCCCCGGTGGCCCGCAGCCGTTCATAATAAGGGGTGGCCCGAAATTCCTCCAGCACTCCTGGCGCAGCGGTGAGCACCGTCTTGTAAGCCAGTTTGCTGCGCCCGGATGCCTTTAGTCCCGCTTCCAACCGGTCGGTCCAACTCTTCAGCTGGCCGATGGAAAGGTGGGGACAGCCGATGAAGGCCAGCTTGGGCTTCACGTTTGGGTTCTTCCACATCAGGGGATAGCTGTCCTTGACCCGCTGCAGTTCCGCATCGTCGATAACGTAAACCTTGGCATCGGGCAGCAGCAAGGAATCCCCCTGTTCCACCGCTTCGGGGGTCAGACCCTCCACGTGGTACAGACCCACCGCGCCGTTGGAGGCGGAGGCGGCGCCCATGTCTTTGAGATAGGCTTTGGCATCCTCATTCAGCTTGCTGCCGATGAAGGGCGTCAAGCCCCGGATATAGGGCACATCCTCCATCACCTTGAGGCCGATGGCGCTGCCCAGGATCTGGGCCTCGGGCACCTCGGTGGTGCGAATATCAATGAGCCATTTGGCTTTGCGTCCCTCGTCGGTGAGCAGATCAAAATAGGGGGTCTTGCCCAGGATGGCACCGAAGAGATCGATATAGGCTGAGTTGCGGTTGCAGCGTGCTCCCAGCACCGAGTTGGCGTAGACCACCGCGGAGGATTCCGCCCAGCTGAGGATATCCCCCTTCTTCGGCACATTGCCCACCTGATCCATATAACAGGTGCAGGAGAAGGCGGCGTCGCTTTTCAGTCCCAGCTTTTTCAGCTGCTCTTCATACCGGTCCTGGGTGCCGTACATCACCCCGAACACAATTTTCTGCAGCAGATTGCAGGGGACGTTTTCATGATCCAGCGGCCGGGGATCCACAGTGAAAGGCTCCTTGGCTTTGATCCCGGCGGCGATCAGCTCGTCCATGACATCAAAGAGGGCGGTCATCACCGATATGCCGAAGGATGTCACCAGATGGGAAGGACCGGTGGTTTCCACCAGCCTTTCGGCTCCAAAGGTTTCGCCGTACATCACCACGGTTTTCATGATCTTGGCCATGATCTCGCCCTGACTGCCTTCCAAAATCGCCTGCTCTTCCGACGTCAGCTGCATACGATGGGGCGTGACTGCTGTTTCCGTCATGATTATCCCGTTCCTTTCCTGTAATTTTATAATGACAGGCCCAGCGCATACGCGGAGCGGACTGCTTCAAATACCTTACCCACCTGAAAACTGTCGCCGATGTTATAGAGAGATTCCGCCACATGGCGGCGCTGGGCTTCCAGGAACAGCGCATCGTCCGCCCGGCCGCCGGCGGCAATGACCACCAGGTCGGCGGGCAGGGTTTCCGTCTTTTCCTCCACCTTGATTTTGGGCGCCAGGGGATTCTCCACATTTTCCGGCAGAATAGGATGCCAGGTCACATAGGGATCCGGCACCGTGGGGGAGACATTGCGTATCACCTGCACGCCGGCTTTTTCGAAGCCGGTTACCCGGGTGCAGTTCAGCAGCTCCACCCCCGCTTTCTGGAGATAGTGGATCAGGTGGCCTCGATTGGCGGTGCAGACGTGATTCATGATATAAGGGGTCATCTCCACCACCTTGACCTCTTTATTCAACTCGTATTTCAGCCAATACGCGGTTTCGCAGCCCACCACGCCAGCTCCCACCACCACGATATTTTTCGCGCCTTCGGCCAGCTCCGGCTTCACCAGCAGCTCAGTGGCCTGAACGATGGGCGCCTGATCCGCGCCGGGCAGATGCAGTTTGGTTTCCGCTGAACCGACGGCGAAGACCACTGCATCGAAATGCTGCTCCATCAGCCAATCCGCATCGGCGGCAACGCCGGTGATAAACTCCATATCGGTTTCCGCGCAGGTACGTTTCACCAGGTTTTCCAAATACCGGCGATAGTTGTCCACGTCGAACTTGATCTTGGGCACGCTGCCCGGGATCAGCCGGCCGCCGATCTGACCGCTTTTTTCGATCAGCCGGACCTTGTGTCCCCGCCAGGCGGCGGTAACGGCAGTGATAACCCCCGCGGGACCCGCGCCGATCACCCCGATGAACCGGGGCTTCTCCGCCCTGGGCAGGGTATCGGGATAAATATGTTCAAAGGCGGTGCGGGGGTTGACCGCACATTGCGGATGGCCGCCTTCCACAAATTCGTTGAGACAGCCCTCCTGGCAACCGATGCAGGGCAGAATCTCGTCCACCCTGCCCGCGTACGCCTTGTTGGGCCACTGGGGATCCGCCAGCAAGGGGCGGCCCAGCATCACCATGTCGCACTGGCCCGTCCGCAGGGCGGCTTCCGCCAGGTCCGGATAGCCCAGCTTGCCCACGCCCACCACCGGCACCTCTGTACCGGCGTTGGAGAGAATCTTATTTTTCCGGAAATAATCCTTAACGGTTTTCGCCACTTCCAGAAAGCAGCCGGGCGGCATGGATCCGGGAGGATGGGGCAGCCACCAGTTATCATAGCAGCCCAGGTCCACATCGAAGATATCCACGCCTGCGGCGACCAAATTCTTCATGTATTCCAGGGTCATTTCCACCGTGCGGCCGTTTTTGAACTTCTTCAAATCGGAAATATTCATGGTTTCGCCGTAGGTCTCGTTGAGAGCCAGAGAGAGATCGATGCGGTACATGATGGGGTAGGCATCTCCCACCCGACGGCGGATTTCCCGAACCATATCCAGGCCAAAGGCCTGCCAGTCGGCAAAGTGCCCCAGCTTCCGCCGGTTGAATGCGGGGTTGGTCAGCTGCTCCAACAGATATCCCTCGTGGCCATGGAGATAGCAGCCGTCGATGTTGGCAGCTTTGGCGTCCGCCGCCGCCTGCCCGGCATTCTTAATGATTTTTTTCAGCCGGTGGCCGCTGAGCGGCATACAAGGCACCTGAGCCATGTAGAAGTTGGGATTCATGGAAGCGGAAACAGGGAATTTCAGCGAATTGATCAGACACTGGGGATTGCCCACCCGTCCCAGACCAGGAGTCAGCTGAATAAAGAATTTGGCGCCGTAGCTGTGAATGCCCGCCGCCAGATCTCGCCAGGCGGCAAACACCGTGCGGCTGCGATCGATACGGGGAAAATAGGAGAGCTTATCCAGTTCGATAATGGAATGATCGATGCCGAAGCTGATCGGTACCAGACCGGAGGTGATAAGACCCACGCCGCCCTTGGCCCGTTCGATAAAATATTGGATCATCTGCGTATTGGGCCGTCCTGTCTCCTCGCACATGGAGATGTTGCCCATAGGGGCCATCACCAGCCGGTTTTTCACCGTCATGCGATTGATCTTGATGGGAGAGAACAGGGATTCATAGGGATACAGCCGCTTGGTCATTCGTCCGCTTTCCAGCCGGGCTTCATCGTCAAACCAGCTGCCGTAGCCATCCACCAGGCGCTGGACGCTTTCGTCTGTTTTCAAGAGCTTCTCCTCGCTTTCACAATCGTTTTGTAACGGCACTTTTACGCCGTTCGCTTTCCTCATTATAACGCACTTTTACGCGGAAAGAAAGTCTTTCGGAAATATTTTGATAATCAAATAAAATAGATCCAAAAAACAATCCGATCGTCGAAGTGCGGCAGCTTGATTGCCGCTTACTCCCTTGCCTCGCCCTCTTCAATGGATAGTTAAGTGTGGCGCGATGATGACGACTTTTTACAACGTGATGGGAAAAAGGAAAACGCACAATGCGTGGATGAATCGTAGAAAGCGTCTGTTATGAAAAGACCCTTTCTATTCTTGTTGCGAACTTTCTTGTGAAATTTTCTGTTTCCCCCTTGATTTTGACGGAACGGTATGCTATAATCACCTTCGCTGTTTTAAATATCCGGGTGTGGCGCAGCTGGTAGCGCGCTTGACTGGGGGTCAAGAGGCCGTGAGTTCAAGTCTCGCCACTCGGACCAGAATAAATGTCGAAAGAAGTCGATCGCTGTTACAACTCATTTTTTGAGCTGCGGTTATTGGCTTCTTTCATTTTTTTACTAAGAATCATACAAAAAGCTATTTTCGACTTTTAGGAGGGAGTGTTATGATTGATACAAACCATGACAATATTTGTATTCGAGACATGTGTCAAGACGATATAGAATCTATACATGCTGAAAATTTAGCAAACGGCTGGCACTCGGACAGAAAAGTTTACGAGCGATATTTTTTTCAACAGAACAATCATCAGCTTTATGTTTTTGTTGCGGAATTTAATGGCAGTTTCGCAGGCTATACAACACTGCGGCCGTGTGCTATTACAGGACCATTTTCAAATAAAGGGATACCAGAAATATCTGATCTCAACGTGTTTATCAAATATCGGCGCAGAGGGATTGGCAGTAGATTACTGGATGCTGCTGAGAATACGGCGCGTAAATTCAATAGCATAGTCTCACTGGGAGTCGGCCTGCATGCGGGATATGGCTCGGCCCAAAGGCTTTACATAAAAAAGGGCTATTTATTCGACGGCAGCGGCGTTTGGTATAAAGGTTCTCTGTTAGAGCCGTATTCCGATTGTTGCAATGATGATGATCTAGTCCTCTACTTATTCAAGCAATTATGAACAAAATCACATAACAGCATTGTGAAAGTTCAAGTCTCTACACGAATTTTTCAAGCAGATCTTTTTTGTACCACCTTTACAGCAAAAAAGCCTCGTCAGTGACGAGGCTTTTTTCAATGAAATTCGTTCTCGCACAACGAATGAAATATTTGATTTGCAAGAACGAATTTCATTTCACTTTGTGCAAAGCAGAAAATTTTATAATAGTCTTAGCTATCATTTCATATTGCGGAGCAATAGTTTTGTAGATTGTCATGATGCTTGTCAGCAAGGAGAAATGGCTGCATGCTAACAGAAGCTGATTACAACAGTTTATCGTTACTGTTCGATTATGCCGGGAAAAGTTTTAAAAACTGGGAAGAAATCGACATCAATTGGGGCTTACGCATTAACGAACCTTTAAATTTTCCGGTCGGCGGCTTATATGCCAAGGACTATGATCAGGCCGGAACCGAATATTGGTTTTATGACGGCATTCTTTCATACGGCGTGTATGTTTGGATTTTACTTGGCGCGGTTTGTTCGGTAATAACAATAAAAAAAGGGAAATATATCACCAACAGCAGCAACTTTGTTCTTGAAAAAAAGCCTGAAGCGTTTCCTCAAGAATTGTCTGCATGCTCTCGTTTATTTGCTCCTATACTGAATTTGACTCCGAAGGATTTTGATACAGAGACTGATTTTCTAAAAGAAGCTTCAAGGCTGCTTGAAGGGGTTGCAACGTTTTCCGAGGCAAAACAACAGGAATATTTCTTCACCCTGAAAGACGGCACCTTTCCCCAAAAGCTTGTTGACAAGTGTATGATTTCTTTTAATATCTCGCAAGATAAAGTTGACGAAATTTATCTTAGCATAACAGATGAAACAGAGAAAAAAGCGCTTAAACAATGGTCAGGAAGGAATCCATCGCCCCGCTCACAAATATTCGAACAGAAAAAACCGGGAATTTTCAGATTTATTGAACGGTTCTTCAAGTGAAATGAAAACACCATTGAAATCTGACTCCTTTAGTCTGTTTGTATATGTTTGATTTATCCAATTGTTTTAGGGAATACTCCGGTCGCTTCTGTTCGGGAGTTTTTTATTGTGAGCGTTTGAAGTCATCTGATAAAAACGCAAAAACATCTTTTTCGTAGCCCATAGACAGATCGCCGCAAGCTGTATATCGCTTGCGGCGACTTTTTTATAAACGTCACCGGCGCGCTCTTTCCGCTGTGCCTCCTCCATCGCCAAAAATTCCGCTCCGTTCATCTGTCCGGTTGCCAGCATCCTCACGACGGCTCACTGTTGCTACCAACTTTTGCGTGATAGAGGGTTCAAATCCCCCTTGAAAAAAGCGTTCGGGTACATTTTCTCTCTTTTTTGCAAAAAGCCTTTGAAATCGATTGATTCAAAGGCTTTTTCTTTTTCTGCGGTGCAGAAATGATCACGCGCGGACGGAGGAATAAAGATGTTTGCTCATGCATAAAATTTTAATACCCAATAATAGGCGGTGAGATTTACGAAACGGGATTTATCGCTTTGGCAGTTTGCGGGGTTTGCTTTGACAGCGCTCGGCGGAACGCTGCTGCATTTTCTGTACGACTGGACAAGCGGGAATATTCTGATTGCTCCGTTCTCGGCTGTGAACGAATCCACCTGGGAGCACATGAAGCTGCTGTTCTTTCCTCTGTTTATCTTCGCGCTGATACAGAGCCGATTCTTCAAGAATTACGAAAATTTTTGGTGTGTGAAATTAGTTGGAATTTTGACTGGGCTTATGCTGATCCCCGTGCTGTTTTACACCTACAACGGTGTGCTCGGCAAATCACCGGATTGGGTCAACATTGCGATATTCTTCATTTCGGCGGCGGTGGCGTTTCTCCTTGAAACACGGCTTTTCAAAAAGAACAGTTTGCGGTGCAAGCGGCCATGGCTCGCCTTTGCAGTCATCTGCCTGATCGGTGTATTATTTGCGGTATTTACCTTTGCCGCGCCGCGGATACCGCTGTTCCAAGATCCGATTACGGGAACATACGGGATATAAACAAAGCAAAATACCGATGAGGTTTCATTTGAGTTCTCATCGGTATTTTTATCTTTTTCCCGGCTCAATATAATCTGCAGTTCATCATACGAGCAGTGATGTTAGTATGGTGGCAATGCAGAAGTATTTTTTCACAAGTGTGTTTCTGCGGATTCTCTATAACTCCAGGGCATTGAGAAAGTCTTTACATTTATTGTGTGATCCCCAATCGCCAAAAGGCACGCTCGGCTCGCCTGTGCGGTTGTAAACACGCTCACGACAGCTCGCTGCCGCCTTTTGCGGTTTGTGCCTTGCGGCGCCGGAGACTCATTTTATCGCACCCATCTAGATCTGCGGTCGGCAACTCTTTACGGATTGCCGACCGCTTTTTGTTCCCTTCGCAGTCATAGCAGCATTTTTGTTTCCTTTAACGCCGCCGCAAACTATAAGAGGTCGCGGCGGCGTTAGATTTATCTCTTATTGCGTACAAGTTCTGTATAAAAGCTTTCAAGAAGTAAACGATATATCCATAGTATATAAGGGGGATCATTATGGATAGGGAGACATTAATGCAGGAAGTAAAGAAAATCTATGCCGGTATCTCTCAACAGGAGACGCAGCAGCATTTTACCCAAACTAACAGCAATTCAAATCCGGAAAAGTATTATGAGGGAATACTCAATATGGTTCTGCAGGAGATCACCGCCGGTACATTTGACGGGTTTCGCTCCGGTCGGGATATAGTGGAGGCCGTTTCAAAAGATAAACGCAAATGGCTGTCGCAATGGAATGAATCCATGCAAGGGTAATTGTCAGCTTTTCATGAGAAGTCATCTTTTTTCTCAGAGCTTCCAGACCAAAGGCCGGCAACTCCTAACGAGTTGCCGGCCTCTTTTTGCGGTTCCATTAAACCGTTTTTCCTATTCTCCCAGCAGAAGCGCCCGCGGAGAAATCTCCCGCATCCATCGCCGTATCTCCCGGTGCCTGGGCATCCACCGGTCCAGCACCGCATAGAAGGCGGGGGAGTGGTCGGGATGGATGAAATGGGCCAGCTCATGAAGAATGACATAATCCAAGCAGAAGGGCGGCAGGGACAGCAGAGCAGCGTTGAGGGTCACCGTCCCCACACCCGCCGCGCAGCTGCCCCATCGGGAGGTCATGCGCCGTATCCGCAGCTGGGGATACGCCACTCCGTCCGCGGCAGCCAAAGGGTATAACTGATCCAGCCGTGCTTTAAAGGCGGTCGCCGCCTGCTCTGACTGCCAGCGTCGAAGCAGAGCCGGCAGCTTAATCGGATCGGAAGCCGTTACCAGCAGCCGTCCGTTCACCAATTGGGCGCCGGCCGGAGAACCGGTCCGCTCCACGATCTCCAGCGGTTTTCCCCACAGCTGGGGGCCGGACGCCGCCCCGGCTTCCCGCCGGGCTGCCGTCCGCTCCAGCGCCTGCAGCAGCCAAGCGCCCCGGGAGATAACGAACCGATCCGCCTGAACCGGAGAGAGACCGCGAGGAACGGAAACCGTAATCCGCCCGTCCGGCTGCACTCGCAGATTCAGATTCTTCACCTTCTTGGCCGTCAGCTCATACATGATCTCCCGGCCCTCTACCACGATCCGCCGTTCCATGTTCCAAGGATCCTCCAAAAGAACACGCGCCGCCGCCTCATCGGCCGCAGCGCGCAGATTCCAGTCCTGTATGATTTTACATGTTCTCCTCAATATAGGAGACCAGCTCGCCCACCGTGCGGATGCGCTCGATCTCCTCATCGGGGATCTCCACATCGAATTCATCCTCCAGGGACATCAGCATATCCACCACGTCCAGGGAATCCGCGCCCAGATCGTCGGCAATGTTGGTTTCCGGCGTAATAGCGTCTTCCTCCACATCGAACTGATTGCTGAGGATCATCTTGACCTTTTCTAATACCATCTCGTTCATCCTTCCCAAAAAGTAATGGATTGGCCCGCCTCCGGGAAATGGACAGGAAAGCGGCTTTGTGCTATAGTAGTAACGGTCCCATGCGCAGGGGTACTCCCCTTACAGTAAGGTCCCTCCTGCGGGGGGAACCAGCTCAATCGGGATCACACCAAAATAGTATTAGGATTCCCACGATTTGTCAATGACCTTTTCGCAAATTCTTTGTAATTATTCTTCGTTGCGCTCCAAATTATTCCGGAAAGGAAGTTTTTTCGATGGATTTCTCCCGTTACGCCGTGATTGGTCATCCTTTGGGCCACAGCATGTCGCCCTTTATCCACCGCCGCCTCTTTGCCCTGCAGGGCCGGGAAGAGGATTACGGCAGCGTGGATATCGCTCCGACTGACCTGTCCCAGAAGCTTCCCGCCCTGTTGGCAGAAACCCGAGGACTCAATGTCACCATCCCCCATAAACAAGCGGTGATTCCCTTTTTAACCCGGCTGGAGGGTCGGGCCGCCCTCTATCGTTCGGTAAATACCATCGCTGTCACCCCGGAGGGCGCGGTGGGCCATAACACCGACGCAGACGGCTTCCTCTGCGCCCTTAAAGCGGCGGGAGTCCTTCTTAAGGGGCGGGCGGCGCTGCTGGGCTGCGGCGGCGTAGGCCGCACCTTCGCCTGTGAAGCCGCTTTGGCGGGCTGTTCCATCGTTAATGCAGTCCGGGAAGCGGACCAGGAAGCCGCAGAGGCGCTGAAAGACTATGTTCTTACCCTGGCCCCCGGCACCGACTACATCATCGTCTCCCTGGATACGCTGGCCGGCCAAGGGGAAATCGACCTGCTGATCAACGCCACGCCGGTGGGAATGTATCCGCATGCGGATGCTGCGCCGGTGGATCAGGCGGCGGTGGAGCGCTGCGCCGCCGTCTTTGACGCGGTGTACAATCCCCGGCGTACCCGGCTGTTGGAAATGGCTGCGGCGGCAGGCGCCAAAACAGTGGCCGGAATGCCCATGCTGGTGTGGCAGGCCGCTGTGGCGCATACCATCTGGTACGGCGCCGCTTTCCGGGAGAGAGATATCCAGGCGTTGGTAGCCGACGCCCAGGATGAGATGGAACGGCTGTTTCAGTAGGGAGGCCATTTCTATGAAAAACGTAATCCTCTGCGGCTTTATGGGCTGCGGAAAAACCACGGTGGGCCGTCGTTTGGCCGTTCTCACCGGTCGGCGGTTTGTAGATATGGACAGCTTTATCGAGGAACAGACCGGCATGACCGTTCCGGAGATTTTTGATCGCTTTGGAGAAGAGGACTTCCGCCGCCGGGAACGGGAAGCCTGCGCCGCGCTGGCAAAGACGGAAGGGCTGGTGATCGCCGCCGGCGGCGGCGCGCTGACTTTTTCGGAAAACGCCGCCGCCTTGGCCGCCACCGGCATCATTGTCCTGCTGGAGGTCTCACCGGAAACGGTGCTGCGCCGCTTGGAAGGGGACGATACCCGGCCGCTGCTCCGACGGCCGGACAAGGAATCGGCCGTGCGGGAACTGATGGCCAGGCGGGAACCGCTGTATCAAGCCGCCGCTTCCGTGACGATAAGCGGGGAAGATGAGCCGGAGAATGTGGCCGCCAAAATTCATGAAATCTGCGGTTAATCATGCGGGATTTCCGTTTAATTGGGAATTTCAAGAATTTCCTGTTGACAAATCCTCCTTCCCGTTTTATGATGAACAAGGAAAAAATCATGCCGGTATAGGCGGAGGTTCTTTCATGCGGTTAACGGCTGACAATCGATTTAGCACTTATTGCTTCGGTCATTTTATGGGCCGGGGCTATTTTTGCTACGCCGAAAAATCGCATAGGGAACCATGACGCGCACGCTGACAGCCGGATGCAGCCGGATAACGGCCGATACTGTAATCTATTCAGGCGGAGCTCATGGTATGAGCCCCGCCTGATTTGTTTTTATAAAAAATTAAATCTATTCAATGACTGCCCGCCCAGGCGGCGGGTACGGAAAGGACAAGGATTCGTTATGATCATCGTACTCAAACCCGGCGTTACCCAAAAACAGGTGGAGGATTTCTCCGCCCGCTTAGCTAAACAGAACCAGGTCAAGGTCAACGCCTGGTACGGGGAGCACAGCACCGTACTGGGCCTGTTGGGAGACACGGCAGCCGTGGATATTGAGTCCATTGCCGCGCAGGATATTGTGCAGAGCGTCAAGCGGGTACAGGAACCCTTCAAAAAGGCCAACCGCAAATTTCATCCCGACGACACCGTTATCGACCTGGGCGGCAATGCGGTAATCGGCGGCGGACGGCTGGGCGTTATCGCCGGTCCCTGCTCGGTGGAAAGTGAGGAACAGATTGAAGCGGTAGCCGCCCGGGTAAAGGCATCGGGGGCTGCTTTCCTGCGGGGCGGCGCCTTCAAGCCCCGCACCTCTCCCTACGCTTTCCAGGGCCTGCGGGCGGAAGGACTGGAGCTGCTGCGCCACGCCCGAAAGAAAACCGGCCTGCCCATTGTCACCGAAATCATGTCGCCCGCTCATTTGGTTCTATTCGAGGATGTGGACATCATCCAGGTTGGAGCCCGGAATATGCAGAACTTTGAGCTGCTGAAAGAGCTGGGCAAATGCGATAAGCCCATCCTGCTCAAACGGGGCCTGGCCAACACCATTGAAGAACTGCTGATGAGCGCGGAATACATCATGGCTTCCGGCAATGAACGGGTGATCCTTTGTGAGCGGGGCATCCGCACCTTTGAAACCATGACCCGCAACACCCTGGATATCTCCGCAGTCCCCATCCTCAAGAAACAGTCTCATCTGCCGGTAGTGGTGGATCCCAGCCATGCCGCCGGAATCGCCTGGATGGTGGAGCCATTGGCCCTGGCCTCCCTGGCGGCGGGGGCGGACGGCCTCATTATCGAGGTCCACAATGATCCGCCTCACGCTCTGTCCGACGGCGCCCAGTCCATCACGCCGGATCAGTTCGATGCTTTGGCGGACCGGCTGCGGTCGGTGGCCGGGATGTTCGGCAAAGAGATGAATCCCGCCCAAAAATAAACCACCGCCGCCCGTACGGGCGAAGAAAGGCGATGACAATATGGATCGAATGGACCAATCGACCCGTCTGCAATCTCTCACCGTTGCCATAGCCGGTTTGGGATTGATCGGGGGTTCCATGGCCATGGCGCTGCGCCGCTATAGCGGCTGCCGGGTACTGGGAATTGACCGGGATCCCGGTGTGCTGCAGGCTGCCCGGGAGCGGAAGGCTGTTCATGCGTCAGGCGGTCCAGAGCTGCTCCGGGAGGCGGACCTGCTGGTGCTGGCCCTGGCTCCGGAAAGCGCTATCGCCTTTTTGCGGGAAAATCGCGCTCTGCTGCCATCGGGTACGGTTGTCACCGACGTCTGCGGAGTCAAACGGGCGGTGGTGGATGTCTGCAGCCCCCTCTGCCGGGAGAGCGGCCTCCATTTTATCGGCGGTCATCCCATGGCGGGGAAAGAACACAGCGGTTTTTTCAATGCCGACGCCGGTCTGTTTCAGGGCGCCAGCTACATCCTCACCCCGGAAAAGGATACTCCCCCCGCGGCATTATCCCTCCTGCAGGAGTTGGCCTCGGCTCTGGGCTGCGGCCGGATCACCGTTACCACTCCGGATCACCACGACCGCATGATCGCTTTCACCAGTCAGCTACCTCATGTGCTGGCCGGCGCCTACGTCAAATCCCCCCGCTGTCCGGAACACAACGGCTATTCCGCCGGTAGCTATCGGGATGTTTCCCGGGTAGCCACGGTGGATGAGAAGCTGTGGAGCCAGCTGTTTCTGCTCAATGCCGATCATTTGACGGAGGAAATCGACACTCTTATTGCCAATCTGACCTCCTGCCGGGACGCGGTGGCGGCAGGTGATCATTCCCGGCTTGAGGACGTGCTGCGCCGGGGTCGGGAAATCAAGGAAAAGCTGCTGGTCCCAAAGGGAGGCCATCCGGATGCGGATTGATTTGAATATAACGGAGGAAACTGTTATACCCGGCTTTTATGGCGGACGGGGAGAAACCGCGGCACGCATGGTTGCGGACGGAAACAACCGCATCATGAAGGGCCGCTTGGCTCCAGGCGCTTCCATCGGCGACCACCGCCATGATGACAGCAGTGAAATCCTGTATATTTTACAAGGCTGGGGACGGGCTGCCCTAGATGGCGAAGTGGAAAATTTGGAGCCCGGCATATGCCATTACTGCCCCAAAGGACATACTCACAGTCTGGAAAACAACGGTGGGGAGGATTTGATCTTTTTCGCCGTGGTGCCCCGACAATAACCGGGAAAGGAAGATCATCTATGGAAACCATGCGGGTTAATACCACGCGCCCTTACGATATTTTGGTGGGCCGAGGGCTGTTGGAGCAAGCCGGTTCCCTAAGCCGGGAGGTAAACGGCGGCGTGCGAGCCCTGATCGTCACCGATTCCAACGTTTTCCCCTTCTATGCAGGAAAAGCCGCCCGTTCCTTTGAAGAGGCGGGCTACCAAACCTCCGTGTTCACCTTTCCCGCCGGAGAGGAACATAAGCGTCTTTCGGTAATTGCGGAAATTTACAGCCGCTTAGCCGCGGGCGGCCTCACCCGGAAGGATCTGCTGGTTGCCCTGGGGGGCGGTGTCACCGGAGACATGACCGGCTTTGCCGCCGCCACCTGGCTGCGAGGAATGGACTTCGTCCAAATTCCCACCACTCTGCTGGCCCAGGTGGATTCCTCGGTAGGGGGGAAAACCGGTGTGGATATTCCCGAGGGCAAAAATCTGGTGGGGGCCTTCTGGCAGCCTGTTCGAGTAATCGCTGATCCGGATACCCTGGACACCCTCCCGCCGGAAACCTTCGCCGACGGCATGGCGGAGATCATCAAGGCCGCCTGTATCAAAGACGCCGCCCTTTTTGACCGGCTGGAAAACGGCGAGGCGGTGCTGCCGGAAAATCTGGAAGAAACCATTCTCCGGGCCATCGACATCAAGCGCGGAGTGGTGGAACGAGATGAGACCGAATCCGGGGAACGGAAGCTGCTGAACTTCGGTCATACCATGGGCCATGCTCTGGAAAAATATTATGACTACAGCACCCTAAGCCACGGCCGGGCGGTGGCGCTGGGCATGGTGCTGATCACTGAGGCGTCCCAGCGGCTGGGGCTGACGGAAAAGGGCACGGTAGAGCGGATCTGCGCCGCATTGGAACGGCATCATCTTCCCATCGCGGACACCGCCACTCTGGATGATTATCTCCCTGGCGTGGCGCTGGATAAAAAACGCAGCGGCACGGACATTGACCTGGCCCTGCTGAAAACCATCGGCGAGAGTTTCATCTACCGCCTACCGGTTGCCCTGCTGGGAGGCTTCCTCCGGGGCGAAGAAATTTAACCAAAACCTCGCCGGATAACGCATTCCTTCTCTCCGGCCTGCCGTTTCCATCTTCCCGGCCTGAACCTCTGTCCTGCCGGGATCAACAGGAGGAGCCCATATGGAGTCAATTGCCCGCATCCTTCCCTCCCGCACAGAGGGAACCATTGCCGCACCGCCATCCAAATCCGCCGCCCACCGCGCCCTGATATGCGCTGCGCTGGCAGGCGGGGGAAGGATAGACGGCATCCTGCCCTCCGCCGATATGCGGGCCACTTTGGGCGCCGTGGAAGCCTTGGGCGCCTCTTTTATCCAGAGCGGAAATCGGGTAACCGTTCGTCGGGCGGAGGCACCGGCGGCGCCAGTGGTGGATTGTCTGGAAAGCGGTTCCACCCTGCGGTTTCTGCTGCCGATACTGGCCGCCTTAGGCATTCCCGCCACTTTTATCGGCCGGGGTCGGCTGCCTCAGCGGCCCTTAGGGGTCTATGCCGATTGTCTGCCGGCCCATGGAGTCCGCCTTCGCTTCCACAGCGGCGGCGGTCTTCCCCTGACGCTGGAAGGGCGGCTGGAAGGGGGACGGTATGATCTGCCCGGCGACGTCTCCAGCCAGTTTATTTCCGGTTTGCTGTTTGCGCTGCCCCTCTGCCGGGAGGACAGCGATATCTGTTTAACTTCCCCCCTGGAATCGGCGGCCTATGTCCGTATGACCCTGGATGCTTTGGCGCGCGCCGGCATCCGGACAGAAGAAACGTCCCACGGCTGGCATATTCCCGGCCGTCAGACCTATCAGCCCGCCGACGTGCAGGTGGAAGGGGATTGGTCTCAGGCGGCCTTCCTTCTGGCAGCGGGAGCATTGGGGGGAGACGCGGCGATCACCGGCCTTGACCCGTCTTCCGCCCAGGGGGATCGGGAAGCGTTGCCGCTGTTCCAGGCCTTCGGCGCCGATGCGGACTGGTCGGACGGCCTGCTCCGCTGCCGCCGGGCGGACTTGCACGGTATCGATATTGACGCCTCTCAGATTCCCGATCTGGTGCCGGTGCTGGCAGTGACCGGGGCGTTGGCGGAGGGAACCACCGTTATCCATCATGCCGCCCGGCTGCGGCTGAAGGAAAGCGACCGACTGACCGCCATGGCCGACTGTCTGACCCTTCTGGGCGGCCATGTGGAGGAGCGGCCGGACGGTCTGGTGATCCAGGGCGTCCCCCGGCTGCGAGGCGGCCGAGTTCCCGGCTGCAATGACCACCGCATCGTGATGAGCATGGCGGTGGCCGCTCTGGGCTGCGAAGAGGCAGTGGAGGTCACCGATCCCTACAGCGTGGAAAAGAGCTGGCCGGGATTTTTTGAGGATTTCAATAGGATTGGAGGAAACGCCCATGTCGTCGACCATCGGTAACCGCGTGCGCCTTTCTATCTTCGGGGAGAGCCACGGCGAGGCCATCGGCTGTGTGCTGGACGGACTGCCCGCTGGAGAACCCCTTTGCATGGAGGAAATTCTGGCTCAGATGGACCGCCGGGCTCCCGGCAGGGATCAGACCGCCACCACCCGTCGGGAAAGCGATACCCCCCGGCTGGTATCCGGTGTCCTGGACGGCCGCACCACCGGCGCGCCGCTGGCCGTAGTGATTCAAAATGAGAATCAGCGTTCGGGTGACTACGGCAATCTGGGCCGACTTCCCCGGCCCGGGCACGCGGATTATCCCGGCCATGTCCGCTACGACGGGTACAACGATATCCGGGGCGGCGGACACTTCAGCGGCCGGCTGACCGCCCCGCTGGTCTGCGCCGGAGCTATCTGCCGCCAGATTCTGGAGCGGAGAGGCGTGACGGTAGGTGCACATATCCTGCGGATCGCGGCAGTGGATGACAATCCTTTCGACCCGGTAAACCTGACAGCGGACACCCTCAGGTCCTTGGCTGCCTCCGGCCCTCTGCCTTTGCTGGAGCCGGATAAAGGGCCCTTCATGCGGGCGGCGGTGGAAGAGGCCCGGCTGCAGGCGGACAGTGTGGGTGGCATCATTGAAGCCGCCGCTGTGGGGCTGCCGGCAGGGCTGGGCTCTCCCATGTTCGACGGGGTGGAAAACCGGCTGGCGCCGCTGCTTTTTGGTATTCCCGCCGTCAAGGGGGTAGAATTTGGGGAAGGCTTTGGCTTTGCCGCTTTGCGGGGCAGCCAGGCCAACGATCCCTATGCCTTTGATAAAGAGGGCAATGTGGTCACCACCACCAATCATAACGGTGGCATCATCGGCGGCATTACCAACGGTATGCCTCTGCTCTGCCGGCTGGTGATCAAACCCACCTCTTCCATCGGGCAGAAACAGCAAACCGTGGATCTGGAAACCGGGCGGGAAGCGGAGCTGGTTGTGAAAGGGCGGCATGATCCCTGCATCGTCCCTCGGGCGGTTCCGGTGGTGGAAGCGGCGCTGGCCCTGGGGCTGCTGGACCTGCTGGAGAGCGAGGCCTGCACCCTGCGGCCATAAAAAGGAGAGAAGGACTGGATGATGGACGATTTAAAGGATATACGCAGGGAAATCGACGCTATCGATGACCAGCTGATTCCTCTGCTTTGCCGCCGGATGGATTGTTCCCTCCGTGTAGCTTCTTATAAAGCGGCCCACGGTCTGCCGGTGCTCAACGAAGAACGGGAGCAGCAGGTGCTGGAGCAGGTCAGGGCTGTCTGCTGCAAGGAGGGACGGGCGGATTATGCGGAAGCTGCCGCTCTGGTGTTTGCCTCCACGATGGATGTCTCCCGGGCATTGCAGCATCGGGCGCTGGGGGCCGGCCAGCCTCTGCGGGAGGCGCTGGAAGGGGCGTCTCGCTCCCTGCTGCCGCCGGAGCTGGCCCGTGTGGTTTGCCAAGGCTGTGCAGGCGCGTATTCCGATGAAGCGGCGGGCCGGATGTTCCCCTTGACCCGGGAAGCGCAACACCGTCCCATCTTTGTTTCCACTTGGGCGGACGTGTTGGAAATGGTCCGTTCGGGACAAGCGGATTACGGGGTGCTGCCGGTGGAAAATTCCTCCACCGGTTCGGTAGGAGAAGTGTATGATCTGATTATGACCGGCGGTTTTTCCATTGCCGCCGCGGTGGAACTGCCGGTTTCTCATTGTCTGCTGGGGTTGCCCGGCGCCTCTCTGGCCGATATCCGGGAGGTCTGCTCTCATCCCCAGGGGCTGTCTCAATGCGCCGATATCATCGCCGCTCATGGCTGGCGGACAATTCCCTACGGCAATACCGCCACAGCCGCCAAAATGGTGGCGGAAGCAGGAAATCCCGCCTTGGCGGCTATCGCCTCCAGAAAAGCGGGTGAGATTTACGGGTTGAATATATTAGATGATTCTGTTCAATCTGTTGATAAGAATTGTACCCGTTTCATTGCCATCTCCTCCCGGCTCACCATTCCAGCGGATGCGGACAAGATCAGTCTGATTTTTTCACTGCCTCATACCACCGGCTCTCTCTATCGGGCGTTGGCACGGTTTGCCCTGGAGGGACTGAACCTGACCAAAATCGAAAGCCGCCCCATCCGGGACGGCGGCTTCCATTATGCCTTTTATCTGGATTTTGAAGGGTCGGTTTCCCAGCCCGGTACCCGGGATTTGCTTTGCGCCCTGTCCGAGGAAATGCCCGCCTTTACCTTCCTGGGGAACTATCGGGAGATGGGACACTAAGAAGGAAACCCTTGAACTCGAAGCAAAATCGCGCTGCAGAAACGAAATGTTTCTGCAGCGCGATTTTGTTTACGATTAGGAATTCCGCAGATTTTCTTTCAGCGCCCGCATGGTATTGGTAATAATCTTCAGCTCCCGATGGGAACAATCCGCCAGAAGATTTGAAGCTTCCCGTTCAAACGGCCGCCGCGCTTCCTCCAAGCTGTCGCACAGCAGATCATCTACCGTTGTTCCCAGTGCATTGGATATGCTCACGATAGTCGGTAAACTCAATTTGGTGGCGCCCCGTTCAATATGCGAGATGTTGGATGGCTCTTGATTGGACATTTCGGCCAATGCCTGCTGGGTAAGCCCGAACTCCTTGCGATAACGCCGAATACGAATTCCGATTGCCTTATAATCAAGGTCCAATACAATCACCTCTTTCTAAAAAGTTATTGTATCTCCGATTAGGATATGTTAAAATAATTTATATATCCGAATAGGATATATAATAACTTTTTAGAAGGAAGGGGCCGTGTATGAAAAAACAATTTCCAAACCACACTGTCGGGGGCGTTTCTACGAGAATCTTTTTGATTCTGCAGCTGTCGATTGTATTGCTGTTGGCCGCGTGTGGCCATGGAACAAGATCCGCATGGCCTGATATGGGCATCAGTACAATTCTGCCCAAACCGGCTTCCAAAGAAATAAGAATTGATCTTAACCGCGAGGATTGTTTCAGGGCGGATATTTATGATTCTTCAGAAAAAGATTATCAGGCTTACACTGCCAACTGTCAGAAACAAGGGTTTACCGTTGACTGTGAAACCGCTGCGGCCGAATATACCGCTTATAATCAAGACGGATTCAGGTTGAGAATATCCTATTTCAAATACAGCGAAAAATACTCCATTATGCTTGACGCGCCTAAGGCGAACGGAACTTTTGTTTGGCCATCCATTGGAATGGCCGCTTTGATTCCTGTTCCTAAAACAAATGTGGGAACGATCACTTTAGATTCAAGCCGTGAATTTCATGCATATGTAGGCGAAACCACAATAGACGATTACAACGCTTATATTCAGGAATGCATCGAAGATGGCTTTGCCGTCGATTACAGTAAAAGCGAAAAACGATTTTACGCTCACAACACGGCCGGTGATTCTCTTTATATAGAATATCAAGGATTTCACACCATGTTTATTTCGATCTCTGCTGCAGAGAAACCGGCGAATCAGAAATAATCATCCGGGAAACCATTCAATGACTAGGCGAGAAAAAGGAAACCGATGATACCGGATTATCCCCAATCGCGGAAAAAGGTCCGTCGCAGTTAACCCGCGACGGACCTTTTTATCCTTTTATCCGAACAAATCTCCCCACCAGCCGCCACCGGATCCTGAATCGGTAGGCGCGGTGGTAGTGGTGGGCGGCGGAGTGGTGGTTTCCACGTCGCTGACCCGCAGAATAATGGTATCGCCCTCCTTGCGGTTTTCACCCGCCAGCGGCGAGGTCTCCTGTACATATCCCTTGGGATAGTCGGAGATCTGCACCATCATCACTTCCACCTTAAAGCCCATTTCCTCCAGATACGCTTTGGCGTGCTCCATTTTCCATCCTGCCAAATTGGGAATGGTCCGTTCCTCCGGCCCCGCGCTGATGACAATCCGGATTTCCGTGCCGTAAGCGGCCATGGACTCAGCGGCAGGCTCCTGGGAAAGAATCGTTCCCCTTGCCTCGCTGCTGTACTGCTTGTATTCCACCACCAGCTTCATGCCGCCGTTGAAACTTTTATCTTTGACATCATAATAGCTCTTCCCGCGGAGATCTTCCACGGCGAACATCTCACCGGGAGACTGGGAGGCCGGTTCACTGGAAGCGGGGGGCACATAGGAAAACTCCGACTGCACCGAGGGGGTGGAGGATTCCTTTCCGGACCGGCCGAACAACTCGGGGAATACCATAAATAAAACGGCGAAGGCCACCAGCATCAGCACCACAAAGACGCCTGCCACAATGAGCAGCGCCACCTTGACGTTTCGGCTCTTATTGGAGGAGAGACGATCATCTTCGTCCTCTTCCTCCGGCTCTTCTTCCTTTTCCACCACCACAGGCGGCGGTGCCGGCCGTTTGGGCTCCAGCTTCTCCTCATTGATCAGCTGGGTCACCGCCGGCGCGGCGGCCAACTGATCCCGAAGCGCGGTCACCGTAGGCGTGCGTTTTTCCACCGGTACCTGCAGGGCGTTGAACAGCGCCGCAGCCACGTGATCCGGCATATCCCGGGCAATATCTGCCGGAACAAAAAGATCATCGGAGCTTCTGGCCCGAGTGGACGCCAGGGGAGGAGGATTGCCCGTTAAGGCACGGAAAATGGTGGCGGCCAACGCATATACATCCGCCGCCGCGCCGCAGTCGGTATCGAAGCCGTATTGCTCCGGTGCCGCATATCCAGCCGCCAGCTGAGGCTTGAGGTCCGTATTTACCATCCGCGCCTTGTCAATGGCAAAGCCGGTGAGCCGCAGCCTCCCATCCGTGCCGATGATCAGCTGGCTGGGGCAGATGCCCAGATGGATGATCCCCGCCGCATGCAGAGAGGCCAGGGAAGCCATCAGCGGCATAAACAGCGGCCGGGCTTCCTCCCAGCGAAGGTGACCTCCGGCCTGCTGAAGCCGGGTTTCCAAGGTGATTCCCTCGCAAAACTCGCTTACCGTGTAGGCGGTGTTGTTTTGTTCAAAGATATCATAAAGCAGGATCAGCGCGGGGAGGTCCCGCATTCTGGCCAAAGCCCGGGCATGATTGCGGAATTCGGCATAATAATCCTGATAGGTGTTCTCACAACCGGGAATCACCCGCACCTCTTGATTTTCACCGCGCTCACACAGGGTGCTGGGGAAAAATTCCCGAATGGTGATGGGCGCCTTCTGCACCTGATCAAAGCCGATATATACCACCGCATCGCCGCCGGTCTCCAGCACCCGCCCCACCGTGTACCGGTCGGACAGAACTGTGCGCACCGGCAGATAAGGCGCCGGATTTTCCCCGCCCGCGGGATAGCCGCAGATGCCGCAGGCATTGCGTCCTTCCGGCAGGGGATTCATACAGCCCATGCAAAGACCATCCGTTAACGACATGTCAAACCAACCTTTCGGTTTCCCGGCGCCGCTGCCGGTTCATTCATAAGATTCCCATTTTTTACCCTTTGGATTGTACTAGCAAACCCTGCCGTTGTCAAGAAACAACACAAGATTGTAACCTCACGTTACAAAGGTTTTACAATAATCTCCCTTTTCGACCCCTTTCGCCGGGGTTCAGCCCTCACGCATTCGCTGAGATGCCCGCAGCTGACGGATATCCTGTCCCATAAACAGCAGCGTGCGATAAGACCCCACCACCCGGGAAGCGATTTGCTGGCCATACTTCTCCAGCAGCTCCGGCGGCTTTAAATTGGTGCTGATAATGGTGGGGCGGACTTCCAGCAGCCGGGTGTTGATGATGTTGTACAGACAGGAGGTGGTGAAGGGGCTGCCGAATTCCGTGCCTAAATCGTCCAGAATCAGCAGATCACATTCTAGCAGCATATCCTCGCTGTCTCCGGCCTGCCGGCCGAAATGCTCCTTTTCCAGTCGGTGCAGCAGCACCTGGGCCGGGCCATATACCACACCGCAGCCCTTTTCCGTGGCAGCCCGGGCGATGCTTAAGGAGAGATGGGTTTTTCCCGTGCCGGTGGGTCCGCTGAACAACAAATTTTCCGACCGGGGGCCAAAATTTGCCGCGTAATCCCGGCAGAAGGTCACCACTCCCTCCATCCACTGCCGGGGGGTCATCCCCGACCGGGGTTCCACCGGGGTTTCTGGATAATAGGAGAGCTGGATATCCTCAAAGCTGGTAAGCTCCATGGACACCATACGGCTGAGGCGGCGGCAGGCCTCCTCCCGCAGCAGAGCCTGCAAACAGGAACAGATTTTGCCGCCGGCGTATCCCGTATCGTCACAATGGGGGCAGACGTACCGGGGCTCAAAATCCCGGGCGCTTTCTCCTTCCGCCGTCAACAGCGCGGCCAACTCCGCCTGTAAAGCCAGATTGTCCCGTTTGATCCGTTCCACGGCCGCATCCACGTCACCGCCATCCAGCACCGCCCGAGCTACCCGCACCGAACAGCTGGCCATAGCCGTTTCAATTTCCCGCACCCGGGGATATTTAGCGGTCATACGGTCCTTAAGGGCCGCAGCTCGATTTACCGCCTCAATACGGCGCTTCTCCAGCTCCGCCACAGCGGCATCATACACTTCCCGGCTATATCCCATATTCCCGGACCTCCATTCCGTTTCCTGTTCGTCTGCCTCTTCAACCGTCCTTTTCCAGCGCCCAAATCTGTTTATCCCGCCGGAACAGCAGGCAGGTCACTTCACCTGCCACCGCCAGCAAGAGAAACAGCAGCGCGGCGCCTGACCCCTTGCCTTCTCCAAAAAGAAAACACAGCAGGCTTCCCGCAGGCTGTGCCGCCATCAGCGGCTCACATACCAGATCCACCAATGCGCCGCCCAAAAGATATCCCACTGGGATGGTAAAAAACTGCAGAGTGTTCCGTGCGGCATATACCCGGCCCTGCATCTCCACCGGTATGCGGCTGCGCAGCAGAGCGTTCATATTGGCGTTCATCACCGGGATCATCAGCCAGCCCAGCACCGCTCCTATGCACCAGACCGGCAGGATTCTGCCCAATGCCAGCAGAAGATTTTCAATCCCCATGGAAAAAAGCAGCGCATTGCAGATTACCCGGACCCGGCTTTTGGGCGGACGGCAAAGAGACACCATCACGCTGCCCGCCACATTCGCCACCCCTGTGCAAGCGTTTACCAGTCCCAGTGCCGTCTCGCCGCCGCCCCTGCGGGAAAGAAGCATAGCCGGCAGCGCGGCGTTATAGACGGAGGCGATGAGGTTGATGGCGGCCAGAAAAAGGATCAGATCCAAAATACCCCGGTTCTCCCCCAGGTATCGCAAACCGGAGCGCACGGAAGTGATCACCCCTTCCCGACTTTCAGCAGCTTCCGGCCGTGGAATCCGAATGAAGAAGGCCAAAGAGAGAAACGCCGCGGCAAAGGTAAGCAGATCCATCAGAATCACCAGCTCCATGCCGCCGAAAACCAGCAGGTTGGAGGCCAGCACCGGAGCCAGAATCGTCACCAAGGAATTGGACAGAGACTGCAGCGCTCCTACCCGCTGATATTGCTCCCGGGGCGCCAGCAAGCTTACCGCCACATCGGAAGCAGGCTGTTGAAAGGCGTTCATCAACCCATTCATGGCATTGATGAGATAAAGATGGGTAATCCGTAGTTTTCCGGTGACCAGAAGCAGCAAAACCGTCAGTGTGGTGGCAGCGGCCAGCGTATCACAAATCAGCATTGTCCGCTTTTTATCCCAACGGTCGCTGAAGGCTCCGGCGAAAATGCCCAGCACCACATAGGGCGCATAGGAGCACACGGAAAGCAGGGCAGTGGTAAGCGCCGAACCCTGCTGTTGATAGGACCAAACGATCAGCGCGAATCCAGTCATCGCGCTGCCGAGACTTGAAAGAGCCTGTGTGGCCCAGAGAAAAAGAAAGTTTCGCATGCCGGCAAAGGCTTTTTTCCCAGCCGGGCGCAGCTGTATACGTTTCATTTCGGCTTTGCTCCTTTTATATTTCAGGTATAAGGATGCAAAGCCTGATCGGACGTTTATCTTTTGGTTATTCTTTGCTCCATGCCGTCAACGCCCGTTTCAGACCCTGCATGGAGCAACATCAATGCATAGCTGCATACCGCCATCTTCTTTCTATATTATACATTCTATTTGGAAGAATTGCCTTTATACACCGGCGCCCGGCTCATCACCTGTTCCATGTAGGCATCCATGTCCAGGGATGTCTCCTTCTGCGGTTTCTTCTTGGCAGCGGGCTGGCTGTCCGCCTTAGCCTTCTCCACCGTATCGATCCCGTCCAGATGCCAATGCTCCAGAATTTTATCGATATAGCTGCAATGGACCTTGCCGATTTTTTCCACACACATATCCCGGGCCAGGCGAATCAGATCATCCTTCATTCGCCACTCCGCTATCCAGCGGTCCGCCATGGCTTTTTGCGTTGCTGTACCCGATTGGGGCAGCTCCAGCAGAAGGCGCACCTGTTCCCAGGACTGCCGCAGCCGCTCCTGGCCGCAGAGATGCGCTTCTGCAGCGGCGATATTGTCAATCCCATGATCTGCCCAATCCAGCGCTACCCGTTCCACATACCGCATACTGGTTTTGCCGTCCGCCACCGCATATTCGATCACCATCATGATCACCTCGGCAGGCAAACACGCCGTATCAAAAAGATACAGCAGGGTTTCCATATCCCCGGGGGAGATGGCTTTGCCCAGCCGAGCGGACGCGGCCTCCAGCAGATAGGAAAAATCCGAAGACTCCTTCTGCCGGGCCAGCACTTCCTTCATTTGCGGCTTCACCGCCGCCGGCCGGGCGGCCGGGCGGGAAGCGAGGGGCGGAACAGCCGTCGGTTCTGCGGGTTGTGTTACCGTGACAGGCGATGGTGGTTCTACTTTTTTCTCTTTTTCCTTGGGTTTGTCCGGCGTCGCTTTGGTTTCGGTTTGCCCCGCTTCTCCCGCCGCCATCAGAATCCCTGTCTCCAGCCAATACTGTACCGCGTCGGCACAGTCCGCCGGCGAATAGCCAATAGCTGCCGAACAGGCCGCGGCATCAAAGCTTCCCCGGCCGGATCTGGCCAGCCAAAGTAGCACCTTCAGCTGGGTCGGCCCCGCCAGCCGGATATGCCGATCCGCCACCGCCGCCGGCAGCACAAATACTTCCGCCATTTGCTCTGGATTCCATCTATACTCCATGATCGCGTTTCCCTCCGCGTTATCTGCTTGCCAATATTCCTCTCTCCGTCACCGCATCCGCCAAAGCGGCGAACTGCTCCAAACGCAGCTGTTCCGCCCGGGCGCCGGGATCGATTCCCGCCGCAGCCAGCGCCGCTCCGGCTTTCTCCTTGGTAATACCCGCCCCGGTCAGCGCGTTAGACAGGGTCTTTCTCCGTTGGCCGAAAGCTGCGCGTATCAAGCGGAAAAGGCAGGACTCGTCCTTTACCGCACAGGCAGGCTGCCGGCGAACGCGCAGCTGCATCACGGCGCTGTCCACCTTAGGGGCAGGCAGAAAGCTTCCTCGGGAGACTGGAAACAGCGTCTTTGCTTCCGCATAATACTGCACCGCGAGGGTTACCGCCCCGCATTCCCTTGTACCGGGCTTGGCGCAAAGCCGCTGAGCGGCTTCCTTTTGTACCAGCACGGTGATGGTGGTAAAGGGCAGCCGGCTTTCCAGCAAACCCATGAGGATAGGGGAAGTGATATAATAAGGCAGGTTGGCGCAAACCGCCACCGGCATATCCGGAAACTCCTCCCGCAGCAAAGCGGCCAGATCCAGCTTCATGGCATCACCGTGAATCACCTTGACCGGTCCGGTATCCCGGAGGGTCTCTTCCAACACCGGCAGCAGCCGTTGATCCAGCTCCACCGCCACCACCTTGCCCGCCCGGGCCGCCAGCTCCCGGGTCAATACCCCGATGCCCGGACCGATTTCCAGCACGCCGGAGCTGCGATCCGCACCGGAGGCCTCCGCCATCCGGGGACAAACCGAAGGATTGATGAGGAAATTCTGGCCCAGGGCTTTGGAAAACCGAAAATCATACTTATCCAGCAGCCGGCGAACTGCGCCGATGTCCGTCAGGTTTTCCACGTTTCCTCACCCCTTAGTTGAAAAGTCCGCTTTAACTTAATTATCGTTTTCCCGTCCCATAAAACTCCGCGCCTTCATACGCATAGTCACCGAAAGGGCTGTCCCGTCCGGCAGGGCAGCCCTTTTCGGCGTCGTCACGTTTGACAGCGATCTTTCTTATTCATTTCCCGTCTCAGGAAGGCTTGGCTCCTCTTCTGCCGCAGCCGAATTATCCTCAGTTTCAGCATCCGCCATATCCGCATTCTCCGTTAATTCGGCTGTTTCTTCCTCGGCATCTTCATGCGCCGCCCGAGCCAGAGATACAATCCGCGAACCCTCTTCCATCCGCATTACCCGCACACCCTTGGAGGGACGGCGGCACAAACGGACTTCCGACGCCCTCATCCGGATAATGATTCCGTCGGAGGAGATCAGAATGATATCATCATCCCAGTCCACCACTTTGATGCCGGCCACATTGCCGAAATCCTCCGTATGATAGTTGGTGAGACCCTTGCCGCCACGGGATTGGACACGGTAGTCGGACAATTCGCTGAGACGGCCATAGCCGGTCTCGGTCACGGTCAGCAGAAGGCCTCCTTCACGGCAGATAGACATACCCACGACCTCGTCGCCTTCACCCAAGGTCAATGCCTTCACCCCGCGAGCGGTGCGGCCCACCACCCGGGCGTCGTTTTCGTCGAAGCAGATGGCCATGCCCTTGCGCGTGGCCACAATCAGCTTCTGATAGCCATCCGTCATCCGCACCCAGGCCAATTCGTCGCCCTCGTCCAGATCAATGGCAATCAGCCCGTTTTTCCGGGCGTTGGAGTAGGCATTCAACCTGGTGCGCTTGATGATACCTGCACGGGTGACCATGCACAGATAACGATCATCCTCAAACTCGGATACCCGTATCATGGCGGTGATTTTTTCCTCCGGCACCAGCGGCAGCAGATTGACGATGTTCATCCCTTTGGAGGTGCGGCTGCCTTCCGGCACCTCATAGCATTTGAGTCGATAGACCCGGCCGCTGGAGGTGAAGAACATCACGTAATCGTGACTGGAACAGAGGAACATGGTCTCGGTGACGTCCTCATCCCGGGTGGCCATGCCCATAATGCCCCGTCCGCCCCGCCGCTGCGTTTTATACACATCGGCGGCCTGCCGTTTGATATAGCCGAAGCGGGTCAGCGTAAGGACACATTCCTCCACCGGGATCAGATCCTCAATATCCACTTCGCCGGAAACGGCCGAAATATCGGTACGGCGCTCATCGCCGTACTTGTCCCGCATTTTCAGGCACTCATCTTTAACGATGGATTTGATTTTCCCCTCGTCGGCCAAAATAGCCTGCAACTCGGCGATGCGGGCATGAAGGGAGGCCAATTCCTCCTCTATCTTCTGCCGTTCCAGGCCGGACAGCTGTCCCAGACGCATCTGCACGATGGCCTGCGCCTGTACATCGTCAAATTGAAACCGTTCCATCAGCCGTTCCTTGGCGGCCGGCACATCGGTAGATGAGCGGATGATATTGATGACTTCATCGATAAAATCCACCGCTACCTTCAGCGCTTCCCAGATGTGGGCGCGCTCCTGGGCCTTGCGGAGTTCGAAACGGGTACGGCGGGTGATAACCTCGCACTGGAACTTGATGTATTCCTCCAGCATCTGCTTAAGGGTGAGGACCCGGGGCACGCCATTCACCAGCGCCAGCATGATCACGCCAAAGGTGATCTGCATCTGGGTGAAGGCAAACAGCTGGTTGAGCACCACTTGAGGATTTGCATCCTTTTTCAGATCGATAACCACCCGCATGCCCTCACGGGAAGAGTGGTCCACCACATCATGGATTCCTTCAATCCGTTTTTCGTCCGCCAATTCGATAATGGATTTCACCAGGTTCAGCTTATTCACCTGGTAGGGAATTTCAGAGATGACGATCCGGAACCGGCCGTTGCCGTGCTCCTCTATATCGGTCCGGGCGCGGACGATTACCCGGCCTCTGCCGGTGGCATATGCGGCCCGGATGCCGGCGTGGCCCATAATCACACCGCCGGTGGGGAAATCCGGCCCCTTGATGCAGTCCATAATTTCCGGCAGCTCCGCCTCCGGCTGATCGATCAGCAGACAGATGGCATCCACCACCTCACAGAGGTTGTGGGGCGGAATATTGGTGGCCATGCCCACCGCGATACCAGTGGAACCATTAACCAGCAAATTGGGGAACCGAGAGGGCAGTACCACCGGCTCTTTCAGACGGTCGTCATAGTTGGAAGTAAAATCCACCGTTTCCTTTTCGATATCCGCCAGCATGTCCAGGGTCATCTTGCTCATTCTGGCTTCAGTATATCGATAGGCGGCAGCCGGATGGCCGTCGATGGAACCAAAGTTTCCGTGACCGTCCACCAGAGGATACCGCAGGGAGAAATCCTGAGCCAGCCGGACCAGCGCGTCGTAAACAGAAGCATCGCCGTGGGGATGATAGCGGCCCAGCACTGTGCCTACCGTGTCGGCGCACTTGCGGTATGCCTTGTCCGGTGTCAGGTTATTCTCATGCATGGTGTAGAGGATGCGTCGATGAACGGGCTTGAGCCCATCCCGCACATCCGGCAGGGCGCGGGCTACAATGACCGACATGGAGTAATCCAGGAAACTTTTCTTCATTTCCTTCTCCAGGTCGACCGGAATCACCTTCGCCGGTACTTTCTGTTGTTCTTCCATTCTGCGTCAAGCCTTTCCGTGCCCGTCCAGCGGCACATTGTGATTCATGATTCTGGATTTCTGTCCATCAAGCGGATTCTTCTGTCCATCCGTTGCGCATCAATTTCCCCAGCCGTTAGGACCGGAGAGATTGAAAGCCTCCTGCAGCGCAGCGGGATCCTGGGCATCTTCCCAGTAGATGACCGTCTTTCCATAGGGTGTTTTCAATTCCACGCCGTCGGTGCGCAGCTGCCTTTTGATATAAGCGTGGGGGATAAATACCGTTACCCCCGCCCGGCGCCAGGCCATACCGTCACGGGTAAAGGCGTAGGCCATTTCCCGGTCAACCGGCTGATATTTGTTCCGCCGTATTGCTCCCGCCAGAGCGAGGATTCCAACCACCAGCAAAAATCCAATACACCAGCAAAGCAACACGAACAGGACGATATCTACAGTAAAGCTGGGGGTGATGGCGAAATTAACCGATAGATACAGTCCTAGAATGGTGAACAGCGGCACCAGAATAGGCATAATCCTCCCCAGCCCTGCGTCGATGGTTTTCCCGATGGAGATTCCCGGATCCACCGTGCGCACCACCGTCCGAACCTCATCGTCGTTGCGAATAGTAGGCAGAGGCATGGGAAAGGGGGCGCAGGGAACAAAAGGTTCTTTTGTGCGCCGGAAGCCCGGCCCCACTCGCTGAATCAAAATATGATTGACTGTCCGGCCGTCCTGCGGAGTCAAATCTTCTGCCCGCCAAACGACAGTACCGCCCTGACCCACCAGGATCAGCATATCCGACGTCTCCCACAGCACCGCCCCCAAAAATGGCACCATGCTGCGGCCCCGGGAGGATACCGATTCCACCCGGTCATGATAAATCTCCAGAACAGATTCTCCATTTCCGGCGGCTTCGGCACAAGCATACGCCTCCCGAATGGCACGGCCACGCCGGGCGGACAGCACTGCGGCCAGAATGATTCCCGCCGCCTCCGAGGCTGTTGCCAGGACAATGGTGAGTATGAAACCGGAGGTTTCATAAGCATTGGACAGAAGAATGGTTATTATGCCCAGTATAAAAGCCAGGGCCAAAGCAACGATCACAAATCCTGTTACCAATCCGCTTCCCAATTGGTTCAGCCGCTTGTATTGATCCGGTGTGACCCGCCGGGAACCGGTGACCATCAGCGGCTTTGTCAGGTCTGCCGGCGACGCGTAGACCGGCCGGGAGACAACATTGTAGACCGGGGGCTGTCCTTGGGGCGGATAAACCGGATATCCCCTTCCTCCTGCCGACGGCTGAGGCGGATAATTAGGCTGCTGATAGGGCTGCCCATACCCAGGGCTTGCCGGTGATTGCGGAGGCTGGTCCTGTGGAACCGGTCTATAGCCCCCCTGGCCATAGTTCTGTCCATAAGAGACAGGCTGATGATAGGGTTGTGGTGATCCATATGGAGGAATCGTCCCTTGCGGAGGCTGAACTGCCGGGGTATTCTGCCCATTATAACCGGAACCCGTATAGTATACAGTGGTTACCTGCTGTCCCTGCAGCGGATAAGCGGCGTAGGGGTTCCCTCCATAAGGCGCCTGATAGGGTGCTCCTGCATATCCGTTTACCGCCGGGGGATACGCGGAAGCCGGCGGACTCTGTTCTGGACAATACGGCGGCCTATCCTGCCCCGACAGATTGCCGGGAATATTCGCCGTGACATGCATCTGGGCGTTCGCCTGCAGATTTTGAAATTGCGTCTGCGGTTGTTGTGGCTGCACAGGATTTTCTGACGGACGGTTCATCTCCGGTCCGCCTTGTTCATTGGGATAATCTTTCCAATCCACACCGATTCCCCCGCTTTCCTTTGTTGGTTAATATCGTTATTTCGTATTTGTATATAGCTCCCCTTGCTTCAATTCCGCCGGGTTCCCGGCCGAATATGATCATCCACTAAATTCTTAAGTCTGTCCATGTCGGGAATACAGCGTCTGGGTATCCGGACGAAGGTATCCCGAGCGGTGAATTCCACACAGCTGGGCCGTGCCACCGCCCTTTTTACCGCATCCCAGGGTACCCGTCGTTCCTCACCGTTTTGTCGGCGCAGCAGCAGTCCATTTTCCGTCAAGACCAACCGTAAGGTCATGTCCTCTTTCGTTAAGCCCGCGGTCAATTTCTTCGCCCGCAGCCGGCCACCCTCCACACTCAGCAGATATACCGCGGACAGGATGCACACACCGGTGGCGATGCCCCATAATACACCCGCTGCCAAGCTGCAGAGAACGCCTGCGATCACCGCAAACGCACCGTAGAAGGGCAGCCTCTTTAGAAATGTGCGCAGCGCCCGGTCGGCCAGCAATATGTAAAACTCTTGACTCGTGTACTGTATTTCCAATGTCAGTGGTTCTGTTTCTCCGTTGTTGTCGTCGTCCTCCAACACCATTTTTTCTGCCTCTTGGCGAGCAGCAGGGAGGAGGGGGGAAAAGACTTTTTGATTTTCCCCTTTCATCGCATCTCTGAGCCGCGGCAACAATACAGCGGCATTCTCCCGACTCAGATAACGGGCGGGAATTACAATGGCCCTGCTGCCGGGTGACAGGATAACCAGCATATTGCGGCTTTCAATCATAGAGGCCCTTTCGTCTAGCTGAATGGCAACCGCGCTGGTACTGCCGGTTTTGCGAATGCGGTTTTCCTCCAGCTGTACACGTCCGGCATAGCGATATCCCTGTTCAACCGTACGGTCATAAGCCGTTGCCGCTCCTCGCCGCAGATGTCCAGGCAAACCGGCCAGCGGCCCTCCCACCAGCAGCAGAAAGATCAGCATCATCAGCACGGCCGCTAGACTCACCTGTCCAAAACGGAGCTTTTGCAAAACCAGTATTCCAATGGATATCACCATCAGGAAACCTCCAAAAATCAGCATCTCCCGATAATGCCGCAGCACTCCTTTGGTCTTAGCAACCAATAAATTGAACTCAATGTAATCTTCCCGGCTTAGATCCACCGGGAAATCCAATGTATATCCCTGCTCCCTCTGCCAGGAAGGAGGTACAGGATTGACTTCCATTTGCAAAGGGCCACCTACTTTCCACAAACCACCCCAAAAATCCGCCCCTCAGCCCAAGGGTTGTTCTCAACCATTGGATAGGGCAGTCACCGGCCGCTTTTCCGATCAGGCGCCTCCTGTTCCAGCAATGCCAGCAGAGCGTGGTCCTGATCCTCATTCATCAGCCGCCGGGGAATCATCACATGGCATTCCCGGCCGAAGGATAAGCTGTAAAGATCCGCTGACCTTTGCCAGCGGGTGGCCAGACGCAGGGGGAGTTTTCCTTCCATCCGGCCATTTTTCACATGGACGCTGTCACCCTCAAAGGTGTACAGATTCGCCATGCGCAGTTCGTCTTTCTCATCATATTCCCGGGCGGCGGCAGCCCGGTCCAGCATCGGCGCAATCAAACCGTCGAAGCAGACAAAAAATAATCCCAGCAGCACCAGACAACCTGCGGCAAACGGAGATAGAGAAATGGCATCCCCAAAAAACAGTCCGGCTATCCCCATAGCTGTTAGCAACGCGCCTACTGCTGTAGGCAGGGGCAAATTTCTGCTGCGGGCTTCCTGCTGAATGCGGGCAGTAGTCTGCATATATTCATCCTTGGTTAAAAGCACACTGAAAGCTAGCGTTCCGCTTTGTTCCTGCTTCATGCCGTTTCCTCCCGTCTCCCAGCTTGTTAGAACAGCCAGCTGCGCATCACCCGGCGGCGCCGGATAAAGGTCAGTCGGAGAAACTCCAGAATTTCCTCCCGCTTTTCCGTTGGGAGACAGCGTTTAGGAATTACCAGCTGCCGCTCTCGATCCTTAATCAGGATCACCAGATCCGGCGTTTCCACACATTCCCGGATAAGGGCATATTGGTCATACAGTGTAAGAGTGGGTGTAACGGTCACAGCATTATCCGCATACAACCGCACGGTAGCCGGCTGCAGCAATTCATCAAAAGTGATGAAATCCGCTGCCGCCCGTTTTCGCACGCCGCCCGGCTCCACCCCAAAAAACAGGATGAGCAGAAGTGGGCAGGAAAGGCACATAACCACCGGCACCAAAATGGTAGAGGTTGCCTGAAACCAATTCATAGTCAACATCCCCGCCGCTAGCAACACCAGAGAAACCACCACCACTAAGGGCGCAGACCGCAGCGCACCGCTGCGGCGGGCGCCGATCAGCGCTGCCGCAATATATTCTTTCTTCTCCAATTTTACCTCGAACTCCGCGCGGGGCGGCGTTTCGGTCTGCATGGCGTCATCTCCTGTCTGCGTTTATCCGCATCAAAGCCTTTCCAGCCGTCGGACGGCTTCCCGCCACTGCATCTCATCCACAGCGGCGCGGCGGGGAAGAAAAAATATCTGCATCCCCGGCAGCTCACAGATCATCATGTCCTCATACACCCGCACCGGAAAACTGCCGTAAGGAAAAACCGTTTCCGCGTTTTCACCAAAGGCGATGCCTTCTTCATCCATACGGACTGTCAGTGTTTTCTCTCGGGCGGCAATCTCCCGCGCTTCGTAACGGAAGCGCAGAGAGGGGACAATCCACAACACTGCGATCAGAGCACAGGCCAGAACTGCAATGGTAAGAGATCCCCATTCCTGCATTCCACCGCCAAAAAAAGCGATGATACAGAACACGGCTACCAGCCCCAGCACCGCTGTCTGCAGCCAGTCCCGGGCGGGACCCGCCCGTCGGACGCCGCTGCGCCGCAATCCGTCGTAGATCTCATCTTCCGTCAGTTGATAACGCCACAGCGCTGTAAATGTGTCTTCCGCCGGCTGTTCCATCTTCTCACCCGCCTATTCGGCTTATCAATTATCAGATATCTAGATTGCTGACATATTTGGCGTTGCGTTCAATAAATTCCTTACGCGGCTCCACCTTGTCTCCCATCAGAATGGTGAACGCCTCGTCCGCCGCGGCCGCATCCTCCAATTCCACCTTGAGCATGGTACGGAAGGCGGGATCCATGGTGGTTTCCCACAATTGTTCCGGATCCATTTCACCAAGGCCCTTATACCGCTGAATATCAGCATTACCGCCAAATTCAGCGATATAACGATCTCTCTCCTCATCGGAGAAGGCATAACGCACCTGTTTGCCCTTGGAAACCTTAAACAGAGGCGGCTGGGCAATATAGATATGACCCTCGTCTACCAGCGGTCGCATATAACGGAAGAAAAATGTCAGCAGCAAGGTTCGGATATGAGAACCGTCCACATCGGCATCGGCCATAATAATCACCTTGCCGTACCGGAGCTTGGACAGATCGAAATCGTCTCCAATCCCACAGCCCAAGGCGATGACAATGGGAATCAGCTTCTCATTGCCGTAAACCTTATCCAGACGGGCTTTTTCTACGTTGAGCATCTTGCCCCACAGGGGCAGAATCGCCTGGAAATTGCGGTCCCGGCCCTGGATGGCCGAGCCGCCGGCGGAATCTCCCTCAACGATATACAATTCTGTGCGTTCCATATCGCTCCAGATGCAGTCCGCCAGCTTTTCCGGCATGCGGGTGGAGGAAAGACCGCTCTTTTTTCGCGCCAGTTCTCTGGCTTTCTGAGCCGCTTCCCGCACCCGGGCCGCATTGATGGATTTCTCCAATACAGCTTTGGCCACAGACGGGTTTTCCTCCAGGAAGGGCACCAGCTTCTCGTTCATCAGGGTATTCACCAACGTGCCGATAGCTGTATTTCCCAGTTTGGCCTTGGTTTGGCCTTCAAACTGAGCGTCTTTGAGCTTCACGCTGATGACCGCCGTCAAGCCCTCCCGTACATCGTCTCCCTTGAGATTGGCGTCGTTATCCTTGAGCATGCCATGCTTGCGGGCATAATCGTTCAAAATGCGGTTGATGGCATTCTTAAAAGCTGTTTCATGGGTACCGCCGTCCACCGTGTGAATATTGTTGGCAAAGGAAACAATGCTCTCATTATAACTTTCGTTATACTGCAGAGCCACCTCCGCAATGGAATCTCCGTCGGTGGTAGAGATATGAATCACCTGGGGATGCAGCACCTGATTTCCTCGGGTCCTGTTCATAAACTCCACGAAGGAGGAGATTCCCCCCTCATAGCAATATACCTCTTCCACTTGGTGTTCCGGATCACGCCGGTCGGTGAGGGTGATCTTTAATCCCGCGTTGAGGAAAGCCTGCTCCCGCAGCCGCTTCTGCAGCACTTCAAAATCATATTCGGTGGTTTCGGTAAAGATTTCTGCATCCGCTTTAAAGCGGATAAAGGTCCCTGTATGCTCCGATTCGCCGATAACCGACAGCTCGTTAACCGGCACGCCCCGTTCCATCCGCTGGGCATATACCTTTCCGTCCCTGGAAATCTCCACTTCCATCCATTCGGACAGGGCGTTAACCACAGAGGAACCCACACCGTGGAGACCGCCGGAAACTTTGTAGCCGCTGCCGCCAAATTTACCGCCTGCATGGAGCACCGTCAGCACCACCGTCACGGTGGGGATACCCAGCTTTTCATTGATACCCACCGGAATGCCGCGGCCATTATCGCGTACGGTGATCACATCACCAGGCAGAATTTCCACTTCAATATGGGTGCAGAATCCCGCCAGCGCCTCGTCGATGGAGTTGTCCACAATTTCATATACCAGATGGTGCAGGCCTTTTGGTCCAGTGGAGCCAATGTACATACCCGGACGCTTCCGGACAGCCTCCAGCCCCTCCAGTACCTGGATCTGGCTTTCGTCATAGGGCTTGTTTTCCGCCCTCACCATGCTGTTTTCCAGCTCCTGTTCCTGCAGCTCTTCTTCTGTACTCATTGGATAATAACCCTCCGTCGGCGCATCGGCGCCCTTTTTCTCATTACCTGTGTACTTTCTATCTTTCCGCGCTATCCTATATTGGCGATTCCATCCATGAATCCGGTCCGTTTGCACAAGGTGGTTGAAGATATCTGCGATATATAAACAGTCTCCGTACCGTCCTCATCCACACATACCACAAAGGACTTGGGCAGTTCCATGGAAACATTGAATATCCGGCCGCCTTTTTCCGCGTCGGTCAAAAACTGTCGGCTGTGTTTGGAAATAGTGGAGGTGTCCATATCAAAGATTCCTACAATCTCGTCCAGCCGGACCACCGTATCCTGTCCTAGATGCAGATACACTCCTTTTTCCTCCCTATTGAATCAAGTTTCCGGCGTAATGATTCCTTTCTCCATACGGAACAGGCTACCGCCGGTGAGCCGCAGCACTGCCGCCGGTTCACAGCAAGTAATAAATACCTGCCACCCCTCTATATGATTGAGAATGTAATCCTGTCGGTTTACGTCCAGTTCACTCATAACGTCGTCCAGCAGTGCCACGGGCTGTTCCCCCGTGACTTCCTTCAGCAGCGAGGCCTCAGCCATTTTCAATGCCAACACCGCTGAACGCTGCTGGCCCTGGGACCCGTAAATCCGCGCAGCCAAGCCGCCGATGCCCACATGAAGATCATCCCGATGAGGACCAACCGTAGTGAATCCTGCGGCAATATCCGTCTGTCGCCGTTGCCGCAGCTGTTCCTCCAGCTCCGCTGCCGATCCGCTTTCTCCACCAGAAACCATGTATTCTAAAGACAATGTATCCCGACCGCCGGAAAGCCCGGCATAGATTTCTTCCGCCGGCCCGGCAATCCGCCGGCAATAAGCGGTTCGGGCTGCCGTCACCCGGCTGCCGTATTCTGCCAGCCGCCGATCCCATATATCCAGCAGATCCGGATCCGCTCCATCCTTCCGAATTGCCTTCAGCAGCGCGTTGCGCTGAACCAAAGCCCGCTGATACTCGGCTAACGTGGCTATATAACCCGGCCGCAGCTGGCAGTAAGCGGTATCAATGAATCGCCGCCGCTCCTCCGGTCCATCTTTAATCAGAGAAAGATGTGAAGGAGAAAAAACCACGGCGCAGAAGATTCCTGCCAATTTGGAGGTGGTTGGGAGAGACAGTCCGTTTAAGGTTGCGATCCTTCGTTTTTCAATGCGGATAGCTGCTTCCTGCTCCCTTTCCTGGGCGTGAAAAGCCATAGATAGGGAAGCTCCTGCTCCGTCAAAGGCCGGCAATTCCGCGTCCCGGGCTCCCCGGAAGCTACGGCCGCCGGTAAAAAGCCAGATGGCTTCCAGCAGATTGGTCTTTCCCTGGGCATTATCACCGTGTAGAATATTGACGCCTGATCCCGGACGAAAGCGGCCGGACGTCAGATTCCGGAACCCTTCTGTCTCCAGTTCCCGGACGACCATGCCTTATCCCGCCTTTCCGATCCGCTGTCCATGCCTTTACCAGGCGGTTTTATTCACCTTCCACCACAACGGCCTTTCCGCCATCCTTAATGCAGATTCGGTCGCCGGGCCGCAGTTTGCGTCCCCTCTGGGTACATATTTCTCCGTTTACCAGAATTTCACCGGCCTGCACCATCTGTTTGGCGCTGCCGCCGGTATCCGCCAGTCCCGCCAGTTTCAGCAGAGCATCCAGCCGGATAAATTCCGTGTGGATTGGTATCTGTTGTTCCATCATTTTTTCAGCCTCACCGGCAGCACCAAAAACAGAAAGTTCTCTCCCACAGCCGGCAATACCTTCATGGGGGACAGCGCGCCGTTGAGCTCAATGCGCACCTCATCTGTCTCCGTGTTTTTCAAGGCGTCCAGCAGGAAGCGGCTGTTGAATCCCATCTCTTCCTCCTGTCCATCGATCTGTACATCGATACGGTCGTTAGCGCTGCCCAAAGGCGTGGTGCAGGAAAGATTGATATGATTATCCCGGAAATCACAGATCAGGGGAGATTTCAGCCGGTCGTTAATTACCAGGGAGGCCCGTTCCACCGCATCCATCAGTTCCCGGGTTTTCACCCGTATGGTAGTGGTCGCCTGCTGGGGAATTGCTTTGCGATAAGGGAGAAATTCTCCGTCCAGCAACCGACTGATTACCGCGTAGCCGTCGATCTCCAGCACGATATGCCGGCGCCCCACCGCCAGAGACAGCGGCGTCTCCTCATCCTTCAGCAGCTTGAGAACCTCGCTCAGGGTTTTTCCCGGCACCACAAACTGACTGGTCTCGGTGCTGTGAATTTCCTCACAGCGCATCGCCAAGCGGGAACCGTCCACCGAAACCACCCGCAGGCTGTCCGCTTCTATTTCAAAAAGAGAACCGGTGTGTACCGGCCGGGCATCGGTTTGCGCCACGGCGAACAGTGTTTGCCGAATCATGCTTTTAAGGGTATTTTGGGGAAGCGTAAAGCCAACGCCGTCGCTGACCGAAGGCAATTCCGGATATTCCGCTGCGGCAATGCCCATAATCGAAAACTCCGTGATACCGCTGCGGATCTGGGTGTTGAATTTATCGTCGGTGATTAAAGTCACCTGTTCGCCCGGCAATTTACGCACAATTTCTCCAAACAATTTGGCCGTCAGCACAATCTCTCCCGGCTCCTTCACCGCCGCCTCAATGGTGGTGGTGATGCCCAGATCCAAATCATAGCCCGCCAAAAAAAGAGACGAGCCTGTCGCCCGCAGCAGGATTCCCTCCAGCGCCGGCAGTGTGGATTTACCGGATACCGCTCGCTGTACATTTCCCACGGCTTCCAACAGGGCTGCTCTGTCACAAACTATATTCATATGTCTGTCTTCCTTTCCGGTTTTTTTGAAAACCCGGTTCTATTTCATTTCAACACTGCATATGCTTAACTTGGAAGGGGATTGTCCTTTTTTCTTATTTCAAAGAGAAATAAATTTCTTTATTTCAGTCGTCTATAGTAGGGGCTGTGGAAATGGTGGAAAGGATTTACAAACCCTTGTTCCAGGCTGAAAAGCGGACAAGCTGTCCGCGGAAAACGCTGTCGAGAAAAAACGGAAAAAGTGGAAACCGTGTTTTTGTATTCACCGACTGGTGTATTTTTGTTTGTGGAATGTGAAAAGCCTGGTGAAATTTATGTTTTCGGCTGAGGTAAATTTTCCCCCGTTTCCAGTTGAAAGACGGTGTCT
>ENA-UOJE01000368-UOJE01000368.1-human-gut-metagenome-genome-assembly--contig:-C23-NODE-368-length-53862-cov-8.886390_pt1 | contig 53862 bp, 71 predicted proteins | sample MGYA00242341_ERZ723888 | MGnify/ENA metagenome assembly ERZ723888 | reverse complement strand
AAAAATGTTCACAAAAAGTTCAAAGGGGAGTCCTATAAGAACTCCCCTTTGGTACAGCGGAGCTAACCAAATCCGAACCATCTTCCTGTTCCGTCAAAGCGTTTTCTATGTCATTGAGTGTGATGGTTTCTGCGCCATCCTTGTGGTTGAAGGTGATAATCAGCTTATCATCGTATAGATAAATTCGATTGATGAAGGTATCGATCAGCCGTTGGCGGTGGGACTGTTTGCCCATATCCAATACCCGGAATTTGTGCAGATAGAAAAGGATTTGTTCCTCCGTCAGCTTTGGCTTGGCAATCTTCTCGTTGACGATTTTGATTTCCAGTTCTTCCTTCGCCGCCTCCAGTTCATCTAGGCGGCTCTTGGTAGATTTTGTGAAAATTCCCTGTTGGATGGCGTTCAGAAGATTATCGATTCCCCTCTGAGTTTCCTTGAGCTGTTCTGTCAAAAGCGGCAGATTGGTATTCTCCCGTTCCTGCATATCCAGCAGCATGGCGGCAATCGCTCGGATGGTTTCCTCGTCATTCACCAGCTTCATCGTCTGGCTGATGACCAGATTCTCGATCCAGTCCTTTTTGATCGCTTTCTTTTTACAGTCCGTCCGCTTCTTCTTTACAGACACACATTTGTAGTAGCGGTGGACTGTGCCGTTTCTCCCTCTCCCGCTTTCGCCGCACATGTAGGCTCCACAGTGTCCGCAGAACAGCTTGGTGGTCAACAGGTAGTCGTCCTCAGCCTTGTGACGGGCGGGGGCTTTCTTGTTCTTCTCGATCTTTTCCTGCACCCGCTCAAACAAGTCCTCCGGAACAATGGCAGGGATGCCATGTGGGATTACCACATCCCGAAAACTGTACTCACCGATGTACCGACGATTCCTGAGCATCTTAGCGATGCTGTTGATGGTATGCTTGCCGCCCCGGTTATTGGTCACATTATGCTCATTCAGATAATCCCGAACCTGAGACATGGTGGAGCCTTCATCGTACATCTTGAACGCATCTAGTACAAAGGGCGCTTTCACTGGGTCGATTTGAAAATATTGGTCACTGTCAATGATGTAACCCACGGTTGGATTGCCGCCGTTGAACTTACATTTCAAGGCATTCTCTGTCATACCCCGATTGACCTTTTCCGCAAGGTCTGCAGAAAAGTATTCCGCATATCCCTCCAATACGGATTCCATCAGAATGCCTTCGGCGGTTTCGGAAATTGCCTCATTTGCGGATACAACACGGACACCATTTTTCTTCAGAATGGTTTTGTATTGGGCACTGTCATAGCGATTTCTGGCAAATCGGTCCAGCTTCCAGACCAGCACAACATCAAACAGCTTTTCCTTGCTGTCCTTGATCATTCTTTGAAATTCCGGACGATTATCCGTCTTGGCTGAGAAGGCACGGTCAATATAATGCCGCAAAACGGTCATACCATTTTTCTCGGCAAAGGCCGTACATTCCCGAATCTGCCCCTCAATGGATTCTTCCCGCTGATTGTCGGAGGAATAGCGGGCGTAGATCACAGCCTTCATTTTTTGCCCTCCGTCATCATCTGAAACAGAGATTCCTTCAATCGTCCGTTCATGGGGGAGCCGGGTTCAAAGCACATTTCGATAAAATCCCGCAGCTCCGGAGCATCACGCTGTTTCATGATTTTGTTTTCATAGAGCTTTCCTCTTGGGTCATCGCAACGGGCAAAGATATAGTCCATCGATACATCGAAGTAATCCGCATACTTGCGCAGAAGCTCCACCGTGGGGGCAGCCTGTCCATTTTCATAACGATTGATGCTGGACTGATTGGAGCCTATCTCCTGTGCCAGCTTCGCTTGGGATAGACCTACGCTCTCCCGCAATGCCCGCAGGCGTTTTCCTAATTCCTGCAATTTTGCTCACCTCCATTGGTTCCGTATTCACTATATCACGCAATTAACCCAAAGTCAACCCTAATCAAGAATCAATGTCACATTACAGTCAAAGCGGCGGAACTGCATAATTCTCTCGCGCTCGCATTGATTAATCCCGTTTAGCACAAAACTGGCAAGCAATGCATTTGTATTACAAATGCGAAAACCCATCCATTTCGCTTTCCACGGAACAGACGGGTTTCTGCTTGTTGAGGCTCTGCCCCAAGCCCTGGTGAACGCATTTTTTTCAAACTGCGGCTACGCGATTCTGACGAATCGCTGAGGAATATGTTGGGTGCTACGAAAAAGAATGCATAAAGGATTGTTTTCATGGCATGGGTATTTTTATAGAGCTTTTCAAGAAGTGGCAGTCTCCATACGCTTTTAATTTCAGCGTTACGAATTATGTATTTTTCTTGCTTCATATTCCCTCTCCAAAAGGTAATTTCTGCCACGCTCTCACCCTTTTGTTTGTGCAGCAAATAGGTGGACAAGCGGCCCGTGTGTTCCCTGGAAACGGCAAACAAAACACCATCTGTGTGTTTTCAAGCAGGGGACTTTAAGGAGAAATGCAAACCGATAAGGCCATGAAAATCAGCACATATTTTTATAGGTGCGCAAGTGGTTTGATTTTGCATAAAACGGAGAGAGCAATAAAATATCTATTGAAAATTTCATCAAAGAATGATATTCTGACATAGGGGGTGGTTATGCGCCGCTTTATAGGAAAGGCACTAGTATGTACGTTTCGGAACGGTTGATTAATTAAAGTCATCATCAATGCTATTTATGTCATTGATGGTGACGGAGCACAAGAAGTTCGCATTGTTTATAGCTTTGTAGGAGCGATTGCAAGACCACTTTCTAGCAAAACTCAATTTTTGAAGACTTGAACGGTCATTTAAACCCGAATTGCTTAACTACCTGTGCTTTCTAATTGCAAATACTAATTCTTTTTATAAGATTATTCAAAAATCTGCATTGAAGGAGGAACGGTCTATGAAGTATTTTGACGGTAGAAAATATTCAGGGACAATTTACCATAGCGATTGGAAATACGCACTGCTGGAATATGGAAAAGGGATGGATGCATCTGGGGTTGATAGAGTCTATCATCTCAAGCAGGCCCTACAGATTTTAAATAATATCCCCGATGATACAAGTGATCCCGTCGTTGATAGCGACGATGTTGCAGAACGGCAGAGCTTAATTGATGAAATCTATAACCAATTGCAGAGTTTTTCGGTATTTTGCCTTTGAAAACTGTGATTACAATTTTAAGAGGCACTTGAATCTGAGCCTTAATTTGTCTTGTTTGATCGAAACGCACTTTAGTTGTCTGATTTTATAAGCTGAGTTACCCCCCTCTTTCTAGAAATGGAAGAGGGGGGCCATTTTGTTCAGAAAAAATTCATCACTCAACATTACGGCAGTGCGAGAATTAAACACATCGAATGTTTTTCTTGCTCGCTCGGTGAGATATTCAGGGGTTCTCGACAATCCGCCACAACAAAAGTTGTGCATATAGCAACGCTGTAGCAAGCTTATTTCACTGTTATTTCTTTGGGATTACGCTACTCACTAACACACGTTGTTCTTCCTCGTCCATGCATGCATCGTCAATCCACAGGTCGTAGCACTTGTCATCCTTTTTGAAAAGGTAGTGGTGATAATTGCTGGACGAGCCCGTTTCCGGGTCGTTTACCCGGAAGGTGATATTGGTGTAGGTGCGGTCATCCGTGTCACAATACATGGAGATGTATTCGTAGGTCAGAGGAAGCGGCGCAAAGGTTTCCAAATATTGCCGGAGTGCGGTATTATCCGTATCCGCAATTCTGTCCGGGTTCAGATCAGTGATCACAATCCCGCCCAGAAGCAGATCGTCCTGCATAAGGGAACAGCGGTCACTTGTCATATCGGTCAGACTGTATTTTCCGGGCAGGTCAACCAGGAAATCGCCGACGGGGGTGGAGCTTTTGGAAGCACTGCAGCCGCCTAGGACGGTGGAGAGCAGAAAAAAGATTATTAGGAAAGACTTGCGCATAGGGTATATTCACCTCCAATGGAAGAAATCACAAGACGGTAACCGGGGAGATATTACCCTCACCATCCAGATAGATAACAGGGTCGAGCTTGCTCTGGCTAGTAATTTCAAAATAGTATGTGGCACCCTCTTCAACAGTAAAGGGACTGCTATGTGGCTCTCCATCGACACATGCCTCTAGCTTGCCCGGAACCTTGGAACCGCCTACTTTGTAGAGGTTAATGGCAAATTTCTTAAAAATCGAGGTGGAGTAGCGTCCGGTATTCCGGTTGTAAAACTGGCAGGATGCGGTGATGGTAACTTCGTTGCTATCAGCGATAAACTTACCGGATGTAAGGTTACTGTTGATATAAAACGTGAAGTTACCATTGCTCTCAATCCGCTCGTCCCCACTGGCGAATCGGATATACTGATTGTCCTGACGGTTGGAAATGGAACCGCCGTTGCAATTCATAGCCTTGTCAACGGTATAGGGATCAGCAAAAGTAACCATAGGCAGACTCATAACCATTACCATGCACAAAACGGTACAAATGATTCTTGTGAATTTTTTCATGTTGTTTCCTCCCTCAACATATCGTTTTGTATTCGTTGCAGGTACTACCAAATAAAAATGGAGCAGACGTTTGTTCCTGGTACTGATAACTCAATGAATGTCGGCCTGATCCTCCGCCGAACGTTCCAACTGGTCCGCATGATTCCTTTTCCGGCACGGGCGCACAGGCTGGTAAGCAAATGCCGTGCAGTTAGGTGGCCATCCGGCGGAATCTTTTTCCACCATGCGGTGAATAAGGTTCTTGGAAAAATCTTTGACGAATTCTTTTTTTCTTTTCATGTGGATTTCCTCCAATCAATAAAATGTGCAAGGCATAGCATAAAAGCCGCCATTGCTGTACCGGTTGTTAGGCCCTTGGCGATTGCGGTAAAATTGAGGCCGCAGCACATTAGGGCTAGGAAGGTTGTCAGCGCCGCTCTTTTTTTGGCACTGTGACACAACGCCTGAATCTCTTCTTTTGAGAAATTCATATTGGGGTGAACAAATGGCGCAAGAAAATCAATAACCACCAAACTAACGCCATTGCTGATATAGATAGCAGCCATATTTAGGTGCGGCAAAAATACACCAAGGAAGAAAAGCTCTAAAATCAGAGATACCGATATACACCCCAAAACAGAATTGGCGTGATAGCCGCTTGTACGAGTCCTTAGAAACTGAAATGCCGTTAAGAATGCCAGTGTCGTTGGAATTCCGGAGAGTTCTATCGCAAGTAACGCAAAGGGAATCAAAACGGTGAATGTTGCGATGCGTGTCTTGATACCATATTCGAACCACAGTATATCATTTGCATCAATGACCCCACTTTTCACACAAGCAGTAGATAGCTTAGATATGAAATGTATCATTTGTTACCTCCTGAGCTAGATAATAGCAGCATCGCGAAACGATTTCAAACAGTTCGGCACAAAACAGGAAAATTGCAGCATGAAACAGGAAAACCGCATGTGGCGAGGTGCCACATGCGGTCTATTCCTATTCATAGCGGGATTTCCGTTGCAAACGTAAACCAACCATCCTGATAGTCAAATGCGTATTCCGCATGAAGCTGATCTAAAATGGATCGCACCTGGGAAAGGCCGTAGCCATGGTTGATTTTTGATTCTTTGCTGGTTTCGATTGCGTTGTTCCAAATCTTTACCGGCTGAGATGTATTGCGCACGGAAAGCAGCAAAACATCACTAGCAACCATGCTGCAATACAAAGACCGTTCACCCTCGACACGGCAGCAGCCTTCTATGGCATTGTCCAATAGATTGGAAAGCAAAACCACCAGCTGGTCCGTTTTGATCGATACGCCGGAGAGGTCGTTTACTCTGATCTGCACGTCAATTCCGTTTTCCTTGGCAGTCTGATACTTGTGATTTAATACTGCGTCAATAATGGGATGGTGGGAATTGACACAGAAAATCCTGGTTGTCTGCTGACCTTGGATGGTATGGATATAATTTTTTGCTTCCTCGATTTCTCCCAATGCCAAAAGATCCGAAATTGCCTGAAGTTGATTTTTAAACTCATGGGTCGCCCTGCGTTGGGCCCGGTAGCTTTTTTCTAAGGCAACGATATTATCTGTCTGAATTTCCATTTGCTGATTGAGCAGGGCGTTTTCCTTTAGGCGTTCGGTACTGTCCTGCACCAAACCGATGGCATAGAGGATTGCAATATTCGCAATTGCTAAGACAGCGCAGAAGAAGACGATCCCTATAGAAATATCTGCTTCCGCTTTGAAGTTGTTAAAAATCAAAAGGAGCGTGGCCGTTGAGGTTATAGGAAACAGCAGGGACAGGAATAGCCATTTCCCCTGTAGGCACTGTGTCCTCCGGAATATAGGAAAACGATAACACATCCATGCGATAAACAATAAAAAGAGTTTTCCGCTGGTGACAATCACAACATATAGGGCAGCACCGCACAATTCGGCAAGAAGTCTCAGGCAGGATTTTTGTTCCAATTCAAAGTTCCGAAAATGGAGGAATACTGTATGTATTTCCCATTTTCGGAACTGCGGAAGTGGAGCAAAAAGACGGCTGAGACTCACAGACGCAATTGTGCGGTGTTGCCATAGGAATTTTCTCCATACCAATTCAGAAACGCTGATTCCAAGCACGGAACTGGCACCATACAAAAAAATCGTATCAATGACACCACTTAAGCCTACAAATACAAAAGACATCAATAAGTGTTGATACCATTTCCCTTTGTTGATCAGGCAGGAAACAGCCGTATGCAGCACTAACGTCAGGCCTGTGATCCATTCAGAAGTAAGACCACAATTAACGTAAAACTGGTTCAAAACCCATACAGCTACAACCACAAGTAGATACTTCCTTTTCTGGACCTTTGGTTGAAATATCGCCTTCCAGAAAAGTAACTGGGAACACATTTCCAGTGCGGACCAAAACGCGCTAATTATTTTGTCCATCCTATCCTCTCCAGAGCAGAAATTTTTTCTTGTTTTCGGAATAAGTTTTCTCGCTTACGGGTAATGTAATTCCATTGTCTAAGAGTGCTTCATTGCAGCGGTACTGTTTTAGCCTGCGCATGTTGACCAAATAGCTTTTCTGAATACGCAGAAAACCACGTTCTGAAAGTTGTTGTTCAAACCTTGCCAGGGTAGAGTACACCTTATACTCCTTTGGGGGCCCACCCTTTTTCCCGGGGCTTTGTGTGAAAATAACGGCGTTGTGCCCTTGGGATTCGATATAGAGAATATCCTCCAAATACAATGTGATTGGTTCACCGGACACATTGATCTGAAATGGCTCTTTTTCCGCAAACAGACGATTCATAGCAGCTTGCAAATACTGCGGCAGCTTTTTGTCAATTTCGCTTTTCAGAGCATAACGAAAGGCTTGAACTTCATACCCCTCCGGTGCGTACTCTATGTAGTTGGTAAGGAAGATAATAATCGCATTTTTCTGGGCCTCACGAATCTTTCTTGCGACATCAATTCCAGTGTATTACTTGTCATTAAAGTCTATGTCCAGAAAGATAATGTCACATTCCTGCATCGTTCTCTGCGGAATCATTTCTGCTTCCGTAAATATCTGAATAACAGCTTCGATGTCCAGCTTTTTTAATGTAGCGCGTATATCGCTCCTCATGCGCTCCAAGAAAATTGCGTCATCATCACATAGGATTATCCGAATCATAGGCACTCCTGTTTCGTTCCACGATATTATGGAAGAAGTTGTCTCATTTTGGGCTGCCTTTATCATACACAGAAACCTCCCTCTGTCAAAGTATAATCAAATGAATACAGTATAATTATAGCATTTTTGTCAATAGCAACAATTATACAAGATTTTGAAATGGTATGATATACAAAAGAGTTTGCAGGGAGATTTCAGCATGAGCATTGTGGGAACACGCATAAAGCAAGTTCGCGAACAGCGGGGACTTACGCAGAAGGATCTTGCAAATAGAATTCACAAAAGCCCGGCTACAGTCAGCGCATATGAGGTCGGCATGCAAACACCGCCTACTGATGTTCTGCTAAGTATTGCCAGAGTCTTGCATGTCCCAATCACATACCTTGCCGGACAGACAAGCGATAATGGTATCTCTACCCTGCACCTAGATACACAGCAAAAGGAAGTACTAGATCTCCTGATGGGCGAGTTCACCACTCCAACAGGTAGCGGAGAAGAGCTATCTCCTCAACAGATTAAGATTATTCAGAAGATTGCTATCTTGTTTAGCCAGAAGAAACTTTAATAAATCCGAAAGGTCCAGTACCAGTTTGATTTGGTGCTGGGCCTTTTCCTGTTTCATGCGTAGTTTATGCCATTATAAGATGGTTGCTTTGTATTTAGAAAATGGTTGTGCTACACTTATTGTGAAACAAACTATCCATAGGAGGAAAAACAAATGGATCTATTTTTACTTAGGGATGATGGGGCACTTGAAAGTACAGTATCCGATGCGCAAACCACGCAAGTAACTGTCGAGTGCGTACAGGCACCAGATAGGCATATCTCTGGGAATGACTCTATCGCTTGGTGGATTGCAGTTATTTTATTACTGGGCGTATCCATTGTGGCAGTTGTAGGTGGTCTCGTTATAAAGCATAAAACTGATGATTCAATACGTCACAAATAAGCACTAGCAGAACTAAAAAGGAATTCAACCACAGTAACGCCTATCGTACACCGACTATTGCCATTTCGTGCTGTAAAAATCCCTTTATATGCGCAAACAATAGCAATTAGGCATCTAGTATGATATGCTATTTACGAACTTCATTGGCAATCCAGTTCACGCTTGTTCAGAATACTGTGGTCAGTGCACGCCATGTATTTTGTGGGACTCTCCCGGAATCAAGTAGTGGAAGAGTCCTGATTTGTAACATTTCTCATTTGAAAGGAGTCACTTATGAAAAAAACATTTTGCACATTAATGGCCTTTTTGATGGTCTTTGCGTGCGCACTACCTGCTGCAGCGGATAACTATGAGGCCCCGAACACTGAAAAAGAGTTAAAACTTGAGTACATGGAATTTTATGAAAACCAAGAATACTACAAGACTCTTGCCAAAAACGAAGGGTACAGGCTCGTCATTTCTGTGGGCAAGGAGTACGAAGACCTTGAAACCGCAAGGCTGGAAGCTGAGGCTCAAGAAATCGACGAACTGGTTCCCGGAACAATGGCACGTGGTACGGAAGTTCCTACGAAAAAATACAATGTGGCAAAAAAACAGTATAATCTTGCTGGTCTTGCTGTTCAAAGCACACTTTATACACAGAAAAATGTTTATGGGGCTACCTATTATGAGATGAGCATCCATAACAGATATAAAGAATCAAGCAAGCTCATGTTGAAGGTAACAACAAATGGTTATACGAAGAGCGGCGACACTGATTTCTATGTTAATCCGGGCGAAACCGTAATTCAATATGGACGGACCCACTATACCAGTGAGCTAGTTTACCTTAAGTTCCGCGCCCCTGTTTCGGTTGAAGGCTATATTAAAAATGCGGAGTAAGTCGTATGAAATCAAAACCTTTTTTGCTGTTTCTTTTGATTCTCTCCATTATCGTGATGGGATGCGGATGTGGAAGCAAACAAAATATACAGTCCGATTCCTTTCCTGATTTTCAACTTCCAAAGGGATTCCATCTCCAGAACAAGGATGCAACGGCGTATTACCTTGTAAACGAAGAAGAAACAGTAGGTGAAATCGTCAAGACACCCCTGAATGCGGAGGTGTTATCCGATCCTGACTGCGATGAAGTAATTTCCTATCTAGAAACCTTTGTAAGTGCAGGTATGCAATTTGAATATATGATGGACTATTCTGACGATGGAAGCAGCCCAGTCGAGATTGGCTTCAATGTAGTTGATCCGTCAACCGGCGAAGGGCACGAATACACGCATTTTCTGTTTGAAAATGGTGGAGAATGTTATGATTTGTGGATCAACAATGACCTTGTTGACGATTCAATGATTTGTGATTTGCTTATTTGTACAGGCATTGATCCGTCGGCCGAATAGGCTTTACTCCAGTAACTACTTAGGGCATAACTCCCCCGGCTTATTAAGAGGACTCGCTCCAGCAACTTTTTCTGGTGCGAGTCCTTTTGTACAGTATAGGGTAAGGCGTATAACACCAAAATCAAAGAAATTCTACATGGTAGTGGCCAAATTAAAGGTTGAGCGATTACATATATGGGGAAAAGATACGATAGCAAGCACAGCAAGTGAGTACCCACTTGCAAAATTTGTTATTGGGCGAATCCCAAACCCTTAGATGAAAACGGAGGCAGTTGATAGCCGTGGGCACATCCACAATTACGAGCATTGAAAATCAGCTCTGCTTTCCACGAGCAAGCGCAAAGGAGCGGGGTTAGATTCTGAAGGGCAAAACGTTCTGCGGCTGTTGTGAGGTAAGCGTCAAAACTAATAACGTCGCATCCTATCAGTCGGAATCCCCAATGCCTAAGTCGAGGGGACTCGAACCCCACCAAAATACTCGTTTCGGTAAATGCTTACGGCAGGCCCACCCAGTGAGCCTGCCGTTCTGCTATTCTTTGTATTTACTGAAATCCATCCAATCTACGGCAGGACGCTTACTCTCGCCATAGCACTTATCCAAGTATAGATTGCGATATGGATTGTAGAGCTTGCGCATTTCTTGTTTCTGCTTATAAAGGTCAGCTTCAATTGCTCTGCGGACCCGTTCCAGGAAAGTTCCTCCGGTTGCAAGCTTTGCTTCTGCGCAATGGACGACAATCCCCATAAAGAAATCATCTTCCTCCATCAGGTATTTACCATTTTCGTACGGATACAGGGCGAAAATGATATCACATTCTCTTGGAAGCGCATCTATTTCTTCCTTGTGCTTCGGATAGTTTGCGAGGGCTTGCCAGTAGGGTTTGCCTGAAGTGCTCCTCTCCATTTTACATTTTCGCCACAAATCTCGCCGTTAAAAATTGCTGGAAATTGAATTCTGTTCTCTCTGAGGATTTTTGCGGCATTGGGAACTGTTTTTCTGCCGCTCTTTGGAAATGTCACGCTGTCCCCACTTCCTGCTGCGCAAATCTGGATCGCGGTACAATCCTTGTTGAATCGAATCTGGACGGGCATCTTTGCCATTTTTTCTGCCACTTTACTGCTGAGCAGTACACTCACTGTTTCCTCTATTTTTACATACATGGCGGCCTGCGGAGCGGAGGGGGTAACCAGAATACTGAATTCTTCGTCTGTCATGTTTTTCAGATCCAACATCGTATTCATCCCTTTCTTTATTTTGGAGCAGAAATTCTGCATTCCAACGGAGCGTTCTCTGGCAGCAATGCGGCAACATTTTCAGGTTTTCTCAAATCCACCCTAGCTGCCATGCGGAGGGTGTGAGAAAGATACTCGTAGGGATCCAATCCATATTCCATAGCGGTGCGTATAAGGCTGAACATAACCGCACTTCCGGCAGCACCTTTTGGGGTGTTGGCAAACAGAAAATTTTTACGGTCGATGACAAAGGGTTTGATACTCCGTTCCGCCCGGTTATTGGATATCTCCAGCCTGCCGTCTTTCAGATAATTCGTCAGGTAAGGCCATTGCTCTTTCAGATAAGTCAGTGCTTTGCCCAGGGCGGATTTCGGTGCGGCGTTCCGGATACTTGCCCACGACCACAAAGCGTCTAAAACAGGTTTTGCCTGCTTCAGCCGCTGTTTATAACGTTCTTCCGGTGCTGTCCCTTCCAGACTCTGTTCTATTTCAAACAGCACATTGCAGTACGCCAATCCCTGGGATGCGGAGCTTCCTTTGGCTTTTCCCTTTGGAAGAGATTTTACTGCCTCGTCAAATTTCCTACGGGCATGAGCCCAGCAGCCAACCACGGTTATCTCCTCCGGAAGATTATGATACCCGGCATAGCCGTCTGTATGGAGGTATCCATGGAAGCCATTCAGAAATTCCTTTGGATGTTTTCCACCCCGCCCCGGCTGGTATTCGTACAGCACAATGGGCTTTTGCGTATCCCCGCTGGTGCGGTAGAGCCACATATAGCTGTCACTCTGAGGTGCTCTTCCAGGCTCATGGAGGACTTGGAGCGTCGTTTCATCCGCATGGAGTACTTCTCGGGCAAGCAGTTCCCGGTGCAGTCGGTCATATACCGGCTTTAAGTAGTCTTCTGCCGCTTTTAGAATCCAGTTAGACATGGTCTGTCGGCTTAACTGAATACCACGGCGATCCAGCTCTTGTTCCTGACGGTAGATGGGTATACCCATGACAAATTTTTGTGTCATAATATGGGCAACGGCCTCTAGCGTAGCAAAACTGCCAGGCAGGAAACGATTCTCTCTGGGCGCACGTACCACAGGTGTTGTAATATTCTCCTTGTTACAGTGCTGGCAGGCATAGCTGTAGTAGATATGCTGTTCCACAACCACCCGTGCGGGAATGATTTTCATCTTGTTGATAACTTCTTTTCCAATCTCCGTCAGCTCTCCACCGCATTGGGGGCAGACCAGTTCTTGTCCTTCCAGCCAGTGCTCAACTTGTTCTACCGGAACATCTTCTGGGATTTTGTCCAACGTGTATTCATGCTTTTTGTGACGCTTATGGGCAGCTACAACGGTCACATCTTCCTTGTTCCGCTGTTCTTCCGCAAACACTTCCGCTTCGTTAAACAGAAAGCTCAGCTGCTCGGAGAGTGTGTCCTCGCTCTTTTCAGAAGACGCACCGAAACGCTTGCGCTGCGCAAGGCGCAGTGCCTCCATGAGTACGTTCATACGCCCCTCAAGCTCAGAAACACGTCTGCTCTGAGCTTGAAGTTCCTCATATTCCGCCCGGGAAATAGTAACGGTTTCCGGGGTGCTTGTCTGGAAAGAATCTGTCTTTTTCATGGAATGATTATACCATATAAATGTAGAAAAGTACAGAAAAATGATCCGTTTTATACAATTTCCAATCCACTTATCTGCCTATGCGCTTTTGGCTGGTCAATGCTGAGCCCCTCCATGAGCCAGCGGTATTGCTGCATGGTGAGGGCTTTGGCTTCGCTTTCTTTCCGCGGCCACTGGAAGATGCCCGATTCCAAACGCTTGTAGAGGAGAAGAAAGCCGTTTCCCTCCCAATATAGGGCCTTGATTCGGTCCCGCCTTCTTCCGCAGAAAAGAAACAGGCAGTTCTCCAAAGGATCCAATGAAAATCGCTGCTTGACCAGCGCAGCCAGTCCGTCGATCCCAAGCCGAAGATCCGTATAGCCGCAGGCGAGGTAGACCTTGTCAGCTCCTGTAAAATCACTCAGCATGACCGCAGTCCCCGGAACACCGCTTCCAATGTCGCTGCGTCCGCTCCGTTGTATATTTCAATCTCCGAACCTAAGATATGGACCTTTGCGGCGATTTGGCCAGAGCCTCCTACGTTGGCTGGCGTTATATCCGCAAACCCGCTGCCCTGCGCCTGTGTGCGTGTTAATTCCTGAAACAGCCGCCGTTGCCAGTAGTAATACGTTTTTTCCGAAATGCCACGTTCCTGACACCACGCCCGAACCGTCATCCCGCTGCCACGGCAGGCCGCAGTTTTTCCACTCCATTGCTCCAGTCGTTCCTGCTTGGACAGTGCTTGTAGACTTTGTTCCATTTTGACCATCTCCCTATATGCCAAATGTCTCCCATGCAGACTGAGGGAGACATTTGGAGTTTGAAATATTATCTCACGGAGATGGTATGGTAGGCAAGATGTAGGGAGGTTTGACGCTTACGTTGTGAGCGCACATTATCACATACCACCTCTCTATGCTATTGACACCCGCTCCCAATATTGCTATAATACAACCAAGCAAAAATGCAGACGCCGATCAAGCCGCAGCTTGACAAGCGTCTGCATTTTCCGTTTTCAGAAGGAGGCCTTGCCGCAAGTACAAATCATCCACCCACATACAACCGCACCTTAAAAATTTCATATTGAACCGGAGGGAACAACCAGCTTGGGCCGCAAAAAGAAGCTCATCATCAATTCCGGTATTCCGCAGCACGAGATTGAACACATCGCCCGGTGCATCCTCCCCGACATCCTCGCCTACTACGAAAGCGCAGAAGGCCAGCGGGAGTTCCGGGAATGGCAGGCTCAGCGTGAAGCGGAACAGACGGAAAGAAAGGAAGGAAAAAAGTAAGCAAGTGACCGAACATGGTGCCGTCAGTTTGGCGGCACCTTTTCTTATATGGCCGGTACCTCCGCTCCCGCATTTGGGGAGTGGAAAAGCAGCTGATAGAAAGACTTTCTGGACGTTATTTCGGTTAGGGAACACAATTACCTTCGGATGCGCAGAAACACATTTCTAAATGCGTGAATTACATGGAGCAATAATCCGGTATACGCTATGATTAATTCAAACTTTTTCTATGAGTGGTAATGCTTTTCTAACCGCCTTGACCTGGTACAATTGGTTTGAGATCAATTAAAGTGTACAGAATTTTTTCTGCTCTTGTTACAGTATCTTGCCCAATTCTCATTTCTACCACAGCTTCGGCGGTTTGTGGAATCGAGAACACACTATCACGAATACATGAAGCGATCGCTCCTCTGATGTGTTCACTTCCAGTAGTAACAAACTCAAAAGTGTTACGCTCAACGTTTGCACCTACCAGTTCACCATAGAAAGACTGGGTTTCAACAATCTCCTCAATTTCAGATTCAATTAGTGCTAAACTCGTAGCCAGATCTTTTGTTGAATAATGCTTTGAAAAACTATTTCTATTTGGAGATGCGTTATTAATCTTGATGCCAACATTTCCACGCAACAGTGCAACTATCAACGATTTGAATCTATATGCAACCCGAGGATTTTGATTGGAAAGAAATTCTTTGAGTTTGGATTTGTCTCCAGCAATTTCAAATAAATAGTTCAGATCGCTAAGCGTGGCAGTTAGTGGGGTCTCATAGTGTATATCACACAGTTCATCGGATTTTAGGCGAATACCTACGGATGCTGCAAACATCCCTGTCAAGCATAGTCTGCAATCGTCTTTGATTTTTTGAGGAATTGCGCCGCGAATACCGCCATTTTTATATGCCAATGCATAAACTAATTGTTGTACATTGTCCAGTGTATCAACAACAGTTAAACACGGGAGTTCCTGTGTATGACCATCATCTTTTTCGAGGGAAATCTCGATGATATCACGCATCTCGTTCAACGCCTGCTCAATAGGTGCATGTTCTGCTGGCACGAGTTCCAATGCTGTATTGTAGTCTAAAAATTCTCCTGCCTCTGGTAACATATCATCGGACAGGTGATCAGGCAGAACCCTTGTCACAGAGACATCCAATCCAGCTTGGTCAACACGGAAAATTATTGCTTCAGGGTGGGTTAAAAGTTCTCTGATTTCTATAGAATTCTTTTCTGCCTTAGAAAGCCTACCCGTTGATATGGGGACCACTAACCAAGCCTCATCTGATTTGGGTAAGGATGGAATTGCAACAACAAAATAATATTGCATAGCTTTTGTTGCACATGAGAAAATGAGCGGTTCATCATAGTACAAATATGTGTGATAGAAATAAAGCTCACCTACGGATGGGAGATTCAAAAACAATTCATTCACTCTCTACACCACCTTTTCCGTAAGCAGTAAAAAATGTGTGAGGTTCCACTCCTTCGTAAATCCACCATGTAATATGCGTGGGATTAGCCTTGCTGGGAGTGCGAAGAATTTTACCTTTTCCTGCATCAACCTGTCCATAAGCAATTCCCTTATGAGTACCTCTTAGTCTCGGGGATTTACGTTTAGCGTGCTCACAGTCTTCAGCTGAAGGGAACATAGAAAGGCCGTATGCCTGAATCAAGCCGGCATACCTCTGAGGATTGATTTGATAAAATGTCAAAAAATCTTCTGCGGAAGGAGTAATTTCCTTACACAAACGGAACAATACAATTTCCTCGCCAGAAGCCTCTGCGGGGGGACAACCCTCTGGAAAATATGGAGGGAACACCCGAATGTTGTTTTCCATATTTTCTCCTCCCGTCTTTCTATAATAGCAAATTCATACTATCACCAACATGAACATTTTGCAACTAAAATTTACTATTATAAGCTGCCCATCAGTAGCGGATTTTGATTTGGCATATTCAAAAACATTTTCAAGAGTGATACCAATGGAAAGACCTCTTAGCCTTGCAAACAGAATATTGACAAATACATAAGCCGTAAATTGCAGAAGCTTCTGACATATTGTCTGGATATACCCAGACTGAATGATTTAGCGATGGACATAGTAAAATCCAGATTAACGGATCGAGTGTTACTCTCTCCCCAAAACTTCTTTTGAAGAAACAGATTAGCAATTAGAGGAATCAATTTATTGGGGGGCAGATGGTCGATACCCCTTAAACTTGATCCTCAAGGTCGTTGTACATCGGTCATTTCGGCTCTCTGTTCTCATACATATTCCGGGCTACCTCAGCATCTACCAAGATACAGTCGATGAAAATTATACTTTCATTAGACTATTTGACCTCAACACAGGCGGTATCGATATTAAAAGTGCACGAAATCAAATAACAGTGTTCTCCTAAATCTGCTTCTTTTTCCTGGGCTCTCTCGGCTTGAATTCCAGCCATTTAACAACGCCGTTTGGGAAATAGGTTTCTTCAAACTTGCTAAAGAAAACAAATAATCTGAACTCATCTCTCACAGGGAAGAATTGGCTCGGATTATATTGGTTCGGTGCGTGCAACAGGACTCGAACCTGCATGCGTGAGCAGCGGAATCTAAGGGTGATGTCACCTCAGTGAAGCTTTAAACCTACATAAAGTTAAATACCTTGCTATCTTGAGTAATATGTTAAAATAATTGATTAGGCACAGAAATGGATCGAATGGGCCGAACTTTCTTATATTCCTCAAGAAAGCGTTTGCCCAAAAGTAGCTCATTATCCAAATACACCTGAATGCGATGCTGCAAAATGTAATTATGATCCATGAATAGTAGATCCTTAAGCTGACGTACATCTACTTTCATACCCCCAAAGATGCAGTTTTCAAATTTAGTTTTGAAAACGTGTGCACCTCGGATATCAGCATTGGCTAAATTACAATTCGTGAAGATTGCCCCGTTCAGAATTGCATTTCTAAAACTACATCCGCAAAGGATACTGTTATGATACTGTACAACCTTACTTTTTGTATTATCAAAGTACGATAGACTTAAATCACAATCTATAACATAAGCATCGCTCAAGTTACAGTCACACAGCATCGCTTTGTGCATCTGCATTTTATAGATATATCGGCTATATAAATCAGCACCTTTCAAATTAATGCCATCTAATTCCATATTTCGAAGTTCACAAAACCCCATTGCTTTAGATGCCTGTACTTGAGGGTGTGCCAACAAATAAATGAGTTCTTTTCGCTCATCAGCAGTATATCTTTGAAAAAAAGGAATCCCGGTTTTTTTGTCAAAATCCTGGATACAAAACACCGAATATAACCGTAGGATTGCATCACACCATATTCTACGATTGGCATCTCTCTTCGAAAATACGGATTCAGTATGTTGTTCTGTACAAAGCTCATAAGCAAGAAAACGAGAAAGAATTCCGGATATCCTCTTTGCGCATTGTGTATGTTCTTCTTGCGCAAAATAACGTATGTTTTCCTGAACTAACTCAGTCAGCACACCATCGGATTCTATTATCTCACGGATTGTGTGCAAAATAGATTCATCTGTAGCATTATCCTGCGAGGAAAAGGCATTAAAAATATACCGTGCTATAAGAAATGCTGGTATAGATTGATGTGTAAATGAGTACCCGTTCAGGGATTTTGTCAACAAATACTGTGTGCAGACTATAGATATTAGTTTTGGGTCTATAATACACGTTGCTATTTCATTTTCAGATATAATATGTTCCGGCTGCCCCATACAACGGATTGCGATGTGTGTAGCCGCATCGAATATCTTGATGGCATCTTCCAATGAAATATATTTTGGCGTAACGCTATATTGATTCCGGAGTAGACTATTGTTTGTCTCAGGTAGAAAAACTTGTGAATAAATTTGAGCTAAACTCTTTTCGTTGGTAATATTAACTTGATGCCGAATGCAAAGCTCCATGACATGCGGCATTAAGATGATATCCGCGGTGTTTAACAAGTTTTCTTCGTCCTTTGTTACCGGCTGTTTTAAAGGAGAATTATCCGCCTTTGATTCGCAAGAGTCAGTTTTTTCTATATTGTTTGATTGCTGAGATCTTTCAAGCAGGCGCAAAAGACGATGCACATAATTTTGCATTTTAGAGATATCTTTTTGAGGAAATGCTTTCTGATATAATTTCAGCCAATCCAGTCCTTGCTGTTCCGAGAATCGATGCAAATGAATACTTAGAATATGGTCATCCTCTATATCAAGATATCCACTTCGGCAAGCTATTAGTACTTTGCAATCAAGCATGCACAATTCATTTACCAAATTGCCTATCCGATTGTTTGCATCCTGCCGAGACCAGTCGGATTCATCGATGGCATCGATTAAAAGAAGTGCATTGGTATTTAATTCTGTCGGTTGAATTCCTAAGTGATCGCAAATACTCTTGCAAGTCATACTATTTGATCTTAACTCGCGATCACTAAAACTCAGCAAATGAACCGATTTGGAAGGAAAAACGCCAACATCAATATTATAAATTATTTGTGCGATTAGTGTGCTCTTTCCGGTGCATTGGCTTCCTTCGATGATAAGCGTTGTAAGCAGGTCTGGCATCAAGATTCTGTCCTCGTTTGTTTGTCCTGAATAGCGCTGCGGCACAATTCTTTGACGTTCAAACCACTGCTTCAATGTTCCAGAAAGAAAAGCCGCTATCAGTTGCATAATATCATCATGCTTATCGGTGTTCCCCTCGACGGAATACCTTCCCGGTAAATACATGTCTTTCTTCAATAGTTCTCCCATCTGTTCAAATACATATCGATTTAAATATCGGGATACCATCAACGAATATGGCTTTAAGCGGTTAGTTTGTTCGTCTTCTGGAGAAGTCTTTTTCTGGTGCTTTGTATCATCTGTATAAGGTTTATCTGGCCGCTTATACTCTTCATTGAATTTATAAAATATATCGGTTTTGTTTCCTGCATCTTCCGGAAAAATACTCAATGAAATACTTTTACGGTGCTGGCCAATTCTACATCTTCTAAGCAATTCTTTCAATCCGACTGGGGTTAACGCTGCGTAATAAATTTGGGCAGAATGGCCATCATCCGCAACATAGACCACAAAATACATCACACCGCCGTCGCATAAATAATTATTTAACTCGTTAACTTCTACGGGGAAAGATATCCGATTTTGGGATAAATTAGCGCAACGCTTTCCCTTAATCTGGAGGGGAACTTTTCCGCAAAAATCAGCATTTGTTTTCTGCTCACTTTTATAGATATATACTTCCCCGTCCCATAAAGGATTTTTATCATTTTCATATATATTCGCAGAGAGAAGTTTACTCGTCAAAATACTCTTTTTAACAGCGTTGGTTGCAAGCTCTTCTATATCTCTAGTATTCATAGTATATATCCCCGCAACTTCCATATTTGAATGTAATTTTTTCAGGAAATCTAAATTATATCGGCTTTTAGTGAGAAAAATTCATAACACTTTGAAAATCGATTTAAACCGCAACCAAAAACAGTTGCAGTTTGATTATGCGACCGTTTTTCTAGTTGCTCTTTATTTACTTGAGCAAAAGAGCTGCGATGATTGCAATAGCGGTACTAGACAATGTACCGACAAGATACTTCTCGGCGAAACTTTGATTATCCAGTTGCTTGTATCTAGCCAAACTCTTAGCGGTAAGTACAAAACCAATGGCCCCAATTTCCCCGCAGAGAACTAGGATGACCGTGAGAATACGCTCCAGTTTTCCAATAACACTACCGACAGGGGGTTCTTTTTTCTGACCGTTGCTGTTAGTACCGCCAGATACATAAATGGATAGTTTCTTCACAAAAATAGATGCCGGATCAAAAATGATGATAAAGATCAAGACATAGCGCAGGATCTGCTCCACAGGAACATCTGCCGTTAAGTCCGTGAGCCAGCTCCTAGTCTGTCCATTCAAGCCAAAAGCACAAACAGAAACATATATGATTCCAATATGAAGTACCTGGTCAATCACAAATGAGGAAAAGTGTGCTGTTGGTGTCTTACATTTCGTATCGAAACAAACCCTGATCCAGTCGATAGCAAAGTGCGACAGAGCAATGATTGTAAAAGGAATCCAAACAACATTTCCAGGAATGCATGTGAAAGCTACGACAGCAATTACAGCAGCATATACAACAGCATGGCCTGCCAAATACCGGAATTCCCGTGTTTTCTTTTCTGCCAAATCGGCAGATTGTAGCGAAAAGTCAGCAATTAAATGCGCAGCTAAAAGGAGCCACAGAGACATATCTTTATCTCTCCCATCGTATATTAGTCATTTCGTTGATTGCGGCTATAGCCATATTTCTGGCGGTGTAGATGTTACCAGCTTTCATTGTTTTCTCAATCGTTTGCCTACTGATATCCATAATACTTGCCAATTTTGTTGGGATTCCTCGCTGTTTTCCACTAGTTATATAGAACTTTGTTTCTTCCCGGATATCTTCCGCGTTGATGGGATCGATGATTTCAACAAAGCTATACGCTAAGCGATCAAACGGTAATGGCCGCACGATTTTCTCCATTTCATGAGCAAGCATACATTTCTCGTGCAAGAATCGCTCCGCATCGTGCGGTGTAACATAATCGTAAGCACGAACATAGTAATTGCAGATTGGAAATAGCAGTTCCGTAATTAACATAATTTGATTCTGATAAACGCTCTGCTTTGCCATGATGGAGGCAGCGCCGCCAATGATGGTGTTGATCGTAATATCAGATTGGCTACCTGAGAAAAACAGGATAGGGTAACCTTCACTATCGTCGGCATTTTTAATTGCGTATCGAGCTTTATGGTAAGCAGGTCCATCTTGGCCAGTAGTACCTTTGCTGTCAAGCTGAACATCCCAACTACCAATACCAATACCTGCACGGATCTCAACGGGATGCAGCCACATGGAGAGCATCCGATAGTAGAGATAGGCAGCTTCAGGAGTTGAAAACAGGCCCTGAACTTCATCGCCTGCACTAAAGTCAACTTCTCGCGCAAGTTCTCTACGATACAAGCGGTTTAGCAAATAAATAACATCCGTAATGTAGTATTGAATGCTATTCCTGTCCTCTTTTGTATAACTTCTTGATTTTTTTAGGTCAATAATTAACGCTGCGTAATCCTGCGACATACTACATCCACCTCTATGGTCAGTATACCACACAAAACAAAAAAAGCAACCTAAATCGGTTGCTTTTTTGATTTGCAGCCAAATCAGGTTGCATTTTAGATTTATCCAATCTGCTTTATTCTGGATTCCTGGTACATGACAGAGGCAAGAACCACAGCCAGTGGGACATAAATCACAAACAGCAGCGGCCATGTGCCTACTATGGTGAAGCCCAGATCGTACACATCAAAGTAATTAAGTATTCGGAAATGGCACTGCAACAAGCGCAGTGGTTCTGGGGGAAGTACATTCCGGTCTGCTCACCTGCAGTGATTGCAGCAATCCTTTTGTGCCAGTGATCCTCTACTAGAACGGTAACCGCCGGGTGGAGTATGTCTGCAAAGACTACCATGGTCACGGTCAGGAATTCTGTTCTTCTCACCGAATCCGGGAAGAATGTCTGGATGCGCAGGTGATGAAGTGCGCAGAATCACTCCGGGAAAACTGGATTGCGGAACAGGCCGAAATACAATGGCTTTATAAGCAGTAGGGGGTGAAAAAGCAGCTCACAGCAGGGCATTCTGGGTTCTTTGTTAATTATGGAATACAATTTGTCTCTATAACGGCCTTCTAAATGCGTGAATTTTCAAAATCTGTCATGGTTTCCATTGTACGCCAGCTACTTAAATCTACTTCTTTTTTCTCGGCCCTCCCGGCTTGGATTCCGGTTGCTTGGCAACACCGTTTCGTAAATGTGCTTCTTCAAATTCACTCAAGAAAACAAATAATCCGAACCCATCTCCTACTGAGAACAGGTTCGGATTACTCTTCTTTGGTACGCCAGAGGTAGTACCCGGAGTTATTAGCACTCCTTCCTCGCTCCAGTCAAAGGTGCCGTCCGGGTGCGTGTCCAGCATTGTCCAGATCGTGATGGTATCCTTGGCTACCTCAACACGGCAGACGATAGCCAGCAGCGCGGCATTCCCGGCGGGATTGTCCCCGGAAATCTCGTCAATGATCTCCCGCAGCCGGGTTTCCGGGATGGCTGAGGCGTCAACCGTTGCTTTTAGCTCCCGCATTTGCCGGTCGATCTCGGTCTTTTCCTGCTCCAGATCCTTAACTCTGGCAAGCAGCGTGGGGCTGGACAGCCCGCCGAGGATAGCATCCGTGGCATTGTCCAACTTCCGGCTAATCTCCCGTTCCCGGGCTATCAGCTGCCGGAGCGCATCCACGGCCTGCGCCTGAATCTCGCCGCTCTGATCCCGCAGGATCGTAATGAGCCGCTCGACGTTCTTCGGGCTGCCCAGCACCTGCCGGACAGCGTTGGCAACGGTCCGCTCCAGCACATCCACGGAGATATTTACGCCGTCACAATCGTGTCGGCGTTTTTTGCCGCTGCACTTGTAATAATCATAGATTTTTTGCGAGGTGCTGATGGTCATTGCCGACTTGCACTCGGCGCAAAACACCTTGCCTTTGAGCGGGTAGTCCCGTTTTGTGGGCGGTCTTCCACCCTGCTGCCGTTTGTTGGCGGCCATTTTGTCCTGCACTTTTGCAAACAGCTCCTTGTCGATGATCGCCGGGATCGCATTCTCGATGCGGATGCTATCGGCAGCTGCTGCATGGGTATTTCTGGTGCCGTCCTCCCGGTATGGGCGCTGGCCGTAAACCAGAGTCCCGATGTATTTTTCGTTTTTGAGCAGATCGTGTAGGGAGTTTGCCCCGAAGGCGCTGCCGCGCTTGGTTTTGATCCCGTCGGCGTTCAGCCCGGCCACGATCTCCCGGTAGGACTTCCCGGATCCGTATTCTTCAAAAATTCGGCGGACGATTTTTGCTTCTGCCTCGCAAATGGCCAGCCGGCCGTCCACGACCTCATAGCCCAGAGCGGGCTTGCCGCCGGTGTGCTGACCGTTTTTTGCCATGAAGCGCATTTTTTCCATGACCTTCTGGCGGCTCTGGAGCGCCCAGATCTGATTAAAAAGCGCCATGCTGCCCTCGGTCAGGAAATTTGTGGGGTCTCTCAGATCCTTGCCGATCATGGGTTGGGTGACGGATACCACATCCACGCCCATCTGTGTCAGCTGATCCCGGAAGGAGAACCAGCTCGTCATTTTCCGGAACATTCGGGACTGGTCGTAGATCACCACCATGTCCCCTACCCCGTCCCGGAGATCTCTCATCATGGCAGCATAACGCGGGCGGGTGTCCTTCATGCCGCTGGTGGCCTCGTCGGCGTATACGCCCAAGACGGGGATATTATGGGTGTGGCACCACTCGGTGCATTTTGCTACCTGCACCTCGATGCTGTCCGGATTTTGGTTATCGGTGGAGTATCGGGCGCAGATGAGCGCCCCATGCAGGCGTTTTGCCATAGCTGTCACCTCTCGTGTGTCCAAATTGGGCACATCCTTTTGTATCTGTGGGTCAGCGCAAAGGTTAACATAACTGTAACTTTACATCCCGCCCGGCTGTCTGCTATGATCAAGCCAGCAGAGGAGCGGGACAGATTGTCGTGATTTACGCCGCTGCCGTACCAGTCGCGTTGAGCAGTGCGCATTGCAGGCAGTATGCATAATGGTCCGACAGCCTCCACTGTCAGAAGCGTAACACAGTCAGCGACAAAAATCAACCGGCAATTTGTACACATTACCGGAAGAAGGAGCGGGCACCATGAAAGAGACAACTGATATGCGCGAAAACTGGCTGCGGCTTATCAACCAAATGTTGAAACAGACTGATACCCTGACGGTTCGGCGGGCTTACTATCTACTGCTTGGATTCATTGGGAAAGAAAAAACGGTGTCCAATTTGGGCGCCGAAAATATCACGTAAAAATACGTAAATTCCTATTGACATACGTGTTAATACGTGCTATAATATGGACAGACAAAGGGAAAGGAGGCAGAGAATGAGATATAGCGAATTGGAAAAGCTTATAAAGCAAGCCGGGTGCTATATCCTGAAAGAGGGCGCAAATCACTCCATCTGGTACAGCCCCATTACCCAGAAGAAATTCCCGGTGGGACGGCACAGGACGGAAGAAGTTCCGACGGGAACCCTTAAATCAATCAAAAAGGCGGCGGGGATCGAGTGACCCCCGCTTGCCCCGGCACTTGAAAGGAGATTAAGCTATGGCGCAATATGTATACCCCGCAGTCTTTACCGAGGAGGATTGCGGCTATTCCATCAACTTCCCGGATCTGGAGAATTGCTTCACCTCTGCGGAAACCCTGGGCGAGGGAATCAAAATGGCTAACGACGTTCTTTGCCTGACGCTGTACGAAATGGAGCAGGCCGGGCAGCCCATTCCCGCCCCGTCTTCCATCCGGGATATCCGGGTGAACGATCATGAGTTTGTCAATCTCATCGCCTGTGACACCGTGGAATACCGAAAGTTTTTCGACAACAGAGCGGTAAAGAAAACGCTCTCCATCCCCTCCTGGCTCAACGATATGGCTGAGCGGGCAGACGTGAACTTCTCCGCGACGCTGCAAGCTGCCCTGAAGCAGCAGCTCCACCTTCAGTAAAACAACCCGCCCGCTCCCGGAATTGGGGGCGGGCGGGTTGTGTCCAATTTGGACACAACAGGGGAGCCCCTTTGATAAGCATTATGGTGTCACGCCGTTGCCGTCCTCCAAGCGCCGAGACGTTTTGTCAAAAACGAGACAAGCAAACAGTTTAGACGTTGCGAAACAGTCTGACAATGACCTGTGAGCCTCTCTGCGCCTGATGCCGTAATAGCCGCAAAGCGTATCAAGTTTGTAGTTCCAAACATGGGATTGGGGAATTGTGAGGTGTGCAAGATCAAGAGTGTCATAGAAACGTTTATTATCTGGAATCTCTGCGCCATGAGCAAATATAAACCGCAAGTCAAAGTCCAGATTATGTCCAGCAACGTTGCATCCGCTGAGATATTCCGTCAGCGCCGGTGCAATTTCGCGGAATGTCGGAGCATCCCTAACCATGTCATCCGTGATATGATTGATGGCTGACACCTCCCCCGGAATCGGTCTGCTAGGTCTGCACAGACTTGTGAGGCAGGATACCGGAACCATTCCTAAGTTGAATTTGATAGCCGATACTTCGACAATTTCGCTTTTGGACGGATAGAGGCCGGTGGTTTCGACATCCAGAAATACCAATGGGAAGATAGAATCGATTCGGGATGCTTTCGTAATGTTGCTGAACGAGTAATCTGGCATATCCTTTAGTAGATGCTTTTCAGCAGGGGCTGACAGAGGAATACCAACTCTGGGAATTGCTTGCAGTGCAGATTCAAACTGCTCGACTCGGACGTCATTCGGGTTTCTTGCAGACTCAGTGTCAGGCTTTGGTATAGGAGGAAACTCGATCTGCTGGACAGGTTCAGCCCGACCTGCTGGGCGGGCTGTCTCAGGCTTTTTAGACTCCAACATTGGCTCTGTTTCTGTGGAAGCAACTCCAACCCGCTCAGTTGGGGCGTTAGCCCCAAGTGTCTCAGTTTTTTCGATCTCACGCATCGGTTTCGTTTCGTGAGGAACATCTGGCTCGGCGGACACTTTTGGGGTGCAGTCAAGTCGCTCAATTGGGGTATCTTTTAGAACGTTCGTCATCTCTGGCGTAGGGACGGCTGCAACCTGATTTGAGGCATTGTTTTTTTGATTTTCAGACCGATGCTTGTGCTTAACGACTGCTACCACAATTGCAACAACGACAGCAACTGCGGCAGGAACGCAAATATACAATGGGGACATACGCCAAAGCACGCATAGCAAGAAAATGCCGATCAACGTGGGGATTGGATTTGTGACCAAGGCGACGAGTATCGCTCCAATAAGCGTCATCCAGCCTTTCGCAGTGTGCAAATCGATATCTATTGGCTCGGCCGGTTCCGCTGGCATCTGTTTTGTGTACCTCTTGGCAGGCGATTTGCTTTGCTTATGACTAGTGGATGTCCTTTTCGTGGACTTTTTTCTTTTGTGGGTCAGGCTTTTACTGTACGACAGTCCCGTTCCAGGGATGCTGAATGTCGCGCGCTTTCTCCCAGTTGCCGAGTGAGATATTCGCGCCCCTTTCACGCCAAATGAGTATCCGATCCCTGATTTGCTCAAGTTAATGCGCAGCGGCCCGGCCTTAATGCTCTTTCTGAACCGAAATCCCATGCCAGCTTTCCTCCCGTCCTTTCGTATGCCATAATTTTAGCCATTCTTTACGGGTTGGGCAACCCGTAAAAATAGACAAAAACGGGCTGACATTTTTGTCAGTCCGTTTTTTTGCCGTCATTACGCAGAAAATCGGCACAGGCCTCGATTTGCTCCGCGATCAGTTCGAGCTGCTCAGGCGTCCGGCTACGGAGAAACAGAACGAAACTATCGATAATCGGATCTTTCCTCGCGGCCAGCTCCCCAAAGGCCATGGCAATCTCATCGTGCTGATCGGGACCGTACATATCGCCCTCGCCGGTTTTGATCCAGTCCAGAGAGACGCCAAAGGTTGTAGCGATGTTACGGTAAAGACTTTCCTTTTGCTCAGGCTTTTTCAGTTTGTTGTACTCGATGTTCGCAATTTCCACTTCTGGGCATCCAAGGCGGATTGAGAATTCCTTGCGGGACAGTCCATGCTCTGCTCTCACCGCCCAAATTCTCCCGCCAATTGTAGTTAAGTCCGTGTGACTCACCTCCTGTGCGCTTATCCTATCACGCCGTCTTTTATTTGTCAATAAAAAATTATTTATATTTTTGGTATTTGCTTATTGACAAATCAGGTTTGATGTGCTATTTTTGATTTATCAATAAAGGGGAGGCGATAAGATGCCCGCAAAGATGAGTCTTGAGCGTATTGCCAAGGCACTGACGGAAGCCCTGAACGCAGACGAAACCACCATGCACCTGGCTCTCCAGACCCTGCAGCTAGGCTACACCCTAGGCCAGCAGGATTCCCAGAAAGCTGGATGAGGAGGGGAAAACATGGATTTTGACAGCCCGTGGGACTTTGTGTGGCTTGCGCAGATGGCGGCGCTGATCGTCGCCGTCATGGCCATGCTGGTGGCCTGTGCCGCCGCACTGGCGAGATAGGGGGGACTCTGTGGACGATTCCGGAACCATATTTTACCAGCTTGAAAAAGACGCACAGTATGCTCTGAACAGCCACAGCCGAGATCTGGTGTATCAGACGTATGGCGCGGCAAAGATGGCTCGGCAGCTGGACGCCATCACGGCACTGCAGTTTGACCGGCTGAACAAGATGCTGGTGGTCAAGGGTCTTAACGACCCCGCCCACTGCTATCTGGAGTGAGGGGGTAGCCCATGCCTATCGTGATATCCCGGGAGACCGGGGCGGTCAAGGACGCCTATACATACACCCAGGAGCAGCTGGACAAGGCCTGGGAGCAGGTCGCCAGAGCGTGGGCGGCTGCCAACAAGGACGTCCTCCGGCGTCTGGTGGATGAGTACGCCCCTGAGCCGTGTGGCGAATAACGCGGCATCCCACCGGGGCCTGGATGCGGTCTGAAGACCTCCCGCAGGCGCGTTGGATTGGACCCTTTCCAACTGAAGGCCGGTTCGATTCCGGTCTCCCGGATACTCTCCTTTCTCCCCATACTGGCACCCCGGAAAGACGGGGCCGCGGCGGGCGGAATCCCGCTACCAAGGGGTGTAGTTGTGCGTAACCGCGGTCCCTGAAAGACATTGGAACGCTCCGTTTTTGGCAAGTTTGCGTAAAACCCAGCACCGCCTCACACTGCGGAAAAAGGTGCCGCTCCGGACGGAATTCCGGAACCATGCCCGCCAGGGATGATTCTCCCCGGAATGAAACCGCGTATGTTGGCAGCGCGTCGATGGGTGGAACAGCCAGCAAGCAAACGAGGCCCGGCCTATTGGAAGGGGCGCGCCCTCTGCAAGGGTAGAACGCAGTGGCAATGCGGAAGTCAGTTACGCATGACAGCCGGGACAGACCGGCCGCGCGGTACTGCACACATGCCGCGACCCGATGGCGTGGGCGTCGGGCTGGGTGAGATCACACCCTCCCGCAGGGTGAGATCAAGCACCCGCCCGGCGGCATAGTGGGGTTCGAGTCCCCCTCGCGGCGGGCCTTGTAGTGCGGACCAATGCCGGAAGCTGAGGGCGTACCGGGGAAGAACAGCCCTCCCATATGGGCAGCTGGCGCATGAGGATGCGCTCCCGCAGCACGGCGGGAGGGAGCAGGTTCGACTCCTGCGCTGCTCTCCACTTTATCCCGGAGAGGGTGAGAACTACGGACATCCGATACAAAGATCCACGGACGCGCTGCACAAAGTGCGGGAAGCTTCTGCCCACTGGGCGGAAACGGCTCTGTTATGCGTGCCGCCCGAATAAGCGGTACAAGACAGCCGTCGTGTCGCCCCCGACGCCGCCGAAGCCCCGGTATACCTTTGAGGAGCAGGACGCACGGGCGGAAGCCCGGGGCCTTACCTATGGGCAGCTGGTGAATCTGGAGAACAACGGTTTGCCTCTGCCACCGCTTCGGCGTTCGGTGAAATGGCCGTGGGACAGCCCTCACCTGGGCGAAGAACAAATTTAATAAAGGGGGCACTACAATGGCTGAACAGATCCCACGGGAGCAATTCTCCGCGTGGGCAAATATTCCTGCGCGCGTCCTGTTTGATCGGGAGATCAGTGATCGGGCGAAGCTCCTGTATGGGCTGATTTCCTGTATGTCCAACAGCTACGGGTTCGCGTTTGCCAAAAATTCGACGCTGATGCGGTACTTGAATGTGGAAGAAAGGAGCCTTCAGCGGACGCTCAAGCAGCTGCTGGACAGCGGCTACATACGAATTGAAGACGGGTCAGGCGGGCGCGGAACCCTCCGCAAAATCTTTACGGTGGAAGTCTGCCCTCGAAACCCCGTCAATCCTGACGGGGTTAACCCCGCCAAATCTGACGGGGTTATAAAAAATAATTGTAATAATAATAAAATAATCAATAAAGCGAGAGCGCCGAAGGCGTATCTGACGGATCAGGAGCTGCTCGATTGGTTCAACAACTGGGCTGTCCGGCTGGACGCTGATCCAGAGGAAACGACGAAGCTTATCGGCGACCTGCACGCATTCGCGGAAATGCGTAAGGCCAAGAAGAAGCCCATCCTGACGGTGAACGCCGCCGGGCGGCACGCGAAGAAGCTGCTGGACTACTCGGCGGACTTCCCGGAGTATCGGCTCGCTGCCATGCGCTATGTACTGTCCCAGTCGGTTGAATCCAACTGGGAAAAGCTTTACCCCATCACGAAGCCGGACGATTTTAACCGCTGGCTGCATGATAACTACGGTGTCCAAGTTGGGCACGTGGAGCCGGAGGTGGAATACTTTGAGTAGCGTTTCCTATGAAGCCTGGATGCAGGCGCAGCAGAGTGTCCTCGGTTCCGTCCTGATTGATGATCGGTGCGCGAGCTTCCTGGTGTTCGGCTTGGCAGAGGAAGATTTCTGTGAGAGTTACCGGTCGCTGTACCGGGCTATCCGGGAGCTGTACACCACCGGAAAGCCGGTTGACCCGGTCGCGGTGCTGAATGTCGTGGGCGACTCGTACAAGGATTTTATCGTCCAGCTGATGAACATTACCCCCACCGCCGCGAACTGCAAAATGTACGTGGATATCGTCAAGCAGCAGTCCCGGGTGCTGAAGCTCCGGGACACCGGGCTGGCTCTGTCCCGGATCTCCACGGAGGAGGAAGGCGCGGAGCTGCTCGCCAATGCCGCCTCTGAAACGGTGCGGGACGACGGAGACGTGTGGAGCCTGGCGCAGGGATTTTCCGACTGGATGCACCGATACCAGAAAAAGCCCGACTATCTGGACTGGTTTATCCCTCAGCTTCGGCGGATGATTCGGGCGGAGAAAAGCGACTACTTCATTGTGGGCGCCAGGCCTTCGGCGGGTAAAAGCGCTTTTGCCCTTCAGGCGGCGCTGTACTGGGCAGTTGTCTGCAACAAGCGGGTGGGGTTCTTCTCCCACGAGACCAGCCGGGAGAAACTGATGGACAGACTGGTCGCCTGCGCTTCCGGCGTTCCGATGGATGCGATCAAGGAGCGGACGCTGGATGATAAGCAGATGGAGGCCGTGTGCTCCATCTCGTCCCGGATCAACTCCGCGCCGCTGTTTTTGTTTTCCGCCGCCGGGCGTACCGTGCAGCAGATGCAGGATCGGGCGCTGTACAAGCGGCTGGACATCGTGATCGTGGATTATCTGCAAATCGTCGCCGCCCCGGGGAATGACGAATACACCCAGGTGACTGCGGTTTCCAAGGCGCTGCACACCATGTGCCAGCGGTTCGGGATCTTCTGCCTCGCGCTGTGCCAGCTGAGCCGGACGAAGACGGACAAGTCCGGCCACGCCCAGCGCCCCCGGCTGGAAGATCTCCGTTCCAGCGGCCAGATCGAGCAGGACGCCGACGGCGTATTCTTCCTTCACCCGCTGGAGGAGCCGGACAAGCCCCGGGAGCTGATCATCGCCAAGAACAAGGACGGCGCTCTGAGCATTACGAAGCTGGCCTTTGACGGCGTGCGGCAGCAGTTCCGCTTCATTGGCAAGGGGCAGCAGCCGCTGAAGCCATTTGACTATTCCAGCTATGTGATGCCGAGCCAGGTAGACCAATACCCCCAGCTGTGCATGGATGTGGAAACTCCGTTTGACGCGGAGCAAAAATAAATCACAAAATTCAAAGAAAGGGTGAAATTACATGAGAACAACCGCAATCTTAAACCTGAAGGGCGGCGTCGCCAAGACCGTGACCACGGTCAACATGGCCGCAATCCTCGCCCGGGATTACAAAGCCCGCGTGCTGCTGATCGATGCGGACTGCCAGTGCAACTGTACCGAATTTTTCGGCGGTGCCTCCGATAAGGGGACACTGGCCGACATCCTCCGGCTGCCTGACAGCTACCCCGACCCCGTTACCTTCTGCGCCAACTGCATCCGGGGAACCACCGTGGGCGGGGTCAACCTGATTCCCGGCGACGACAGCCTTATGGACTTGGATCTGAGCAAGGTGGAGCTGGGACGGGTGAGCATGAACGTGCTCCGGCAATTCGTGGAAGCAGCCAACGGGCTGTATGATTACATCCTCATCGACTGCCCGCCGGCTTTCAACGCTGCCAGTGCCGCTGCCCTTGTGGCTGCCGATGACATCATCATCCCCATCAAGCTGGACGCCTTTTCCCTCCGGGGCATGGGCAACCTGATGCGGCAGATCGGCAACATGCGGAAGATCAACCCGCGGCTGAAGCTCGCCGGGGTGCTGCCTACCATGTGGTACCGGGACGCTCAGATGCAGGATGCGGAAAAGATGCTGGCGGATGCGGGGCTGACGGTGTTCCCCCACATCCGGCGAAGCGACAAGGTTGACCGGATGACCTGGCAGCAGCGGCCGCTTCTGGCGACCAGCCCCAACAGCGCCGCCGGCGTGGATTACCGGCGTTTCGTGAAAGCTTACATGCGGGGAGGGCAGGAAAATGTTTGATCTTGCGGACGTGCTGAAGGGCGTGCCCAATTTGGGCACATCCAAGAAACAGCTGGAGTACATAAAGCGGGAGCTGATCGACCCCGACCCGAACAATTTCTACAGTCTGACGGGCATTGAGGAGCTGGCGGCCAATATCCAGCTGTGCGGATTGCAACAGCCCATCCTTGTGCGCCCCATCGATGGCGGGCGGTACATGGTGGTTTCCGGGCACCGGCGCCGTGCAGCGATCGAGTTGCTGGCCGCGGATGAACCGGAAAAGTGGGAGGAGATCTCCTGCCTGGTGGAGAGGGACGAGGCGTTCCCGGAGCTTCAGCAGCTGCGCCTGATCTACGCCAACGCCAATACCAGAACCATGACCGGCGCGGAGTTGGCAGAGCAGGCTGCTCAGGTGGAAAAGCTGCTGTATCAGCTGAAAGAGCAAGGATATGAGTTTCCCGGCCGGATGCGGGATCATGTGGCGCAGGCCATCAGCGTCAGTAAATCCAAATTGGCCAGGCTGAACGTTATCCGCAGTAAGCTGATTCCCCAGTTTATGCGGCTCTGGGAAGCCGGAAGCTTGCGGGAAAGCGTGGCCTATACGCTGGCAGGACAGGTCCCCGCAAGGCAAAAGTCGGTATGGATATCCCAGACGGATTCCGGAAAAAAGAAATTCCCTTGCACAGATGGATGGCTGGAGAGCATTTTCCACGAAATGGATCGTTTGGAAAGGGTTTGCAAGAAAACGCCCTGTGGCATAAACCATTCCTCCAGCTGTGACCATCTCTATGTTCGCCTGAATCAGGCTTCCGGGCTGCCGCAATACTCCGCAATGTCCTGTCGCGGGTGCTGCCTTGACTGCTTCAATTTGGCGTCCTGCCGATACTCGTGCGAGTGGGCTGCCGATGCCAAGAAGGCTCTCCGGGATAAGGCTCGGGCAGACAAAAAACAGGCGGCAGCGGAACAGAAGGCAAAAGAGCAGCCGGAACGCGACCTTCTGGCTTTGTCGTACAGCCGTGTTGGCAAGCTCAGAAAAGAGCGTAATATTTCCGCCGATGATTTTGTAACGACCTCTTTAGGGTGGCATTATGCACGGGACATGGAACGCCTTGCAGGCTTGGAGGACGGCTCGTCTGTCAGCCTGAGCGACCGGATGCCCGGATCTATTTGGGCTCGGGAGGCCAAGAGACTGATCGAAACAGCTGATCTGCTGGGATGCAGCATTGATTACATGCTGGGGCGGGACGTGCCGGAGAAGCCCATCTCCGATGTACCCAATTGGGGCACCGGCTGGCGGACGGGCGACCCGGACAAAGCCGGGACGTATGCTGTCATTGGCTATGACCCTGGCGGCGCGGATCAGATGCTGGAAAGTTGGGACTGGGACGGGGAACAGTGGACGATACTCGGCGCCCCTATCACGGACTACGACTTCCAAGTGCGGTGCTGGATCCCGCTGCCGCCGAAAATCGGCACCTGCATCACGGGGATGAGTGGCTCCGGGAGATGCGGTGCAGCGGCCTGCTGCTCGGAACCGGCGACGTGCTGCCTGCAATGCGACAAGGATGATTGTAATAGCCGCTGCGGATGGATTGAGGGGGGCGAACATGAGTGATTACATCAGCCGGGAGGCCGTGCTTGAAAAGGCGGAGTATGATGGGAATTACCGGCTTGTTGTACCCGTAGAAGCAATTAAAGGTCTCCCTGCCGCCGACGTGGAGCCGGTGCGGAACGGGCGGTGGGAAGAGTGCGACTGGGTTGACGTGGACGAGCATGGGTTCGGTACAAGAAGAACCTTTAAGGCAGGATTGCGGTGTAGCCAGTGCGCTTGTGTTTTCAAAAAGGAGCTGCTTTGGAAACGAAACTGGTGCCCCAACTGCGGCGCAAAATGGAAGGTGGTGCAGACGGATGATGCGATGCAGCGTTGAAGCTTATTCCATCTGCCCGTTCGCTTCCCATTGTGCGCCCCGAGCCGAGGCCATTTTCATGGAGGGCAGCGATTGCGACGCCTTCAACCAGCGAATTGACGACGCTATTGAGAAGATCATGCGTTCAGAGGATGATTCTGATTTTACAGGAGGATGCAAGCTGTGATAGACTTTTGGATTTTCTTGGCCTACGTCATCGGTATGGCAATCTGGCTGCGGCTGGTGGTGTTCCTGAATCATAAGTCTGGCAACATTTTCGGGCTTGACGGCGTGGGCTGTGGGACCTATCTCTGTGTTGTTTTCATTGCCGTGTGCTGGCCCTTTGCCGTCCCTGGTGTCTGTGCAGTTTTCGTATTACATTGGTTCTTTGGGAGCCACGGGGAGGATCCCGATGGATGACTACCCCTACACCGTAACAAGTCCCTCCGGGGAGATCGTCTTGCAGGCGGCGGAAAGCTGCCGGTATCCTCGGCTGGTTGAGCTGGCCTTGCTGGAGGCGGGCTACATCGTCCGCCTCCATGGAAAGAAAATCACGAAAACCGAAACGCGAAAGGAGATGCGCAAATGAAGCTGCTGAAAACCGGCGACCCCTGCCCGTGCTGCGGGATGCCCATAAAGTCTACCAATCCGGAAATGCTTCGCTTGCTGACCGATATCCGGGACTTTGGGTTCAGCTTGCGCGACGCTGAAAGAGTGGCGGCTCTTCTGAAGAAGGAACAGGAGGCTGCGGATGGCACGATGTGATTGGGAAATCATTTTCAAAGTCGAAAAGGCGCACCGTCTGGTGCTGCCGTCCTTCGCCCGCGTCCTCCAGTGGCTTGCGGGCAACGGCGCGAAGTGTACCTCCATCTTCATCCGGAAACGGCAGAAGGAGGACAGCAATGGCTAAAGCGGTACTTATCAGCATCCGCCCGGAGTGGGCGGAGAAGATTCTGTTTGGAAAGAAGACACAGGAAGTTAGGAAGACACGGCCTTGTCTGGAAATGCCGTTTAAGTGCTACATCTACTACACGAAAAGTGCAATGATCGGGTTACGAGGAAAGCCCGGATATGTTGTCGGGGAGTTTGAGTGTGACAAGATCACATGGTTAACCCACATTGGCTTCACCGGGTGCCCTGGTATTAACCTAGTGGCCATGAAAGATCGCTATACGGTAGATAATTCCTTTAATCTTTCCGATAGTTGCCTAACGATAGGTCAGCTTGAGAAATACCTAGACGGCGAAGACGGGTACGCCTGGCACATTTCCCGCCTGAAAATCTATGATAAGCCGAAACCTCTGGGCGAGTTTACAGGTTTGCACGCAACAAAATTCGGAGCAGCGTCCGTGAATCTTACTTGTCCACCACGGAGCTGGCGCTATGTTGAAGAGGAGGACAGCGATGGCTAAAAACACAAAGGTCGTCGTGGGGCCAAACTTCCTGGCGCACTGGTATATCTACGACTTTCAGGTCTGCGAGGGACGGCCGGAGCTGCTGCGGACGATGGATTATATCAACCGGCACGGCTATGATCTGATCTCCGTCACCCAGTATCAGGACACCTACACGGTATTCTTCCGCCGCCGTGCCTGCGGGTAGGGGGTGAGGGTATCAAGATCCTCAGCACCATGCGAGCCGGGCGGGTCGTCCGGCAGGCGCTCTACTCGCCCCGTGATCCTACCACCAACACCCGGCGGCGGGCGATCAGCATTTCCGCCGAAGACAAGAAGCGGGCAAACCTGAAAACCAGCTATGAAAAGCTTCTGATGCTGGCGTGTGCGAATTTCCTCCCGGGCGACTGGTGGGTGACGCTCACCTACGATGATACGTTCCTCCCGGAGAGCCGGGAGGAATCCCGGAAGTACTGGCGCAAGTCCATGCGCTGGTATCGGAAGTACCGCAAGGACAACAAGGACGCGCTGCTCTATGTCTACTGCACCCAACTGACTACCAGCCGGGGCGGCCGACGGCTCCACCACCATATGATTCTCCGGTACGAGGACGACATGGATCAGGAGAAGCTGGAATCCCTCTGGCAGTGGGGGCATGTGCATATGCGCAAACTCAAGGACTGGGACGAGATTCTGGACAAAGTCCACTACATGTGCCGGGAACCCCGCGAGCTTGGGGTCTACGTTCCCGGCGAACAGATGTGGACGGCAAGCCGGGGACTTGTCCGGCCGCAGATTACCTACACAACATTTGATTCCGACGCGATTGATATCAGCGTTCCGTCAGGCTGTACCGCTCTGAGCGACCCGGTGCAGCTTCCCGGATACGGCGGATATAAGACCATCATTTACATTGAAAACATGTGACGAATAGGGGGTGCTTCCTCCTATATCGGCTGGAGGGAGGTACTAACCAATGGACACACAGAAACAAACTTTTTCGCAGCTATTGCATATTTCTCCCGCGTGTGGTAAAATAACGGAAACAAGGGAAAAAGCCTTGTGCCCGATATGCCGGAGGGGCGTGGTTGCCTACCTGCTGCCGGAGACGACAGCGAAGAATCTGCCGGTAAAATGCAAGCGCTGCGGCGCTGAGCTGATCGTGAATATTTCCCGAGTGCCTGTGCCTTGAGCCTGTGCCATGTATCGCAAGAGCGATGCTTGGTGCAGGCTTTTTCTTTTGCCCCGGAGGTGGCGTATGTTCGACTACAGCCGTAAAAACAAGCGCTGGCGGAATCTGCGCAAGCTGGCGCTGCGCCGTGACCGCGGCTTCTGCCGGGAGGCTGCCCGATACGGATGGCGCGTCCCGGCCACGGTGGTGCATCACATCTGGCCGGCGGAGGACTATCCCGAGTATGCCTACTGCCTGTGGAACCTGGTCAGCCTCAGCGCGTCAGCCCATGACGCCATGCACGACCGGGATACGCGAAAGCTTACGGCGCTGGGGCTTTCCTGGAAAAATCGCACCCCCCCACCCCCTTCCGCCGAATTTTAGGGACGCTTACAGCTGGGCGGGGAACTCCTTTCACACGCGGCGGAGAAAATTTCAGAAAAAACCGGCCGCTAAGAAGATCCCGGGCGCGTATGTGGGCGGGACGCGCTTGCATTGCACGGCCATGGGGCGCGGAGACATCGTACGGAGGTGAGACAGTGAGCAAAGAAACGCAATACGCTGAGCAGCTTCGGAGTTTGGGCATCTACGACCCGGCTTTTGACGGCGCAATCCACATCCTGTGCATCCAGGAGCGGGAGCTCAGCAGAGCCATGAAGGCATGGAAGGCCACAGCGCCCAGCCCGAAAGACGCACCGTCCATCACGGATCCGATTTACGCGGAAATCGCCAAGCTGCGCCGGGACATCCTGGCACGCCAGGACGCTCTGGGTCTGACCCCAAAGGGACTGCAGCGGCTTCGGAAGCAGATGGTGCCTGCCGGTGACAGCGCCCCGCCGCCCGCTGCCGGCAATCAGGCGCTGACTCAGCTGCTGGATTCCATCCGAGGGAAGCACAGTGCCGGCACCCCATGAGAAGATCGTAATGGGCTACGCCGAAACAACGGCGATCAGCCCCCGGGCGTGCCTGGATGTACAGGCAGCCTGCAAGCGCTTCCTGGCCGACCTCCAGGATTCCCGCTGGGACTTCCGCACGGATATGGCCGAGTCCATCATCGAGATTATCGAGACGCTTTTCTGCCACCAGCAGGGTGAGGACCTCTCCGGCCGCCCTATGCGGGGCAAGCCCCTAATTCTGGAGCCTTTCCAGCTGTTTATCATCTACAACCTATGCGGTTTCTTTCTGCCGGATACGGACATCCGCCGGTATCAGGAGGCCATGTGGATGCTTGCCCGGAAGAACGGAAAGACCCCTTTTGCTACCGCTTTCTGCTGGGCAATGGGTCTCTGGTACTCCAAGTCTTTCAGCAAGATCAAAACCGTTGCCGGATCCATGAAACAGAACATGGAGGGCTTCGGCTTCCTGAGCTACAACCTCCACCGCCTGGGCCTGACGGTAATCGAGGATGCCGCCCACGGTCTGCGGGTGCTGGACAGCTCCCTCGGACACAGCTTCTCCGGAAGTATCTGGGAAGGACAGATCTCTTTTGAAGCTCTGGCTTACAAACCGGACATCTTTGACGCATTCAACGCCAACATCGTGCTGCTGGATGAGCTGGAGCTGTACAAGAACGCCATCCCATACGGCCGTCTGAAAGATGCAACCAAGGCCTACTCCAACAAGCTGATTCTGGCCGTTACCACGGCCGGCGATGACGGTACCGGCTTCTGTGCTCAGCGTATGGCATATTGTTCCAAGATCGTCCGGGGCGAGATCACCGGCGCGGACGCCGACCGGATCTTCGCTTTCCTGGCTCGCGCGGACCCTGACCCGGAAACACAGGAGGTCAACTATCTGGATCCCCTGAACTGGCAGAAGGCAAATCCCAACTGGGGCGTCACCATCCGTCCGGAGGATATGGAGGCTTCCGCCCTCCAGGCCATGAACGACCCTCAGATGCGCAAGGAGTTTTTGACTCGCTCCCTCAACGTGTTCGTCTCCAGTTTTAAGGCCTGGTTCAACATCGACGAATTTGTCCGCTCTGATACCCGGTACAACTTCACCCTGCCTCAGCTGGTGAAGCTGGTGAAGTCCTGGTATGGCGGCGCAGACCTCTCCAAGCTCCACGACCTGACTGCCGCTGCCATCGTCGGCGAGATCCCCGCTAAAGCTGCGGCCACAACAGAATGGACGCCGAAAGAGAATGTGCTGGTAATCATTCCTCACTGCTGGTTCCCGGTGGTGGCTGCTGCCGAAAAGGCCGACAAGGACAACATTCCCTTGTTTGGCTGGAAAGAGGACGGCTGGCTGGATATGCCCAACGAGCCGTCTATGGATCCGACGGAGCCGGTGAAGCAGTTCCTCGCATGGAAGAAAGCCGGTTTCAATATCCGCAAGGTCGGCCACGACCGGAAATTCGCCCGCCCCTACTACGCAGCCATGAAAAAAGCTCGCTTTACCGTGGTGGATCAGCCGCAGCTGGCTATCGCAAAGTCCGAGGGGCTGCGCTACATCGAGCATAAGGCAAAAATCGGGTGCCTTTACTACTGCCATGCGGAGCCCTTCTCTTACTGCGTGCAGAACGTCCGCGGCCAGGAGAAGCAGGACGACGTGGTGGTGTACGACAAGGTATCCCCCAACGCCCGCATTGACGTCTTCGACGCCAGTGTGTTTGCCACCATCCGGATGCTGATCGACACCGGCAAGGCCGCTGACCTTGCCGCGTGGTTTGAAGAAGAATGATGTGTCCAAATTGGACACAAGAAAGGACAAGCCCATGGGACTTTTTACCCGCAGCAAACCCAAAACGCAAAACAGCGACGTCGGGGTGACGTACATCTCCGTGAACTCCCCTGGCGTTCTGGCCGGACACGGGTACCACCGTTTGTCCGATGCCCCGGAGGTGGCCGCTGCCGTGTGGCTGATCGCCGATCTGATAAGCACCATGCCCATCCACCTGATGGAGAATCAGGCCAACGGTGACAAGCGCGTGAAGGACCGGCTATCCCGGAAGATTGACGTGGAGCCGTGGTCCCTGGGTACCCGTCAGACCTGGATCCACTGGATTGTGGGGACGCTTCTGACGGAGGGCGAGGCGGTGGTGATCCCTCAGACCGATGCCTTAATGGTATCCGACCTGACCCCTGCGCCAGGCGCCACATTCCAGCGGCCGTCTGACTGCCGTACCTACTACGTCTACTACAACGGGCAGAAGTTTGATGCCGACAATACCCTCCATTTCCGGCTCCGGCCGGATCCGGTGTATCCCTGGCGGGGCATTGGCCCTCAGGTGCAGCTCCAGCAGGTGGTGGACTCCATCGTCCAGACGGCGGCGACCAAAACGGCGTATATGTCCAGCGAGTACAAGCCGCCCGTCATCATCGCCGTCAACGCCGACAGCCCCCTGTCCGACGCCACGAAGCGCACAGCCTTCGTCAAGCGCTATCTGTCCCGGGATGATCCCGCCGAGCCGTGGGTAGTCCCTGCCGATCTGATGACCGTATCCCAGATCAAGCCCCTGAGCCTGACGGACTTGGCCATCAAGGACGGCGTGGAGCTGGACAAGCGCACAGTGGCCACCATCTTCGGCATCCCTGGCTTCCTGCTGGGGGTCGGCAGCTTCAGCAAGGACGAGTACAACACTTTCATCTCCCGGACGATCTTGCCGATCTGCCGGGGAATCGAGCAGGAGCTGACCAAAAAGCTGCTTTTCGCCGACAACCGATACTTTCGCTTCAATCCTCGGGCACTTTACTCCTACTCCCTGCAGGAGCTGAGCAGCATCGCCCTGAGTATGCGCAACGCCGGCCTGATGACCGGCAACGAGGGTCGAAATTGGCTTGACCTGCCGCCGAAACCCGGCCTTGATGAGCTGGTCATGCTGGAAAACTACCTCCCGGCGGATCGCCTGGGGGATCAGAAGAAGCTCAATGACACTTTAACCGATGAGGAGGAACCTGACAATGCCTAATCCTAGAGCCGGGCGGCAGATGCGCTATATCCCGGCAAAAATTCAGCACCGCGACGACGGCGGGGAACCTGTGATCGCCTGTTACTTCGCGGTTTTTAACTCTCCCACCGAGCTGTGGCCGGGGTGTATCGAGCAGATCGCCCCAGGCGCTTTCAGCAGCAGCCTGGGCGGCGATGTCCGCGCCCTGGTCGATCACGAAACCCGGCTGGTCTTAGGCCGTACCACCGCCGGGACGCTTACCCTCCGGGAGGATGAGAGCGGCCTTTATGGTGAGATCAAGATCAATCCGAACGACTCTGACGCCATGAACCTCTATGCCCGCGTCCAGCGGGGTGACGTCAGCCAGTGTTCCTTTGGTTTTGAGATAGTAAGCGAGGATTATATCGTGGGGAGCGATGGGCAGACGTGCACATGGACTATCCACGACCTGATCCTGTATGAGGTGAGTGTCGTCACCTTCCCGGCCTACGAGGCGACCAGCGCGTATGCCCGGGATGTCGGCGATATGGCCTCTCTCCGTACCGCCCGGCTTAATCGCCGGAGACAAGAACTTTTGGAAAGGATTAACAAACTATGCTGAAAATTATGGTACTTCGCAAGCGCCACGAGAAGATGCTGGAGGAAGCTGAACAGCTTCGCAGCAAGATCTCCGGCTTTAAGTCCCGGGAGGCTGACGTCGCCGCTCAGGTTGAAGCAGCCTCCACAGATGAGGAGATCGCCGCCGCTGCAGCGGCTGTCGAGGAGCTGGAAAAGGCTCAGAAATCCGCCAAGGAGCGGCTGGCGACCATCATTGAGGAGGCGGAAGCCCTCCAGCAGGAGATCGCCGACGCCGAGGCCGCCGCTTCTTCCGCCGCAGGCGGTGACGGTGGAGAGGACGGCGGAGATGAGGGTGAAGCCCGCAGCCGCCGCAGCATGTCCCCCGATTTCCGCCGTCGCTGCCAGGACTTCCAGCGAACCGGCAAGCACACCTACCGGAATGCCAAGTCCTTCGTGACCCGCACCGCTGTGCTCAGCTCCTCCACCGGCGTAATTGGCCCCACCGGTGTCAGCGGTATTAACGACCCCGTGGGCAACACCATTTCCGACTTCCTGGATCTGATCAGAATCACCGACTGCACCGGCATGGCGTCCTACAAGGTAGCGTATCTCTCCACCGACATGACTGCCGCTGCCGGCACTGAGGGCGCTGTCCCCACCGAGTCCGAGCCCGGCTTTGGCTCCGTGGAGCTGGCCCCCAGCCTGACCAGCCTGATCTCCTACGTCTCCCGGGAAATCCGGAAGCAGTCCCCGCTGGACTACGAGGCAAAGGTGCGGGAATCTGCGACCCGGGCGCTGCGCCGGGTGCTGTCCAAGAACGCCGTGGACGCCGTTCTGGCCTCCACGCTGAACACCACCTTCGCCCTGACCGGTGCTGCCGGCTCCGCGCTGTTTACGCCCCATCTGCTCAGTGACATCATCCTGGCCTACGGCGGCGACGAAGGCGTGGAGGGAGCCGCTACGCTGGTGCTCAACAAGGCAGACCTGAAGGCTTTCGCCTCCGTCCGCGGTACCAACGAGTACCTGCCCGTCTACTCCATCATCCCCGACAGTGCCAACCCCTCCTCCGGCGTGATTAAGGACAACAACGGCCTGAGCTGCCGCTACTGCCTGAATAAGAACGTCACCGCCCTGTCCTCCCTGACGCCCACCGCAACCGCAAAGAAGACCATGTTTTACGGCAATCCCCAGTGCTGCGAGATGGGTTTGTGGGGCGGCGTGGAGATCGACGTCAACGACGGCTATAAGTTCGGCGAGGGCCTGCTGACCATCCGCGGCGAGGTGATGGCCGACCAGGACGTGACCGTCCCCAACGGCTTCGTGGTCGTCACCGCAAAGTCCGCCTGACGGAGGTAGACTATGGCAGTAAAGACAAGCAAGGTAAAGGCTCCGCTGGGGATGCAGACCCTGACCTACTATCCCATCAAGACGGAGCCTGACAGTGCACATCCCACCTACGATACCGGCGTGGATCTGGGCGCGGCAGTCAAGGGCTATCTGACCGTTACCACCGCTTCCGCCTCCATCCCCGGCGACGACATCACTCAGCTGGAGGACGAAATTTTCACCGGCGGCCAGCTGGACTCTGAGACCACCATGAGCGATCTGGCGGTCAACGCCACTCTGTACGGCCACACCTACACGGAGGTAGGCGGCGAAGAGAGCAACAGCGCCGACCGCGCCAAGCCCGGCGGCCTGTCCTTTATCGAGCCGATCCTCCTGAAGGACAAGTCCGTCGTCTACCGGGCGACCTGCCTGTACAAGACACAGGCCATGCCGTCCAGCGAGAAGCAGGAGGCCGATACCAAGAAGGCCGGCGAGCTTTCTCCCAAGAACAACGCTGTATCCTTCAAGGTAATGGAAGATAACACCGGTGCATGGCGTAAGCGGCAGGACTGCGACACCCTCGCAGACGCCAAGACGTTCATCTCCGGCGTCTTCTCCGCAACCTGATGCCCCAATATGGCCCGGCGGCAACGCCGGGCTTCTCTGTAAGAAAGGAGGCCGCTATGGCCGACTCCACAAAATACTCTGCTGGCGCTATGGCGCTTCTGAAAGCCAACCTGGGCTTTTACGGCACGGACGCTCCTGCGGAGCTGGTGAGCTACTGGGGAAGCCTGCTGGAATACTCCCACGACGCTTTTGCTGACATGGGCATTCCCCTGCAGCCCGGCACGCTGGCGGACGATATGGATCAGATGACCTTTGCCGCCTGGATGTACCGCAATGGCCCCACCGGTGCCGGGAAGACGGAGCAGCTGCGCGGCATTATCCGCAACCGGCAAGTGCAGCAGGCACTGGAGGCAGAAGTCTATGATCTATGACAAGCCGATCACCGTGCTGGCCATGCCGGACACCCAAGGCATCCCAACCAAGGGGGGTCTGGTAAAGAAATTTGACAGCTGGTGTGCCGAGAAGACGGTTTATGCCAGCCGATTCTGGGAGTCCGTAGCCAACGGCAGCCGGGTGGACAAGCTGGTGGAGCTGCCCCTTCATCGGGACGTCCCCGCCGCGAGCTATGCCCGGCTGGGCGGCCACACCTACCGGGTGGAGCAGACCCAGACCGGGGAGGACGGCGACGGCCTGCCGGTCACATGGCTGAGCCTGATGCGAATGGAGGACGCATATGACACTTACTGAATTTTCCGACGCTCTGAAAGCGGCGGTTCCTGCCAGCTACCAGAGCGCCGCCCCGGCAGGCGTTCGTCCCTGCGTGGTGTGGTCGGCCTACGGCTCCCGGACGCTGGACGGCGACGACCGCACCCAGACGGCAATCTCCAAGGTGCAGCTGGACATTCTGGCCGCGAAATTCCCCGACCCCATCATCGATGCGGTGACGGATCTGCTGTACGAGCTGGAGCTGCCCTATTCCGATCAGGGCAGCAGCTACGACCCGGATTACGGCTGTTTCCGGACGATTCTTCAGACGGAGGTGGCATGAGTGGCATCGTTCAAATATAACGGAGTTGACGCACTGGACCTCACCTTTGAAAAGATGGCGAATCTTTCGGGAGAGGATCTCCTGCGTATTATCCGTCCGGGCGCGGAACTCCTTCTGGAGCGCCTGATCGAAAAAGTCCGCACGATATTTACCCAGAGATCCGGTTCGCTGGCAAACTCCTTCAAACTGAAAGAACGCGTATGGGCGGACGGCGCGGGGATCTCCGTGCTTCCTACGGGCAAACATCCGAAAAGCAGCACCGGGAAACGGCGTGGAAAGCGGCGGTCGAATGGTAGCTATCAGAGTACTAATGCGGAAATTGCCTTTATTCTGGAATACGGCTCGCCTCGTATCGGCGCGACGCACTTCATGGAGAATACCGCAGAAGAGTCCGAACAGGAAGTCTACAATGCAATGGACGCGGAATTGACCCAGATTTTGCGTGAACGCGGATTGTGAGGAAATATGAAACATATTGACTTTGAATTTAACGGAAAGACTTACGCCTTGTCGTTCACGGCGGAAGCGCTTTTCACTATCTATGACAAGTTCGGCTATACCGCCGATATTCTTGGCACTACCCATGTTCTGGAGCCTACTCTGGAGGGCTGGAAAAACTGCTGCTGGCTGGCGGCACTCATGGCTTCGCAGGGCGAATTGCAGCGGCGGCACCGTGGGGAATCGCCCCAGCAGATGCTCACCCTGGAGGAGCTGCGTACCGGCTTCATGGCCGCCGACAGCGTCCTACTCCGGCAGGCCGTCCGGGATGCGCTGGAACAGGGCTTCCACCGGGATATTCCGAAGCCGGATGAAGACGAGGAGGTGAACCTCGTTCTTCTGGAACGGGAGGAAGCCGAAAAAAAAGCCAGGGCGGCGGCCCTACGCGCATCTATTTCCTGGCTGCGGCGGCTGTTCGGCTCCACCTCAGCACCAAAGAAGCCCTGATGCTCACCCCCGGTATGTTCTCGGACTTGATGGAGGTGCTGACGCCCAGAGAGGAGGCACGCAGTGGCGACTAGACAAATTGCAACAGAAATTGTCCTTGGTGGCGAAAAGGAATTTAACTCCGCCATGACGGCGATCAACAGCAATCTGAAAACGCTCCGTACCGATATGGCGGCCACATCCGCCGAATTCGACGGGAACGCCGACAGCATCGACGCTCTGACCGCCAAACAGAAGATACTCGCGGAGACGGCCGCCCAGAATGATGCAAAGGTTGACGCTTTACGTCAGCGCTATGAGCATCTGAAGGCGACCCTTGGGGAAGACGCTGCTGCAACGGATAAAGCTAAGCAAGCCCTGAATCAAGCTATAGTTGCTCAGCAGAAAGCCGCCAAGGCCGCAAAAGAAAATGCCGATGCTCTGGAAGCCGCCCAGAAGGCCGCCAGAGAGGAAGCGGCGGCGCAGGAGGCGGCCAATAAGTCTGCCAGTGCCTACACTCCCGTCACCCAGAAGGCCGCCGGCGCGGCCAAAACGTTCGGAAGCTCCCTGAAAGCGTTCGGGAGCAAAGTCAAGGAATCGGCCACAGAAGTCAAGGCCGCCGCCCACCATGTCCCCGTTCTGGGCGAGGCGCTGGACGTGGTGGGTACCGCCGGAAAGGTGGCAAAGGTCGGCCTGCACGCCGCCGGGACGGCCGCCAAGGCCGTCGGCACGGCTTCGGCCACCGCGGCCAAGGGCGTCGCGTCCGCGTCCGCTGCCATGGCCAAGGGCTTCGGTACTGTCGCCGCTGGTGCGGCCAAGGGGCTTGCCGTGGCCACGGCTGCCGCCGCTGCCATGGGTACGGCCGTCATCACCACCATGGCTTCCTTCGCGAAGGAGTCCGCCGAGGCAGCGCAGGCGGCCAAGGACGCGGGCAAAACCCTCAGTGAATCCCAGAAGGAGTGGCTGGCCTACTCCAAAAGTCTGAGCGGGCTGGACGCCTCCGTAGCCAGCGCAAAAAGCGCCCTGGGCGGCATCCTCCTGCCGATGCTCAGCGATCTGTCTGCCCAAGGCGCTGAGTTCCTGAACAGCTTCGCCGCCGACATGGAGGCAGCCGGCACGGATACCGCGGCGCAGACCCAGGTGATGACCGACTACATCGTCAAGGGCGCGACCATGATCAAGGAGCAGCTGCCCCAGTACCTGGAAACGGGCAAGGCCATTCTCGGCGGCCTGGTTGACGGTCTGGGGGAGGCTTCCCCTGAGTTGATCGATATGGGGTTGGATCTGGTGCTGGAGCTGGTGGACGGCATTGCGGACGCCGCGCCGGACATGGCGCAAGGCGCCGCGGATCTGATCTCCCGGCTGATCGCCGGTCTTTCCAGCCGCGCCCCGGAGCTGTCTAAGGCGGCTCTTTCCGTGGTCACGGCGCTGCTGTCCGGCCTGACGCAGAATGGGTCCTCCATCGTTGACGGCGGTCGGGAGCTTGTCATGGCACTGGTTCAGGGGCTGAGCGACGAAGGCCCCGAGCTCCTTGACATGGGGCTTGATCTCGTGGAGGAGCTTCTGACCGGTATCATTGATTCCGCGCCCCAGCTGGCGGAGACCGCCGTGGAGCTGGTAGGGCAGCTCATTCAGGGGCTGGCCGACAAAGGCCCGGATCTGATCACTTCAGCCGTCGGCATGGTTTCCGAGCTGATTTCCGGCTTGGGTCAGGCCGCACCGGAAATGATTCCGGCCGCTGTTCAGCTTGTCACCCAGCTGCTCACCGCCCTAGTTGATTCCGCCCCGCAGCTGCTGGAAGCCGGTGTCGAGCTGGTTCTCGGCGTGATCCAGGGTATTTTCAACAGCCTGGGCGATATCGGTAACGCCGTGGACAACATCGTTACGACCTTCATGGACGCCATGGCCAACAGCGACAGCAAATTCCTTCAGGTTGGCTCAAACATGATCCGGGGCATTTGGAACGGCATTAAGAGCGCAACCGAATGGCTGTATAATCTGCTCTCCGGGTGGGTGGACGATACCGTCAACTGGATCAAGTCCAAGTTTGGTATTGCGTCCCCCTCAAAGGTGATGGAGCAGGAGGTCGGTATCTGGATGGCGCGGGGCATCGGCTCCGGCTTTACGAAGGAAATGCGCCTGGTCAACGCCCAGATGGCGGACGCCATCGACACGTCTTTCGACGTGCCCCAGCTGAACGGCTCCCGCCGTGCGCGGAATGTCGCCGTTGCCACAGCTGGCGGCAAGACCGTGAATCTCACGATTTACACGCAGAAGCTGACCGACGCAGATATTTCCATGCTGCTGGATCTAGTCAACCAGAAACTGGGGGAGGATCTATGAGACGGATACGAAAAGTTTATCTGCAAAACGCAGCGGGCGACCGCTGGGGATTGAACGGCGAAAATGGCGTGTACGTGTCCTCCCTGGCCGGATTTGGCTATACATTGTCGCCTACCTATGCAGACCTTACCCGAGGCTTTTTCCTCGCCGTCAGCGGCGAGAGCGAGCCGCAGGGGACAGTTCCTTTCACGGTGTACTTTACTCGAAACGCCTATGCGGTCTACCAGTCCTTCGTGGACTGGCTGGCCGCTGCCGGCACGGTCATCCTCTGCTACAATCCCACGGGCGACCAGGAGTACCGGCGGGATGTGGACGTCAACTTCCTTCAGAAGGGCGAGTTGAACGAGGTCGGCTGGCTGGAAGTCCCCAGCAGCTTTTACGTAAAGACCCCGTGGTATAAGCCCTATGCAACGACCCTTTCCCTGGAGACCGCAGGGGGCGACAGCAGCAAGCGCTACGACTATGTCTATGACAGCAGCTTAATGTACGGCGTCGACAGCTCCGGATCTCTGGCGGGGGAGCTTCGCGGCGGCGGGCATATTCCCGGTTCACTGGAACTGATCTACTACGGCGCAATCACCAACCCAAAAATCAGAATGGTCGGCAACCTCAGCGGAAAGACCTTCGGCATCTGCTCCGTTACGGCGGTTCTGATTGCTTCTGATCGGCTGGAATATTCCAGCCGACGGGAACAGTCCTATGTCCGAAAAGTCTCCGCAGACGGGACGGTGACGGACCTGCTGGACTCCCTGGATTTGAGTACCACGCCGTTTCCCCACATTCCGGTGGATGAACCCGTGACCATCTCCATCGAGGCGGACGCGTCCTTTACCGGCTCTGCGGATCTCACTCTATTCTACTATTACAGGAGCGTTTGATATGTGGGCATTTGTGAAAAGTTTTGCGACCTATCGGACGATCCGGATGGCCGCCGTCATTTCCAGCGCGCTGACCCTGGACAGTCTCAGTGCCGAGAATAGCACGGTGACGGTGGTGGGGACGGAGATCGGCCAGAACGACGCGGGAAACTGGCTGGTGATCGACGGCGGCGTCTATTCCATAACCGGCGTGAAGCCCCAGACCGACCGCACGCTGTTGACGCTCACGTCCCCCCTGGACGCCTTTTCCCGGCCGCTGGAACTCGCCGAGCAAACTGCAAAGCAGACTGTCGGCAACTTCATCGTTCAGCAGCTGACCGAACACTGGATTGAATGCACGGACACCGCCTATGCGCTGCCATATCTGACGGTGTCCAATTTGGACACAACCGCTTTTTCACCGCCGGAACTGGATAACAACGACTGCTACAAGCTTTCCGAGTATGCCAGGCTCATGCGCCGCAGCTACCGGGTAACGGTGCGGTTTTCGGACGGTGGTGACGAGCTGCTGTGCAACATCTCCACCCCACCAATCGAAGCCCACAATATCAGCTTTGACGATGGGAAAAGTCAGCTTCAGAACCTGGATTATTCGGCTTCCGGCACTGCTAAACTGACGGTGCTGTGTGACGTAGATACCGGAGAGAAGGACGACGACGGGGAGCCTATCGTTTCCCGGCAGAGAAGCACCTGGTATCTTGCGGAGGACGGCGCTGTATCCCAGACGGTTCCCGCCCGCCGGGCTTCGGGGACGTGGGACACGATTTCCGTCAAAAAGCTTGAAGAGGTGGAGACAAAAGTCATAGAGACTTTTGCCAAAAACAAGACCAACCACAAGCTGGAATTCTGGAGTACTCTGAATCTCAACGTACAGGATAATTGCACGTTTTATGCCTATGGTGAGATCCTCCGTTCCTACATCTCCTATAAACGGAAAAGCAGCGAGGACTCCCGTTACTATTACAAGTCCGGTGAGCTGGCCACTACGGCCACAGAAAAATTGAGAGGAGTAATCAAATGAGTGCGAATTTTACCGGTGTGACATTCCCCAATCAGAAGGTGACCCCGGCCAACGATGCGGTTATCCGCCGCGCCATCTTTGACGACGGCATCCTGACCGGCTGTGATCTGAGCTATTCCGGTTCTACGCTTACGATGACGGCGGGGCAGCTCATGATCTGCGGGCGTCAGATCATCCACCCGTCGTCCCAGAACTGGGCAGTAACCGAGGCAACTTCCGGGTATGCCCGGCTGGTGCTGACGATCGACGTCACCCGTACCAGCACGAAGGACACCTTTGATCAGGTGGTGGACGAAATCCAGTATGCTACGGATGCGAACGGATTTGCTGATTTGACCACGGCCGACATCAACGCTACGGGCACCAGATATCAGGTAGCCGTTTGCGTGGTGTCTCTGGGGCCTGGCGGTATTACCGGAATTGCAAGCAAGCTTGACATGACGGAGGGTGGTGGGGCGGGAGGCGTTTTGACGGTTACGGTGATTCCTGGGGAACTGGTGACGGTTTCCCACGGTGATAAATCGCAGACAAAGGCTGCAAACGCCAGCGGCGTGGCGGTATTCAAGGGGTTGACGGCCGGAGCGTGGACGGTAGCTGTCACCAGAAATGGCAAGCCGACTGCGAAAACCGTGATCGTCGTGACAGATTATTCCGTATCGATTCCTCTTAGTACTATCCCTGAATTCACCTATACCGGCGACTACGAGATCGTCAACGATTCCGACGAGCCTATCACCGTATCTGAGGGCAACTGGAAAATCCGCTTCCTAACCTCCGGTACGCTGACGTTTACCAATCTCAACGGTGCAGAAAACGGTATCGACGTCTTTCTCGTTGGGGGAGGAGGAAGCGGTGCTGGTGGCGGTTCAAATAGTGATGACGGAGGTTATGCGCAGGGGGCAGGTGCTGGTGGTGGCTACACAAAAACTACTAAAAATGTTGCTGTTGAAGTAGATACGGAGTACACCATCACTATTGGCTCAGGGGGTATCGGGCATGCTGCTTACAGAACGAATGGGAAATCAGGTGGAACCACATCTGCGTTCGGTCAATCGGCACTTGGCGGTTCAGGCGGCAATGCAAATTGTCATGGTGGCAACGGGGGATCTGGTGGCGGTGCTGCTGGATTTGGTTCTAATGATCGCGGGGCAGCTGGCGGTATGGACGGCTCCAATGGTGGTTCTGTTGATTCAATGCCCGGTGGTAAAGGGCAGGGTACCACCACAAGAGAATTTGGCGAAGAGAACGGCAAACTATACTCCTCTGGGGGTGATGGATACAAGAGTCCTCCCACGGCAAGAGATGCAAATTCAGGGAATGGTGGCCACGGCAATGGCTACGGAGAAAACAAAGATGGTGCTGGTGGTTCTGGAATCGCAATCATCCGCAATGCAAGGGGGGCTGCATAATGGCAAAGAGTATGGCACTTATCAAAAACGGCACTATAACCAACATGCTATGGTGTTCCGATTCTGAACCGGAAACGGCCTCCCTTATCAACCCCACAGACCGTCCCGTGGCTATCGGCGATACCTACAGTGACGGCAAATTCTACCGGGATGGTACGGAAATCCTCACCCCGCTGGAAGAGGCACTGAAGAAGAACGCCGAATACGAAGGCGCTCTATCAGAAATTGAAACCGCTTTGGGGGTGACCACGTGACCATCGAAGAACGGAAGCAGAGAATCCTTGCGAAAATCGCGGAAATGAAGGCCGAGGACGCGGACATGCAGAACGCCCTGACCATTTTGGAGGTGAAGCCGGATGAAGACGTGGAGTAATGGAGCCAAAAAGCGGCTGGTGGAAATCCGCGCCGCCGAGGACGGTGAGCAGGATATGCGAGCCATCGCCGCAAGCATTGCCAAGCTGCCTCCCGGTCAGCTGAAAAAAGTCCTCACTGACGACATCATTGCCATTCTGGCGAAGTACGGGGTGGTGATTGCGTGACCGTCAAACAGATTCAGTGCTTGCTCACCTATCTGGGCTATTCTCCCGGCACGATTGACGGCATTGAGGGCAGGAATACCCAAGGGGCAATCCGGGCGTTTCAGGCCGACTACGGGCTTACCGTGGATGGGATATTCGGCATCGGGACGGAGGCACGTATCCGGGAGGTCGTTGCTTCCGGAGAGCCGCCCCAACAGCCCCAAGACGCCCAGGGGACGGAGGGCGGCGCAGACTGGTGGCAGGATATCCGGTATTTCAAGCGCGCCGAATTTCGCTGCCCCTGCGGCCGCTGCGGCGGATTCCCGGTGGAGCCGCAGGAATCCATTGTGCGAACCGTGGACGAGATCCGCTACAGGCTGGGCATCCCGATTTCCATTGTGGACGGCGGCGGTTCCGGCGTGCGGTGCGCGGCGCACAATGCGGAGGTCGGCGGCGTGGCCAATTCTCAGCATCTGTTTGGGCTTGCCGCTGATCTGCACAGTGCCGCAAGTCCGGCGGAGATGAAAGCCGTAGCGGAGGAAGTCATGGGGCACACTGGAGGAATTGGGCTGTACGGCTGGGGCATTCATGTGGATACCCGTCCCGGCTACGCTCGGTGGAACAGCTGAGGAAGAAGGAACGAGATGAACGAATTGGTAAAAACTGCCGTTACGATTCTAATCACGCTGATCGGGTCGGCGGGCTTCTGGAGCTATCTGGATGCCCGCCGGACAAAGAAAAGTGCGAGCACTCGCCTTTTGATAGGAATCGCCCACGATAGAATCACATTTCTTGGTATGAAATACGTGGAGCGGGGGTATATCACCCGTGATGAATACGAGAATCTGAACGACTATCTTTATGAGCCATATGCAGAAGCCGGAGGCAACGGCTCTGCGAAACGTGTAATGGAGGAAGTACGGAAACTTCCGCTACATAACTAAGGAGGAATTATATTATGCTGGAATATTTCATTTATCACTACGGCACGCAGATTATTGCGGCCATTCTGTGCGCGATCTTCGGCTGCCTGGGCTATGCCATCAAGAAGCTGGCTGTGAAGTACATCAACGACGACACCAAGCGCGCGATCGCCCACGTGGCGGTGCAGTTCGTGGAGCAGGTGTGGAATACCCTCCACGGCGCGGACAAGCTGGCCAAGGCATTGGAGACCGCCGAGGCACTGCTGAAAAAGAAAGGCATTGATTTTGACGCTGAGGAAATGCAGATTCTGATTGAGGCGGCTGTGGCTGAATTCAATGAAGCATTCAAGAAGCCGCTGACAGAGGAATCCACCGCCGACGCCGTGCGGCGGGTAGAAGCGGCAACTGAATAATATGGAACATCCCCCGGCCTTCCCAAAAGGAAGGTCGGGGGATTCTTTACGTCTAGCAGGAAATGGAAGAAAAGAAAAACGGGACCGGTGCAGGCACCAGTCCCTGAAAAGGATTAACACATCCTTTTGTGCTACAGGCACATTATACACATGTTTCAGCCATTTTGTCAACAATTTTTTTAACGAATTCGTAGTTGGAACGCAGAACAGCATTGTCAGTAAAATAATCCTTGTGTAGAACAAAACGTTTGTCCAGTAAATCCTTTAGCTTTTGAATTTTATGCTTTTTTATTCCAGAACTTGTCACAACTGAATTGAAGCAGCAAAGCATTACAACAAAATCGTGTACAGACCGGTTCCCCATTTTCTTGGTCCTGCTTCTGGCGGAAATTCCATCAATAGTCGCGACAAATGAATTAGCCATTCTGTTTTGTGTAAAATGACTACCGGAATGATCAGCTAGGTTGTTTATGAGACAATTATTATGGGCGGCGGCATTTCGAAGAAACTTTACAATCCTTAAAGTACCTACATGGATAGATTTGGAAGGATATTTGCGATAATAGGTATCACAGAAATTTATCAAGTCACCGAATGAAAGCACTTCGACAAAAGCCCATATAGGAAAGCGATCTTTATATTTTTCAATCAGATCTTCACAATAGGAATCTTTTGACTTTCTTTGTATTCCCTCTGATACTTCTGGATGGCAAAAAAGAAATTCCTCAACGATCGCGTATCCGTCTTCGTTCTTATTGTCCGAAATGTTTTTGAGAAGATGAACTTTGAGAAAATGCTCAATATCGAGCGTGAAATTTAGAACTATTTCACGCAGATACATATCCAGCGTGGACAACTCTTGGAGATACGCAAAATCCACATTAAAATACTTCCCTGCATTTTCACCTTGAGAGAATTTTGAATAATTTTTGCAGAATGCTTTTAACTTAAAATAATAATTATTTTCTGAAAGAAATGCGGCGGCTTGCTGCTCACTGACTATATTGAATTTTATTCCTTTGACGTCTCGCATATAAGTGACTTGCGCCTCTATCGTTAACTTAGGCCGCGCTTTATTGTGAATAGTGTCATTCGAATAGTTGACGATTTTGGCCAGCCAGAATTTGTCTTCCATCGATAGTTCTCCCCAATTTCGCTATTTTCTACAGTCTACTATATGCGTTACTCAAATTCAATCGACAATGTAAACAAATTTTGATGAACTCTTCGACACCCACACCTACGCCGCCCTGCTGCACAGGCGGCTACCCTTTCAAGACAAAACAACCCGGCTCAGGGCCAGCCAAGGTCAGATTGGCAGCCTTCTAACACTGAAATGCTCAACTTGTTCTTGCAATTCGCGAACAATAAAATTTGGAGGTAAAAAACATGTTTGAGTATTTTATCTACACCTACGGCGTTCAGATCATGGGCGCTATCCTGTGCGCAATCTTCGGCTTGCCTGGGCTATGCTATGAAGCAGCTTGCAGCCAGATCCCTGACCGATGAAACCAAACGCGCCGTTGCCTGTGTGGCTGTGCAGGCTGGACCACGATCCACGGCACGGACAAGCTGAATAAGGCTCTGGAAACCGCTGAGGCGCTGCTTAAGAAGGGCATTGACTTTGATGCGGACGAAATGGAAATCTTGATCGAGGCGGCCGTGGCTGAATTTAACGAGGCGTTCAAGAAGCCGCAGGAATCCACTACCGACGCAGTACGCCGGGCGGAAGCGGTCGCAGAGTAAATAGAAAGACACCTCCCCAATTCAGGAGGTGTCTTTTACTGTCACGACGATTCGCACAAACCGCGTTGTGACAAAAACTGATGGTACCCCTGACCTGTCCAAATACAAACCCGGAAGAGTACCGACAAAATCAGAC
>ENA-UOJE01000366-UOJE01000366.1-human-gut-metagenome-genome-assembly--contig:-C23-NODE-366-length-53905-cov-7.045645_pt1 | contig 53905 bp, 55 predicted proteins | sample MGYA00242341_ERZ723888 | MGnify/ENA metagenome assembly ERZ723888 | reverse complement strand
AGGCTGTTTAAAAATTTCGCTGTGGTGCAGTATCATGGCGAGTAGCAAGAAACCTTTTTAAAAAAGAGAAAATTTGTAAGGGATACTCTTGCACTTGTCCGGGTAAAAATGGTATGATTAAAAATATTCGTGTATAAAGGGGATTGTGCGAGCATGTTTGAGAATCTGATGGATACGATTGGTTTTGTCAAGGATACCGATCCGGAGGTCGGTGCGGCAATGGAGCAGGAGCTGTTCCGCCAGCGCCGCAATCTGGAACTGATCGCATCGGAAAACATCGTTTCACCGGCCGTGATGGCGGCCATGGGCAGTGTCCTGACGAACAAGTATGCAGAAGGATATCCTGGCAAACGGTACTACGGCGGCTGTCAGGACGTGGATGTGGTGGAAAATATCGCCCGTGATCGTGCCTGCAAGCTGTTCGGCGCTGAACACGCCAATGTCCAGCCCCATTCCGGCGCCCAGGCCAATCAAGCCGCTTATTTTGCCTTGATTGAGCCTGGCGATACCGTATTGGGAATGAACCTGGCTCACGGCGGCCATCTAACGCACGGTTCTCCGGTGAATTTCTCCGGCAAGCTGTACAATTTCGTTCCCTATGGAGTGGATGAGGAAACCGGTTATATCGATTACGATGTGGTGATGGCTCTGGCGAAGGAGCACAAACCCAAACTGATCGTGGCGGGAGCCAGTGCCTATCCCCGGGAAATCCGTTTTGATAAGCTGCGGGAAATTGCCGATGCCTGCGGCGCCAAATTGATGGTGGATATGGCGCATATCGCTGGCCTGGTGGCCACCGGCCATCATATGAATCCCGTGCCCTATGCTGATGTCGTAACCACCACCACCCATAAGACGCTCCGTGGCCCTCGCGGCGGTATGATCCTCTGTCGGGAGGAGTTGGCCAAAGCTATTGATAAATCGGTATTTCCCGGCTCACAGGGTGGTCCGCTGATGCACGTCATCGCCGCCAAGGCTGTTTGCTTTGGCGAAGCGCTGTCTCCTGCTTTCCAGTCTTATCAGGATCAGATCTGCAAAAATGCCAAGGCGCTGGCCGCTGGTCTGCTGAACCGGGGACTCAAGCTGGTTTCCGGCGGCACGGACAATCATCTGATGCTGATGGATCTGCGGGAAACCGGCATTACCGGCAAGGAACTGGAGCATCGGTTGGACGAAGTATATATTACCGTCAATAAAAACACGATTCCCAATGAGCCCCTTTCTCCTTTCGTCACCAGCGGTATCCGTATCGGTACGCCTGCGGTTACCAGCCGCGGTTTGAAGGAAACGGACATGGAACTGATTGCCGGCTTTATCACCGATGCCATTGAAGATTTCGAGGGCAGAGCGGAGGCAATCCGTGCTGGTGTAAACGAGCTTTGCGGCCGTTATCCTCTGTATTAAGATAAACGGGATGGGGGACGACAGGAATGCCTTGCTTTGACGGATCGATTTTTTCTTGTGCATTGGGAATGACGACCTCCCTTCGTATTTCCCTGCCGGATCGTTTCCTCATAGAACAGGAGTCTGTCGCGCTGCCCGTTCTGTACCTTCTTCATGGGCTGTCCGACGATCACACCGCTTGGAGCCGCCGAACCAATGTGGAACGGTACGCAGAGTCAGCAGGAATCGCTGTCGTGATGCCGGAGGTGCAGCGGAGTTTTTACACCGATATGGTTTACGGCCTGCGGTATTTCACCTATATTGCTGAAGAGCTGCCAGCTCTCTGCCGGCGGCTGTTTCCCTTGTCGAAGCGGCGGGAGGATACTTTTATCGCCGGCAACTCCATGGGTGGCTATGGAGCGTTGAAAGCAGCGTTGCGCTTTCCAGAACGTTTTGGCGCTGCGGCATCATTTTCCGGCGCTGTTGACGTGGAAAAGCGGTTTGATGTATATCAGGGAGAATTTCAGGCCATTAACAACGGCCACCTTAAGCCGGAGGATGACTTGTTTGTCTTATCAGAGCAAATCGATCCGGCTGCCAGTCCGCGGCTTTTTATGACCTGCGGGTTATCCGATTTCTTGCTGACGGATAATCGGCAGCTGCGGGACCGGATGCTTTCCCGTGGTCTGCCGCTATCCTATGATGAGCAGGAAGGCGGACACGATTGGGAATACTGGGATAATCGTATTGGGGAGCTGATTCCCCGTCTGATAGGATAAAGGGGCGAAGTACAAATGGCGGCACCATTAGCCGACCGAATGCGGCCGGAAACCCTGGACGACATTGTGGGGCAGCATCATTTGCTGGCGCCGGGAAAGGCTCTGCGCACCATTATTGAATCCGGACGAATTCCCAATCTGATTTTTTACGGTCCGTCAGGAGTGGGGAAGACTACCCTTGCCAGCATCATTGCCCGCCGCACCGATATGCGGCTACACAAGCTCAACGGCACCACTGCTTCCACAGCGGATATCAAAGCTGTGGTGGATGAGGTGGATACCCTGGCTGGGGTAGGGGGTATCCTGCTGTATCTGGACGAGATTCAATACTTCAACAAGAAGCAGCAGCAAACCCTGCTGGAGCATATTGAGAACGGCAACATCACCCTTATCGCTTCCACCACGGAAAACCCATATTTTTATGTATACGGCGCCATTCTTAGCCGGTCCACGGTGTTTGAATTCAAATCCGTGGATAAGGAAGACGTGGAACGGGCGGTGGAACGAGCCTTCCGTTTTCTTGAGCGGGAACAGGGCAGTCCCGTCACAGCGGAACCGGAAGTGGTGGCGTATATCGCCGCTGCTTGCGGCGGTGATGTGCGCAAGGCCATCAACGCGGTGGAACTGTGCGTGCTGGCCACCCCGCCGGATGCGGACGCCGCCCGGGTGGTGTCGCTGGATACGGCTCAGCAGCTGGCTCAGCGCAGCGCTTTGCGATATGATCGGGAAGGGGATGAGCATTATGATATCATCTCCGCCTACCAAAAATCCATGCGAGGTTCTGACCCGGATGCGGCGCTGCATTATCTGGCCCGGCTGCTGGAGGCGGGAGATCTCCCCTCCGCTTGCCGGCGGCTGATGGTCTGCGCCTGTGAGGATGTGGGGCTGGCTTACCCTATGATTATTCCCATCGTCAAAGCAGCGGTGGACGCGGCTATGCAGGTAGGATTACCGGAGGCATGTCTTCCGCTGGCGGACGCGGTGGTGCTGGTGGCCACGGCGCCAAAATCAAATTCCGCTCACAACGCGATTTTGGCCGCGATGGAAGACGTCCGCGCCGGAAAATCCGGACCGATTCCCCGGCAGCTGCAAAATAAACACTACGATGGAGAGGATAATCCGCACAAAGGGCAGTTTTATCTTTATCCCCACGAATTTCCGGATCATTGGACGGCTCAGCAATACCTGCCGGACATTCTCAAGAATACGGTGTATTATATCCCCGGCGACAATAAGAATGAACAGGCGTATGCGGCGTACTGGAGTAAAATCAAGCACAGAAAGTGACTGTGCCGGATATTGAGGAGGAACCATGACAAAAGAACAAGTTTGTATTCTCATTGCCATGGCGGTGTATATGATCGCCGTGGTGGTTATCGGCGTGATCTATGCCAGGCGAAACCGTACAGCGGACGATTTTTACCTGGGCGGACGAAAACTGGGACCCTTGGTGACGGCTATGAGCGCCGAGGCCTCGGACATGAGCAGCTGGCTGCTGATGGGCCTGCCGGGACTGGCGTATCTCACCGGTATTTCCGATGCCGGATGGACGGCTATCGGTCTCGCGGTGGGTACATATGTCAACTGGCTGGTAGTGTCCAAGCGACTGCGCCGCTATACGGTGGCAGCGAAGAATTCCATCACCCTGCCAGACTTTTTCTCCAACCGTTACGGCGATAAATACCGTATTCTCATGTGTGTAGCCGCTTTGGTGATTCTGATCTTTTTTGTTCCTTATACGGCCTCCGGCTTCGCTGCCTGCGGCCGATTGTTCAGCAGCCTGTTTGACGTGCCTTATTTCGGTGCTATGCTGGTGAGCGCCGTCGTCATCGTGGCCTATACAGCTATCGGCGGCTTCCTGGCCGCCAGCGCTACCGATCTGATGCAAGGCATTCTCATGTCTGTGGCGCTGGTGGTGGTGCTGATATTCGGCGTTGTAACCGCCGGCGGTATGGATGCGGTGATGGATAATGCCCGGAGCCTTCCTGGGTTTCTCAGCATGGTGGATTCCTATTCCCCACAAACTGGCAGCAGCACCCCTTATGGCGGTTTAACCATTGTCTCCATGATGGCGTGGGGTCTGGGTTATTTCGGTATGCCTCATGTTCTGCTGCGTTTTATGGCGATCCGGGATGAGAAGCAGCTGAAAACCTCCCGGCGGATTGCCACCGGCTGGGTGCTGATCTCCCTGGCGGCAGCGGTGTTCATCGGCATTATCGGCGCGGCTGCCATACCGGAATTGGTGGATCGCGGCAGTCTCATCGGTGCGGATACGGCGACGCTGGATAAAGCCACCGCCACTTCGGAAACCATCTTCATCAGCATCGCCCACAAACTGGGGCAGAGCGGTATTTTCCCGGCTCTGGCCGCCGGTCTGATTCTGGCGGGAATTCTGGCGGCAACCATGTCCACGGCGGATTCTCAGCTGCTGGCTGCATCCTCCAGCATTTCGCAGAACTTCTTCCGCGGAATCATCTGCAAGAAAGCCAGTGATAAAACCGCCATGTGGGTGGCTAGGGGAACCGTTATTCTTATCGCCATTATTTCCGTCATCATCGCCGCTAATCCGGACAGTTCCATCTTCGGTATTGTTTCTTTTGCCTGGGCGGGATTCGGCGCAGCCTTCGGACCGGTAATGCTCTTTGCGCTGTTCTGGAAGCGGAGCAACCTGTGGGGAGCGCTGGCCGGCATGATTTCCGGCGGCACCATGGTGTTTATCTGGAAATTTCTTTTGAAACCCCTGGGAGGCGTTTGGGGGATCTATGAGCTGCTGCCGGCTTTTATCGTGGCGTGTATATTCATCGTTGTAGTGAGCCTTCTCACCCCGCCGCCATCCAAGGAGATAACCGATACGTTTGATTTGGCAGCTTCCAAAGAGCCGCTTGGAGAGTAATTCTGACACGGACTGAGAAAAGGGACGGCCCATGGCCGTCCCTTTTTCGAGGAGTTTTTATGAAAGTCTTGATTTGTTCGCTGAATTCCCAGTATATTCACTCTTCACTGGCGCCATGGTGTCTGGCGGCGGGAATGGAAAAATGGGGGCATCCATCCATTGAAACGGAAATACTGGAAGGAACCATTAATCAGCGTCCGGAGGATATCCGACGAAAATTAAAGGAATGCTGCGCGGATATGGTGGGATTCTGCTGCTATATCTGGAATATCACGTTGGTAAAGCAGCTTACAGAACAGCTGAAAAGAGACCGGCCGGAAACAATAGTGGTTCTGGGCGGGCCGGAGGCTGCCTTTCGGGCGGATGAGATTTTACGGGATTGGCCGGAAGTGAATTATGTACAGACAGGGGAGGGGGAATCAACCTTTGCCGAACTGGCCAACCGGCTGCGTATACAAGCAGATGTGGAAGGAATCCCCGGGTTATGCTACCGAACACCAGATGGCCGGCGGATGATTCAGCCGCCTTATCGTTTGCCGGAACAGCCTCCGTCCCCCTATACCGCCCGATATTTTGCCGCCCTGCAAGGGCGGATTGCCTATCTGGAAACTTCCCGCGGCTGTCCCATTTCCTGTGCTTTTTGTCTCTCTGGGCGGGATGATCCGGTGCGTTTCCTTGATCTGGAACAGGCGAAAGCCAATATGTTGCTTTTAGCCCATTCCGGCGCCCGAACCATCAAGTTGGTGGATCGCACCTTCAACTGCCATCCCGGGCGGGCAAAGGCCTTGTTTGCCTTTTTGATTCAGGCAGAAAAAGAAGGGGAGATTCCTCATGGCGTATGTTTCCACTTTGAGGTAGCGGCGGATTTATTCGATGAGGCAACGCTGGAGTTGCTGGCTGCTGCTCCTAAGGGGCTGATTCAGCTGGAGGCGGGATTGCAGAGCTTTCATCGTCCGACGCTGGAAGCTGTCACGCGGAAAACCGATTTGGAGAGACTTTGCAGCAATCTGAAAAAGCTGTTGATTCCGGGAAATATCCATGTACATATCGATCTGATCGCGGGATTGCCGGAGGAAAGCATGGAGATTTTTCGAGATTCCTTCGACAAGGCTTACAGCTTGTCACCGCATATGCTCCAGTTGGGATTTTTAAAGCTGCTTCATGGTTCCAGATTACGGGCGCAAGCGAATGATTTCGGCTGTCTTTATTCGGATTATCCTCCTTACGAGATAGAGGCTACCCGCTGGCTCGGCAGGGAAGAATTGAAGCGGCTGCATAGTACAGAGAAAGCCCTGGACCGACTGTATAATAGCGGCCGCTTTCGTCTGACCTTGGAATATGTGCTGAAGAAGACGCATATGCGGCCCTTTGATCTTTTTGAAGGCATAGGTGAGACATGGAAAAGGTGCGGCGGCATCGATGGGGTATCTCTGGACGAGCTGACAGAACGTGTCTGGGCGATTTTGTCAAGGTATCGAGGCGTTGACCAATCGGAGCTGCGGGATGCCATGGCCTGTGATATTCTCCGCAGCCGCCGCGGGGGACTTTTGTCCCAATGCTTGTATCGGGAAGACCGTCGATTAAAAAAGTTCAAACGGGCTGCGGCTGTTTTATCGGAGTATCAAGATGCTGATATTCAGCGCAACGTTCTTATTCTGGAAAGCCGAAAAAACGAGGCGGTGATCGCGGAATATAGAGACCGTGATCCAGTGACCGGTTGGTATCCCCTGATATTGATAGATACGGATCAACTGGAAAGGGTTCTATAAAAAGCCTCAACAAAAAACGGTCGGAAACATCCGACCGTTTTTTGTTATTCAGTTGACCTTCCGAAAAGAGGTCTGCCGCAGCTCTTCCTTGGTTACACAACCGGTCATGATCAGGAGTACACCATACAACAGCACCGCTGCCACTCCCACTATACATAGGTTGGGAAGCCGGGAAAGGGTGCCAATAAAAGGAATACGGTTCATCAGCAGCGCCACGGCTCCGGATGTGGCCATAGCCAAAACCGGTTTGATAATCCAGCGGCCCCACTGCAGCTTCACGCCAGTAATGCTAAGCAGCCGATGGATATTTAAAAAGGAAGTCAGCAGATTGCTGACGATCATCACGAAAAGGAAACCTTCCATGCCGCGGATGGGCACTAAAACCACAATCAGGATAATGCGGATCACCGAATCCGCCACACTGTATTTCAGAGAACTGACCTGCTGATTGAGCCCTTTTAAAATTCCGTCCACCACGCTTTCCAGGTACATCACCGGCATCAGCGGCGCCAGTACCTGAAGCAGGAACCCCACCTCTTCACTGTTGTAAATCAGCAACCCCAGATCCTTGGCAAAGAGAACAAAGATACCGCTGATCAAAATAGAAGCGGTGAGAGTGATGTGCAGTGTACGATTGATGGTGCGCTCCACACGGTTCCGCTGCTGCAAAGCATTGGCCTCGGATATTTCCGGTATCAGCAAGGTAGACATGGAGGTCAGAAAAGAGGAAGGGAAAAACAGAAGTGGCATTGCCATGCCCTTAAGCATGCCAAATTCGGAAAGGGATTGTTCTTTGGAGGCGTTGTAGCGCGTCAGACAGTCCGGAACCAGAATATTTTCAATAGTACGAAGAATGGTGTTGAGATATCGTCCAGCTGTAATAGGCACGGCAATGGCCAGCAGCTTGCGTACCACGCCCTTGGATTGCTTCCGATCCACTGTGGGAGTATGCAGCTTGCGCTTATCCAGCATATAGCTGCAGCCAAGATAAATACAGGATGCCGTTTCCGCCAAGGCGTCGCCGATCATCACCGCCATGCAGGCGTAAGCGATTCCCTTTTCAGCAAACTCACCGATCAGTAGCATCACCACGGTAATGCGAACAAGCTGCTCGAATATCTGAGAGCGGGAAGGGCTGGACGCGTTGCGCCGGGCGATAAAATATCCTCGTAGACAGGAGGTAATGCCCATAAACGGCAGGCTGGGGGTCAGAATTTTCAGGGCGGGGATCGCCCGAGCGTCCTTCAACCAAACGTTGCCGATGAAATCCGCACCGAAGAATACCAGCGCCGCTGAAGCCACTCCGATGAGGGCACTGAGCAGCACCGCCCGCCGCAGAATCCGCAGTACAGATTTTTTGGTTCCGGTGGCCAACTCGTCCGTCACCATACGGGTTACGGCGGTACAGATACCGGAAGAAGCAAAGGTCGCCGCCAGCACATAAATGGAGAAAATCAGCTGGTACAGCCCCATGCCTTCAGCACCAATTTTATTGGACATATATATCCGGAAAAATATGCCGATTGTCCGCAAAATCAGTGCTGTAACCGTCATGATAAAAGCGTTTTTAATAAATACTTTCTTATTCAACCATCACACCCCGTCCAGGGCAGCCCCCTATTGATGAACACGGTAAGCCGATATCAAGCTGTCCCATGTGACTTTATCCACCTGCCCGTTTTCCGGCAGCGCAAATACATGTTGCAGAACCGCCACTGATTGCTGGGAAGAATCGTTGTGAACACCGGAAACGCCTGGCGAAGGGAAATTGGTAAACCGGTTGCTGAGGATATCCAGCATAAACTGGATGGCATACACCAGATCACCGCTGTCGCCGGGCATCACCACGTAATCCGGCGAGGGGAACTGAAGCACACTGCTGGGCGGATTTCTGTCGGCGCCGGTAGCGGACAGAAAAGCGATGTAGATAGCGTCCCAGGTGGTTTTATCCACCTCACCCGTGGCGGGCAGACCTGCGATTTCCTGAAATGCCCGCACCGCTTCTGTGGTTTCCGGTCCATAAATACCATCCACCCCGACCAGTGGGATCCGCTCATCGGAAAAGGACAGCGCCCGCAGCCAGTTTTGGATTTCTCTAATATATAAGGGTTCATCATGCATGATGTTATTTGGCGGCCATTGCATAGCTTATTCTCCTTCATTCAGTTCGTAGCCCGGATATTGTCCGGGACGTTTGTTATAACCATAGCGTAGATCGGAATATAGGCTGGCAATCGCATCCCAGGTGATGGGTCCGACCAAACCGCTGACCGTCAGGCCAAACTGTTCCTGAAATGCCCTTACAGCCGCCTGGGTCTGATTGCCGAACACCCCTGTGTCTGGTACGGCAGGGATGGAGGGATAGGTTTCCGAAATAAATGTGAGGTATTGCTGCAGCAGCCGCACATAATCTCCCTGAGAACCGATGCGTAGGACGGTGCCCGGATATAGAGCCACCCCGCCCTCAAACACCTCTATGGATTCAAAGATGCCGCGATAGGCTCGATAGATATCGTTCCAGGTCAAGCGGCCGACAATGCCGTCCGGTTCCAAACCGTAGGTCTTTTGAAAAGCCACCACCGCTTCATAAGTGGCCTGGTCAAAGGTGCCGGTGATACTGATTGGCGGAACGGTATTGTAGAAATCCCCGATAACCGCCAGATAATACTGAATAATCCGCACCTCGTCACCGGTGTCGCCCGCTTGCAGCAGCTGGGAATATTGCTGAGGTATCTCGTCCAGGGCGATTCCCTCCGAATCCAATTCCGCCAGCCGCTTAACAGCGGTATAAAGATAACCGATACGGTACCAGGTGGCTTTGCCGATGATTCCGTCCACATCCAGCTTAAACAGACGCTGAAACGTCCGCACAGCGTCATCGGTCTCCTGACCAAAGACACCGTCTACCGGATAAATTTTCGGAATACTGGGATAGTTTCGGGATATGCGGTTGAGTTGTACCTGTTTGAGACTGACATCGTTTCCCGCATCACCCAACCGCAGCGGAAGACCGGGATAAGAAGGTGTGTTGATCCTCACCGGAGCGTCTCGGACAATTTCCAAGTCGCTGCCATAGAAGGTAGTGAGAATCTCATACGGCGTATAGCCGTTTTCCGCCAGTGGAACCGTTCCCCATTGGGAAAGACCGTCACAAGTGACGGTAGTGCCATTGCAGTATTGGGCGAAAAAAGGTTCAATCGTCCCCGGGCGGCGTAGATAATCGTTGAAGATCTGATCCACAATTTCACTAATATTATCGAAGATATCACGGTTATGGACGTAAGATTGGTCATATCGTGTGGAATTGGTGATATCAAAGTCATAGCCCATGGAACGGTACCACTCGGTATATACTCTGTTCAGCGCAAAGGAAATCTGTACATAAATGTTGGCACGCAGCGCATTTTCCGGCCAGGTGGGATAGATTTCGCTGGAGGCGACGTTTTTGATGTAATCCGGAAAGGTTACCGTCACATTCTGAGCAGCAGATGCCGGAGCACCCAAGTGCACGGTAATAAACCGGGGGATATACGGTTCTCCGGTCAACGTGATTTCTCCTTTCTAAAAGTTCCTAATCTAGCTCGACGGGCCCGGATTCCGGAAATTCCAACATTCCACTGGGAACCTGTTCCGGCAGCGGAACCATCTCCACAGGTTGAACGGCTGTTATACCGCCATAAACCGGGACGTTCAGATTGCGCACGGAATAGTACCCTTCGGCATCCGATTGAATGATATAAGAAGTATAGGGATGATCGGTTCCGGGCTGCATGGAAAGCTCTCGACTGACGGTAGGGAGGGGAACCACAGGAGATAATCCACTGATATCCGTCTCCATCATCCGGACGACTTTTTCTCCGTCGCCATCCTTTCGCGTAATTGTGATAAAGGCACCTGGCACCGGAATTGCTTGACGAGCGGTGAAAGTGCGTACCTGAATATATCCGGTATCCGTTTCCGCCTCGTCATCCTGATAATTTTCTTCCTCCTCGTTTATCTCCGGCATCGCCTCGCTTTGGTCGGGCAAGGAGTCCTGCACCGGCACCATTGGGGAGGCATCCGGCACCAAGGTACGAGAGGGCAGTTCTACCGTATTCTCTGCGGTAAACATATTCTCCACTTCCTGCTCTTCCTCTCTCATCACTGGTTCTGCGTTAGCGGGAACCGGCGCGGAAACCACCGGAACGGGGAAATCCATTACCGGTGAGACCGGCTGTACTGCGGTTTGCACCGCTGCTGTCTCCGATGAAGTCCGCGCCTTTTTATCTTCTTCGGTTGGCAGTATACGGGAGGCATTTTTGCGGTAAAAACTCATCAGTTCTTTGTTGTACTGAGCGATCAGGGCGTCCAGATCTTTTCCGGAACCGCCTGGAATCGATTTGCTCATCTTTCCACGCACCTTTCTCTCATCCATAGAAATCGATATCCCATACATATGAAAAAAGATCGAAAAACATACCAAGCCCTCCGGATGGAATTGTCAAATGGCCGGGAGGATGGTATACTGAATAAAACGATGCCGACAAGAATCGGCAAAATCTGTGTGAGCAGAGTGATGGAAGGGAAGGAAGAGCCGAAATGGCGCGTATTTGCATAGTGGAGGATGATCCGCACATTGCCCGGATGATTGAAGCCACCCTTTCTATCGGTGGATACGAAAGCCGCATTTGCGGAGATGGACTGCAGGCGGTGGAAGAAATACTGCAGGGCAATTACGATATGGTTCTGTTGGATGTAATGCTGCCCGGAATGGATGGCTTTGAAATAATCGGACACCTGCGCACAAAGGATATACCGGTGATTTTTCTCACCGCCAAGCAGGATGTTTCCGACAAAGTGAAGGGGCTGCGGCTGGGGGCGGAGGATTATATCGTCAAGCCCTTTGAAGCCATGGAACTGCTGGCTCGGGTGGAGGTAGTGCTCCGCCGCACCAATCGCGGGCGTAATGTGCTGCAATATCAGGATATCGTGGTGAACATCGACGAGCACACGGTTAAAAAAGCCGGGGAATCGGTGGCGCTGACACCAAAGGAATTCGAGGTGCTGGTCTTTTTTCTACAGAATCCGGATATTCTGCTTACCAGAGAAAGGCTGTTGGAATCGGTTTGGGGATACGGATTTGCCGGCGAATCCCGCACAGTGGATATCCATGTACAGCAAATGCGCCGAAAAATGGGACTCCAGAAACATCTGATTACCATCCCGAAGCTAGGCTACCGGCTGGAGAAATAAGCCGGAGGAGGTTGCGGCGTGAAACTATGGCAAAAAATCTTTATCAGCACGCTGCTGCTGGTAATCCTGGCCGTGGATGTGACGGCGGTTTTGCTGTTGACGAATAATCATCGGCTGATGGTGCGGCGGGAACAGGAACGGGCAGCTTCAGAGTATGCCTATCTTTCTGCCTCGCTTAAAGATTATGTGCTGTATACCCGGCTGCAGTACAATCGGATTCTGCTGAGTGAAGAAGAAACCGCAGACGCGGTAAAAACCGCTCTACAGAACAACGGTAAAAATCGCAAAAGCGGCATATCGTTGTATTATGGAGAGCAGCAGATGGCCACCACTTCTCTTTGCCCTCAGGAAATAGAACGCCGGTTATTAGATCAAATACAAGAGGAAGAACGGGTATCCGCCATATTGGAAAATGATGGTTGCTATTATGTTCTCACCGCCTCTGAAATACAGCTGGAAGGACGGCTGTACCGCCTCGTAGCCGCCACGGATATAACAGAGGTGTTTGATCTGCGCTCCAGTCAAATACGCTATGTGCAATGGATGAGCATCGTCTGTGCTCTGACCGTGGCCTGTATTCTGCTCATTCTGGTTTTCTGGCTGTTGTCACCGCTGGATAAAATCAATCACAGCTTGCGGCGGATCGCCCGGGGCAATTATCGGGAGCGGCTGCCGGTCAAAGGATCGGGAGAACTGGCGGAACTATCGAGAACCATGAACATTATGGCGGATGCTGTGGAAAAGAACGTGGAAGGTTTGGAACGGGTGGCGGATGAGCGGAAAACCTTCATCGATAATTTAGCCCATGAGATGAAAACACCGCTTACCTCCATTTTGGGATTTGCGGATATTCTCAGGATCAAACGGGTGGTGACGGATAAGGAACGTCAGGATTACGCCAGCGTCATTGTGGAGGAGGCCAAGCGGCTGCGGGCGCTATCAGGAAAACTGATGGAGCTGATCACCGTCGGCGGCGCCCAACTGGATCTGCAGAGCGTGTCTCTCCGCGAGATCCTTCAGGAAACCGCCGTGTCTCTTCACCCGCTTTTAACGGAACGAGACGTTCATCTGAACTGTGCAGCGCCGAACGTATATATATCAGCGGATCGGGAATTGTTCAAATCTTTGCTGTACAATTTGGTGGACAACGCAGCCAAGGCATCCGCGCCCGGACAGATCGTAGAGATTATATCCGGCTACCGGAACAGACTTCTGTATATCGATGTGCGGGATAGGGGCATCGGTATCCCCGAAAAGGAACTGAAACGCGTGATGCAGCCCTTTTACATGGTGGACAAGGTACGGACCAGAAAATCTGGCGGCGCGGGGCTCGGACTGGCGCTGTGCGTCAACATCGCCCGGCTGCATCATGCCACCCTTTCCATCCAGAGCAAGGTGGGGAAGGGCACCTGTGTTTCCATATTATTTGACGAGGAGGCGGAACTGTCTTGAAACGGCCTTTGACAAGAAAGCAACGATCACGGCTGGGACTGTGTCTGATGCTTCTGCTTTCCAGCGCCATTATTGGCGGCGGTTTGCTGGCAGCGGTTTGGATGGACAAGCTGGTTCCTTCCTTTACCAACGAGATCATCCGTCTGGCAGATGATGACACGGCAACGCCGTTGTTTTCCTGGAATGATAATACCAACCTTTCGATCTATCCCTGGAGTCAGTTTAATGCCGCCAAGAGCCGCACGATCAATGACAGGGAAATGGAGATTCTCCGTGAGGGAACAGCAGATTCCTATATATACAGCATACTTGGCGAGAAACAGAACCGTGTCGACGACACGTTGCTCCGTCAGTTTGTGGTGGGAGATGAAGCCAGCGACAGCGAACGATATATGTTCCTCAAAGATGCTGTGGTTACCTTAACCGATGGAAGACGGTATATGATGAACTCCGCCGCCGCAGAATCCACCGGAACTGTCGCCTATCTCCATTTTAAAGATATCGATGCAGAACCGGCGACAAAAGAGGAGTTCAACGCCGCCTATCAACAGGTGGAAGAATATTTGAAAGAGTTTTATCAAGCCTATATTCTCTTTTGTGAACACACGGAAATGAATAAAATCGTCCCTGTAGATAAAGAAGTCATTGCCTTTTTTGAAAAGATGCTCTACACTCTGCAGTTGTGGCAAGCAATAGCTGCAGAATATAATCAATCCCTTTGTTCTGATATTCTTGGTTTCGCTATGGACAAAGGTTTCGCTGAACTGGATCTGCTTTCTGCGGAGTCGGAGTTAGTGCTGATTTTTACAATGGATTACAATATCCTAATGATTTTATTTCTCGAGCCGAATAATATGGATTTCGTCGGCTACAGTATTCAGGTAGAATAGATGAGATGGCTGAAAAGCGGAAATTCTCGGTGTTTTTTCTTTCTCTGGTGTTGACATCCGAAAACTAAAATGCTATTATAATACGCGTCACTGAACGGAGAGGTGTCCGAGCGGTTTATGGAGCTGGTCTTGAAAACCAGTGACTCGTCAGAGCCAAGGGTTCGAATCCCTTCCTCTCCGCCACACCTTATCCTAAGTACGGAGGACGGAAAATGATTCAAGCGGCTGTTGTTGGATATGGAAATATCGGGCATTCTGTGCTGGAAGCCATTCTTTCCACTTCTGATATACAGGCAGCGGGCATTGTCAGCCGCAGCCTGACGGAAGAAAAGGTGCAAGGAGTTCCGGTGGTCAGAGATATCCATCAGCTGAAAAATGTGGATGTTGCCATTCTTTGTTCTCCTAGTCGTGCTGTTCCGGATCTGGCCGCTGCTTTACTGGCTGAGGGAATTCGTACGGTAGACAGTTATGATATCCATGCCACGGTTTTTGATGTTCACGAACGGCTGGATCGTATCGCTAAGGAGCACGGCACCGCTTCTATCATGTCGGCCGGGTGGGATCCTGGCAGCGATTCTATGATCCGCGCACTTTTGGAAGCCATGGCTCCCAAGGGCATCACCTACACCAATTTTGGACCTGGTATGAGCATGGGACATACAGTGGCTGTTAAGGCTATATCAGGAGTGAAAAACGCTCTGTCTATGACCATCCCGTTGGGAACCGGCATTCATCGCCGTATGGTGTATGTGGAGTTGGAAGATGGAGCAGATTTTGAATCGGTCGCTTCCGCTATCAAGAATGATGAATACTTCCGTCATGACGAAACTCATGTGATACAGGTTTCGGATGTGGATGCTCTTAAGGATATGGGGCACGGTGTGGATTTGACTCGCAAAGGTGTTTCTGGCTCTACACAAAATCAGCGGATGGGTTTTACCATGTCCATCAACAATCCTGCTTTGACTGGACAAATCTTGGTGGCTGCGGCCCGGGCTGTGATGAAACAGCGTCCAGGTTGCTATACGATGATTGAAATCGCCCCGATGGATCTGCTGGCGGGAGATAAGGAAGATTTGATCCGCCGCTTGGTTTAATCACAATTCAATAGGTATGCCGTTCGCTCACCGCGTTCGGCTATCCATACGGAGAAGTACTCAAGTTGGTGACGAGGCGCCCCTGCTAAGGGCGTAGGTCGGGTAACCGGCGCGAGGGTTCGAGTCCCTCCTTCTCCGCCAGTGGCGAAACCTGACGAAAAAGCTGAAATTGCTTTTTCATCAGGTTTTTGCTGTAATGAATGAAGATAATTTCATTTTTTATTGGAAGAAGGAGCAGAAATGATCTTCATGAGAATGCCAACTCATTGTTGTAATGAATCTTGTTCTTCATTTATGGTTGCAGACGATTTTAACTATCTTGCACATCATGGCGATGGTTTTGACTCTAAATATCAATGCAGACAACATTTGAGCGCATGAAAAGCGCATTAGCGTCAATCGCGGAGAATGACTTATCGGAGAGAATACAGTGAGGTATAAAGGAAGTAGAAATGAAAGTATTGCTTATCGTTCCTGCGTACAATGAGGAGCAAAATATTCTGGGTGTAGTCAAGCGAATACGCTCTTATCGGACAACCTGTCCCTATCATCTGGATTACGTCGTTATTAACGACGGTTCCACCGATGGAACGGAAAGAATTTGCCGGGAAAACGGCATCCATCATATTACTCTCATACAAAACCTCGGAATAGGTGGCGCCATTCAAACCGGATACTTATATGCCCGGAGAGAAGGATATGATATCGCTGTACAATTCGACGGGGACGGCCAACATGATTTGGAAAGCCTCCCTCAGTTGATTGAGCCCATAATTCAGAATAAGCTGGACTTTTGTATCGGATCAAGATTTATAGACAATTCCAGTTCCTTTCAGTCAACGAAACTGCGTAGGATAGGCATTCAGTATCTTTCCGGTCTGATTCGGCTCTTTTCCCATTATAAAATAACCGATCCCACCTCTGGTTTTCGCGCTGCCAACAAGGATGTAATCGGGTTACTGGCCGATTTTTATCCCACCGATTATCCTGAGCCGGAGTCCATCATCCAAATCTCTAAAATGAGATATCGCCTCGGTGAGGTTCAAGTCAATATGTTTGAACGAGAGGGTGGCGTCTCCTCAATACGATCATGGAAATCTCTCTATTATATGATTAAGGTCAGTGTAGCTATTATATGCGCCAGTCTGCAGAGAGGACGAAAAAAATGACTCTTTTATTAAGAATAGAATTGATTATTTTGGCCGTTGCAGCTATTGTTTTTGTTGTCCATACCGTCAACAAGCGAATTCTGCTGTTGAAATACTCGCTTATCTGGCTGTTGATATCGCTGGTGCTCATCATTGCCGCATGTTTTCCAAAAATCGCTTTTTCTGTGACCGCTTTGGTAGGGATTGAAACACCCTCTAACCTCATCTTTTTTTTGGCAATACTGTCATTGCTAGGTATCTGTTTTTCTCTTTCCGTCATCGTATCCAAGCAGACCGAAAAAATGAAAAGACTGGTTCAGACTTTGTCACTGGATCATTATGAATGGAAAGGGCTTGATGAGGATGACAAAGAGGAGGGGTAATCAGGTGGTTCTTATATTAATGTTCGCTGTTTATGCGCTTTTGTCCGCCGGAGGATTGATTCTGTTCAAAATGGGTGGACAGGATACCGCTATTCAGTCCAATTCCTCCGGACTCTCCTTGTTATTGTCCTGGAAAATGCTTGCGGGTATTTTATGCTACATGCTTAGTTTTGTTCTCTGGCTTCTTATCGTCAGCAAAACGCAGCTTTCATTTGCTATGCCTCTCTCAGTCGGCGTTGTCAATATCCTAGTGTTCCTGGGTTCAGCGCGGTATCTCCATGAAGAAATCACTCCTTTGAAAATAATAGGGCTGGGCGTGATCATCGTCGGGCTTTTCCTCATCACGACAGGCGGCAGAAAATAGTAGAGATAGAAAGGAGGGGCGCATTCGTATGCGGAATACGATTCAAAAGAACTCAAGGCGGATGGAATGGTGCAAATGGGGAGGGTTAGCCCTCATTTGTATTACCGCTTTTTTGTACAGCCTTTTTTACGCGGAAACCGTAGGCAAATATTCGACAAGCTATTCTCCGGACGAGGGGAACTATATCAATATGGCCAAACGGCTTTTATCCGAAGGGGTATATAGCTTTTGGGGGAACGGGCCGGATGCCTACGTTTCTCCGGGTTTTCCACTCTTTTTGGCCTTATTCATGAAAATATTCGGCACGGATTTACAGGGGATTTTCTGCATCAAAGTTATACAGTGCCTCTTGTCTGCTCTCACCGTTTTTCTCACCTTTATGCTGGGGTATTTGCTGACCAAGAAATACAGCGTGGGCATTATCGCCTCGACGTTGATAGCCATCAATGGTATGTATGCATTTTACAGCTGCCGTCTGTTGACCGAGACCTTGTACTATTTCACCATGATGCTCTTTTTTGTGGTGTTTATTCTTGCTGTACAGCGTGATAAACTATGGCTTCATTTCTTGTCAGGGGCGTTGCTGTGCGTTAGTGTCATGGTAAGGCCTTTGATCATCATTGTTCTGCCCTTTATCTATATTCCGCTGATTATCCGCAAATGGAAGCAATGGAAAAAGATATGCCAGCCAATCCTTCTTTTTGCCGCCGGTTTTATTATAGTAGGGCTGCCTTGGTGGATACGCAACCTTGTCACCATGGATCGACTCATTCTGCTCGCCACCCAAACCAATCCGATTTATGCGGGACTTGCTCAGAATGTGGCTGCGCTGGGACTGACGGATCCCGGCAGCTTACTCGGAAATGTGGCGCTTCTTTTTAAGCTCCTATTGAAGGATCCGCTGGGTACCCTCTACTGGATGACCCTGGGCAAATTTAATATTATTTTTATGGCGAATTCCAGTGTGGGATATGGGGTAATCTTCACCTCCGTGGTAAAAAATATCACCCTGTATATCGGATTGGCGGGATGTCTCCGCGCTCTTCTTTCCAAAGAATATCGATGGTCCACCATTGTATTTCTGATTTATCTGCTGAGTTCATTTTTATTTGTTCCTACCCAACGGTACGCCCTGCAATATCTGCCTTTCCTGGCTATCTTTACCGGGTATATCCTTACTATCTGTTTCCAGTCAAAACCATGTAAGAAGAATGCTCCTGCGCCGACGGAAACAACAAGTACGGAAATGGCACAGGCGGACTGAAGATCGCTTAAAGCCGCGACAGAGTGAGAGGTAAAACAGAAGACGACGGATGTTCTTTATCTTCGCGCCTTTACAAGCATAAAGACAGGTACTCATGTCGGTCGACAATCTGTTGTAATCAATGAAACGAGGAATCGAAATGTTATTTATTGAGTATCCCAAATGCACAACCTGTCAAAAGGCTAAAAAATGGCTGGATGAAAATGGACTGACTTATATTGAGCGCAACATCAAGACGGATAATCCTACCTATGAGGAACTGAAAGCTTGGCTGGCGATCAGCAATCTGCCACTGCGCCGCTTCTTCAATACCAGCGGTTTGCTCTATAAATCTATGGAACTAAAGGAAAAACTTCCCTTTATGTCCGAGGACGAACAACTTCGCCTTTTGGCTACTGATGGCATGCTGGTCAAACGCCCCATAATTGTGACAGAGAATCTGGTACTAGTGGGATTTAAAGCAGTGGAATGGGCGAAACTAAAATAAAAGCGGTACACAGAAAAAGAGAGAAAAATCTTGCTGGACAGCAGATTTTTCTCTCTTTTTCTGTCATTATATTACCATAAAAAACGCAAAAAATCAAGTCTTGTACTTTTTCTTCCAAGGAGGTATCTATAGAGTGAAAGGGGATGACTCTATGGATACCTTGTTCGAACTGACGCCGCTTCGAGTCGAAGCTGTCCAACTCGTCCGACAGATGGAGGCATGCAATCGTATGAGCCGCCACTATGGATTATCTCTCGGCTATTCGCAAATGCAGGAATTGGAAGAAGGACGTTATCGTGCACTGGCAGATTACGGCCGTATAGAATTTGGTGAAGGCATTCTGCAAGATCTGGTCCAAATGTTTTGTGACTCTCCTTATATCACTCAGGAAAATTATGCGGTTGTCCTAGCAGAATTACAGGATATATTCTATTACTTCAAAAGTGAATCCATGGATTCCTTGGCTGATGAAGAACTGCTGGAAGTGATGCGTGCACTATTCAACGGCAAGGCTCAGGGTTCGACTGCTTATTTGTCAGGAACTTCTATGGAGACGCTCTGCCGTTATTTTCGAGGAGGTTGGATTGAGGAGAAGCTGACAGACGGAGAGGGGGAGGACAATGATGCAGAGGGATAAAACGATACCCTTTCATAACGAAACCTGTTCTGATGAAGAGAGAGCCTTGCTGCAGGCAAAATTTTGGCAACTTCTCGCCAGACAGGCTGCGCTTTTTACAATGGGAGAAAGCCGTTCTGTGCCACATGAGACGGCACAGGAACTGCTGCGATCCTTATGTTATACCTTGAAAATCGATGGTATCTATGACGTGGAACGCATAAAAAAACTATTGTCTGTTGATCTGCGGGAAGAATACAGCCGCTGTGTCCGGATTTTGGAGATAAAGAAAAAAACGGGACATCGTCTGTGGCAAACCGTTTGCCTTCGTGCACCGACTTTGAGAAATCAAGCTATGGAGGATACTCTGCACAGTATCGGTGGTTTCTGGAAACGATATGATATACACTACTTTGCGCACCGCATTCCCTGCGATATTGACTATCCGCTTTGTCACCCGGTTCCAGACAATTTGCAGGGAGTGGATTATGTTACAGAATACCTGCGGCGGCTGATGATGGAAAATGATCTGCTTTGTCGATTGGATACCTCATGCTGTGAACGGCTATTGGAATCCCTCCATCCGCATTATCGTTGGCTGGTTCTTAATCTTTATGAACCGATTGCCACCAACGCTCTCGGGCTGACATTAGTCAACGGAGACATCAGGAACCTGAAAATAACCCCGTCGATTCGAAAAAAAATCCTCTCCCTGTTATCGATGCTGCCAGAAGCAGACGCTCTTCAACGGCTGCGCCGCGCTGCACAATCCCTCTGTTGGGAATTGAATATTCACAGCGCTTCTTCGCAGATGTATTTGGAGGATTGGGCCGTCAGCCTTTTACCGCGTATTTGTTCCTGTGCTTCATGCGGTGTTTTTCTTTCCTTTTAGTTCCATTTTGTGTTATACTAATACGGACATATCCAACGATGATTTCTGTATTGAAAGGGAGATACAAGATGAGCAAAACCCAACTGGTTCAGCAGGAAATGATGAAGGCTCTTAAAGAACGGCAGACGGAACGCAAGGCCGCTCTGTCTTTGCTGCTTTCCGCGCTGAAGGCTGCGGGAAAGGACGCACAGCGGGAACTGCGGGAAGAGGAAGAAAATACAATCATTCAAAAGGAAATCAAGCAAACCAAGGAAACCATGGAGAGCGCACCCGCCAGCCGGACAGATATCCTGGAGGAATGCCGCTTCCGGATTGCCGTGCTGTCGGAATTTGCGCCGGAAGAGATGAGCGAGGAACAGATTCGGTTGGTTATTGCCGATGTTTTGGCGGAGTTGGAATTAACCTCGCCGACATCCAAGGACAAAGGAATCATTATGAAGAACCTGATGCCCCGTGTCAAGGGCAAGGCAGACGGCGCTTTGGTGAACCGTCTGGTGGCGGATGTTCTGAACGGTTGATTCAAGGAGGAAGAGCGTATGCTGGACGATATTCAACGACAGGCACAGGCGGCCATGATACAGCTGCTGGATACTGTCGGGCCGCAGAAAAAGACGTTTGTGGTAGTGGGCTGTTCCTCCAGTGAAGCAGCAGGGAAGATGATCGGTTCCTTTTCCAGTCCGGAAATTGCTCGGGCAATTTTCGACGGTCTCTATCCTGTGGTTCGGGAACGGGGCCTGTATTTGGCCGCCCAATGCTGCGAACATTTGAATCGAGCATTGATTGTAGAACGGGAAGCAGCGCAGCTTTACAGGCTGGAAATCGTCAACGCTGTTCCTCAGCCCAAAGCGGGCGGGTCTTTTGCGACTGCCGCTTATGAATCTTTTACGGATCCTGTGGCAGTGGAGGAGCTCCAAGCGGTTTGCGGTATGGATATTGGAAACACCTTGATCGGGATGCATCTGGCACGGGTGGCGGTTCCGGTGAGACTGGAAATCCGCAGGATTGGAGAAGCGGCGTTGGTTTGCGCGCGGACACGTCCGAAATTCATTGGCGGAGAACGGGCGCATTATGACGAAAAACTGTTATAAACAAAACGCCCAGACATTATGTCTGGGCGTTTTGTTAGGCAATTGCTGATTTTTCTTTGAGGCGAGCCGCGATCATGCGGGCGCATTTATAAACGTCGCCGCCGCCCATGGTGAGTACCAGATCCCCTGGCTCTACGTTTTCGGTTACATAATCAGTAATTTCCGCAAAGGCGGGGATATACAAGGATCCGGGGATGCGGTCGGTAATCTGGGCAGAGGATACGTGAACCGTGTTTTCCTCTCTGGAACCCATGATATCGCTGACGATCACCTTATCGGCCAGGGAAAGGGATTCCACAAATCCATCCAGATGCCGCGCCGTGCGGGTGAAGGTGAATGGCTGAAAAATGGCCCAAACCCGCTGATATCCCATCCCCTTGGCAGCGCTGAGGGTAGCGCTGATCTCGGTTGGATGATGAGCATAATCATCGGCAATGGTTACGCCGGCAAAAGAGCCCAAAAACTCAAAGCGCCGTCCTGCACCGTGAAAGCTTGCCAAACCATCGGCAATCTGTTCCGCCGTAGCGCCGCAGAGATTAGCCGCTGCCGCTGCCGCCACAGAGTTAGCGACATTGTGCATACCAGGAACTCCCAACTGAATATGCGCTTGAAATACACCATTATGGTACAAATCATATTCCCCATAGGAGCCGTCGTGGACAGTGACGTTGCGGGCATGCCAGGGAAAAGTCTCGTCCAACCCGTAAAAAATCACCGGCTTATCGGCAAACTGTGCCAAGGCTTTACAGGTGTTCTCGTCGTTGCCGTTGGCAATCACCACTCGGGAAGCTCCGGCCGCGAAACGGCGAAAGGAAGCGATGACATTATCCAACGAACCGAAATAGTCCAAATGATCGGCATCCACGTTGAGGATTACCGCTACATCGGCAGCCATCGATAGATAGTGGTCCTGGAATTCACAAGCCTCGCACACCATGGTATCGGTGTGTCCCGCCCGTCCGTTGGCATTGATAAGGGGAAGACGGCCGCCGATAAACAGGGTAGGGTCCAATCCCGCATGAAGCAGAATTTGTGAGATCATTGAGGTGGTGGTGGTTTTGCCGTGAGTGCCTGCCACCGCCACCGTATTGGAATAACGGCGGGTGATCATTCCCAGCAGCTTTGCCCGTTCCAGCAGCGGAATGTTCTGGTTACGTGCCGCTGTCAGTTCCGGATTGGCGGCGTTGACGGCGGCTGTGAAAACCACCAACTCCGCATCTCCGATGTTTTCCGCCGCATGTCCCATAAATATGGGAATTCCAAGGGTACGCAGCCTATTCACATTATCCGATTCGTTGACATCTGAACCAGTCAGCGTATACCCCAGGGAATGGAGAATCTCTGCCAACGGACTCATCCCCGAGCCTCCGATGCCCACGAAATGAATTCGCTTGACAGAATGCAGAATATCCTTGTCGTCGTCCATGCTGTACCATGCCTTTCCGCCGGCTGAATAAACAACCGGCGCGTAAAATAACGGCGTTCCACATACACTCAGCAGACAAGGGGGAACAATCCTGCCGCCCGATATTAAAACTAGCGTGACGGCGGCAATTGACACAGGAAAAATCTTGTTGCCTCTTGTCCAATGAAGATATAGAAACTGCATGACTATTATATTGCCATACAGCAGAAAATGGAACACCTTTTTCTTATTTTATCCAATATTTTCATCATATAATCCTTGAGGCCAATATTTCATCATCAAAAAAACCAAGGCGTTATTTCGACGAAAACCGCAATTTTGCATTGAAAAATACACAACATCTTGGTATACTGAAAGAATCAGTGACTTCCCTGTGAATGCGCTGAACTTGGCGAAAGGGTAATCGTGGATTATGGCTTCTATTCAAACAATCACACCGCAGGAGCTGGCGCTTCAGCAGGATTATGCGGCCCGCGTCCGTTCCTTTTACGCACAGCGCGGAGATGTGATCGCCCCGCTGGCCTGCGTTCGTACCTTTGGCTGCCAGCAGAACGTCTCCGATTCGGAACACATCAAGGGAATGCTGGCGCAGATGGGCTTCGGCTTTACGGAGACGGCGGAAGAGGCGGATTTCATTCTATTCAACACCTGCGCGGTGCGAGAGCATGCACAGGACCGGGTGTTCGGCAATGTTGGCGCCCTGAAGACGCTGAAGCGCCGTAAGCCTCATCTGCTGATCGCCTTGTGCGGCTGTATGGTGCAGCAAGTCCATGTGGCGGAAAAAATACGCCGGAGTTATCCCTTCGTGGGATTGGTATTCGGCACCCATGTGCTGCATCGTTTTCCCGAGCTGCTGTGGAATGCCCTTTCGGAAGGCAAGCGTGTTGTGGAAACGCCGGAATGTGACGGCGTGGTGGCTGAAGGGATCGCCGTACGGCGGGATGGGAATTTTAAAGCCTGGCTGCCTATTATGTACGGGTGCAACAATTTTTGTTCCTACTGCGTGGTGCCATACGTCCGGGGTCGTGAGCGCAGCCGGGCACCAGAAGACGTTTTAGCAGAAGCGCGTCAGTTGGTGGCAGAGGGTTATAAAGAGATCACCCTGCTGGGACAGAATGTAAACTCCTATGGTAAAGGAGAAACTCACGGGGTGGATTTTCCTGCATTGTTGCGGCAGATCAATGCTATTGAAGGGGATTTTCTCATCCGTTTTATGACCTCCCATCCCAAGGATGCCACTCACGAGCTGTTCGACACCATTGCCCGGTGCGAAAAAGTATCCCGCCATTTTCATCTGCCTTTCCAGTCGGGAAGCAACCGGGTGCTGAAGATGATGAATCGGGGGTACACCCGGGAACAGTATCTGGAACTGATTGAGTATGCCCGAAAAGTCGTGCCCGGCATCGCCTTTACCAGTGACGTTATTGTGGGCTTCCCGGGCGAAACCCGGGAAGATTTTGAACAGACCCTTGATCTGATCAAACAAGTGAATTTTGTTTCCTTATTCACTTTTATCTTTTCACCCCGTGAAGGGACGCCCGCTGCCGTCATGCCAGATCCCATACCAGCCGCAGAAAAATCCGCTTGGTTTCAGGAGATGAATAAGGTCCAGGAGGAATTGGCGGCTCAGCGGCTGGCAGGTATGGTGGGCTCTATCAGACAGGCGCTGATTGAGGAACGATGCGAGGGATTTCTAGAAGCCAGGCTGCCGGAAAATATTGTCATCCGGGTGGATGAAGGCGATGCACCCGTGGGAAGCTATGCTCAGGTGGAAATCACCGATGCTAAAAGCTGGATACTCATGGGGAAAATTATATCAGATTAAAAACGTGAAGGAGCAAATAAAATGGATCAGATATTGGATATGGCAAGAGAACTGGGTTACGCGATTCAGCAGGATGAACGGTTTATCCGCACTCAGCTGGCGCAGGCAGCGGCTGATGAAGACGAGGAACTGCAAGGTTTGATTGGGGAGTTTAATCTCAAGCGCATTGCCCTCAATGCGGAAAACAACAAAGAGGATAAAGACGGAGAAAAAATTACCAAGCTGGATGGAGAGATTCGGGAAATCTACGGCCGGCTGATGATGAACGAGCATATGGCGGCTTATAACGAAGCCAAAACCGAACTGGATAAAATGATCAATCAGATCGCCACTATCGTCACCATGTCCGCCCAGGGAGAGGACCCCGAAACCATCTCCGCCGAGGGCTGCGGAGGCAACTGTGCCGGCTGCAGCGGCTGCCATTGACGCTGAGACGCAGGATTATCAATTGTTGGAAGGAAGGGAATCCGCATGGCTGAAATGACGCCGATGATGAAGCAGTATTTTGAAATAAAGGAGCAGCATCCAAACTGTATCCTATTTTTCCGTTTGGGCGATTTCTATGAGATGTTTTTCGATGATGCCAAGACGGCTTCCCAGGAACTGGAACTTGTTCTCACTGGCCGAGACTGCGGTCAGGAAGAACGAGCGCCCATGTGCGGTGTCCCTTTTCACAGCTGCGAATCTTATATCGCTCGTTTGGTAGCCAAAGGCTACAAGGTGGCCATCTGTGAACAGATGGAAGATCCCGCTTTGGCCAAGGGTTTGGTAAAACGGGATGTGATCCGGATTATCACCCCGGGCACCATTATTGAAGGTAGTATGCTGGACGAGGGCAAAAATAACTATCTCTGCTCCTTATTCATCAGCGACGGGGCCGCCGACGCGGGCATCTGTTTTGCCGATTGTTCTACCGGCGATATTCATCTCACACGGATTTCCGGGGATGATGTTCTGTTGCGAGTCAATAACGAACTGGGACGTTTTATGCCGCGGGAATTGCTGCTTAACGATACCGCAGCGGCCCAGAAGCCGGTGGTCGATTTTATCTGCAACCGGCTTGGGGCACAGCCAGAAACAGCGGATCCTGCTGCTTTTGATTATAATAAAGCGGAGGAGACGATCCTGCGGCATTTTCAAAAGGATACCCTGGAAAATCTGGGACTTCAGGACCAATTTTCAGCCGTTCGGGCGCTTGGATGCGCCTTAGGGTATCTCTATGAGACCCAAATGAACGGTCTGGAGCGGATGAACAATCTGGACGTCTATTCCGATGTGCAGTTCATGCGGTTGGATCTCACCGCCCGCCGCAATCTGGAACTGCTGGAAACTATGCGCAACAAGGAAAAGCGGGGTTCCCTGCTGGGAGTGCTGGATCATACCCATACGGCTATGGGCAAGCGTCTGATGCGCAGCTGGATTGAACAGCCATTAATCAATCCGGCCCAAATCAGCCGTCGGCACAACGCGGTGGACGAACTGGTTCGTGAAACCGTGCTGCGGGGCGAATTGACCGAGAGCCTGTCGGATATCTATGATCTGGAACGGATTATGACCCGTATTGTATATGGCAGCGCCAATGCCAAAGAACTGCGTTCCCTGTCCCGAACCATCCAGTGCATGGCCCCTATCAAGGAACGCCTTCAGGATGTCAAATCCGTTTTTCTCAGTGAAATCTGCCAAGATATCGATCCGCTAACCGATATTTTTGATTTGATCGAGCGCTCCATTGTAGATGATCCGCCCTTCTCCGTGAGAGAAGGCGGGATGATACGGGAAGGCTACAGCGAGGAAATTGATGAGCTGCGTTTTGAGATGTCTGATGGCAAGGGGGTCATCGCCCGGGTAGAGGCCCAGGAAAAAGAGCGCACAGGCATCAAAAACCTGAAGGTTGGCTATAATCGGGTATTCGGCTATTATATCGAGGTATCCCGCTCCTATTCGGATCAGGTACCCGAAACCTACATACGCAAGCAAACCCTAGCCAATGCGGAACGCTATATCACCCAGGAACTGAAGGAACTGGAAACCCGGGTGCTGGGCGCCAAAGATCGGGTGGTGGCGCTGGAATATCAGCTTTTTACCGAGATCCGCACCAAAATTGCAGAAGAACTGCATCGAATTCAGGCTACGGCGCAGGCTGTCGCCCGGCTGGATGTGCTGTGTTCCTTCGCGGATGTGTCCGTCCGCAACGGCTATACCATGCCCCTGGTGGATCTTCAGGGGCGCATTGAGATCAAAAACGGCCGGCATCCAGTGGTAGAGGTCATTCAAGACGCTCCTTTTGTGCCCAACGATACCTATCTGGATAACCACGAAAACCGTATCGCCTTGATTACCGGCCCCAATATGGCGGGTAAATCCACCTATATGCGGCAGACAGCGTTGATCGTCCTCATGGCGCAGATTGGATGCTTTGTACCAGCTGAAAGCGCCACTATCGGTATTGTGGACAGCATCTTTACCCGAGTAGGAGCTTCCGATGATCTTTCCGCCGGTCAATCCACCTTTATGGTGGAAATGAGTGAGGTTGCCTCCATTTTGAAAAACGCCACCGCCAACAGCCTGATTATTTTTGATGAGATTGGCCGCGGCACCTCCACCTTCGATGGGATGAGCATTGCCCGAGCGGTGTTGGAGTATGTGGCCAATACCAAGAAGCTGGGCGCAAAGGCGTTGTTCGCCACCCATTATCATGAATTGACCGCGGTAGAATCAGAGATCGACTGCGTGAAAAACTACAACATCGCTGTTAAAAAGCGGGGAGACGATATCACCTTCCTTCGCCGGATCGTCCGGGGCCCTGCTGATGACAGCTACGGCATCGAAGTGGCCAAGCTGGCCGGGATTCCCGACAGCGTGGTTTCTCGGGCCAAAGAGATTCTCAAGCAGCTGGAAAACGGCGATATGGAAACAGCCAAGCCCACTGGTGACCGCTTTGAATCGGAGGACGGGCAGCTTTCCCTGCTGCCAGCGGCAGATAATGAACTGATCCAACGGCTTAAGGAAATCGATGTTAATACGCTGACGCCTATTGAAGCGCTGCAGACCCTTTATGAAATGTGCAAAGAAGCGGCGCGATATTAATTCCAGAGGAGGCGGCAATAATGCCCAAGATTCATGTACTGGACAAACACACAGCAGAGCTGATTGCCGCCGGCGAGGTGGTGGAACGTCCGGCGTCCGTAGTAAAAGAGCTGCTGGAAAACGCCATCGATGCGGGAGCTACCGCCGTAACAGTAGAGATTCGCGGCGGAGGCGTATCCTATATGGGCATTACGGATAACGGCTGCGGCATCGTTCGGGAGGACGTACCCACTGCCTTTCTGCGTCATGCCACCAGCAAAGTGCAGACCGAGCGGGATTTGGAAGCTATCGGTACCCTCGGCTTCCGCGGAGAAGCGCTGGCTTCCATCGCTGCAGTCGCCCGTATAGAATTGCTCACCCGCACAGCGGAGGAAATCGCCGGTACCCGCTGTCTGCTGGAAGGCGGAGAGGACATGCAGCTGGAGGATGCCGGTTGTCCGCAGGGTACGACAATCCTCGTGCGGGATTTGTTTTATAATGTCCCCGCCAGAATGAAATTTCTCAAAAAAGATGTCAGTGAAGGGAACGCTGTCGCTGGCGTGGTGGATCGTATCGCTCTTTCTCATCCGGAGATTTCCGTCCGTTTTATTCGGGAAGGACGTGAAGAACTGCTGACACCGGGGGACGGTGACATCCGCGCCTGTATTTATTCGGTATTTGGACGGGATTTCGCTGGAACCCTGATTCCGGTAAACTACACCCTGGGCGGTATCCGGGTACATGGCTTTGTCAGCAAGCCCACCAGCAGCCGGGCCAACCGCACCATGCAGCATTTTTTTATCAACGGCCGTTATGTCAAAACCAAAACAGCTATGGCCGCGCTGGAACAGGCATTCAAAGGGTCGATCATGACGGGGAAATTTCCTGCCTGTGTACTATATCTGGAGATGCCGCCGGAAACGGTGGACGCCAATGTACATCCGGCCAAAATTGAGGTGCGATTCGTACAGGAGAAGCCGGTATTCGACGCTGTTTATCATGGGGTGCGTTCCGCGATAGAGAACGAGGACACGCCTAAACAGGCTGTGCTGCCTGCTAAAATCCCTATGGCCACTCCTGGGATCACTGGAACACAAACACATTTTGAGACACGGTCCACGGCCCGGGCAAACGCTGCGGCCCTATCCAGACAGATGTTGGATATGCTGGTGGACGATGAACCGCCGCCTTCTTCTGATTCCTCCACTATTACCGAGGAAAAACAGGAATCGATACGGCTGTCGCAAACCATAAAAGCAGACAAGTCCTGGAGTGTCTCCAGACCGCTGCGGGATTCTACTCCAAATTATTACGGCGGCGGTACCGTTTCGGTGGATATCGTACGGACAACCCCAACGCCTCCAACACCCGCGCCTTCTATGGAAATCACACAGGAAAAACCGGCTGTTTTGTCGCCGACTCCTGCTGAAATATCGGTGAAGCCAGAGCAGTCTTCGGTGGATGAACCGCCTGCTGTTCTTTATATTGGCGAGGTATATCGTACCTACATCATTGCCCAAATGGGGGATTCGCTTTATATCATCGATAAGCATGCCGCTCATGAACGGCTTCTGTACAATCGTCTTAAGGAAACGGCTCATCAGGAGGCCCAACTGCTGCTGGAGCCGGTGGCTGTCACTCTGAACAGAGAAGAATATGCGGCGATACTGTCGGTGCTGAGGGAGTTGGAGGAAGCGGGATTTGAAGTGGAAGACTTCGGCGGCGGTTCGGTGCTGATTCGGGCGATTCCTATGATGCTGGACGGCTGCGACGCGGCGGCCGCTATTCAAGAAATCGCCGGCGGCCTGATCTCCGGCCGCCAGGAGATCGCTATGGACAAGCTGGACTGGATTTATCATTCCACCGCCTGCCGCGCTGCGATAAAGGGCGGGGACGGCAGCCGTCCGGAAGAACTCAAGGCGCTGGCCGAACGGGTTCTGCTTCAGGATGATATCCGCTACTGCCCCCACGGTCGTCCGGTTTGTTTTGAGCTGACGCGCAAGGAACTGGAAAAACAATTCGGACGTATCGTTTGAAAAGGAGCATTTCATGACGGATCAACAGCGGATTCCCTTGCCTGTGGTGGCGGGGCCTACAGCCTCCGGCAAAACCGGCTTGGCTATTTATCTGGCAAAAGAAATGAACGGCGAGGTTGTTTCTGCCGATTCCATGCAGATTTATCGGGATCTTTCTATCGGTACAGCCCGACCTGCCGAAGAGGAAATGCAGGGGATTCCTCATCATGTGATGGGATTTCTGCCGCTGGACGCGTCCTACAGCGTAGCCCGTTATATACAAGATGCCGGCAGGTCCATCACCGCCATATGGAAGCGCAACAAACTGCCCATTCTCTGCGGCGGCACCGGCCTGTACATTCAGGCATTGACAGAAAATCTGCAGTTTCTGCCTGAAGAGGGTACAGGCGGTGTCATTCGGCGACAGCTGCAGGTACAGGCGGAACGGGAAGGAACCGCACCGCTGTTGCGTGAGCTGGCCTCCCTGGATCCGGAAACTGCTAAACGGCTGCATCCAAATGACAGCGGCCGCATCATCCGGGCTCTGGAACTGGTGAAAACCACCGGTATCACTATGAGTGAACAATATCGGCGTTCTCGTTCGCAGCCAACGCCTTATGACGCATGTTTATTGGTATTGGATGTCCGGGATCGCGCGTATTTATACAATCGGATTAATCTTCGGGTGGAAGAGATGTTTGCCGACGGGCTGTTGGAAGAGGCGCGAAAAGCATTGGAGCTCGCTCCAAACGGTACGGCGCTGCAGGCCATCGGATATAAAGAGCTGTCCCCTTATTTTCAGGGTGATTTGTCCCTGCCGGAAGCAAAGGAAATTTTAAAGCGGCAGACCAGACGTTATGCCAAACGGCAGCTAACGTGGTTTCATCGTATGGCTGGCGCTCATTTTCTCTATATTGATGACTATGAAAACCACGAGGCTTTATACAGGGCTGCACTGTATGTTTTTCAGACTCATTATAATATGAATGGACAGAAGACAGGGGAGAGGGAGCATGGATAAATTTATCAAAAAGATTTTAACCCTTCTGATGTCCGCCTTTTTGCTGTGCTATGTGGGATACCAAGCCTACCAGGTGTTTTATACGCCAGTCAGTACGGAAACCGTTTATTCCCACGCGCTCTATGAAACCGTAGATACGCAGGGAATCGTCATACGCAATGAAACACCGATTAATCAAAACGTAGATGGATATATCTATTATACAGCGGAAAATGGCAGCCGGGTGGCGAAGGACGGGAATATCGCCAGCATCTATCAAAATGAGGAGGAAGCCCGTATTCAGCAGCAGATCGGCCAATTGGAGGAACAGATCAGCGCTTTAGCGGTTCTGCAATCCCAAGCTGCTGCCAATCCAGTTAAGCTGGAACTGATTAACAAGCAGATCGATAATGCCCTGTCCGAGCTGATTGCCTCGACTAACACACCGGTATACAATGATTTGTATGGTTCACATTCCCGTCTTTTATCTCTGCTGAACAAACGGCAGATGACAATAGGAAAGGTGAGTAGCTTTACAGATAGAATTGCTGCACTGACAGAACAAAAAAACAGCCTGCAAGCTCAGCTGAATATAACCCCTCAGACCATTAAATCACCTGTAGCGGGCTATTTTGTCAGCAAGGCCGACGGGCTGGAGAATATCTTAGACTACGATAAAGCATTGAGCCTTACTACCGGTGAGATCAGTGGTGCTTTAAGCGCTGCGCCGAAAGCGATAGAAGAATCCAACATCGGTAAAGTGGTGGGGGATTACGAATGGTATTTGGCCTGTGTGCTTTCGGCCAAGGAGGCGGGAGCTGTCAAAGAGGGGGCCGCACTCACCGTTTTGCTGCCCTTTGTATCGGATGAAGCGGTGCCGGTTACCGTTGCCGCTGCCAATCGGGATAAAGACGGACAGGTTGCTATTATTTTCCAGTGTAACTATATGTCTAAAGAATTGTCCTCTGTCCGCAGGGAGCCTATTCAGATTCAGGTAAAACGTCATGAAGGACTGCGGGTTCCCACTTCGGCTATCCACACAAACGACGATCATCAGCCTGGTGTCTATGTCCGTATGGGAAATACCATTCTTTTTAAAAAAATCGTTATTGAATACAGCACCCCCGTCTATTCCATCTGCAAGACTTTTGACACTATCAACGCTGAGGCATTGGCGGATGACCCGGAGGCCTCTCTACGGGAACGGGATTATCTTAAGCTGTATGACGATATCGTAACAGAAGGGAAGGGGTTATATGACGGAAAGATTATCCGCTGATTCTTCCGCCTGTCCTGTGGATTCGGCTGTACTGCTGAGAGAAAATTTGAATCAGATACGGCAGCATATCGCCGATGCCTGTGCAGCGTGCGGACGTTCGGAAAAAGAGATCACCTTATTGGGAGTTACCAAAACGGTGGATTCTGAACGAATCAACGCAGCCCTCGCGGCAGGTATTCGTCAGATTGGAGAAAACCGGGTACAAGAATTTCTGCAGAAGCGGGAAGCTCTGCATCTGGAAGGAATCCGTACTCATCTGATCGGTCATCTGCAGACCAACAAGGTGGAAAAAATCGTCGGGTCAGTGGATATGATCGAATCGGTGGATAGTCTGCGGCTTGCTCAGGCCATAGCTTCTGCTTCCAAGAAACGAGGGATTGTAACCGATGTTTTGGTGGAAGTCAATATCGGCGGAGAAGCGGCCAAGTCCGGGATAGCGCCGGAGGCGGCGGAAGATTTACTTCATCAGCTAGCATCGCTGGAAGGAATTCAGGTTCGGGGAATGATGACAGTTCCGCCTATTTCCGAGACAGATATGGAAAAAAGAAGGTATTTTTCCCGAATGAAGAAACTGTTTGTTGACATACGGAGCAAAAACATAGATAATATCCATATGGATATCCTGTCCATGGGTATGTCCGACGATTATATACAGGCGATACTGGAAGGCTCCACGGAGGTGCGCATTGGCTCCGCTCTTTTCGGCAAACGCGTGTATCCGTCGTTATAACAATAAGCGGGAGGTAAAATCATGGGACTGTTCGATAAGATCAAGGGGTTTATTGGGGATCCGGAAGAAGATGAAGATTTGGATATGGAAATGGACGACGAGATGGATTTCGTCTCCAAAAATGAGGATTCCACCGAAACGTTCAGTGCTTCCGCCGATGCAACCAAGCGGAACAACAAAGTTGTGAACATACACGCGACGGCGCAGCTGCAGGTGGTTCTGGTGAAACCGGAACGCTTTGACGATGCCAGCACCGTTGCCGATCATCTGAATGCCAAACGCACTGTAGTACTGAATCTGGAGTCTGCCAACAAAGATGTTGCCCGCCGTATACTGGATTTTCTCAGCGGTGTAGCCTATGCCAATGACGGACAGATTAAGAAAGTTGCCAACTGCACCTTCATCATTACTCCCTATAATGTGGGCATCATGGGCGATCTGCTGGATGAGCTGGAGAACAATGGCCTCTATTTCTGACCGTGAAAAGGAAAATGCTCTGCTGCTGGCTCGCCTGCGGGATGCCGTTAGACTTTGCCGCCAGCGCAGCTGTCCTCAGTTTGTGGGATTTTTGGACGAGCATCAGCAGGTGCTGGCACAGTCCCTTGAAAAAGAAATGGGAAGCGACTCCCTTTGCTTTTATGGGGGCCATAGCGAGGCTGAACGCACAATAGCGGGCTTTTTCCCTTCTTATATGGAACCGGACTTTACGTTTTTTCCCATCAAATCGTTGTCCTTTTCCTACCGGAAAGATGCCGTCCTGCAGCACCGTGATTTTCTAGGAACAATGCTTTCCTGCGGCGTTCGGCGGGACAAAATTGGGGACATTTTGTGTGAAACCGGTTTTACCGTTGCTTTCGTGGATACGGAAATCGCCGATTTCCTGTGCGATCAGATTCGGAAGGTTGGCGGAGAAGGGGTTGTGGTCACTGATGGTTTTCAGGGAGAACTTCCCCTGGCACATCATTACAAAGAAATACGGGATACGGTCGCTTCACCGCGGCTGGATGCGGTAGTGAAAGTGGCAATCGGCGCGTCTCGTGAAGAGGCGGCCCGTCGTATTACAGCGGGAGCGGTTTCTCTTAATCACGTACTGTGCGAAAACGGCTCTGCGGCTGTACGGGAGGGAGACATTCTTTCCATTCGCGGCGAAGGCCGTTTTCGCATCCAGGAACTGGGGCCGCCTACCCGCAAAGGGCGGTTGTTTTTGACGATACAAAAATACATCTGACAGAAGGGAGTCTCATCATGCTTACCCCTGATGATATCCGTAACATTGCCTTTACCAAAACGATGGGCGGTTATAAAACAGCCGAAGTGGATACATTTATCGATCAGTGTGCGGATACGGTTACAACGTTGATAAAGGAAAAAAACGAACTTTCAAAAAAGCTGGAGGTTCTGGCGGACAAACTGGTGGAATACCGCAACGAGGAAGACAGTATACGCACCGCCCTTCTGAGTGCACAGCGTCTTGGCGATACCGTTGTACGGGAAGCCAATCACAAGGCTGGTCTGATTCTTGATGATGCCAATATCAAGGCGGAAAAAATCGTGGAAAACGCTAAGAAGAGCATTACCAACGAGGAAGCGGAGTTGGTGCGTATCCGCAAGGAGATTTCCAACTTCAAATCCCGGATGCTGTCCATTTATCGGGAGCATTTGGCGTTGATCGATGTGCTGCCGGATTACCATGAGGAACAGCCGGCTACGACAGAAGCGGTATCGGCCCCTGCCGATGAATCCATCCCTCAGGAAACAGTCGCTGCGCCGATGCCAGAAGCATCCGCGGCTCAACCCCAACAGGAAGTTGCTGAAACGCCTTTGGTGTTTGAACCGGTTGTAGAGGAAGCGGAGATTCCGACGGCTGTGCCGGAGCGGACTTTCGCGCTGAATATCCCGGAGATTCAGGATGAAGATCCTGTACCTATGGCGGCTGCCGAACCTCAGGAAGCGGAAAAACTTCATGGGAATCCTCGTTTTGCGAATTTAAAGTTCGGAGACGAATATGATATATCTAAGGACGACAGTGAACCCAAGGGCTTTTTTCGGCGAAAAAAATAAAGCTGCCGGCGCATTGTCGGAAAAGCCAACAGCAGGGAGTAGAGTACATGCTGCAAATTATCATTATTCTGGCGGCGTCACTTTTGGTAGGCGTTGATCAGCTCACCAAATGGCTGGCAGTGGAGCATTTACAGGAAGGGAAGCCCCTTCCTGTGATTGATGGTGTGTTTGAATTGCTTCTGCATAAAAATCCCGCCGCTGCTTTCGGCCTTTTCGAGGGACAGCGGTGGCTTTTTATGGGAGTCACCATTATTGTTCTCATCATAATGATCGCCATCCTCATGTCTGGTCGCTATCGTCAGTTCAAGCTGGTCAATATCAGCGGCATTCTCATTATTGCCGGAGGAATCGGCAATATGATTGACCGTGTTCGACTGGGTTATGTTATTGATTTTCTATACGTCAAACTGATTGACTTTCCCATTTTTAATTTTGCGGATTGCTGCGTTGTGATCGGTGCTATTCTTTTACTAATTTTTTTCTTTTTTATTTACAGCGAAGATAAAAAGGAAGCTGAAAAAATTATGCCGCAGAAAGAATCAGAATCTGCTGAAACCATACAGACCGCACTCTATGAGGACACTCCTGCCGGAGCAGGGGAGGATATGAAAAATGCCGGAACAACTGACACTGGAGCCGGGAGCGGAAGCGGTGGGGCAGAGACTTGACCGATATATTTCCGACGCTTTGGAACAGACTCGCTCGTCCATTCAAAATTGGCTGGAACAGGGTCTGGTGATGGTAAACGGTCGCTGCGAGGGGAAAAACTATCGTTTAAGGGAAAAAGACCATATAACGATAGCAATGCCCGAACTGGCACCATGCGCGGCCCAGGCCGAAAAAATCCCACTGGACATCATTTATGAGGATGACGATCTTCTTGTGGTAAATAAACCTCAGGGAATGGTGGTTCATCCTGCCGCCGGGAATCCTTCCGGAACCCTTGTCAATGCTCTGCTGGCTCACTGCGGCGATAGTTTATCCGGCATCAATGGTGTTATGCGCCCGGGAATCGTTCACCGTATTGATAAGGATACCAGTGGACTGCTGATCGTTGCTAAAAATGATCTGGCTCACCAAGGTCTGGCGGAACAGATTAAGGAACACAGTTTCAGCCGGGTATATGAAGCTGTAATTTGCGGTCATCTGAAGGAAACCAATGGGACTGTGGATGCGCCAATCGGACGTCATCCCATACATCGTAAAAAGATGACGGTAACTGAACAGCATTCCCGCAACGCCGTTACCCATTACGAGGTGCTGCAGGAGTACGCCCACTATACACATATTCGCCTTAGACTGGAAACAGGCCGGACTCATCAGATACGGGTTCATATGGCTTATCTTGGTCATCCGCTGGCTGGAGACCCGGTTTACGGCAAATCTCTTGCCTGTCTTTCAGGTCAATGCCTTCACGCCAGAGAAATCGGCTTTGTTCATCCCAGAAGCGGCGAATACTTGTCTTTTACCAGTCCGCTGCCTGATTACTTTACAACGTTTCTACAAAATATCGCGAAACAAAGCTAAAGCGAGACGGAACCTTATTCCGTCTCGCTTTTAACTGTTTTTTTTTCTTTTTTCATATGTACATGAGAAAGAGGATTATCCTCTGCCGCCTGACGAATCTGCTGGTCAGACAAATGGGTGTAGATTTCTGTGGTGCCTAAATTCTCGTGTCCTAAAATATCTTTAAGCACCCGAATATCCACGCCGCCATGCTGATACATCAGGGTGGCGGCGGTATGTCGCAGCTTGTGGGTGGAATAATCCTCCGCTCCATCCACCTGCTTGAGATAGCCCTTCACCACATAATGGATGCCCTGGACGCTGATCCGTTTCTTTAAGCGGCTGAGAAAGAGCGCCTTCTTATCCTGTACGCCATCCACCGGGCGCACTTTCAAGTACTCGGCAATAGCGTCCTGACACGCCTGATTCAGATAAATCATCCGTTCCTTGTTTCCCTTGCCGTGAACACGAAGCATATGATCTGAACGGAGATCTCCCAAATCGATGGCCGCCAATTCTGCTCGACGCAAACCGCAGTTGAGCAGCAGCGTCAGCATACAATAATCCCGTCTAGCAAATTCTCCATCTACCGCGTTGAGCAATTCCAAACTCTGTTCCAAAGTCAAATATTTTGGCAACGTCTTCTTAGTTTTCGGTGTATCCAGATTTTGTACGGGATTGGTATCCAGCTGATGGGTATAATCCGTCAGATGCCGGAAAAACATACGCAGAGAAGTGGTTTTTCGCGCCCGCGTTTTGTTGCAGTTCTGCCGCTCATCCTTGATGTAATTCATGTATTCATAAATGTCATTTAGTGTGATGGTACGGATTAAGGTGATATCAATATCCTGGATAGAAATATCGTCGTCTTCGGTATCCATCGGCACCATCCCGCGCATTTTTTTAATATAGCGAAAAAAGGTGCGCAGATCGGTGAAGTATTCATTGATGGTTTTAGCGGAGCGTCCTTTGACGGTTTCCATGTAACCCAAATAATCCTTTAATATATTCGGACATTCCTGCAGGTATTCCTTTTTCATTTCATATCACCTTATTCGGCCGTGTTTGCCATCCTGATTCATCATACCCCAAAGTTATCCTGCCGTCAAGAAAAGGAATTGCAGGTCTTTATTTTTGGTCATGGATATGCTATGATAGAGCACAAATGTTGTTAATCCATAGTTCCAGCCAGAATAGGGAAGAGGGAAGTCTTTCATGAGCAGCCAAAAAAGAGCAGTCGCTATCCATGATCTGTCCTGTGTCGGGAAATGCTCCCTGACCGTAGCATTACCAATTCTGTCGGCGGCAGGCATTGAATGTTCCGTACTACCTACAGCAATATTATCTACTCATACAGGCGGCTTCACCGATTATACTTTTCTAGATTTGACAGACGAGATGCTGCCCATTGTTGATCATTGGCAAAAGGAAGCGCTGCAGGTTGATGCGTTATACAGCGGTTATGTCGGTTCCGATGCACAATTTCCGATTATTCAACAGATTTTTCAATGTCTTCGCCAAGAGAATACCTTCATTTTGGTAGATCCTGTTATGGGAGATAACGGCTGTTATTATTCTGGATTTTCTGATAAAACAGCGGATGGAATGCGTGAACTTTGTAAGATGGCGGATATTCTAGTCCCGAACATGACGGAAGCAGCGTTTTTAATTGGCGAAGCCTATCGGGATGGCCCCTATGATGAGGCATATCTGAAGCATTTGCTGACAGAACTTTGTCGACTAGGGCCACGGAAAGTTGTTTTAACTGGTATATATGCCCAAGCGGATCAGTTAGGCGCCGCCTGCATGGACGCAACTGATGAACGAATCAGCTGGGTTTTATCTGAACGAATGCCCGGCATGTATCATGGCACCGGAGATATTTTTGCATCCGCATTGTTGGCTGCTGTAATGAATGAACTGGAATTGACGGAAGCTGTACGGATTGCAGTGGACTATGTGCTGGACTGCATCCGAAACACGGATCCTCAACAGGAACCGCGTTATGGCATAAATTTTGAAGAAGGCTTAGCAAATTTGGGTTATAAGATTCGGCGGATGCGCCGTGGAAAAATAGAATAGAAGGGGAATAACAAACAGCACCATAGAAATAAATCGAGTCAACTAAACAAAATGATTCTTTTGTTTAGTTGAGAGGATGACAACTGTATTCTCCAATAGAAAAAGGTTCTCTAACCAAATACAACCAGAAAGGTTTGATTTATCATGATTCGTCCATATAAACCAGAAGATCGTCCAATGATGCTTCAGCTGATGCGAGAATTCTATCATTCACAAGCTGTTCTTCATCCGATTCCAGATGCTTATTTAGAGCGTACCTGTTCTGAACTTTCACATGATTCTCCTTATGTCAAGGGGTTTATTCTACAGCAGGATGCACAGCCTGTCGGGTACGGATTGTTAGCTTTAACCTATTCCTGTGAAGCTGGTGGACTGGTGGTGTGGCTGGAGGAATTATATATCCGGGAATCCTGCCGTGGTTCAGGTCTTGGCAGTGAATTTTTGCAGTATGTGGAGGATGCTTATCCTCAGGCGGCACGGTTTCGGCTGGAAGTAGAAGAAAATAATCAAGGTGCTCTGCGACTATATCAGCGAAAAGGGTATGTTTCCCTGCCATATCTGCAGATGATAAAAGAATAAATGTTCATTAAGTAAAGGGCTTATTGTGAAACATGTTTCACAATAAGCCCTTTATATTCACCTTTTTCTGGACATCCTCATACTCTGATAAGGGAAATAAAATTCCCACTATACGAAAAGGAGCTATTGCCTTGGATAATTTGGATAATGCTGCATTATGCGACTCCGCGTTTCCTCCTATGCCGGAGCAGCCGCAGGTCGTAGCTATGGCTTATGTTCCCTGGCAGCATCTGCAAACTGTTTATGAGCCGGACTACGGCTTTGAACGGGGCACTATCTTTCCGGAATTAGATAAACCTTGGCTGCCGGGAGGTTGTTCAAATGGATAAAAGAACTCTTTGTCAGCGGCGCATCTCCGCTGTGGATTTTTCTCTGTATGAACTAACTTTGTATTTGGATACCCATCCGGATGATCAAAACGCCTTAAGAATGCGGGAAGTCTATCAGAACAAACGCCGCGAACTTATCGCCGAATACGAAAGCCTATTCGGGCCATATGTCGTCACCACTGACGATGTACGCGGGAACTGCTGGACATGGGTAGATAACCCGTGGCCCTGGGATTATGGAAAGGAGGGCTAAATCATGTGGCAATATGAGAAGAAACTGCAGTATCCAGTGAAAATCGCAACACCTAATCCAAAGTATGCCAAAATTATTATTAGCCAGTACGGCGGACCTGATGGTGAACTGGGGGCTTCCATGCGTTACCTCAGCCAGCGATATTCCATGCCGTATGCAGAACTGAAAGGCTTGCTTACCGATATTGGCACGGAAGAACTAGCCCATTTGGAAATGGTTAGTGCTATGGTTCACCAACTGACTCGTAACCTCAGTGAGCAAGAAATTATCAATTCTGGTTTTGACACCTATTTTGTGGACCATACCACCGGTGTTTATCCCATTGCTGCTTCCGGTGTGCCTTGGACAGCAAATTATATTGGTGTTAAGGGAGATACCATTACAGATCTGCATGAAGATATGGCAGCAGAGCAAAAGGCACGTACAACCTATGATAACCTGCTACGTCTGATTGATGATCCCGACGTGCGGGATCCGCTGAAATTCCTGCGGCAGCGGGAAATTGTGCATTATCAGAGATTTGGAGAAGGACTCCGCCTGACTACCGAACGTTTGGACAGCAAAAATTTCTACGCCTGTAATCCCTCCTTTGATAAAAACTGCGGCAGACGGATGCCTGGATGTAATTCCTGTAATAAATAAGAAGTAGAGCTGTGCATAAGCCAGGCCTTATTATCAAGGCCTGGCTCTTTTCCTTTCAAAAAACAATAAAAATGTCCGAAAGTACATGGCTTTTCCCGCCCAAATAGTGGATAATAAAAGATACGAATAATTGAAGGAGATGTTTTTGCCATGATAGTAAGAACATATGACAGCAAGGATGCCATCGGCGCCGCCGCCGCCACACTGTTTGCCTCCTGCGTGATTGGGAAGCCTCATGCGGTATTGGGATTAGCCACTGGTTCCACACCTATTCCAACCTATCAAAAAATGGCTGAATTATACCGGATGGGAGCGGTGGACTTTTCCGAAGTCACCACGTTCAATCTGGACGAATATGTTGGCCTAAATCATGAGCATGAGCAAAGTTATTACTATTTCATGATGGAGAACCTTTTCCGTCATATTAATGTTCCTCATTCCCAAATTCATGTCCTGTCAGGCACTGCGGAAGATCCGGTCGCAGAGTGCCTTGCTTATGAAGAGAATATTCGTGCCGCCGGGGGAATCGATCTGCAGATTCTGGGGATCGGCCGCAACGGACATATTGCCTTCAATGAACCGTCGGACAGCTTTGCTTCTTCCACCCAAGTGGTGGAGCTGACTCCCAGCACCATCGAAGCCAACACCCGCTTCTTTGCTAATTCCGATGAGGTACCGAGACAGGCGCTGTCCATGGGGATTGGCTCCATTATGCAGGCCCGTTCTATTGTACTGATTGCCACCGGCAGCGACAAGGCGCAGGCCGTCAAGGATATGATTACTGGTCCTGTCACGCCCCGCTGCCCGGCTTCGGTACTGCAGCTGCATCCTTCCGTCAACATTATGCTGGATAATGAAGCCGCCTCCCTTCTTTAAAACTCAATACAATAAAAACGGCCCCTGAACAGAAGGCTTACGCTTTCTGTTCAGGGGCATTTATTTTGGTCTCAATCTTATGCATCTCCAACTGTGCCATCACCAAACCATAGTAAATTCCCTTTTTCTTCATCAACTCGTAATGGGAGCCTATTTCCGCGATGGTATGATGATCAATGACTATGATTCGATCCGCATTGCGGAGGGTGGAGAGACGATGGGCAATGGCAAAGGTCGTGCGGCCCTGCGTGAGGCGGCCCAATGCTTCCTGAATCTGATACTCGGTTTCCGTATCCAGACTACTGGTGGCTTCGTCCAGAATCAGCAGCCGGGGATTATGCAGGATAGCTCGGGCAATGGCGATTCGCTGCCGTTCACCGCCAGAGAGTGTATGACCGGACTCTCCCACATAGGTATCATAACCATCCGGAAAACGGGTAATGAAATCGTGAGCATTGGCCATCTTTGCTGCCCGAATAATCTCATCTGTATCCGCTTCCGGCTTGGCATAACGGATATTATCGTAAATGGTGCCGGAAAAAAGGAAGGTTTCCTGCAGCACAACGCCGATTTGGCGATGAAGGCTATCTATTGAATAATCCCTGATATCCTGTCCGTCCAGCAGCAGACGACCGTCATCAACATCATACAATCGCATAATCAAATTGATCATGGTGGATTTACCCGCGCCGGAAGGCCCTACCAAGCCGATCATTTCCCCTGGCTCAACGCTTAAAGTAACGTGCTCCAGAACCGGCAGATAGGATTTGTAGCCGAAGGTGACATCCTGAAACTCCACCATCCCCGCAAGAGATTGGTCGATAGCATCCGGTCTCTCCCCCACATCCGGCTGTTCATCCAGGATATCATAAATACGTTCCAGAGAGGTGACCAATTGCATCACCATCCGAGGCATACGGGTCATAAAGCCCAGCGGTCCGAACAACATCCCGGCATAAGCCACAAACTGCACCAGTTCACCGGGAGACATTCTCCCGCCCAGTACATCGGTGCCGCCGAAATAGATGACGAAAAAGCTGCCCATAGTCAGCAATAAGGTAACAAAGGGATACAATGTTGCCCAGAAGATTTCATTGCGCCGCTGAATTGTCATCAGCCGTTCTGTATATTCTTGAAAGCGTTTGCTTTCCCTTTCCTCCTGCCCGAAGGATTTCACCACTCGTATACCGGAAAGCACATCCTGAAGCCGGTTGTTGACCTGATCATTGAAACGCCACTGCTGCCGCCAAAGCCGCTTCTCTTTGGTATGAAACAGCCGCACTAAAACACATGCCGCCGGCAGCAGGCACACGGTTAACAATGCAATTTTCCAATCTATGGTAAGCATCACCACGCAAGCGCCGATCATGGTAAACAGCTGGGTAAACATCCCTGCGAATACATCTTCCATGAACTGACGGATCTTACCGGAATCCTCTACCACCCGGTTCATCAGTTCTCCCGGCCGACGGCTGTCCATAAACGACAGGGATAGGGAATTGATCTTTTCGAACACTCTGGCCCGCAGATCCCGGCTGATGCGTGTTCCAAGACTATTGGTCCAAAAAGTGCGCCCCACAGTCAGCAAAAGTGCGGTGATAACTGCAGCGGACATCGTCCCCAAAAAGGCCAGGACGTCGCCAGCAGTCCCTTCGGCCGGCACCAATACGTTGTCCACAAAATCCCGCTGAATATATTGCTGTCCGATGGTAATAGTCGAAATAGCCGCCATCATCACCGTAACACAAAGCAACGGCAGTATGTAAGGCTTGCACAAATCGAAAAAACGGCGAAAGCTTCTGCCTCGCCCGTCACAATGAGGACAGATGCTGGTTCCGGGCAGCACCCGTCCACAGCGAAAGCACTTCTTTTCTCGTTCTTTGCTGACTACTTCCCTATCGTCTCCATGACAGAAGCCGGAAGCACCTCGTGCCACATAGGATTCCCGCACCATAAACTGCATGCTGAACCGACAGAGAAGCGTATCCGTGCTATCTTTGCGAGAAGCCAACACTCCATTATCCACCTGTGCGACACAGATGATCTCATCCATCTGTGCCAGATCCACATTCGAGGTGATTTCGCCGTCAGTCAGAACAAGAAGTCGACTTTTCGTAACGGCGATCCATCCGTTTTGGCAGAAGCTGCCGTCTAGGTGCAGATCAAAGGGTACGCAATACACAATCGGATCCCCTTGGAACACGGCAGAGGCCAGTTCTTTTTCATCATCCGGCAGGGTAAACCGCAGGTTCATTGGGTTCATCCCTCCTTTCCAATATCGGAACGGTTATATGTGGAGGATTAAATAAATAAATCCAGTTTCTTGATCTCCCGAGGAGTTAGTCGATATAGATCCGGGATTTCAAAGCGGTTACCATCCAAATCGTTGACCAGATAGCGGTTGGGGCCAATGGGATAAACGCTCCCCGCGCCCATTCTCACTGTGAAGCGGCAGGCCCCCTTATCGGTAACCACCTCCCAATAGGAATAACCGTATTCCTCTTTGATATCCCGTATCTGCAAAATATGCGGAGTAAAATACCGCAGCGCCATCTGTTCTTCTAATATGGATTGAGTCTCCTCAGACAGGTCCTTCAGATCCAGGATCAGACCGATTTCACGGCCGTCATTATCCGGTTCCCGAATAGAGATATAACGGCTGGGATCGGAGAAGGGAAAGCAACGGTGTACCGCCACTCTGGGATAATGCCTCTCCCCATAATCCAGGCTGACAAATCCGCCTTCCGTACGCTGAAATATAGCGTTATCTCTGGTTATGGGTTTAATGGCGATGATCTCCGCCACCGCCTTTTTTTCTTGTTCCAGAATATCCGTTTCTTTTTCCTTCATCAGTCTCCCACTCCCCTCATCGCCAACGCTTTTGACTGCAGCTGCAGAAGCTTGTAATAGATGCCTTTCTGGGCAACCAGTTCCGCATGGGTACCACTTTCCGCCACGCGCCCATTGTCCAGCACAATCAGACGATCTGCGCCTCGAAGGGTAGACAATCGATGAGCGATGGATATGGTGGTCCGGCCCTTTACCAATTGATCCAATGAGGCCTGGATTGCCCGTTCGGTTTCGGTGTCCACCGAAGCGGTCGCCTCATCCAACACCAAAATCTGAGGATTTGCCAATATTGCCCGGGCAATGGACAACCGCTGCCTTTCCCCTCCGGACAAATTCCGTCCGCCGGCGCCAATAATAGTGTCATATCCGTCCGGTAACCGGCAGATAAAGCTGTGAGCACTGGCAGCGATAGCTGCTTCCACAATCTCATCCCGGGTGGCCTCCGGCCGGGCGTAGGCAATATTTTCTGCTACGGTACCCATAAAAATATAAGTTTCCTGGCTTACCATAGCCACTGCCCCCCGCAGGGAGGAAAAAGCGATTTCCCGTATGTCCGTTCCGTCCATCAGAATCTCACCGCTATCAGCATCATACAAGCGTGACATCAGGTTTACCAAGGTAGATTTTCCAGCTCCGGAGCGTCCCACTATTCCCAGCATCTCTCCGGCCTTTACCGAAAAGCTCACATCCTGTAATACCGGTTTGTTTGGCTCATAGCTGAAATTGACATGCTTCAGCTCAATATTTCCCTTTAATTTCATCTGTAAAGGATGATCGCTTTCCACTATTTCCGGCTGGGCATCAATGATTTCAAAAATTCTCTGAGCGGAATTCATGCTTTCCGCCCACCATTGAAACACATGAGAAAAGAAATCCATGGGTCCCTGGAGCATGCCAAGATAGCCGACAAAGGTAATCAGCTGACCATAGGAAAATTGACCGGGCCGATAAAGAATCAGCAAAGCGCCGATACTCCAAATAATAACAGTGGGGATATCCCGTGCCACCGCATACGCCATATCGAAGCCGTTGCGGTAACGAACCACGGACAGCTCTGCATCCCTTACCCGGTCATTATTTTTGCGGAACCGCTGATTTTCGTTGTCCTCCTTGCCGAATGCCCGTACTACCCGGGCGCCGGTAAAGGAATCGTTGAGAACAGAATACATGGAACGGGTAACCCGTGCACGCCGGCCATGAGCATGCCAAATCCGCGGCAGAAGATGATAGCTGATCAGCATCAGCGGAGGCAGCATGCAAAGAGCAGCCACTGCCAGCTGCCAATTCATACTGAACATTATGAAGGCTGTCACCAGTATAGTGAGCACATTAAACAGCAGATATGGCAGTCCATCAATGAAAAAATGCATCACTTCATTGGCATCATTATTGACTCGCTGCATGAGACTGCCGGTCTGCCGCCTGGTGAAAAATCCAATAGACAGCCGCTGCAGTGAAGCAAACACACTGTTCTTCAGCTTGCAGACCACTCCCGGCACCATATATGCGGTCATACGGCCGTGTATAACGCCTGTCATCTGCTGCAGAATCTTCACCACCACCAGCACCAGGGTCAGCAGCCCTAGCAGCAAAAGGAAGTGATTACCTGCGCCAAGAGCCGCAGCAAAGGTTGCATCCTTGGAAAGAATTTTATCATACAGTACCGTGCCAGATAGATAAGGCCATATGGCACTAAAAATGCCGGAAAGAACAATACATAAAAGCATCACCGCCACACGCCAGCGATATTCCTTGAAGTAGGATAGGATCCGGGTAAATACCGTCCGTTTTTCCATGCATCGCGGACAAATTGCCCGTTCCTGTTCAGGATAGGGCATACCGCATTTGGGGCAGTATTTCACCTCGCCGCCGTGTCCACCTCCTCGGGGGCCTCCGGGTCCTCTGAAAGACGGCTTATCGTCAGACTCCCCTGCCCTGTTTTCACCCTTCTTTTCCACGTCACTGTGAAGCATTTGCGACAATGTATCTGCAAAATGCCGCATCTCCCGCATCTTGTCGCTGGTGAAACGACAAATCCAGGTTTCCACACCACGGATATCCACCACCAGCAAACCGCCGACAATTTGGTTGCAAACCTGCGGCTTCGCCAAATCGGATAAGGAATAGACATAGGTTTCTCCGATATCCTCGGGACGCACGGTCCGTGTTTTTCGCTGTGCACCGGAAAACGCCATTTCATCCGAGAAAGCACTGACGGCAAAAATCAAACGCTTTTCATCCAGAAGCAGATAAGAGGTACGCAGTTCTCCCTCTGCCGTTATGTTTGCACACGCGAATTCCAGCGGCTCTATCTCCAGCTTATGGGATGCCAATGCATCCAAAAGGCCTTTGGGTATGTTGAGATTATCCTTCAAATCTATCTCCTCCTCTCCGGAGCAATCGATACATTTCTATTCTCTAGGGAACAGCAGGCGTCCCGCATGATGAACCATGCGGGACGCCTGCTGCGTCAACCTGAAAATGATTCAGGCAAGTTTTAAAAGAATGAGCGGACCTGTAAGCCGAGTTCTGTCTTGGACAGTCATCTATCTCGACCATGTGTTGCCACATAGCTCAAGCCGCCTTTTGAAGCACATCGGGCCAATGTATCGCTTCGACTGGCGTTGCACCGGATAGGGTTTGCAGGGCCATACAGTCTCCTGTATGCCGGTGAGCTCTTACCTCGCCTTTCCACCCTTACCGCAAAATGCGGCGGTATATCTCTGTTGCACTTTCCCTGGGGTCGCCCCCGGCGGCCGTTAGCCGTTATCCCGCCCTATGGAGCTCGGACTTTCCTCATGCTGATAAACAGCACGCGACTGTCCGGTCCGCTCATGGTTATGATTCTAAATTAAATTAGAGTATTTGTCAATGAACAGTGATGTAATTTCCCAATTTACAGTCTTGTTCTGATTTGAAAAAAGATAGATCGGCACGAATGATACCCTATTTTATCATTTCAAGCCATATTGTCAAGAACACATAGATGACTTTTTATTAATTATTTTGTTTTATTGATTTCTTCATCAGCTTATGAGGCACATGACCATCCATATGCTCTTCGCCACATACGACATAGCCAAGCTTTTCATAAAAGCCGATGGCCCGGATCTGTGCATCCAGCAGTACCATCTCTGCACCAAGAACTGCGGCTTTGCGTTCCATTTCCTTAACCAGAATTCTGCCGAAGCCATGTTGTCGCCACTCCCTTTCCACCGCCAACCGGCCGATACCCATGATCCCCTGATGGCTGTCCCGCCAATATAACCGACCGGTTCCAGCTGGAAAACCGTTTGCCAGCAAAAGCAGATGCCAGGAAACGTCATCTGTTTGATCCAGTTCCAACTCCTGCGCATATCCCTGTTCATCGCAGAACACATGGATACGTATGGTAAACGGAAAGGTCAGATCATCCGGTTTACGCAACCAACAGAGTTCGGTTTTGGGCTTCATACAGAGCTTCCTCCTAATGATGAAAATAATCCTTATTTTAACAAAATTATAGATTTCTGTCTATATTGGCGGCATATATGCGGTTATACTGAAACCGGGAAGGGCATGATAAGAAAAACTATCATGGAGGGAAAGATGTTGGAAGGCAATATCAAGTCTATTATCTTGTTTGAGCAATATTTGAAAGAGGAGGAAAAGAGCCGGGCCACCATCGAGAAATACCTGCGAGATCTGCGAAGATTTATGGTGTTTCTCAAGGAAAGACCTATTTGTAAAGATATAACCATAGCTTATAAGGAACACTTATGCAGTCTCTATTCTCCTGTCAGCGTTAACTCTATGCTGGCGGCACTCAACTGCTATCTTCGTTTTGCGGGACTGCCGCATTGCTGTGTAAAACTACTGAAGGTTCAGCGAAAAATTTTTGCCTCTGCAGACCGTGAATTAAGCAAAAGTGAATATCTTCGTCTGCTAAAAACCGCAGGAAACTCTCGCTTGTCTCTGCTGATACAAACTATTTGTGGTACCGGTATCCGTGTCAGTGAGCTGCGTTATATCACTGTGGATTCCGTATACAGCGGGAAAGCAGTAGTCAGCTGCAAAAATAAAACACGGGTCATCTTCATCCCCGTGCCACTGCAGAAATTATTGAAAAACTATGTAAAAAAATCCGGAATTGCCAATGGTCCGATTTTTGTCAGCAAAACAGGTAGACCTCTGGATCGCAGCAATATCTGGCGGGATATGAAATCCTTATGCGGACAGGCAGGTATTTCCCCGGATAAGGTATTTCCCCACAATCTGCGTCACCTCTTCGCGCGTACTTTTTATTCTATTGAAAAAGACATTGTGAAACTGGCCGATCTTTTGGGACACAGCAGCATCAATACCACGCGTATCTATACCATGGAAACCGGTGATGAGCATATTAGTCGTCTGGAACGCATGCAGCTGATTCTGACAACATAATGAGAATTATGTTGTCAAAGTACGATCAACCCAGCTTAAAAAGCTAGATTTAATATACCACAGTTTACTTGTTCCTGCAATACATAACTCTTCAAAAACCGCCTATACAATAGAAAAGGTACAAAAAACAAGCCGGAAGATTGTACAAAATTTTCCAGCTTGTTTTGTTGTACCCTTTTTTTATTTTAACCTGAGGACCCTTCTAAAGTTGACAACATAATTCTCATTATGTTGTCATAGCATCGAACTTCCCTGTACATATATCACTACAATGCCCGCTATAAATGAGGGATAAGCCATGCAGTCCAATGAGCTTGCAAAAATCAATATGCTGGAAAACTATTTTCAACGGCTTCCGCGGTTTATTCAAAACCACAGCCAAGCAGTGGCTTATTATACGGAGATGCTGATGAAGCAGCTTGTGATTCTTCAAGAAGAGATGACATATCTTCCTCCTGCTTTTTTGCCTAAAGTCGGTTTATTGGGACGGTACCATGATATCGGCAAAGTAGGAATTACCAATGAAATATGGGAAGCTACCGCTCCTTTAAAGCCTATGGAAAAGAAACTTGTGCAGATGCATCCAATTATCGGAGCCTACATTGTTCAAGAAGAACTAAAGCCTTTATTATCCATCGTTATGTCTGCTGATATTTCTGTCTGTTTGGCACAAAGCTGTGCCTGTCACCACGAACACTGGAACGGAAAAGGCTATCCTTTTCAGCTGAAGAGAGAAGAGATTCCTCTCTGTGCCCGTATAGTAGGAATCGCCGACGCTTTTGATGCCATGACCGCTGATCGTCCTTATCATAAAGGCATCTCTAAAGAGGCGGCGCTGCGGGAAATCAGAAAAAATGCCGGCAAACAATTTGATCCAAATCTGGCTCGCATATTTTGTTCTCTTATGCAGGATCGAGCATTGGTTGGATGAGGATGTCATGCAGTGCCAATGATGAGGAATAAGCCAATTTCGATGTTGATACCTTATGCACAGAATCCGAAAATCGGTCATTTGCATCTACCATATCCGGCGCAGCCAAATAATTTTCAACAATCTCAGGAAGGTGAATAGGTGACAAATTTTCACAATTGCACACAACAATAAGCGCTTCAATTGATTCCCTGTGCAGGCTGATGTCGCATATAGTGATCTCATCACATTGAATGCCAAAAGAATCGTATGTTTTGCCGTCTAGGCAATATGTGCCTTTTATCATCTGATACATCCTTCAATACACCCTTCTTCTTTTTGTCATACCAAAACCTGTGCAAACGAAAAGCTTGCCGGTGACAGTGCATAACAAAAAGACACTGCTCAATTTATTGAGAGTCAGTGTATTGATGTTGCAACTGGCTGTCATGTCCAAGGACGAAGACCCTATAGCTTTGCGTCACCGGTTTTCACCGGCTTTGCCAAATATTTGATTGCTACTAAAATAACATACATCCCAATAATTGTCAATAAGTAAGCCTTAAATTTTCCTCTCAATTCTATTCAGTATTTTTTGACCTAATTAAGTCCAAAACAAAAGCTTATCGCCTCTTTCGCTGACATCGGAACATAAAAAAACTCCGCAGATTCAAATGAATCTGCGGAGTTTTTTTATGATTTTCTATTAATATCGGCAGAAATTATTCCGCGTCAACCTTGCTCATGTGAGCAATCAGATCCAGAACCTTGTTGCTGTAGCCCCACTCATTGTCATACCAGGAAACCAGCTTAAAGAAGTTGGGGTTCAGCGCAATACCAGCGGTGGCATCATAAATGGAGGTACGGGAATCAGAATAGAAATCGGAAGAAACCACCGCATCCTCGGTGTAGCCCAAAATACCCTTCATGTAGGTCTCAGACGCCTCTTTGATAGCGGCGTTGATCTCTTCCATGGTGGTGGATTTCTCAGTGCGGACAGTCAGATCGACAACAGAAACGTCCAGAGTCGGCACGCGGAAAGCCATACCGGTCAACTTGCCCTTAACTTCCGGAATAACCAGAGCGCAGGCTTTGGCAGCACCGGTGGAGGAGGGGATGATGTTGCCGGCAGCGGCGCGACCGCCTCTCCAGTCTTTGGCCGAAGGACCGTCAACAGTCTTCTGGGTAGCGGTGGTGGAGTGAACGGTGGTCATCAAGCCTTCTACAATGCCGAACTTGTCGTTGATCACCTTGGTGAGAGGCGCGAGGCAGTTGGTGGTGCAGGAAGCGTTGGAGACAACCTTCATGTCCTTAGTATATTTGTCAAGGTTAACGCCGCAGACGAAGGTGGGGGTTTCCTTATCCTTCGCGGGAGCGGAGATCACGACTTTCTTGGCGCCGGCCGCCAGATGAGCGCTGGCCTTTTCAGTGGTGCAGAAAACACCGGTGGATTCCACCACGTAGTCCGCGCCGCATTCTGCCCATTTGATGTCGGCAGGATTCTTCTCGGCATAGACGCAGATCGGCTTGCCGTTGACAACCAGCTTGCCGTTCTCGGCTTTGATCTCACCGTCAAATTTGCCGTGGATGGTATCATAGGTCACCATGTAAACCATATAATCCACATCGATAAAAGGATCGTTGATACCCACAACCTCAAATTTTTCCGGCTGGGCGACAGCGGCACGGAACACCAGACGGCCGATACGGCCAAAACCGTTGATGCCAACTTTAATAGCCATGATAAACTACCTCCAAATCTTTTATTTCTTTTAGTATTCTACCCTTTTTTCCTTTATATTTCAAGGAGTTTGATAAACAATTAACTGTCCATTCATCACTTTCGTTATGTTAACTAAAAGCGGTTGAATTCCTCAGGAATAATTCTGGCATTTAGCGTCCTTCGCCCAGTTTCTACTAGATTATTTGCCGGATATGGGGTATAATAACCTCACGGTGTAAGCCGAAGCCTTGCGCAGCAAGCCTTGGGACACCTGAGAGAACATTGAACCACGCCGAAACGGTCAAGCCGTTTTGGACTTAGGAAGGCCCGCACTTCGTGCGCCAATTTTGTGGTATACATTTTGAATCCGTCAACTTTTGCAACAAATTGGAGTTTGTGTATATGAATCAGATGAATATAGATTACGAGAACCGACTCTCCCAGGAAGGCTCGGTACGGGAGGAATTGGCGGCCTATTTCTTATCGGTTCCCCCTCTTTCTCAGCAGTCGGAAGAACAGAAGGTCCGCACAAGACAGGAGCTGCGCCGTCTTGCGGAAGTGGAAGCCGATGCTGTACTGCAATTCGGCGGTTTTGCCCGCCCCCTTTCTGAAGGAAACGTCACTGGTCTTCTCATCTCTCTGATGGAAGCAGCACGGACTGTGGCAAACACCGCCGGTTATCCTCTTACTATTTCCATTCCCTCTGAATTGGAAGCACCATTTTATGCTTCCTTTGAACCGCGGCTGCTGCAGATGGCAGTGGTGGGACTGATTCGTGCAGCCTGCTTGAGCAATCATCGAACACCGGTTTCGGTCTCCCTCAGCGGCGGCATTCATACCTTAACCATAACTGTCACTGGGGACGCTGCTCCAACCGAGAGACAGGCGATGGAAATCGCCCGGGAGGTGGCGCGCCTTCATCAGGGCGGCTTGGCTCTATCCGAGGGAACCGTCGGCTTTTCTATCCGCACCACCCTTCCCCACACCGGCGGTCATTTTGCCGCACCCGGCATATCGGAATTGTTGGATTATCTCCTTTCCAGCGTTCAGATAGGTCTCTACCCCTTTCTATATAATGAATGAAAAAACGCCTGCAAGACCGCTTGATGCGGCCAGCAGGCGTTTCTTATTTATAAATTTTGCCCGTTCCAGCCCCAGGTAGCAATCTCCTCATATTTAACGTAAATGCGCGCTGGATCGATTTTCAGTTCACCGCTGATGATCTCTGTCACGGCTGTGGTCAGCTTTTCATAATCCGCCTCTGAGGCCTGACCGAGAATCTTAACCTCGACAAAAGCCGAAGGGCGGCTGCCGTCTCCCTGAAAATATAAGCGGCAGTTATCTGTGAATTCCACCATCAGCCAGGTTTCACTTTTCCCGGGCAATAAAGCGATAGCCTTTCCCAGCTTCTCCTTCAGCACCTGCTCCTTTTCCTGGGTCAGCACAACGCTGACCCTTGCACCGATATACGGCATCTGTAACACTCCTTATATTAAATTTTCTCTGAATCTGGATCATTTATGGAATCCGTCCGAATACCGACGAAATACCTTCCTTCAGTTCCTGATACATCGGCATCTTCGCCAAAGGAGAAAGCGCTTCCAGCATTTTTCGGTAATACCAAGCCTGTTCCGCTTTTCCGCGATGAAAACGTTTCCAGAAATCCTCGTCCACATATTCATCGGCAATGCTGCGGATATTGGAAAGCTTATCTGCACAGATAATCAGCATAACCTCTCGCGGCGCTCTCTGTACCCGGGCAAGCATCTGATTTTTCCGATCTTCCCACGATAACCCCTTTTCTTCCGAACAGAGCATAACCAGTTCCGCCACCCGGACACCGAATTGCTTTTGTATATCCGCCGCCGTTACTGCCGTATCCTCCACCGTATCATGAAGCAATCCTGCTGCGACTACCTCGTCCTCCGCCCCCACCTCCATCAGAAGCTGAGCCACCTCAAAAGGATGGGCGATGTAGGGAATATCCGTTCCCTTGCGTTTCTGACCGTCATGGGCCTGAACAGCGAAATAAATGGCGCGGTGAATCAGCGGCATGAATAATCTTCCTTCATTTTTGATGAGAGCTCCTTAATCACAGAGCACAGCTGCCGTCATAATACATCACCATAAATCAGGCCGTGCCGGCTGGAAATCTTTTTTACTTGAGCCGGCTTACCAGCCGTGCTAAACTATACTTACCAGATATCTTAACAGAAGGCTTATATCAGTTCTACTTCGCTCATGAAAATTAGTATAGCATGAAATGGGGATTTTGAGAAGGGAGAAAGAGGCGAAGCGGCATGAAACTCATCAAAAAAGCCGTTGGAAATATCCGAAAGCTACATAAGTTTTCCCGCAATGTAATCCATGGAAGTTTGCAGTTTACCATCATTTTGTACATATTTGCTTTTGCCGCTTATTATCTTGCCCCTTACACTCCCGATTATTTCCGCACCATGGCTTATTATACTGCGGCCCTGGAAATTGCACCGGTCACACTGGGAGCGGGAATCATAGTGGCGCTGATAAGCGACCTGGCTCTGCGAAAAAATGAGGACAACGATGATTCCTCTAAATAAACCGCAGGCCGCCTG
>ENA-UOJE01000340-UOJE01000340.1-human-gut-metagenome-genome-assembly--contig:-C23-NODE-340-length-56088-cov-17.771510_pt1 | contig 56088 bp, 44 predicted proteins | sample MGYA00242341_ERZ723888 | MGnify/ENA metagenome assembly ERZ723888 | reverse complement strand
AGGCAACAACATTTTTTACTGCCGGAAAAGAGGTTCTCAAGCTCTTCGGCGGCGAGCCATCAGGGCCGTCAGCCCCAGCAGACTCAGGGACGCCGTGGCCGGTTCCGGAACGCTGGCTGTTTCTCCAGAAATAGCCAGAGCATTGAACGTAGGCGTGTGGGAGGAACCAGGAGTATTCACCGTCAGAATAATTTCGCCATCTTCATTGGCAATAACGTCACTAATGGTGTACCCCGTGGGAGTCCGGGCCTGAATTGTCTGAGAGTTCGCACCTATGGAAGGAGCCGCGCTGTCGTAGGTATTGGAAGTCACCAAGGAATTCCAGGCACCGGCCCCCTCAAAAGGACACCCGGTAACAAGGGCAATCTGGTAGGAAGCACCAGCCACCAGACCGGAAATAGTCAGGGAAAGAGAAGCTCCTTTGGAGCCGGAGATAAAGGTCTGCCAAGAGTTTCCGAAAGAGATCTGGTTTTCCATGAAAGAATCCAATCCCTGTGTATCAAAAGAAGTTCCGGAGGAAACCCAGTCCCCAGAAGCGGCGGAAGAAGTAGAACCCAGATTAGCGGAAGAGGATGCCGTAGCCAGGGTTGCAACAAATCCGGAACCGGAATCGGTTACAGAAACAGTCTTGGCGGGAGTTTCCGGAAGCAAAGAACTGTTAAAATCAAATAATACAGTAGCAGCACTCGCGGAAAGCGCGGATACCACAGCCAACATGGAAATAGAGGCGATTCTTCTCATAAATAGCAGGTAAACAGCAACTGATTTCAGTCAGTAACGGATTGACTATCCGGTGTCAAATTATTTTTAAAAAAAAAGAGGGGGTTATGCGGACGGAACAGATGAAAAAACGGAGTATAGAAAAAATAATAAATAAAAATATCTCCAAAAATATTAGTTGCGACATTTATTTTAAATAAATAATATGCTATTTATTATCAATAATTTGAAGTCGATAGTAGCTGCTACTCCTGAATATTTTCAATGTCCGCTTTTTTTCACCGGATAGTCAATCCGCTCACAAAAAAGAGGCCGGATTTTTCATCCGGCCTCTCGCAACAGGTATTTACCTGATAAACAGGAAATTCCGTTTAGTCAGCGTACTGTTCGTTAAGAGCTTCCATGATTTCCCTGGAAGCTTCCGGAATGTTGGTGCCCGGGCCGAAGATGGCCACAGCTCCGTGTTCCTTCAGGAAGTCATAGTCTTGGGCGGGAATAACGCCGCCGCAGAAGACCAGGATATCCGGACGGCCCTGCTTGGCAAGTTCCTCCACCAGGGCAGGAAGGAGAACCTTGTGGCCGGCGGCCAGAGAGCTCATGCCGATCATGTGCACGTCGTTTTCAATCGCCATTTTGGCAGTTTCCTCCGGCGTCTGGAAGAGCGGGCCCACGTCCACGTCAAAACCGAGGTCGGCATAGGCGGAGGAGACCACCTTGGCGCCGCGGTCATGGCCGTCCTGGCCCATTTTGGCGACGAGGATGCGGGGACGACGCCCCGTGCGTTCGGCGAAGTCATCCGTCATTTTGCGGACTTCCTCCACCAGCGGATCTTGACCATAGGATTGAGCGTACACGCCGGTAATGAGTTTGATTGGTGCTTTATGACGCCCGAAGTGTTTTTCCAGGGCGGAGGAGATTTCACCCAGGGAGGCGCGGGCCTTGGCCGCCTTGATGGCAAGGTCAAGGAGATTGCCTTCCCCCGTACGGGCGCATTCGGACAGGGCTTCCAGCGCGGCTTCGCACGCGGCGGAGTCCCGTTCCGCGCGCAGTTTCTGCAGGCGGGCGATCTGGGCTTCCCGGACGGTGGTGTTGTCCACTTCCAGAATATCGATCTGGGCTTCCTGTTCCAGGCGGTATTTGTTAACGCCGATGATGGGTTCCTTTCCGGAGTCAATGGCGGCCTGGCGGCGCGCTGCGGCTTCTTCAATGCGCATCTTGGGCAGCCCGGTTTCAATGGCCTTGGCCATGCCTCCGAGTTTTTCCACTTCCTGAAGGTGGGCCCAGCCCTTGCGAATGAGCTCATTGGTCAGGTATTCCACATAGTAGGAACCGCCCCACGGGTCGATTACCTTGCAGATGGTGGTTTCATCCTGAAGATGAAGCTGGGTGTTGCGGGCGATGCGGGCGGAGAAGTCCGTCGGCAGGGCAATCGCTTCGTCCAGTGAGTTCGTGTGCAGGGACTGCGTATGGCCGCAGGCGGCGGCCAGGGCCTCAATGCAGGTGCGGGTGACGTTGTTGAACGGGTCCTGTTCCGTGAGGGACCAGCCGGAAGTCTGGGAGTGCGTGCGCAAAGCCAGGGACTTCGGGTTCTTGGGATTGAACTGCTTGATGAGTTTGGCCCACAGCACGCGGGCTGCGCGCATTTTGGCCACTTCCATGAAGTAATTCTTGCCCTGGGCCCAGAAGAAGGAAAGACGCGGCGCGAAGGCGTCAATGTCAATGCCCGCCTTGATCCCGGTGCGGACATATTCCAGGCCGTCCGCAAGGGTGTAGGCCATTTCCAGGTCCGCCGTAGCGCCGGCCTCCTGCATGTGGTAGCCGGAGATGGAAATGGAGTTGAACTTGGGCATGTACTTGGAGGTGAACTCAAAGATGTCCGCAATAATCCTCATGGAGGGATCAGGCGGGTAAATGTAGGTGTTGCGCACCATGTATTCCTTGAGAATGTCATTCTGGATCGTGCCGGAGAGCTGGTCCAGCGTGCAGCCCTGTTCCTGGGCAGCGACGATGTAGAAGGCCAGCACGGGCAGCACGGCGCCGTTCATGGTCATGGAAACGGACATTTTGTCCAGGGGAATGCCCTTGAAGAGGATTTCCATGTCCAGGATGGAGTCCACGGCCACGCCGGCCTTGCCCACGTCACCCACCACGCGGGGGTGGTCGGAGTCATAGCCGCGGTGCGTCGCCAGGTCAAAGGCAATGGAAAGGCCCTTCTGGCCCGCCGCCAGGTTGCGGCGGTAGAAGGCATTGGATTCCTCAGCCGTGGAGAAGCCGGCGTACTGGCGCACCGTCCAGGGGCGCGCCACATACATGGTGGCATACGGTCCGCGGAGGTTGGGAGCCACACCGGCCGTAAAGTCCAGGTGCAGGCAGTCGTCGTACACGCTTTCCGAGTAGGTGGGCGGCACGGGAATTTGTTCATTGGTCATCCAGGTTTCCGTTTCGGAAGCCGGGGACGGGGCACCAGCCTTGATTTCAGGATAGGAGGCGGATGCAAAATCAGGAATATTGCTCATTGGGTGGAATAGGTTGGTGGTTGTTAGAGGCCGATTTTGTTTTGAATGGCTTCAACGGTGTTGTAGCAGTTGGCCTTGACGTGGATGAAGATGTCCACGCCGGCTTCCTTGAATGCTTCCACATAGTCGGCCGGATAACCGGCAAGGGCCACCATCATGTCCGGTCTGGTCTCCCTGAGAGCCTTGCAGAAGGCGGGGACGATTTCCGGATAAGTGTCATCCGTGGAGCAGATGACGCACACGGCGCAGCCGCTTTCCGCAGCTGCCCTGGCCGCGTCTTCCGGAGTTTGGAAGCCGGCCGGATAAACCACATCCAGACCGCCGGCGCGCAGGAAGTCACGGGAGAAGTCCGCGCGGGCCTTGTGCTGGCGGAGCGGCCCCATGTTGGCGAAGAAGACCATCGGGCGGGAACCCTTTTCTGCCACCCAGGCGTCAGCCTTGGCGAGCAGGGATTCAAAACGTTCCGCCAGGCGGCGCTTCGGCAGGGCTTCCATTTCCAGGGGTTCGCCGCACTTGCAGTCAGCGCCGGCCACCAGGGCCTTGTTAATGAGGCAGGTGGAAAAGCCTTCTTCGGCGGCCTTGCAGGCGGAGTCCACGCTCATTTCCACGACCGGGAGCTGAATATCCGCATTCTTGCAGCAGCCGTGGCCCTTGTGGGCGGAACAGCAGGAGCCTTCCGGAACTTCCAGCTTTTTCTCCGCCAGGTTGACATACTGGTTGACGCCCACGATGGACTGCCGGCGCTGGTCCGCCAGCTCGTAACGCCTGGCGGCGGTGGCGTTCACCTTCTTCTGGATGCTGCCGGCTTTGAGGGCCTTGACGATGCCGCCTTCCTTTTCGATGCCCTGGAAGAATTCCCATATCTTCCGGGAGGCTTCATCCGTCAGGTTTTCCAGGTACCAGGAACCGCCGGCGGGGTCAACGACCTTGTCCAAATTGCATTCGCCCAGCAGAATCAGCGGGCAGTTGCGGGCAATGCGGCGAGAGAATTCGTCCGGCATGCGCACGGCAGCGTCAAAGGGAAGAACGTCAATACTGTCCACGCCGCCCATGATGGCGGAGAACGCCTGGGCGGAGCCGCGCAGCAGGTTGACCCAGGGATCCACCTTGGAGAGGGTCCAGAAGGAGGTGCGGGCATGGAGCTTGATTTTGGCAGCTTCCTCGCTGCCGCCGCATTCTTTTACGATGATGGCCCAAAGTTCGCGCAGAGCGCGGATTTTGGCGATTTCCAGGAACAGGTTGGCGCCGATGGAAACCGTAAAGCGCATGTGCGCCGCAGTTTCATCCACGGAGAGGCCGCGTTCCTCCATGGCGCGCAGGTAGGCCACGGCAGTGGACAGCATGGCGCCCACTTCCTCAAAGGCGGAAGCTCCGGAGTCCGCGTAAGGCAGCCCGCTGACGCCGATGGTCTGGAAGCCGGGAGCGTTGGCAACGGCCCATTTGGTCATCACGGCCATCTGGTCATAGTAGGCGCAGATGCCCTTCCCCCCGCAAAGGGAGCCCTTCATCACAGCTTTCCCCACCGGGTCATACAGAACGCCGCCCTTGAGGTCCGCCGTCTTGACGCCGGCGGCCTTGCAGGTGTTCAGGAACATGGAGAGGGTTCCCAGGCCGCAGGAACCGGGAGTGACATATACGGGAAGCCCGTCCAGCCGGACGCCCCTGAGGGCCGCATCCCAGTCAGCCTGCTTGCGCAGCTTCAGGCCGCATTTGCAGTTGAGCTGGACGTTTACGGCGGTCAGGCCGCGGTCCAGGTCATGCAGAAGCTTGGCGTTGAAGTCTTCCGGAGAGGAAGCGGGAATGCTCTGGGCGATTTCGCAGGGCTTTTCCATATAGCCCAGGGCGCGCGTTCCGCGGCGGTACGGAAATTGCCCGGCAGGCATTACCGGGGAATGTTCATCCCATTTGTTATAAATGGGATGCAGGGTAATTCCCTCCACAAGCTTGGTAAAAAGCTTCTTGTCAAAATCAGCCCCTTTCAGGGCAGCGACTGCTGCCTCGCGCCATTCGGCGTATGTGGCTGGTGCGAATTCTCCGAAATCAATTTCCGGAGCCGTTGTTTTATTTCCCTGTTGCATGGCGAAGTCAATGGGTAAGGCCTAATATGTTGGTTTTTAACTATGCGCAAACCAGGCCAAGTTTAAAGCGCAACATTATTTTAGGAAATCAAAGTGTAAAGTCCAGCGAGAAAAATACTCCCGTCCGCCCGCAAATGCGAATTTGCTGCATCACGCGAGGCAAACTTGCAAAAACGCTGTCCATGGCGTAAATACGGGAATAAGCATGCCCCCTTCTACTACCGTCAAACTCCCTCCCCAGCTGGTCCGGCAGCTCCGAACTTTCCGGCGCCGCCTCAGAACGGTGAAGATGCTGGAAGCCGTATGCCTTGCAGGCATTGCCGTCATTCTTTCCTACGCGCTCCTGTACCTTTCCGACAGATTGTGGGAGACGCCCCCCGCCGTCGGCTGGCTCCTGTTTTTCATCGCCGTGTCCGGCCTGGCGGTGTTTATTCCCTGGTGGAGTTTCCGGTGGGTGTGGCAGAGGCGCACGGAATCCCAGCTGGCGCGGCTGATTTCCCGGACGGACGCGGCCCTGGGGGATCGTCTCCTGGGCGTCATCGAACTGGATTCCGAAAAGCACGGCCGCCAATACGGTTCCGAAAAGCTGAAAGAGGCGGCCATGGAGCAGGTGGCCCGCGAAGTGTCCGCCCGGGACCTGACGGCTAACATCCCCCGGCCCAGCCACAGAAAGCTGTTCGTCCTGCTGACGGTTCTCGCCGCATGCACGGCGGCCGTATGTGCGGTAAGCCCGGAAGCGGCAGGGAATGCCCTGAAACGCTGGGTCCGCCCGTTCAATCCTCCGGAACGCTATACGTTCACCCAGCTGGCCCCCACCCCGGATTCCCTGGTCATTCCCCTGGGAGAGAGCTGCCTGTATGAGATCCGGCTGGCGGAGGGAACCAAAACCCGCCCGCAGACGGCAGAGTATTTTTTCCGCAACAGGGTGAGCCAGCAGGCGCCTCTTGCGGACGGCACATACAAGATCCACATCCCCCCCATGCAACAGGCGGACAACCTGGAGTTTTTTGCAGGGGATGCCGTGCGACGGCTGAACATCATCCCGAAGGGGCGCCCTTCCCTGCTGGGAGCCGAAGCCGGCGTGGCCTATCCTGCCTATATGGCGCGCGCCAACGGCAGGGAAGCCATGAGAGCAGGAATTATTTCCGCCCCGGAAGGCTCTACGCTGACGTTGAAGGTGTCCGCCTCCCAGCGCCTGCAGTCTGCGGAGGACGCGCAGGGCCAGCCGCTCCGGGTGGACGGAAGCAGCGTCATCATTCCGAACATCCTTTTGGAGAAAGAGCCCAGGGAAATAGAGCTTGACTGGATGGACAGCGACGGGCTGGCTGCTTCCCGGCCCGTGAAGATACGACTGGAACCCATTGAAGACAAACAGCCTTCAATTTACCTGAGAGGCGGCGAAAACGACCGCTACGTGCTGGAGGATACCAGCATTGAACTGGAGGTAGAGGCGGCGGACGATTTCGGCCTCCGGGAAATGGGGGTGGAATGGCAGGGTGAAAAATCCTTTTACGACGGCAATGAGGATGAAAACGGGGCCTCAGCTCCAAAACCGGCCGGTGCGGACAAACCGGCGCCCGGCCTCCGCGGGGAGAAAGTGCTGGCGGACGGACAGCCCACGCAGACCGGGCTGAAAGGAACATTCCTGTTCCAGGCCAGGGCGCTGAAGTTATCTCCCCAGCGCGTCGTCATCCGCGGGTTTACGCAGGATTACAAACCGGGAGGCAGGCGCGTTTATTCGGAACCCATGATTATTTTCGTCCTTTCCAAGTCCGAGCACGCCCAGATGATCCGCAATGAACTGGAACGCATCACCAGCGAGCTGGAAGGCATGATCCGCCGCATGGACGCCATGGCGGACGAGGCAAAACGGCTGAAAGGAATGGAAAGCGGCAAATTGAAAGATGCGGAGTCCCAGGAACGCCTGCACGCCCTGGCCGATGAAGAGCAGGCCAACAGGCGCGAGTTGGGAGACTTGCTCAACCGCTCGGAAAGCCTGTTTAAGGAAGCCTCCCGCAATTCCCAGATAGACCCGGCCGGCATGAAGGAATTCATGAAAGGAATTTCCATGCTCAAACCCATTCCCGACGGGCCCATGAAGATGGCCCAGAAGCAGTTCCGGGATTCCGCCTCCGAGAGCCGCTCCGAGCAGGAAAGCAGGAAGGACCTGAACGACGGGGAGAATTCCCATTCCGAAGCCACACAGGCGCTGAAAGACACCATGAACCAGCTCTCCAAGTCCGCGCAGGACATGGAGGCCAGCACATTCGTGGCACGGCTCAGGCAGGCCGCATCCAAGGAGGATTCCATCGCCCATGCGCTGGCCGGCCAGATCAACACCATTGCGGGCATGACCATGGAGGAGCTTGACCCTTCCACCAGGCGTGAAATGGAAACCATCGCCACCCTTCAAAACGCCTCCACGCAGGACATAGGCTGGATTCTGGAAGACCTCAGCTATTACAAGTCACGCACCGGGGAGCGCATTTACAGCGACCTGTACAACCAGATGAACGCTTTCTCCCTCCGGGATAAGCTGGACCTGGTGCACGGCAATATCCTGAACGCAATCACGGCCCGCTCCATTGACGAGTCCCGCCTGTATGCCTCCACCCTGCGCCATTGGGCCAAATTGATAGACGACTATAAGAAGAGCCGCCGCGGCGGCGGGGGAGGAGGCGGCGGCGGGGGAGGCAGCCAGTCCTCCATTTCCGACGCCGAGTTTGAATTCATGCTGAAACTCATCCGCATGATCCAACAGGAACAGGATATCCGCATGCGCACCCGCGCCGCCGAACAGGAACACCGCAAAAAATTTACCCCACCTGCCCCATGAATACCGCCAATTTCCCTGCCATGATTCTGGCGCTTTCCCTGCCCTGCGCCGCCGCTCCGGCCCCTGCTCCGGAATATTCCGCCAAGCACAAGGAAACGGCATCCAAACTGGCAGTACAACAGGACGAGCTCCAGGCGGACACTTCCGACCTTATCCTGGGAGAAACCAATGAGGAAGTAGTGGAACTGCTGAAAAAATGCCGCCATGCCATGAATGACGCCGTGGACCTGCTGGAAGTTTACAATACCGGAGGCCAGACGCTGGCCGCGCAGTCGGATGTGATTGAATTGATTTACCAGGCAGCCAAGGCCAAGATGACCGGGGCCGACGGCCAGCCCAAGCCGGGAGGAAGAGCTCTTATGGACATGCTGCGCCAGCTGCTCGGCATGGATCATGACGCCCAGTCCGCAGAACAGCAGGAAGGGGATGAAAAAGGGCAGGAAGGTTCCCAAAAAGGCAGCGGCAACAATTCCGGACGCGGAACGAATGGAAAATCCAATATGGCCTCCTCCCAGGATAAAGGCGTTTCCAATCCGGACACGGCTGTGGAAACGCGTTCCGTTCCCAAATCCACCGGCATGTCCGCAGACGACATGCCTTCCGAATTCCGCAAGGCGCTGGACGCCTACAACAAGACTTTACAGAGGTAAAACGCCCCTCTCCGGACAGCCCTTTCACGCATGAACAGCAACTTCCCGTTTCCATGAAAAATCCCCGCCTCCTGCTTACCGCTTTCTTGACCTGCTGCATGACGGCCGCACCGCAAAACGCAGCGGCCCAATCCCCCATGAGAACGTCTTCTTCCGTGCCTCCCCAGGTGGAACTGATGTATGTGAAGGGACTACGCTATCTTCAGAATGCCCAGAAAACGGATGGGACCTATGATGGTACTTACGGGAGGGAGCCCGGCATCATCGGCTTTTGCCTTATGTCCGTGCTGGCTCACGGAGACGATCCGAACGCGGGGCCGTACGCCACCATGGTGCGCCGCTGCGTAGATTACATCCTGTCCAAGCAGAACAAGGTATCCGGCTACATTGGGGATTCCATGTACAACCACGGCTTCGCCACTCTCGCCCTGGCGGAAGCCTACGGCATGGTGCGGGACGACCGCATAGGCCCCGCCCTCCGCAAGGCCGTAGCCCTGACGCTGACCGCCCAGAAAAAAAACAAAACGGGAGGCTGGCGCTATTCCCCGGAATCCACGGACGCGGACAGCACGGTGACCGGCTGCCAGCTTGTCTCCCTGTTCGCGGCGCGCAACGCGGGCATTCCCGTGCCGGACGAGGCTTTTGAACGCGGCCTCAAGTACATGGCTTCCTGCCGCGACAAGAAAGGCGCCTACGGCTACACCGGGCCGGCGGGTCCCCGCGTCACCCTCACGGCCATCGGTTCCCTGACGCTGTCCCTGGCGCGCCTTAAAACGGACCCGTCCTTCAAGGATTCCCTGGCCTACCTGAAAAAGCACCTGAATTACCGGGATTCCACTTATCCGTTTTATTTTGAATATTACATGTCACAGGCCCTGTTCCATGCGGATCAGGAAGTGTGGAAGGAATGGAATTACAAAAATATGCGCTATCTGGGAGCCTCCCAAGCGCCCAACGGGTCCTGGCTTTCCGATCATTCCGCGGCATATTCCACTTCCGCCGCCCTGCTTTCCCTTGCGCTTAATTACAGATTTCTACCCATCTATGAACAATAGAATCCGCCTTTCCCTGCTGCTGGCCCCGGCCTGCCTGCTGACCGCCTGGGCCAATTCCGTCATCGACGTGGTTACGGATAACAATTACCGCCTCCGCGGGGAAATCATTTCTTACGGGAAACAGGGCATCGTCATCAAGCACCCGGCCATGCGCCAGAACGCCGTCATTCTCCCGTCGGGAATCCGCGCTCTTTACTTTACGGGAACCGCCTCTCCGGATCTTCGCGCCCGGGACAAAATTTTCATGGCTGCGGGGCACAGGGACATTATCCCGTGCAATATCATTTCCATCACACAGGACAAAGTGCAGTACCGGGACATGCTGGGCCATGAACGTTCCGTTCCCCGCAGCCAGGTGGCCGGGTTCCGGCTGAATACGCTGCAGGAAAAGGGCTTCTGGCAGGAACCGCTGATTTTTGACAACAGCTGGGTTTATTCCGGCAACCGGGAGGAAGACTACCGCACCCAGGCGGGGAGAAAACTGATGAATGCCCTGAAGCCGAAAGTCCAGGGGGACAAGTACCAGTACCGGCTGGGCAACAATGATTACCCCACCTGGATACCCCTGTACAAGAATATCGGCCTGGATCCTTCCTCCTTCACCTTCCGCACCACCATCACCATGGACGGCAATAATGACCGCTCCGGCATTGTCTTCTGTTTCGGGGGGAATGAAAATATTCCTTTCCGGTCCAATTCCGGCAGCAACCTGAACAGGCTCATGCTCAGCATCTCGCCCGGAAAATGCACCCTGCTCCGGGAACAGAAATCCGGCATCCTCGTGCTGGGGGAAGCGGCCATTCCGGCCCCCATTCTGACGGAGGGCGTGGATATTCAATTGACAGCCTCCCGCCAGGGTGGAAACAAGCAGGTTTACGAGCTGTTGATAGGCGATCTGCCGCCCAGACTGATAACAGACCCCAGCCCGCCGGAACAGCCATTACAGGGAGACGCCTTCGGCCTCCAGATGGAAGGGCACGTGTCCCTGACCATCAGCAAACTGGCCCTTTCCTCCATCACCCTGAGCGCCAAATCCGTGGCCAAAAACGGGAATGCAGAGACAGACCTTGTCCTGACAAAGGAAGAAGACGCCATTCCGGGTTCCGTCAGCGGTTACGACAGTAAAACCGGAACGCTGACGCTTTCCACGGACAAGGATTATCCGGGCATTCCCCGTGATTTTTCCATCCCGGCCAAGTATCTGGATACCGTCTTTTTTGCGGAACAGAACAGGAAAGACGACTCCCGCCCCCCAGCCCGCCACAGCCTCCAGATGAAGGACGGTTCCCGCCTGCACGGAGATATTCTGAGCATGGATTCCCTGAATATCATCCTGCGGCATCCGCAGCTCGGACAGATTTCCCTGCCGCTGAAAAACATCACCCGCGTGGAATTCCTGAATCCCGCCCAGCCATCCCGTTCCACTCCCTGATTGATCCCGCCATGAAACAGGCAATTACGCTTTTCCTGTGCGCCTGCGCCCTGCCGACCGCTCTCCTTCTGCCCCATGCTCGTGCGGAAGGTGTCATTACGCTTAAATCCGGGGAAAAACTGCCGGGCAGCATGGATACGATGAACCGCCCTTACCTAAAGGTCCGTTCCAGCATTCTTTCCAAACCCGTGGATGTCCATATGGGAGAGCTTGACGAGCTGTCCTCTTCCCGTCCGCTGGAAATACCGGAACAGTTTTCCATCATCAGGCTGGCCAATGGGGACGAGGTTTACGGCACCCTGAAGGCGCTGGATGCGGAAAATCTTCAACTCCAAACCGCTTGGGGCGGCCTGCTTCAGGTGGACCGCAAATATGTGCGCCACATCGGGTTCGACTCACAAAAAGCCTACCTGCGCAACGCTACGGAATCCCTGCAGGGCTGGGAGTCTTCAGCCAAAAGCACGCTGCCCGAATGCCGCAACGGATACTGGCTCATGCGCGGCTCCAATAATACGGAACTGCAAACTTCCTTCCCCATGCCACCCCGCCTCCATGTGCAGTTCTCCCTTTACCATACCAATACGTTCCGGATTAATCTTGCCCTCTGGAAGGATTCCGAATCCGGAAACAGCATCAACCTGGATCTCTCCCTGGAAAAAGCGGAACTTTCCAAGAACAGTTCCGGCCAGTACCGAACGCTTGGCAGGGTGAAAAGGAACACGGAGCGGAACTGGTATGCCGACAAGAGCGTCAAGCGTTCCGACGTTCATTTTTACGCCGATCCGGAAAAGGGCAATTATTACCTGTACGTCAACGGTGAACAGGTAGCCCGGTGGGAGGAAGTCAAAGAGATGGACACTATCTTTGAAAACGAGAGCGGAGACAATGAAGGGGAAGATGGAGAAAGCACCGGGAAATACGAATTCAAACCGGGAAACACTCTTGCCCTGGGAGGTTATGACAGCTTGAACATGGCCGTATTCCATTTGAATGTATTTGACTGGAATGGAGCCATTCCCCATCTGGAGGAGGAACTGGACATCATTTCCCGTTACGACCCGACCGCCCCCAGAGACAAGGCCCTGCTGGTAAACGGAGACGTGCTCAGGGGAGCCATTTCCCTTCAGGAAGAAGGCTCCATCCGCATCAAGTCCGACCATTATGACGTCACCGTTCCCACCGCCAGAGTACGCGCACTGGACCAAAAAGGCCATGAAGAGAAGGACCTTCCGGAAGACAGCTCAGACACCCGCGTTTTCCTGACGGACCAGAGCGTCCTTTCCCTGGCCCTGGAAACTATCCGGAACGGGGTCATGGAAGGGCGCTCATCCGCAGTCGGCAAGGTCCGGATTCCGCTCCAATCCGTCAGAAAGGTCCAGTTCAACCTGCAAAACCCGGAGCTGAGGAAGCAGAGGGAAACGCCGTTCCGGTGCAAATAAAGGCTTCTCCGCCAGGCCGTCCTTTCCGGAGAAAGCCGGCTGCCGGGAAAGCCAGAAGAAGCATCCGTTACCGCTCCTCCATTTCCTCCGCGCGCCGTACGGCGCTTTTCACCGCCTGAATCCAGGCATTGCGGAAGCCGCATTCATCCAGCGCATTCAGGGCGGCAATCGTGGTCCCTCCGGGGGAAGTGACCTCATCCCGGAGCGCCATGGGATGCTTCCCGGTCCGTTCCAGCATCAGGGAAGCCCCCCGCATGGTTTCCGCAGCCAGCCCCAAAGCGGTTTTCCTGGACAATCCCATGGCTACCCCTGCGTCCGCAAGCGCATCCAGAGCCGTAAACATGTAGGCAGGGCCGCAACCGGAAATGGCGGAAACGGCATTCATCCCGGATTCCGCCACCTTGTAAACGGAGCCGCAGCCGGAAAGCAGCATCCGGGCAGCCTCTTCATCTTCATCTTTTACGCCGTTTCCCGTACTGTAGGCGATGACGCCGGCCAGCACCATGCACGGGGTATTGGGCATGGCGCGTATAATGCGCGTTCCGTCGATGGCGCAGGCTTCCATATCATCCAGGGAAACGGCGGCTGCGATAGAAATCAGAAGGGGAAGCTCCGCCCCCCGTTCGGAAAGAGAGGAAATGAGCGGAAGGACGCCGTGCGGCTTCACGGCCAGAATCAGGACTTCCACGGCGTCCGCCGCATCCGCCTCCGAGGCAGCTTCATGAACTCCGGGGTATTCCTCCTGCAGGGCCTGCACGTTTTCATGATGATGATCGTACACCCAAACTTCCTCCGGAACCGCTGCTCCGGATTTCAGCATGCCCCGCAACAGGGCGCCTCCCATTTTTCCAAGTCCGATGATACCTGTTTTCATGGTTGATGATTTTTTACAGTCAACATATAAGCGATTTATAGAAAATGGAAATGCCAATTAAGGCCCATGGCTATGGACGAAAATGCCCCATTTCCGCGTTTGTTCCCTCCGGCCCTGTTATCAACGTCTCTGGCTGGACATGCGGTTGGGATTTTGCGTACTGGGCCGCGTTGCAGAAACAGCCCTCAATATGGTCGTTGACAAACCCGGTTGCCTGGAAAAACGCATAACAGATCGTCGGACCGAAAAACCTGAATCCCCGTCTTTTCATGTCCCTGCTCATGGCTTCCGACTCCGGAGAAACAGCGGGAATCTGAGCCAGAGCGCTGAAATGGTTAACTACGGGCTGATGATTGGGGAAAAACGACAAGACGTACCGATAAAAACTGCCGAATTCTTCCTGAACGGCCATAAACAGTTTCGCATTATTGACAGCGCTGTTGATTTTCAAACGGTTTTTGACAATTCCATCAAATCGCATCAACCGTTCCACATCTTCTGCCGTCATCCGCGCCACTTTCTCCACATCAAAGCCATGGAAGGCTCTCCGATATCCTTCGCGCTTCCGGAGGATAGTAAGCCAGGATAATCCCGCCTGGGCGCTCTCCAGCACCAGAAATTCAAACAGGGTTTTGTCATCGGAAACGGGCCTGCCCCATTCTTCATCATGGTATTTTATGTAAAGTTCATCGGTTCCGGCCCAGCCGCAACGCGCATTGATGATATCCTTCATACGGTTGCGCCTTAGAATTCCTTTTTCCTGAACAGCCACGCCGCCAGCGTCATGTGAAAGACGAAGTATCCCAGCGTAATCAGGGCCAGGGTTCCGAACAGGGAAAGGGGAATAAGCCGTCCGTTCAGGGCGGAATCCGTCACGGAATAAATCTGGAAATTCGGAAAAACCAGGGAAAAGAGCCTGCTGCCCGCCACCTCCCACCAGGAAAGGCCATCCGTGCCGGATCCCACCCACAGGGAAAGAGCCTGCGTCTGGAACAACCCCGCCAGATAGATCATGAACGTCAGCAGCGCGCTGATAATGGTGCCGTTCGTCACGCAGGACATCAACAGCGTGAGGGAGGAAAGCACGACAAACTCGCACATCATCACGCCCAGCCCCGTCTGCACGTTCCAGGTAGCTCCCTGGAGGCGGATCCTGTCCAGGTACGGCTGCATTTCCTCCAACGTATAACGGCCTTTCAGGGAGGCTATCTGCTCCGCCACCACCGTATCCGTCCGCATCCACAGCACCAGCGTCATTACGGCATCCATCAGCAGCACGGCAACCAGGGTCAGGGCCAGCACCCCCAGCACCTTCCCCATCAGATAGTCGATGCGCGGCACCGGTTTGCAAAGGATAGTGTATAGAATACGGTCCTCCGCATCCCTGGGAATAATCAGGGCCGTGGCCGCCACGCAGAAAAAGAGGCCGAACACCCGCATGGCGCCGTAGGCGGAGTTTTTCAGCAGCACGAGTTCATTGATTCCCCCGGTTTCCGGCCCCAGCACCGCGCTCAGGCGGAAGGAACTCAGAGCCAGCAGCGCCACGGCAAAGAGCCCAAGAAAGAGAAACACCTTCATGCGCACCAGCTGCGTAAAGGTGGTACCGGCGATTACGGCCATGCGCCCGGGCGAAGGTATATAACCGGAGGTAATCCATGCCATGCGGATCATCTTGCCGTATTCCGGAGCAAATAAAAGAGCTTTTTATTTCATGTGCTGAACTCCTTCCGCCTTGAAGAAGCGCTTCTCCCGTGTTCTCATGGAGCGCGTATGAGTTTACGATCCCAGCTGGAAGAACTGCTCCCGGAACTTTTGCCTTCCGATCCGGCCCAGGCCATTAAGGGAACAGAACTCATCCGCCTGGTACGTCTGAGGCTGGGGGAGGAATATTCGGACGCATCCCTGCGCTACCATTTTTCTTTCATGGCTTCCGAGCCGGATTCGGAAATCGCCAAGGTGGAACGCGGCCAGGGCTATTACAGGCGCATGAGGGAACGGGACGGGCAGCGCGCTCCCAGAGGGCTTTTGCCCCTGTTCCTCGGGGAAAACGAACCGGACGCCCTGAACTGCCGCGCCAAGGCGCTGGCCCTGGCCGTGCGCCAGTACGATACCACGGGCCGCGGCGTTTTCGTGTTCAGTACCAGTGAAACCGGAACTTCCTGGGTAAAGCCGGATCTGGCCGTTGTGGAATGGCCGGAGGGGGAATGGGAGGGAAACGCGCTTGTTTTTGACAAAAGCGCACTTCAGCGCCGCCGCATGATCGGGGCACCCATGATGGGCATCCGCAGCGTCTGCGTAGCCCGCATGCCCGGTGGAGAAGACGGCAGAAGGGAATTTTTCAGGACTCTGGCCACGTCCCGCTGGGCACAGTGCGGAGAACTGGTCATTGTGGGGGAACTGCCGGATGATTCCGAATGCGCCGCCCTCCGCGGGCTGGCCGCCGAGTTCGGCGTAGGAGTGCTTTGCCTGGAAATTGCGGACGAACGCCTGGGAGAACTCCCCGGCGCGGAGGAAATTTTCAAAGCCGGAGATGAAGAATGCGCCGCCCTGCTGGCGGAGCTCACGCCCGTACGGCTGGCCGCCGGAAGGCTGAAGACGCTGGAGGCAGATACGGGGGAAACCCTGGGCGGGGAATTCGGAGCCCTGTTCGACTGGCTGGCCGCCTGCCTGGAACGCGGCAGCGTGGAAGAATATGAATTCCGCGTCTCCTGTTACTGAATGCGGCGGAGAGATTCTTGACAGAACTTGCGTATTAAATTAAAGATTTTCCCGGCTCCAACCCGCCCTTCCCCCTGACATGGAACAAGAAACACTGGTTTACCCGCTTGCGGACAATACTGTTCTGCAAGACAAATATACGATATTGAGCGTGTTGAACGCCGGCGGCTTCGGCATCACGTACCTGGCTCTGGACAACCCCGGTTCCCGGTATGTCGTCATCAAGGAATGCATGCCGGACGCCTACGCCTGCCGGGATATGGAAACCGGCGTTGTCCATCCCCGGAACGAACAGACCGCCGTCAATTTCTCCCAGAGCGTTTCCAATTCCCGGCAGGAGGCTTCCGTCCTGTCCCAGCTCAACCATCCCGGCATTGTCCAGGTGTTTGACATGTTTGACGCCAACGGCACCTGCTATTACGTCATGGAGAATATCCAGGGACAGACCCTATTCGACCTGATGACCACCATGCACGCCACCGGGCAAACCATGGAACCGGCCCAGGCCACGGATCTTCTGTTCCGCCTGCTGGACATCCTGCACTACCTTCACTCCATGGGTGTGTACCATTGCGACATCAAGCCGAGCAACATCTTCATCCAGCCGGACGGAACGCCCAAGCTCATCGACTTCGGCGCCGTGCGCACCAAAACCCTCCAGCATCAGGGGCTCGTCCAGATCACGCCCGGCTATACCCCGCCGGAATTTTACCCCGGACGCCGGAGCGAAATAGGCCCCTGGTGCGATATGTACGAACTGGGCGCCACGTTCTACGAATTGCTCACGGGCCAGGTCCCCCATCCTGCGGACCAGCGTTCTGTGGTGGACCGCAACCCGAAAGTGACCAGTTACGCGGCCCTGCGGAAAACTTATCCCATGAACTTCCTTTCCGGAATTGACAAAGCCCTGTCGCCGGACGAACGCAACCGCTTCCATTCCGCCAAGGCATGGAATGACTATATCAACGCCATGGCGGCGGCAGGCACCCTGCAGGCCGGCGGAGTATCGAGGAAGGCTCTTCCCCAGGCCAGGAAAAAATCTTCCGCAGGCACGGCTTTCCTCATCATCCTGCTCATCGCAACGGCAATCGGCTGGGTATGCTGGAAACAGGGTCTGCTTAACTTCTGATTCCGGCCGCTTTCCGGCGGAAACATTGAAGGGTGATGTCCGCAAAGACACGCCCCCCCCCAACGCAACAAGGGCTGAACCTAACGGTCCAGCCCTTGCCAATCCGGAATTGAACGGGAGAAACAGCCTTTACAGGCTTTCCCCGAAGTCCCGGCGGTATTTGGCCGCCAGTTTTTCAGGCCAGTCGCTCTTGGCGCGGAGCTTGCCCATGAAGAAGCGCAGGACGGGCGGTTCCTCCACAAATTCCAGGCCGCCAATCAAATCGCGGTTGTCATAGAGCCACTTCATGCGGTCCGCCACGTATTTCACCTGGGATAACGTGAAAACACGGCGCGGGAAGGCCAGGCGGAGCAATTCCACATCCGCCAGAATGTCCTTGCCGTTTTCGTCGCGGACGCTGGAAAGCGTGCCGCGTTCCATGCCGCGCACGCCGGAGGCGATGAAGAAAGCCGCCGCCAGAGCCCCGGCGGGATAGTCCTCCTGCGGGATATGGGGCAGGAAACGCCCTGCGTCAATATGCGCGCCCAGACCGCCAGCGGGGGTTACGCAGGGAATGCCCATGTCCACCATCTGGCCGATGAAATATTCAATGAAGGAGGGGCTCTGGGAAATCACGGTCAAATCCGTGGTTTCATACAGGCCTACGGCCATGGCCTCAATTTCCCGCACGGAGATGCCGCCATAAGTCAAAAAGCCTTCAAAGAGGGGAACGAGATGCTCCATTTTCTTGGCAATGGCCCGGTCGTTCGTGCAGATGCCGCCGCCGCGGGAGGAGGAAACCTTGCGGGCGGAAAAATACACCAGATCCGCCAGTCCGCACATGGTCTTCAGGATGTCCGCGCAGGACGCATCCCTGAACTCGTCTTCACGCATCTTGATGAAGTAGGCGTTTTCCCCGATCAGGGAGGCGTCCAGCACCAGCATGATGCCGAATTCATCGCAAATGCCGCGGATTTCCCGCATGTTGGCAATGGAGAAGGGCTGGCCGCCAATCAGGTTGGTTGAGGCTTCCATGCGCACGAAGGGGATTTTGCCCGCCCCGTGACGGGCGATGCAGTCCCGCAGCTTGCCGGGGTCCAGATTGCCCTTGAAGGGATTGGTGCTGACCGGATTGACGGCTTCATCAGCCACCAGTTCCTCAATCTTGCCGCCGTTCAGGTCAATATGGGCGTGCGTGGTGGTGAAATGGTAGTTCATCGGAACCACGTCCCCGGGCTTCACGAAGGTGCGGGCAATGATGTTTTCACAGGCGCGCCCCTGGTGGGCGGGCAGAAGGTATTCCTTGCCGAAGACATCCCGGACAGCCTGCTTCAGGCGGTCAAAGCTCTGGGAACCGGCATAGGCGTCATCCGCCCGGAACATGGCGGCGATCTGGTTGTCGCTCATGGCGTTGACGCCGGAATCCGTCAGCATGTCCAGATAGACATCGTTCGTGCTGAGCTGGAAGGTGTTGAACCCGGCTTCCCGTGCGGCTTCCAGGCGGCGTTCCACGGGGACAAGATGCAGCTTCTGCACCACGCGGACTTTATGCAGTTCCAGGGGAATTTGTTCCCCATTGTAAAATTTGACAACGTTGGATGGTTCTGAATTCATAAAATAAAAGGTAAACAAAAGTGTAGCAGAATGAATCTTTTCCGCAACATAAAAGGACAAACGGCCTTTTTTTGCCTCCCGCCGTAAAGGCAGGAATGACGCTGGAAGGAAAAATGTGGAACTTTCCGGAGGGAGTTTCTAGCGTGGCTCCCTATGAAAAAATACTGGAAATTGATTCAACAGCACCTGGGCGTGGATGCGGACGGCATCCCCGGCCCCAAGACGGCGCTGGCCCTGCTGGACAGGCTGGGCATCCGCCAACCGGAACAATCCTGGCCCAGCCAGGAGGAAGTGCGCTCCGGGAAATCCGTCTTCGGCCGTGCGGGTGATGAAAGCAACATGACCAGCATCAAGCTGCCTTATATCATGCGGCTGGCGTGGGAAACAAACACGACCGTTTCCACCATGCGCTGCCACAAGCTGGTGGCGGAACCGCTCGTCCGCATCTTCCAGGCTACTCTGGACCATTACGGCATGGAGAAAATCAGGGAACTGGGGCTGGACCTGTACGGCGGCTGCTTCAACAACCGCTCCATCATCGGCGGAAAGGCCACATCCATGCACGCCTGGGGAATCGCCGTGGACATGGACCCGGACAGAAACGGCCTGAACATCCCCGCGCCGAAAGCGGTATTGTCCGGACCGGAGTACGCCGCCTTCTGGCGATTCGTGGAAGCGGAGGGGGCCGTATCCCTGGGACGCTCCCGCGACTACGACTGGATGCACTTCCAGTTCGCTACTCTTTGACCGGAGCGGACGCGAACGTCCTCCAGCCCTCCTCCCAGCGGCGGCGGAGGGCTGGCCAGTCCTCACCGTTCCCTCCATGCCCCAGGAAAGAGCGCTTTTTCAGCTCCCGGAAACTTTCTCCGGGAAGGTGGAGAAGTTCCCCGCGGTTATAGGCATTCTGATCACACATGCCGTTAAAAACGGGAGTCCACTGCCAGCGGCGCACGCCCAGATAACTTTTGAATGTATCTACCAGTTCCGTCGTGCAGTTGGCGGTGACGGTATGATAATAGCGCGGGCGTTCATGGAGGCTGTTGATTTTTTCCGCAAACCCCAGAAAGGCCTTTTTCAGGTTTTCCCTGCCGATGTTGATGCGGTACAGGTACATGTCCTCTTTCCGGTAATTGGTGCGCAGGGCGAACAGGTCTTCTTCGTCCGCCAGGATGTAAATCACGTTGAATTGCTTGTAAAGGCCAGGGACACTTCCCTGCTCCACCCCCTCCGGCAGGCGCGTTTCCACGGACAGGGCCAGATGCTTCCCATCCTCAAAACCGAAGGACAACATGGTATGGGCCACGAATTCCATCCCATCCCAGTGGCTCACGGCAAAATCCAGCGTAGCCAGCTTGTCCAGGTCAAAGCGGCGCGTCACATAGCGCGCGTCGAAGTCCCGCTCCGTCCGGTAGATAAAACTGCGCACGTCCTTCACCACGATTTCATTTCCGTTGATTTCCACGGAGGGCAGGCGACTCCAGGACGGCTGCCATTCCTTATCGTTCGTCGCCGGTATGAACAGGTAGTACGCCAGCAGCAGGGCCGGCACTCCCCAGGAAGCGCGCCATAATACGGGCCGTTTTCCGCGGAGGGCGAAGGCGCATGCCATGGCCGCCACGTACAGCCACACCAGCACGGCTCCCCCCCATACGTTGTAAAAAACCACGCCCGCCGCCCATACGGAGAAACAGAACCACGCCGCCGTCATCAGGATGCGGGCGGCGGCCGGGCACGCGCGGCGCAGGAAAGTCAAATGCATGGAAAATGAAAAGCAGGCCGCGCGCTCCAGCCCATGAAACGCGCGGCCCGTTAACGGGGATTACCTGAAGGAAAGGCCCTTCACTTTGTCCGTCAGGGCTTTCAGCACGCGCTGGTGCGCCGCATCCACTTCCGCGGCCGTGAGGGTCTTGGCCGGATCCCTGTACAGGAAGGTATAGGCAATGGATTTGCGGTCCGCCGGCAGCTTTTCACCGGAGGGGTCCGTGAACACGTCAAAGCAGAAATAACTGACAAGCAGTTTTTCCCGTGCGGATTCCACGGCCTTGACAATGTCCGCATTGGGCGTGGAGAGGGGCAGTTCCATGGCCGCATCGCGGGAAGAACCGGGGAACTGGGGCAATTCCGCAGCCTTCACGGGCGCGGTCAGGATTTCCTGCATTTTACGGAGATCCAGTTCCGCCACGTACACGGGCTGACCCAGGCCCAGCTCCCGGCAACGCGCCAGGGACAGGCGGGCGAAATAGCCGCAGGCTTTCCCGTCCAGCTGTACGTCCGCCCCCAGGGCAGCCTGTTCGCGCGGTCTGGCAGGCGTGAGCGTAAAACGGTGGCCCGGCGCCAGAGCCGCCATCACGGCCAGCAGATCCTCAAAGGAGGCCTGCTCCGGCCTGGGATCCGCCCAGGAACGCGCCGTGCGGTCCCCGGAAACCAGGATGCCCAGGGTATCCGTTTCAATGTCCCTGCCCTTGCCGCCGCCCGTATTGCGGAAGACGCGTCCAAGTTCAAAGAAGCGCAGGCCGGAAACGCCCTGGTTGCTGTTGCGCACGGCGGCGGCAATCAGGCCGGGCGTATGGGCGGGGCGCAGCACGGAGTGATCCTCGCTGAGCGGCAGGGATACGCGGATGAGGTCACCGTCCTGAAGGGGGCGCAGAGGCAAAGCGTCCTTCACCTGGGCGATGGTGCCGTCCGCGGATTCGGAGGCGATGAGCTTGATGGTCTGGGTTTCATAAAATCCCAGGGCCGCCAGCTTGCGGCGCAGCTCCATCTGGAAGTTATAGGCCGCATCCACCGGGGATTCCGCCACGAAGGGGCCGGAGAAGCGGGACGGTATGCCGTCCAGGCCGAAAACGCGCACGATTTCCTCCAGAAGGTCGCACGGGCGCGTGAGATCCAGGCGGTGGGGGGGGATCAGCCAGCATTCCGGTGAATCCGGAACCTGCTTCAGGCCCAGCGCCGTCAGGATGCGAGCCCCTTCCTCATGAGAAATGGAACCGCCGGAAATCTGATCCAGCGCTTTCCAGGGAAGTTGTACAAAGCCCAGTTCATTAGTCACCGTGGCGCCCTTCCCCTGCTTCAGGGAAGCGAACATGGAAACGGGGCCGTCCGCCCCTCCGCAGGAAGGCATGGAAGCATGAGCCGGATTAGGAACGGGAGAACCGGCCACATACGTTGGGGAGGCCGTTCCGCCCGCCAGCTGAAGAATCAGTTCCACGGCGCGCACGGAACCGCGCAGGACATTCCAAGCGGAAGTGCCGCGTTCAAAGCGGTAGGAAGAGTCGGAGGACAGGGCCAGCCTGCGGGACGTGGCGCGGACGGAGGAGGGCTTGAACCAGGCGGACTCCAGAATGATATCCGTAGTGGCGTCCGTCACGCCGCTTTCCTCCCCACCCATCACGCCGCCGATGGCGAGCGCCTTGCCGGACTGGTCCGCAACAACCAGATCCGTGCAGTTAAGCGTGTATTCCTGCCCGTCCAGGGCCTTGATGGTTTCCCCTTCATAAGCGGTGCGGGTGACGATGCCGCCCTGCACTTTCGCCGCGTCAAAGGCATGGAGGGGCGTTCCCAGTTCATGCAGGACGAAGTTGGTAATATCCACGATGTTGTTGATGGGGCGCAGGCCGACGGCTACCAGGCGTTCCTTCAGCCATTCCGGGCTTTCCTGCACTTTCACGCCGCTGATTTTTACGGCGGTGTAGTACGGGTTCAGCTCCGGCTGGTCCAGCCGCACGAAGTCTCCGGCAGGTTCCAGCGCCACTCCGGCGTCGTCAATGGAAACAGGCCTGTACCCCCGGCCGGAGATAGCGGCCAGTTCATACGCCATGCCGTTGTGGGAAAGCAAATCCGGCCGGTTGGGCGTTACTTCCACTTCCACCAGGGTATCCGCCTTGACAACCTGGGAAATCGGCGTACCGGGTTCCAGTTCCTGAGGGAGAATCCAGAGACCGTGCTCCTTGTCGGGAAGCCCCAGCTCGGAGGCGGAACAGAGCATGCCGCGGGACTCCACGCCGCGCAGCTTGCCCACCTTGATTTCAACGTTGCCGGGCAGCACTGCTCCCGGCAGGGCGCAGGGGACCTTGTCCCCCACCTTGTAGTTCTGCGCGCCGCACACAATCTGGTGCAGCGTGCCGTCGCCCACGTCCACCTGGCAGACTTTCAGCCGGTCCGCCTGGGGATGCTGTTCCGCGGAAGCCACGCGGGCCACCACCACGTATGGGGAATCCACGCCCTGCTGGCGGATGTCTTCCACCTCAATGCCGGCAAAAGTCAGCATGTCAGACATTTCATCCACGCTCAGGCCGGACAGGTCAATGTACTGGGAAAGCCAGTTAAGGGAAATCTTCATAACGGGAAAACAGGTAAAAATTATTGGAATTGGGCAAGGAAGCGCACATCATTCTCAATCAGGGCGCGAATGTCCCTGATGCCCCAGCGGATCATCGCCAGGCGGTCCAGGCCGATGCCGAAGGCAAAGCCGGTCAGCCCCGTGTAGCGGGCCTGCGCTCCGGGGTCCAGGCCCAGTTCGCGGTCCACGGCTTCAAAAACATTGGGATCCACCATGCCGCAGCCGGCAATCTCCACCCAGCGGGGGGCCTGGCCGTCCACCTTCAGCTTGACGTCAATTTCAAAGCTGGGTTCCGTGAACGGGAAGAAATGGGGGCGGAAGCGCACCTCCGTTCCGGAACCGAAAAGGGCGCGCAGAAAATATTCCAGCGTTCCTTTCAGGTCGCCCACGGAAACGTCCGTATCCACATACAGGCCTTCAAGCTGATTGAAGGCGGAAAGGTGCGTGGCGTCAATTTCGTCGCGGCGGTAGGCGGAACCGGGAGCGATGACACGCACGGGCGGCAGCTGCTTTTCCATGGAGCGGATCTGCACGGAAGACGTGTGCGTACGCAGAAGCTTGCCGGAATCAAAGTAAAATGTATCCTTCTCATTGCGGGCCGGGTGATCTTCCGGCGTGTTCAGCGCGTCAAAGCAGTGGAACTCGTCCTCAATCTCCGGGCCGTCCGCCAGGGCAAAGCCCATGTGGCGCAGAATGCGGACGGCTTCATCCCTCACGATGGTGAGAGGATGCAGACCGCCAAACGGCAGGGAGCGGGCCGGAAGCGTCAGGTCCACACCGGCCACGGCGGCCTTGTCCGCCTGGGCCTGCACTTCCTCCAGCTTGGCGTCCAGAGCTTCCGTAATGGCCTTGCGGGCCTCGTTAAGCAACTGGCCGACGGCGGGCTTTTCCTCTCTGGGAACATCCTTCATGCCCGTCTGGGCCAGGGTCAGTTCCCCTTTTTTGCCGAGGATGGCCACGCGCGCGTCTTCCACGCCGCGCCTGTCAGACGCCTGGGCAATGCGTGCCAGGGCGTCCCGTTGGATGCGTACAATCTCTTCCTTCATAAAATTTGACGGGCAGGAGCTTACCCGTCCCCCCCGCCAGCGTCAAGCCCTTCGGGCCGCGGGGAGGTCACTCAAAAGAAAATGGCGGACCCCGGAAAGGGGGGGAAAAGAACAATGAACCTCTCTTCCTAGTCACTAATCCTTAACCATTAAATCTCCCCAGCAAATTACACGTATCCCGGCCGGGCGGACATGCGGCCGGAAACCATGCCGAGCACGCAGAAAAAGGTATAAACCAGGCAGAACGGCAAAAAGGAGCCGCCCTGATGCAGGAAGGAAGTAAACAGCAGGCTCAACAGGGCACCCATGGTAAAGCCTATTCCCTGGGACATGCCGGAAAGCCTGATTGATTCGGAAGGGGTCCGGGCCCGTTCCACCATCAGCGCCATTCCGCGGCTGAATACGGTTCCCGTCGCCAGGCCGAACAGAATAGCCATCCAGAGAGCCCAGTCCGGCGGGAGATACAGGATACCCCAGCAGGAAAGGGCCGCCAATGCCATGGCCATCACGATGAGGAGCCCCCGGCCGCCCGTAGCCTTTTCCAGCACGTGGGCGGAAAGCGTGGCGGGCAGCTGGGCGAACATAGCCACGGAAAGGATGAACCCGGCATCCTCATAGCTCATGCCCCGCTGCCTCAGAAAGATGGGAATCCAAGTATAAAAGAAATAGGCCGCCCCAACGCGGCTCAAGTAAAAAACGGTAACCTGCCATGCTTTGCCGCTGCGCAGCAGGTTGTGACCGGAAGCCGCCGGATCGCTTTGAAACACGCCGGCCGGGTGCCTGAGAAAATAAGCGCCCCATACCAGCATTCCCAGCAGAATGGGGATAATCCAGATCCCCAGGCCGAAACGCCAGCCTCCCAGCATGTTGGAAATGGGAACGGACAATCCGGAAGCCGCAGCGCTGCCCACGCCGATCATGGCGCTGTAAACCCCCATCATGGCGGAAGCATGGTCAGGAAACTGGTGCTTAATCAGTCCGGGAATGGCCGCCCCGGCAATTCCCATGCCCAGCCCCATCAAAACCATGCCGCCGTATAACCCCGCTACGCCGTCCCAGCTGCGCCAGAAAATTCCGGCCACCGCCAGAAGCTGGAACCAGAAAATGATTTTCCACGGCGTCATCCAGCGCGCCACGCGTGGAGAAATGGGAGCCGCCACCCCCAGCACAAAGACGGGCAACAGGGCGAACAGCCCTGAATTTTCCAGGGAAAGCCCCATATCCCTTTCAATCGTTCCCAGAAGCGGATCGGGAGAATCAAACCCGGTACGCAAATTGAAGCACACGATTAAAAAGGCGACAAACAGCAGCATCTTTCCCCTGATGCCTCCGGAAGCCCCAGCCTTATCCATCCCATGTTATACATCTGCTTCCCCGTATCCGTTCAAAAACGGAAACCCTTCTGGCAGGCGGAGGCAAGGTTACAGCAACTCTCCTGCCCGGATTTTCCCTGGCCGGGAACCCGGTGAGGCAATAAGCCTATTTACCCGTTTTTCGGCAAAATCGGAAATCAATAATGCCAGCCGGACGGCGTCTTATAAGCATCATGCCGTAATTGACGGTATGACAATTAAACCAGCCGGAACTGATATTGGTGAAACTTCAATATCAAAACCAAAACAAGCGGATCAATCCGCTAAACTTCTTTTCCGAAAAACATATTCATCACGAACATACGCAAAGTATATTAATGCTTTTCAAGACATCCTGACCAGTCATAAACCTTTCATCATATCCTGTGTCCCTTTTTCATTTCATATTCCTATAGCCATATTAGGGATGAACCCAAATTCCATTGACGGGGATTCCTTTCAAGATTACAAGCGGGTATGTTTACTTCATGTCCTTCCCCTGAAAAATGTCTCCGGTTTGCGGCTCAATTCCAACGGTTCGGCATCAACTTCCTAAGAGTAGCCGTGTTCATCGTCTTCGCCTGGATTGGCGGCCTCAAGGCCTTCCAATATGAAGCGGACGGCATCGTTCCCTTTGTGGCCAACAGCCCCATGATGAGCTTTTTCTACAATAAAAAGGCTCCCGAGTACAAGCAGCACATGAACAAGGAAGGCGCCGTGGTGCCGGCCAACATCGCCTGGCACAAAGAAAACAATACCTACGGCTTTTCCTACGGTCTGGGAATCCTGATCGTCACCATCGGAACACTCGTTCTGTTGGGCCTCTTTTTCCCGAGGGTGGGCATCATTGGCGACAGCCTGCTCATCGTCATGACCGCCGGAACCCTGTCCTTCCTGATTACCACGCCGGAAACGTGGGTGCCTGATCTGGGAGGCCCCAACCATGGTTTCCCCTACCTGTCTGGAGCGGGGCGCCTGGTCATTAAGGATATTGCCATGATGGCCGGAGGTTTCATCCTGCTTGGCACGGACTTCAAACGCATCCTGAAAGAACGCCTCAAGACTGCCGAAACGGAAAATTCCCGTCGTCAATAAAGCATCTTTGTGACATTGCCTTATCCTTCTCCGTTCCTGCCGAAACGGGGAAGGTTTTTAATATATAATTATTCCCGTATCATCCCTCCCCGGAAAAAAAGCGCCGCCGTCCCGGAGAACGGCGGCGCCCGAACACGCTAACCTCTTAAGCTTTCATTTGGCAGGGCGTTTACCGTACACCAGCGTCCGCCTGCCGTCCCAGGAAACGGCTTCAATCCGCGTAGAACCTTCCGGATAGGGAACCGTGGTGGAGGAATTATCCCTGGAATCCGTCCCCACCATGGTGATGCGGACCATTTCCCTGTCTTTGTATGTTTCAAAGACGACGGCGTTTTTCCACACCTCATGGGAAATAATGCGCCTGTTGCCCTGCTCCGTAACGCCCTGGTTGTAAACGCCGCGGACAGGCAGACGGTTCTTATATGCTTCCGCGCTGTTGACGGAAATATAGTAAATGACGGGGCTTTCCGGCTTTTTGTACTTCCTGGCGTAGGCAATCAGGTTCTTGCAGTCGGCCTCCGTGATGGTCATGCGGGCGCAGGTGTAGTCGTCCAATTCCTGGTCAATGGGCTTGAGCATACCCGTTTTCCGGAAAAAATCCGTCAGGTCCTGTCTGGCGGCGTCGCAGGCGTTCTTCATGAACGCAAGCTGGAGCTCGCCGTCCTTCTTGCCCCTGGTATCCATCTTGATGGCCTTATAAAAGATATCCGGATAAAAGTCGGGATTACCCTTCCCGGCTACCTTGAAATACAGCTCAAGCTGCCACAGGGGGGCCAGCTTGACAAAATGGTCGTGCACCATCGGACGGTTATCCCCGCCGGAACGCTTGTCCGGCCCGCTCTGGACAAGCCAGTTTTCCCCCTTCAAAATGCCGTTATTCAGATAGGCGTTGAAGCGTCCGCCAATCATGTTGCCGTCCCCGCCGTTGATGCGTTCATGCTCCAGGCGCATGCTGGAGGGATTCAGCATGTAATTCACGTAAGCGGAGTAAATGTTATTGGTCACTTCTCCGGTGGAGACCCATTTCATGGCGGGGCGCACCTGGTTGACGTGGCCGAACTCATGGGCAATCCCCCAGGCGCTGCCGGGAATCCTGTCCGGATTGCCGACCTCCTTCATGGTACCGTTATGAAAGGCGGCCCCCGTGCCGTCCGCATGCATGAACCCGTTCCAGATCACACGGCCGAACATCCGGTTTTTGGGCAGCATCCTGTACTTGTACAAGCCCATGATCTGCTGCTCCATGCCGATAATCCTGTCGTACAGGGCAATAAGCTCCTCCCCCTTGTCCGGACAGAATTGTTTAAGTTCCTCCACCGGATACACCAGATGCACGCGGCTGCCCACGATGTCCACAACTTCCGTGGGGGAGTTTTCCAACATCTTCTTCCAGTCGCTGTTTTTGCTGACGCCACCCACGAAAACTCCGTTCACCTTGCCGGACAAAATGGATAAATGCACCTTGGGAGCCTTCTTATAATTGGGGGTGAAATACTCAATGTAGCCAAGCCCCTTGTTCTTCGCCCTGATGATGTTGACCCCCTCCTTCAGCGGATAGGAGCTGTGGCCTCCGTCCCGCCCGAAGTTGTGGATAACCAGATTCAGCTTTTCACCTTTGGGATCCCCCATGACCAGCAACACGTCCTCCCCCTCCTCAAAAAAGATGCCGGTGGGATTTTCAAATTTGCTGTACTGGCTGGTACGCAGGCGTTCCGCCAGATCCTTGACCGGTTCATACGGTTCCGCCGTAAGGGCGCGGGCCTTGCGGTCAAATTTCTTCTCCGCCATCCGCGTGGCGAGCCCGCGCACAAAGGGATCCTTGATTCTGGCGATGCGGTCGCGCGTGACATTGGGCTTCAACGCCAGCATGTATTCATTGGCGAACACATTGGAATCCAATGCTTTCAAACCCTCCTCCGTAATCGGCGCACCCCCTGCTTCCTGGGCGGAAAGCACGCCGCCGCCCAGCACGCCGCAGAGGGCCAGTAAAAGAACCCCCTTTTTCAACAATGGTGAGAAAATCATATTTGTTAAACAATACTGTTCAGTTTCCGGAATTGTTTCAAGGAAAAACGCCCGGCCCCTCCCATGCCCGGGAAAAAGCCCCTTTGTGTGACATGGAACGCTCAGGCCCAGGGAGAAAAACTGTCCATCCCCCTTGACGGGGGCCGTATAATGACGCTCGCAAAACATTTTTCCATATGAATACAGAAACACATCAATTTCAGGCGGAAGTCCGGCAGCTGCTGGACATTGTCATCAACGCCCTTTACAGCGACCGTGAAATCTTTGTCCGCGAACTTGTCTCCAACGCTTCCGACGCCCTGGAAAAACTGCGCCTGAAGCAGCTGACGGACTCCAATATTTACCAGCCGGACAAACCCCTGGAAATCACCGTAGCCACGGATAAGGAAAACAAAACCATCACCATCGCGGACACCGGCATCGGGATGACGGAAGCGGACCTGGTGGAAAACCTGGGAACCATCGCCCACTCCGGCACCAAAAAATTCATGGAAGCCCTTAAGCAGAAGCAGGAAGGCGGAGCGGACCTGATCGGCCAGTTCGGCGTGGGCTTCTACAGCTCTTTCATGGTGGCGGACCGCGTGGAAGTGTTCACCCGCTCCTATGAACCGGAAGCCGCCTCCCTGCGCTGGTCTTCCGACGGACGGGAAGGCTACAGCATCGAAACGCTGGCGGAACCGCTGGACCGGGGCACCCGCATCGTCATCCGCCTGAAAGACGAATATGAAGAATTCTCCCAGGAATACCGCGTCAAGGAACTCCTGCGCCGCTACTCCAACTTCGTGGGGTTCCCCCTCAACTTCAACGGAGAACACATCAACACCGTCCAGGCCATCTGGTCCAAGTCCAAATCCGACGTGAAGCCGGAGGAATATGACGAGTTTTACCAGTTCATCTCCCATACGGATGAAAAGCCCCTGTCCTACATGCACTTCAGCGCGGACGCCCCTATTGCCCTGAATGCCCTGCTTTTCATCCCCAGGCGCAATCCGGAAATGTTCGGATTCGGCCGCGTGGACGCCAACGTGTCCCTGTACTGCAAGCGCGTGCTGATTGACGCCAAGCCGGAAGGCCTGCTGCCGGAATGGCTCCGCTTCCTGAACGGCGTGGTGGACAGCGAAGACCTGCCCCTGAACATTTCCCGCGAAATGCTTCAGGACAATTCCCTGGTGCGCAAAATCAGCGACATCATCACCAGGCGCTTCATCAGGCATCTGGAAAAACTGGCGAAGGACGATAAGGAAACCTACAGGGAATTCTACGCGCAATTCTCCCGCTACCTGAAAGAAGGCGTCGTCACCTCCTGGCCGAACAAGGAATCCCTGGGCAAGCTGCTCCGTTTTGAATCCACGTCCACGGAACCGGGGGAAACGACCTCATTTGAGGAATACCTTACCCGCATGAAGGAAGGGCAGACGGCCATTTACGCGCTTACCGGCCCTTCCCGCTCCCATCTGGAAAACAGCCCGTACCTGGAAGCCTTCAAGGCCCGCGGCTATGAAGTGGCCTTCTTCACGGACCACGGGGACGAATTCGTGTTGGACTCCCTGTCCAGCGTGGACGGCAAGCCCGTCACGATGATCGACCGCGCCGACGTGGAACTCCCCGCCCTGAAAGAGGAACAGAAGGACGCCCTGCCCCAGGAGGAAGCCGCGGCCCTGGAAGAATGGCTGAAAGGACTGTACCCGGACAAATTCTCCAAAGTCACCCTGGGCAAGCGCCTGGTCAGCGGAGCCGCCGTAGCCCTGCAAAGCGGCAATGACATGGGGCCGGAAATGAGGGCGTACATGAAAGCCATGGGGCAGGAAGTGCCGGAAAGCCACCCGCAGCTGGAACTGAACCCCTCCAACCCTCTGGTGAAAAAGCTTTCCGCCCTGCGGACGGAAAACCCGGAACTGGCGCAAATGGTGGCGGACCAGATCGCGAATACCGCCCTGCTCCGCGCCGGCATGCTGGACGATCCCGCCGTGCTGGCCCAGTCCTCCCAGGCCCTGATGGAACAGCTCCTGCTGAAGTAGGGGCCCCGGAAGAAACAGCTTCCTTCCCCAACGCCGCTCCCTGCCCTCCCCGCCGGGGGCGGCTTTTTTCTCATCAGCCTTATAACAGAAAAACACTGAACCCCTTCCTGTCTTTGATGAAAATGTAAGATAGTATGATGCCATCTGCCCTATAGGGAATTAAGCAGAAGAGGTCACTTATATCAGGGCCGTCGAATAGTTAGTTAAAAATGAAGTTCATCGATTGATTTATTTAAAAGTTTCCTTTAAGGGTTTCTAAAATACTGTGCTGAATGTCCTGTTGGAACTGGCGAATACGTTCAATTTCATCTCCGTTGTCCTGTTTTAGCCGTTTCCAGGCTACTTTCAATCGGGTTCTATTAACTTCCCCGATACTGCTTTTATTTAATGTATTTTGGAAAAATTTATCAACCTCATCTCCCGTGTGAGTTTCTGCATATTTATCCACGTCCTTGATGAACTTTAATACTAGGCGAGCTTCAACATCGCTTTCCAGACTGCTTGCCTTAGGGTTGATCTTAGCCCGTTTAACCAACCCCGTTTTAACCGCCCTAGGGGTGAGATATTTATTTGCACGAGCGAAAAACGCAACACCAAGTATCATCATTACAATGTAAAATAGGATGGTAGTGCCGCGGGAACGACGGGAAGTAGCAGATACTATAGATATCTGAGATACCTTCCATACTACAATCCCGGAGAGGGTGGTAGCACTTGCATGAAATAAGATGTGAACTGGCATTGGCGCATTGGACTTGACAATCATGGAAACAAGAAAATTCAGAAAACCTGCTGCGGCCAAGAACCATACAAATCGGTTGTAGAGGATGAGTTTGCCAGAAGTCCTAATCCATTCTACGCAATAGGCCAGAAGGTCTATGAGATAGAGAAAGGCAGCGTAGCCAATGCAGATAACGGTATAGAGAGCAAGTAGCGGAAAGGCGAGATAAATGGCAAGTGATATAAAGAAATTGCCCTCGACGAGTTCATCAGGTAAGTAGTCTGGATTAACTATCAGGAAAACTATCTTGAGAATAAATATTCCAATGAAGAAGCGTTCGTAGTTGTCAGCGATTCCGTGCTTCCACAGAGTAAATGCTTTTTTGATATGGGCTGTCTTCATTATCGCATATGTTGGTTCGCTTTTATTCTTCTCAAATCCGTTTCTAAAAAATAACAATCATAAATATTTTCGGAATTATGTAGAATAGTCTTACCGTAAGACTCTCAGAACATTCTGGCTATTGATATTCAGCAAATTGCCCCGATGGGAAACGGGAAGATCAACGAAACAAGACTAAAGTAAATAATTCCGAATATTTTTTAGGAATTATAAAAATCTGTTAACTTAAATAAAATGAATAGAAAAATGGTAAGAAAAAGTCTCTATGTTAATTACCAACTGATTGGCTACCTTTAAAAAAAAGAAACGCCGCAATAACAATGTTGGCCAAAGGAACTAGTTTTAAAAACACCCACCATCCGCTCTCTCCTATATCATGAAGCCTTCGGACATCTGCAACAATATTGAAATATATAAAACAAATAAAAATAATAACTGTTAACACCAACATTCCTGCATCATTCCCTGTTTTACTCCACATCATTACAACTCCACAAAGAAGAATACTAGCCATCATTGGCAATATCAGCAACTTTAGCACCCAATATTCAGATCTGGAAATACGACCGGAAAAACTGACATATTTTTTCAAAAATAAATTTCTATTCACATTACCCATTTTTATAGAAGCATTTCCCTCTATCTCTCTGCGGATTTTATGCATATCGGAAGCAGATACGGAAGACTTCAAAATCTCCTGTACGTCAGACGCATTACACTCTATTCCCAACTCATTATTCACGATGTCTGCAACTGCTTTAGAACTCGTTTTTGTCAATATTGCGACGTCCACAAGTTTATTGTATGCATCAATACGGGATAGCCTTTCTTCCGACTGTTCCATAACTTTTTTCATTGGTGGTCTTTTTATAAATACAGTAACTATGCTCTTCTCTCTTCCCTTTACATTACTCCCAGCTTCTTCAGCATGGAGATGGCAACGGTATTTCCCTGTTCCGCAGCCAGACGATACCAACGTATTGCTTCTTGCCTGTTTTTAGCGACTCCATGCCCAAAATAGAAACATGCGCCCAATCTTCTTTGTGCTTCTGCATTTCCTTTTTTGGCTGACAAAAAATACCAGTTTACGGCTTCTCTTTTATTTTTCCCAACTCCGTTTCCAAAAAAATAACAGTCTCCCAGCATCCTCTGGGCTTCAGCATCTCCCTGTCCGGCAGCCAGACGGAACCACTTCACCGCCTCCTGTTTGTCTTCCCTGATCCCGTTTCCAAAAAAATAACAGCCTCCCAGACTCCTCTGGGCTGACGCATCTCCCTGTCCGGCAGCCAGACGGTACCACTTCACCGCTTCCCTCGTGTCTTCCCTGATTCCCTCTCCCCAAAAATAACAGTCTCCCAGCAGCCTCTGGGCTTCCGCGTTTCCAAACTCTGCCGATTTTTTGAAACATGAGGCCGCTCTCTCCGCATCTCCTTTATTCAAATACTGCTCCCCCAAATCAACCAGGCGGGTATGATCCAGTTCCACAGACTCGTTCTCATGGGCGGGCGTATTTTTTTCATTAAATAGCTGTACAACGCTAAAAACCGTTAAAGAACATACAGAAATGATGATTGCAATCATCCGCCACCATCTTCCTGTCCACCGGTTTTTCTCTATCTCTAATTTCGGATAATTATTTCCATCCGTAAATATTTGCTTCATGCTTGCCTTAAAACAATGAAAATCTATCAGGAAAAAGGAGAGCAGCAGAAAGACGATGATGAAAGATAAATAAGACCATATATTTTCAGAACAGCCCATCAACAAGAAACCTACAGGAATAAATAAGGAAAAATAAACGCCCGCATTTAATATCATACTGTTATATTTGCAGTCTCCTGCCATGTCCGCTGCCCGGCTGTCAGGAATACAGGCAGAAGATATGCAGAAAACAACAATTCCTATATAGTCTCCCCACGTCAAATGTTCCACTATTACCTTCCAGCTTTTTATTACTGCAAAATCATACAGGGAAACAGCAATAACCAGTAAGAATAAAGCCAAAGCGGCTTGCACTGTAGAAACTTGAGCTTCCCTTCTTGAAGAGAATAAAGACAAGGGCAGCAGGGCGATGGAAGCTGCAAAAGAAAAAATTACCCTGGCACTCAAACCTCCCAGCACTCCAACCAAAATACTCAATATTGCATGAAGCATACTCATTAACAATCAATATTTATGCCGATTTTCGCCCATTTATCCTGATGATTCCGTCATTTAATATTAACTTTATTATTGAAAATCAGATAATCAATAGTGCCGGCAGCTTCCCTTCTATTCATTTTCCCCTGTTTGACGCGCAGGGACAAAACCTTTACCATTTTGGTTGCAAGAACCTTGTCCACCTTGCCCTGTTTTACGGCTTCCTGAAGGCGTGACAGAGATTCGCGAAAGACCTGAGCTTCCTCTTCCCCGGCAATTTTTGACTGGGCTTCATGTTCCGCCTGGTTGATGATTGTCTTGGCTTTGGCGCTTTGGCGTTTATCCCAGGCGGCAGCTCCCGCCCTGGCTTTAGCTGAGGGGTCATAAGTACTGGTAATTAAATCCCCACGATACCTGTTCCCATACTGGTCTGAAACGGAAATAGGGGTTATGCTGGTTCCAGTTGTAGGCGTTTTTCTGCTTTTGAACCGTTCAAACCTGGCTTTGGCGCTTCTTTCCCCTTTCCCGGAATGAGTGTAATAGCCAACTGCTCTTCCCGTTTCCAAGGTTCGAGCTAAAACATGTTCACCCATCAGAAAGACTGTTCCAAATATGATTAATGTGGAAATAGAGATATTCATTTTTACCTGTTCTAACGGATTCCCAATCCGTACACTTATATTGAATAATGTAGAAAAAAATCTAACATATTTTCATAAATCATTGTTTATCCACTTCCATCTCCTCTCTCGTTCTTGTTTGATTTTTATAGCTGTTATCAGCACATTTTAGACTTGTGTACGGATTGGGAATCCTCTGTTACAACGTTCTTCATGAACATACCTACTTCCTCTTTCCCAACTGACGCAGACCAGGCCGGAATCTTCCTCATCCGTTCCCTGGGCATTCCGCCCATGGACGCTTTCCTTCTTTTAAAGGATCTCCTGGACACCAGCCGCGGAAGAGGCGACAGAATAACCCGAGCCAAACGCTGCATACGGCTGGGAGGAGAGGCTCTTGCCGACAGGGAAAAAAGCGTATCGTTTTCCCAGGCTGTCCGCGCCAGCCTGGAAGCAAGGAAACACCGCCGTCCCCGCACGCTGCAGGAAATCCGCTATATGGCCTCCCGGATGATGAAAAAATGCCCGGAGCTGGCAAGGAAACAGGTCCGTTCCATCACTCCGGAAGATTGCGGGCGTTATCTCCGCAAAAGCTTTCCCACTCCCCGCCAGCGGCACAAGGGGCGGCTGATCCTGAGCGGCATCCTGAATTATTCCCTGAAGCGCGGATGGTGCCGCAGAAACGCGGCCTTTCTGGTTCCTCCCCCCATCCTCAGGGAAAAACGCATCAGGGCCCTTTCCCTGTACGAGGCAAAGCGGCTTCTCCACACTGCGGAACAGTTGTTCCGAGGGGAATGCCTGCCGGCCTGCGCCCTGATGCTGTACGCGGGTATACGCCCCCACGAGGTCAAAAGGCTGACGTGGAAGCATATCAATCTGAAATCCGGCCTGGTTTCACTGGCGCCCACCCATACCAAAACGGGAGGGAGCCGCCATGTTTCCATCCTTCCCGTGCTGGGTTCCATCCTCAGCCGGATGTCTTCCGCCGGTTCCCCCGCCCGTTCCGTCTGCCCGCCCAACTGGGAAAAGAAATGGAGGGAAGTAAGGCGCCGGTCCGGCATCCTGAAAAAAAGCGGATGGGTTCAGGACGTGCTGAGGCATACCTACGCCTCCTACCACCTGGCCCATTTCTGCAATCAAAACCTTCTCCAGAAGGAGATGGGACACTCCTCCCCCTCCCTGCTGCTGGCCCGCTATCTTAATATGGAGGGCATCACCTCCGCAACCGGCGCCATGTTCTGGACGCACAGCTTTGTTTCTCCCGCTCCGTTAAAGAAAGACTGACAAAAATCCGTCTGGAATTGCGCGGCCAAAGGCGGACAATCCCCTGCGCCGGGAGCGTCCGTCGCCCCTCTTTTTTCAACCTTTCCGCCATTCTCCAACCATGCCAGCAACCAGCCCTCCCCGCGCCTGGGCCGAAATCGACCTTGGGGCCATCCGCCATAACCTGAATGTCGTCAAACAGGCGGCCAAAGGGGAATATTACATGCCCGTCGTGAAGGCCGGCGCCTATGGCCACGGCCTGGAACAGGTTTGCCGCACGCTGGATTCGGAAGGCATCGCTTTCTTCGGGGTGGCCAATGTGGGAGAAGCCCGGCGCATCAGCCAGGCGGGCTGCCGCACCCGCCCTTACATCCTGGGCCCCGCGTTCCCGGAGGAACGGGAGGAAATCGTGCTGAACGGCTGGCGCTCCTTCATTTCCACCATGGAGGAAGCCGCGCATTACAATTCCCTGGCGCGGCTGTACGGAAAGACGCTGCCCATCCACCTTTCCGTGGATACGGGAATGGGCCGCGGCGGATTCCTGCCGGACCAGCTTGAAGAACTGCTTTCCCGCCTGGGAGAACTGGATAACCTGCATCTGGAAGGCCTGGGCGCTCACCTTCCCTGCGCGGACGAGGACCGGGAGATTACGCTCAGGCAAATCTCCCGCTTTGAACAGATGGCCGCCCGCATCCGGGAAAAACTGCCTTTAAAGTACTGCCACCTGGCCAACAGCGCCGCCTCCCTGGATTATGAAATTCCCTCCAACAACATGTGCCGCCCCGGCCTGGTGCTGTACGGTTTTTCCCCCATTCCCTCCCCATGGGCCGCGCAATTGAAGCCGGCCATGGCCCTTTTTTCCCGCCTGACGGTAGTGCGCACGCTGCCGGAAGGCCACGGCATTTCCTACGGGGGCACCTTTGTGACAGACCACCCCACCAGGGTGGCGACCGTAGGCATAGGCTATGCGGACGGCTACCTGCGTTCCCTGGCCCACAAGGGCGCCCGCGTCATGGTGGACGGCGTTTCCTGCCCCCTTCTCGGGCGCGTGACGATGGACCAGATCATGGTGGACGTCAGCCGGGCGCCGCACGCGGAACCGGGCATGACCGCAGAAATCATGGGGCCGCATATCCCCGTGACGGAACTGGCGGAAAAGGCCGGCACCATTTCCTGGGAGATTTTTACCGGAATAGGCCCCCGGGTACCCCGCCACTACACCCACTAAACCAGGCAGGAGGGAAAAGGACCACGCCGGCCGCCCATTTCTGGGGGCTTCTTTCCCGATTGACGGACAGACAGAAATATCGTTTAGTTAGCCAGTATGATGAAGGTTTCCACCAGAGGACGTTACGCGCTGCGCCTGATGATTGACCTCGCCCAGCACCGCGACGAGGGTTACATCTCCCTGAAGGAGATTTCCGCCAGGCAGGACGTTACCGTACGTTATCTGGAACAGATTATCGCCATCCTTTTGAAAGCGGGATTCGTCCAGAGCTTCCGGGGAAAGGCCGGCGGATACCGCCTTTCCAGGCATCCGCGCGAATATACTACGGAAGATATCCTGAAACTGACGGAAGGCTCCCTCCTGCCCCTTTCCTGCACGGCTTCCCACGAGAATCCGTGCCCGCGGGCGGCCGGCTGCGCCACGCTGCCTTTCTGGCGCGGGCTGCAACAAGTCATTGAGAATTATTTGCGCCGCGTAACGCTGGAAGATCTGGCCGAACAGCAGAAGGAAATCGGCTGCGACTACGGAGCAGGCATTTAAGCAGCGGCCGCGGGCCTGAACATTTCCCCTTCCTTTCCCATTCCGGCCCATGTCCCGTTTTTTTTACCCGGAGCTTGACATCTGCTTTCCTTTTCATTATTTATTCCCTAGTTTTCCGATAGGAATATAAAAACCATGAGTAAGAACCATCGATTTGAAACACGCCAGATCCATGTGGGTCAGGAAAGTCCGGATCCGGCCACCGATGCGCGCGCCGTGCCTATTTACGCCACCACTTCGTATGTCTTCAAAGACTCGGAACAGGCAGCAGGCCGTTTTGCCCTGGCGGAGCCGGGCAATATTTATAACCGCCTGATGAACCCTACCGCAGATGTTTTTGAAAAACGCATCGCCTCCCTGGAAGGAGGGGCGGCCGCGCTGGCCGTCTCCACCGGGGCTGCCGCTGTCACGTATGCCATCCAGAACATCGCCCGGGCCGGGGACCACATCGTTTCTTCTTCCACCGTATATGGCGGGACGTATAATCTCTTTGCCAATACTCTGGCGGACGCCGGCATAGAAACCACTTTTGTGGATGCAAGGGACGTTCAGAATTTTTCCAGGGCCATCCGGAACAATACCAAGGCCCTGTACGTGGAAAGCCTGGGCAACCCGAACTGCGACATCGTGGATATGGAAGCGCTGGCGGAAGTGGCGCACGCCCACGGCATCCCGCTCATTGTGGACAGCACGTTCGCCACGCCCTTCCTGTTCCGCCCCCTGGAACACGGAGCGGACATCGTGGTGCATTCCGCTACCAAATTCATCGGCGGCCACGGCACGGTGATGGGCGGCGTGATTGTGGACGGCGGTAAATTCGACTGGACGCAGAACGACAAGTTCCCCGGCATCAGCAAGCCCAACCCCAATTACCACGGAGCCGTGTTCGCTGAGGTATGCGGCAATCTGGCCTATATCGTCAAAATCCGGGCCACCCTGCTGCGGGATACGGGAGCCACCATCAGCCCGTTCAACTCCTTCCTGCTGCTCCAGGGGCTGGAAACACTCTCCCTGCGGGTGGAACGCCATGTGCAGAACGCCCTGCGCGTAGCGGACTATCTGGCCTCCCATCCCCAGGTGGAGAGGGTGAACCACCCCTCCCTGCCGGACCATCCGGACCACGACCTTTACAAGAGATACTACCCGAACGGGGGCGGCTCCATCTTCACCTTTGAAATCAAGGGTGGCGCGGAAAAAGCTCGCAAGTTCTGCGAAAGCCTGGAACTATTCTCCCTGCTCGCGAACGTGGCGGACGTCAAGTCCCTGGTGATTCATCCGGCCTCCACCACCCATTCCCAGATGACGGAGGAGGAACTGAAGGCGGGAGGCATTACGCCATCCACCGTGCGGCTTTCCATTGGGACGGAACATATCGACGATATTCTGGAAGATCTGGAACAAGGCTTCCGCGCCATTCTCTAACGATTTAACGGCAGCAACGCTCTTTTCCTACAAGCCATGAGAATTTACAAAAACATTACGGAACTGATCGGCGGCACCCCGTTGCTGGAACTGACCAATTACGAACGCAGGAATGGCCTGAACGCCACGCTCCTGGCCAAGCTGGAATACCTGAACCCTGCCGGCAGCGTGAAAGACCGCATTGCCCAGGCCATGATTGATGCGGCGGAAGCCGCCGGGAAGCTGAAGCCGGATTCCGTCATCATTGAGCCCACCAGCGGAAACACGGGCATCGGCCTGGCGGCGGTGGCCGCTTCACGCGGGTACCGGATTATATTGACCATGCCGGAGACGATGAGCGTGGAACGCCGCAACCTCCTGAAAGCCTACGGCGCGGAACTGGTGCTGACGGACGGCGCGCTGGGCATGAAGGGAGCCATCTCCAAGGCGGAGGAACTGGCCGCGGGACTGCCCAACAGCTTTATCCCCGGCCAGTTCGCCAACCCGTCCAACCCGGAAGCGCATTTCCGCACCACAGGCCCGGAAATCTGGAATGATACAGAAGGCAAAGCGGATATTTTTGTGGCGGGCGTGGGTACCGGAGGCACCATCACAGGCGTGGGCAAGTACCTTAAATCCCGTAATCCGGACATCCGGATCGTGGCTGTGGAGCCGTTCTCCTCTCCCGTGCTGACCCAGGGCACGGCCGGCCCCCACAAGATCCAGGGCATTGGCGCGGGCTTCGTGCCGGAAACGCTGGACACCTCCGTGTACGATGAAGTCATCGCCGTCACCAATGAAGACGCTTTCTCCACAGGGAAGGAACTGGCGCGCACGGACGGCGTGCTGTCGGGCATTTCTTCCGGAGCAGCTCTCTGGGCCGCCACACAGGTGGCGCGGCGCCCGGAGAATGAAGGAAAGACCATCGTCGTCCTGCTGCCGGACACGGGGGACCGCTATCTTTCCACCCCTCTGTTTACGGACTGATTCCTTCCATTCCCTGCCATGAAAAAATTCAATCTCCATCTCTACCTGGTCACGGATGAAGCATCCAAATGCCGCCTCAGCCTTCTGGAAACCGTACGGGAAGCGGCGGACGGAGGAGTTACCATCGTGCAGTACCGCTCCACCAATCCGGATGCGGGAACCTGTTACCGGGAAGCTTTGCCCATACGGGATTTCCTGGCTTCCCGCGGTATTCCCTTCATCGTCAACAACCGCATTGACCTGGCTCTGGCGCTGGAAGCAGACGGTGTCCACATCGGCCAGAGGGATCTTCCGGTTCCATCCGTCAGAGCCATGATCGGCCCGGATAAAATCCTGGGACTGTCCGTCTCCAATAAGGAACAGCTCCGCGCCGTGGATGCCTCCCTGGTGGACTACCTGGGCATGGGCCCCGTCTTCCCCACCATTTCCAAGCTGAACGCCCCTCCCGTGCTGGGCGTGGAAGGCTTCGCCGCTCTGGCTTCCCAATCACCCCTGCCCGTTGTCGCCATCGGCGGCCTGGACGCGGAACGGGCCCGTCAAGTGCGCGCCACGGGAACCGCCTCCGGAATTGCCGTTGTCTCCGCCATTTGCGGAGCGGAGAATCCGGAAGCCGCCGCACGGGCTCTTGCCTGACGGACGTACCGCAGGAAACACTGGACAATCAAGCACTTGTTAACGCCATGCTTTCATCGACAGACCTTGTTCAAACCGTTACCGCCGATTTGGAAAAAATCCGGGAAACGGCCCCGCTGGTTCTCTCCCTGACCAATTCCGTCGTCCAGCCCCTGACGGCCAATCTCCTGCTGGCCATAGGCGCCGTCCCCGCCATGCTCAACGACGCGGCAGAAGCGGTGGACATGCTCCGCAGCGGAACAGGCGCCCTGCTGGTCAACCTGGGCACCGTGACGCGTGAACAGGGAGCCGCCATGCAAACGGCGGTGCGGGAAGCCAACCGGCTGAATATCCCCTGGGTGCTGGATCCTGTGGCCGTAGGGGCTCTTTCCCTGCGCACGCGGCTGGCGGGGCAATTGAAGGAACAATCCCCCCGCATCATCCGCGGAAACGCTTCTGAAATCATGGCCCTGGCCGGCTATTCCTCCGTCACGAAAGGGCCGGAAAGCACCAGCTCCAGCGCAGACGCCCTGCATGCGGCCAGGGAACTGGCCCTGCACACGGGGGCGGCCGTGCTCGTTACGGGGCGTACGGATTATTCCACAGACGGCCGCCAGGTAACCGCCACGGAAAACGGCCACGCCATGATGTCCCGGGTCACGGGCGTGGGCTGTTCCATGGGAGCCCTGTCCGCCGCCTGCGCCGCCGTCTCCCCCACCCCCCTGCAGGCGGCCGTTTCCACGGCCGTACTCATGGGCATTGCCGGAGAAATGGCCTTTGAACAAAGCCCCTCCCCCGGTTCCTTTGCCGTATCATTGCTGGACAGCCTTTACGCCCTTTCTCCGGAAGACGTTGTCCGCAGAGCGCGCTTTCTTTCCCTTTGACAGTCTTCTCTTCCCCGGAAAGCAACTCCGCTGCCATGCACACGGCCTGACCCGGAAATCTCCGGAAGGGGAAGCACATCACCAGGAGCTGCCCGGGAGAGGGGAACCTCCGGTACCCTCCCCGCTAGAACAACCTGCGCCATATTTTCAGGCATCCCGCCTGCGGAGCAGGAAACGGCATGCCGGGGACCTGACGAATCCCGGCACAGCCATTTGCCTATGCCGACCGCCAGAGCGCCGGAACCGCAAGCGGATTTAGTGTTGAGAAATACCTGCGGCCTTTTATAATGGAGGCAACCCATTTCAGCATGGCAAACTCCACTACCACGCAAAAACTCTGCAACTGGTTCATTCAGCAGGCGAACGCCAAGGGGCTCATCCTGACGCCCGTCAAACTGAACCATCTGGTCATTCTGGCGGACTGGTGGCATCTGCACCGGACTGGCGCTTTCCTGATCAATGAACGGGTGGAAGCCTGGCCTTCCGGTCCGGTACTCCCTTCCATTTATCATGAATACAAGGATCAGCCGCCCTACTCTTCCATAGAGCATCCCAGCCGCCGCCAGCCCCCTTTGGAGGAGGAAACGGACATTATCCCCTTTCTGGAGCATATCTGGAACGTCTATGGCAAATATACGGCCCAGCAGCTCGGACGCATCAACACCGCCCCGTCCTCCCCATGGAAGCAGTCCCAGGGCAGGCATGAACAGGCGCACCGCCAGCAAATCACGGAGGAGCACGTACAGGCGTACTTTAAAAGCCTGGCCGGATAATTCCGGAAAAAACAGCCTGCCGCTTACCTGTACAGCCTTTTTCCAATTAAAACATATCTTTGAGTAAAAAAAAACTTGCAAAAAACGGCCTCTTCCGCTTTAATGCGCCCGCGCCGCAAAAGCGCCCGTTACATAGCCCTATAGTGTAATCGGTAACACAGCGGATTCTGGTTCCGTATTTTGGGGTTCGAGTCCTCATAGGGCTACCACTTCTAATAAAAAGGCCGTCTCTCCGGAGGCGGCCTTTTTATTTTCTTTCTATTACCGATTCCGCGCCGGACAACAAGGAGACGGCAAAAAATCTGGAAGCAAAAGATGATTATTTGACAGAACCTGTTTCCTCCCCGTTTATATTGGAAATATGGCACGTCCCTTACCCATTCTCGGCGGCATTCTGCTATCCTTCTCCCCTCCGGCAGAAGCAACAGCCCAATACAGCATTATCCCTGAGCCGTCCAGAACGGAACTCAAAAAGGAAACAGCTAAAACTTTACAGCTTCTTTCCGACCAGGAAGTTCCGACCCTGGGAACGGACGCCTACCGGCTCACAGTCACCCCGCAGGGGGCGCACCTTGCTTCCGGAGGAAGGGAAGGCAGAATTTACGGGCTGGCAACCCTCCGCCAGCTCCGGGACCAGCTGGCGGGACAGCCGGAGGGCATCCCCTGCGGCGTCATCACGGACAAGCCGCGCTATCCGTGGCGCGGCCTCATGGTAGATCCCGCACGCTTTTTCATCCCCACGGCCGATCTGAAAAAATTTGTGGATATGATGGCCTACTACAAATTCAACAGGCTGCACCTGCATCTGACGGACAACCAGGGCTGGAGGCTGCCCGTGCCCGGCTACCCCAAATTGAAAAGCGTCGCATCCAGGCGGGAGGAAAGCTTCGGAGACGGAATTCCCCACGAAGGGATGTACACCAAACAGGAACTGAAGGAACTGGTGGCGTACTGCGCAACGCGCGGCATTGAGGTCATCCCTGAAATAGACATGCCGGGCCACAACCAGGCGCTTCATGCCGCCTACCCGGAATTTTTCTGCTTCCCCAAACCGGACATGAACGTGCGGACGACAGCGGGAAACAGCAAGGAACTGGTCTGTCCCCAGAAGCCGGAAGTCTGGAAATTTTATGCCGCCGTCTTTAATGAACTCAAGGATATCTTCCCGTCCGGTATCGTTCATCTGGGCGGGGACGAGGCCCCCACGGAACTCTGGGAAAAATGCCCTCTGTGCCGGGAAGCCCGGACCAGGGCAGCCATGAAAGACGAACAGGAACAGATGAAAGCCTTTTTTGAGAAAACGGCAGCTCTGCTTGCCAAAAACGGGCAAACGCCGCAATTCTGGTACGAGGGGAACGCCGGCATTTACCATCCAGGGGAAACGGTTTACGCATGGCGGCAAGGCCAGGCCCTCCAGTCCATTGAGAAGACGAAAAAGGCGGGATTGAACCTGATTATGGCCTCCAGCGAATACTGTTACCTGGATTTTCCCCAGATTCAGGGGCAGCGCAACTGGGGATGGATGCAAACCACCACCCTGCAAAAATGTTATGAACTGGATCCCGCTTTTGGAAAACCGGAGAAAGAGGCAGGCCATATCCGGGGCGTGCATGCCCCCGTATGGGCGGAACGCCTGCCGGACTTGAACCACTTGCTTTACCGCGCCTATCCCCGCGCCTGCGCCATTGCGGAAGCCGGCTGGTCACCGATGGGCGTGCGCTCCTGGGAAAACTTCCGGCGCAAGCTGGCCGACCACCGTCAATTCATCCTCAAACGCTTCAATTATGATATGGAGCGCACTCAGGGGAATGAACCGGCCTTCCGCTGGGAAAACAACAAGTAATTTCACCGTTTTTCCTTATCACGCATCCCTTACCATGGTAGAATCTTTTCCGAAACAGTTCTTCATGATGTTTAAACTGCCCCTCATCCTGGCCTGCGCCATTTTTTCCGCCCACATGGCATGTGCCGCCGCAGCGGACAAATACAGCGTTATCCCTGAACCGGAAAAAACGGAGCTGCAGCACAACAGTACCAGAACCTTAAAACTTCTTTCCGACCAGGAGGCTCCGACCCTGGGAACGGACGCCTACCGGCTCACAGTCACCCCGCAGGGGGCGCACCTTGCTTCCGGAGGAAGGGAAGGCAGAATTTACGGGCTGGCAACCCTCCGCCAGCTCCGGGACCAGCTGGCGGGACAGCCGGAGGGCATCCCCTGCGGCGTCATCACGGACAAGCCGCGCTATCCGTGGCGCGGCCTCATGGTAGATCCCGCACGCTTTTTCATCCCCACGGCCGATCTGAAAAAATTTGTGGATATGATGGCCTACTACAAATTCAACAAGCTCCAGATCCACTTGACGGACGACCAGGGGTGGCGTCTTCCGGTGCCCGGCTACCCCAAACTCAAAAGCATCTCATCCAAACGGAAAGAAAGCATGCGCAACGGAATTCCCCATGAAGGGATGTACACCAAACAGGAACTGAAGGAGCTGGTGGCGTACTGCGCAACGCACGGCATTGAGGTCATCCCTGAAATAGACGTGCCGGGGCACAATCAGGCCCTGGCGGCAGCCTACCCGGAATTCTTTTGCTTCCCGAACCCGGATACGAAAGTGAAGACCGATGAAGGCGTCACCCTCCACCTCATCTGCCCGCACAAACCGGAAGTCTGGAAATTTTATGCCGCTGTTTTCAAGGAACTCAAAGATATTTTCCCGTCCGGCATCGTCCATCTGGGCGGCGATGAAGCACCCCTGGAAAAAACCTGGGCCAAATGCCCCCTCAGCATCCAGTACCGGGAGCAAAAAGGCATGAAGGACGTCCACGAGGAATTGAAGGAATTCATCAAAAAAATGTCCTCCATGCTGGCTGGTCACGGCAAGCGCATCCAACTATGGTATGAAAAACCGTGGGCCAGGGCCAACATCTACAACAAAGGAGACACCGTCTTCACCTGGCGCATGGGACTGACACCGTCCACCATCACGGAGACGAAAAAGCAGGGGCTCTCCCTGATCATTGCTGCCGGGGAACACTGCTACCTGGACTATCCGCAACTTCCAGGGCAAAGCAACCGGGGATGGATGCCCACCACCACGCTGGAGCAAAGCTACAGGCTGGACCCCGCCTACGGCAGACCAGAAAAGGAAACAAACCATATCACCGGCGTTCAGGGCACCGTGTGGGGAGAACATCTCCCTACCCTGAACCACATTCTCTACCGCGCCTATCCGCGTGCCTGCGCCATTGCGGAAGCCGGCTGGTCACCGATGAGCGTGCGCTCCTGGGAAAACTTCCGGCGCAAGCTGGCCGACCACCGTCAATTCATCCTCAAACGCTTCAATTATGATATGGAGCGCACCAAAGAAAACGAACCGCCTTTCAAATAATCCGCACTCTCTTTCCCATGAGCAACATCAAATTTGCACGTCCGCACCGCCCTTCCGTAGAAGAACTGGCCCAGGGAGTACTGGCCGGAAACCGCGCCCTGCTGGGAAGGGCCATTACACTGATAGAAAGCAATGCCGTCCGGGATCAGGAATCTTCCCGCGCCCTCATCTCCAGGCTCCTTCCCCATTCGGGCAACGCCGTCCGCATCGGCATTACGGGCGTTCCGGGCGCCGGGAAATCCTCTTTCATTGAAGCCTTCGGCACTTACCTGTGCAAAAAAGGGTTCAAGGTGGCTGTGCTGGCTATTGACCCGTCTTCTTCAGTCTCCCGCGGTTCCATTATGGGAGACAAAACACGCATGGAGGAGCTCTCCGGAGAGGAAAACGCCTTCATCCGCCCTTCCCCCTCCGGCGGCTCTTTGGGCGGCGTAGCCCGGAAAACGCGTGAAACCATGATTGCATGCGAAGCTGCGGGCTTTGACATTATTCTCATTGAAACCGTGGGAGTCGGCCAGTCGGAAACTACGGTGCGCTCCATGGTGGACATTTTCATGCTCCTGCTCATCACCGGAGCCGGGGACGATCTCCAGGGCATCAAGCGGGGCATCATGGAACTGGCGGATATCCTGGTAGTTACCAAGGATGACGGCGACAACCGCCAGCGCGCCGCAGCCCACTGCCAGGAACTGAAAATGGTACTCCACTACCTGCAAAGCCCCACTCCCGGCTGGACGCCCTCCGTCCTCACCTGTTCCTCCCTGGAGGGACGCGGCCTGGACACCATTGAAGAGACGCTCTTCCGCTTCCGGGACAGCATGAAGAAATCCGGATTCTGGTACAGCCGCCGCCGGAGCCAGTCCCTTTCATGGGTCCAGTCCCTGGTGCATGAAGCCCTGCTCACCGCTTTTGAACAGCACCCCGCCGTAGCGTCCCGCATGCCCATTCTGGAAAACATGGTGGCGGGGGACAAAATGGACCCCGTTTCCGCCGCACATGACCTGCTGAGCCACTTCACTTATCCCGCGCCCGGACATTAAAGAAATCTTCCAGCACCCTGGCGTAAACTTTCTTTTTAAACTCCGGCAGCCACTCCAGCTTAAATTCGGCTGGGGCTATCCACTTGTAGTCGCAAAACTCCCGGTCATCCAGGACGGGTTCCGGAGCATCCGCATGCAGCCGACACAGGAAATACTCCTGCGCCTGCCCAACAAAAGGCTGCCGCCGCTTTTCACGAACATACTCCAGCACCTCCGGCGGATAATCGTAACGATACCCCTGCCGGGATTCCACAATATCATACTGGGACGGCAAAAACCCCACTTCCTCCCCAATCTCGCGCCGCACGGCTTCCAAAGCCGTTTCCCCCGGGTCAATTCCGCCCTGGGGAAACTGCCAGGCTCCTTTCTGCCCGGAACGCTCGCAAATCAACAATTTCCCGTCCTGCCGGACCATCATCCCCGCAACATTCGGACGATACAATCTTTCCATGCCCTGTTCATTAACATACCCTTTTCCGCATTTCCAGCCATGTTCCTTCCATAAACCCGTTGAAAACGGGCAAAAAAATCCTTTTACAGATTTTTCCCCCCTACTTCAAGGCACACCGAATATCAACCGCCTTCCACCAGAAGAATAAGCGGTATAAAAAAACGAAAAACTTCCCGTTTGCGGCGGGAATTCCGGCCAATCAGCTAAAAACTTTAGTAATCAGATATTAACATACTGCCATTTTTCGAACATTGTTCTTTATTGGCAAGTCTATTGTTCCTGCAAAGTAAAATATGGGAACCGGCCTTCCTTTTACTTTTCACGCGTTCCGTTAATAAAACTCCGATCATGAAAACAAAAATGAACTATTTGACAGCCACGCTTCTGGCAATATTTGCATGGGGCGGTACAGGCGTCGGTATGGCAAAACAATCCAAAAAGGCGCTAAGGCATCCCGTTGAAGACAACAAAAAATCTCCCGGAGTTTACGATGCGAATCAAAATGACCGTCAAGGCATTCAAGATGCGGAACAAGGCCCCGGGGACAAACCGGTTACGTGGAGCATTTCCCGTCCCAATGCCAAAAACGAGCTGTCTGAAGTCACAAAAGGAATTTACCAGATTCACGGCGGAGGTTTTCCGAACATAACTATTATTGAAGGACGGGAAGGCATCATGATCATTGCCCCTTTCGTCCCGAAAGAAACCATGGCCGAGAGTCTTGACCTCTATTACCGGAAGGCGGGAAAACGGCCAATCAAGGCTGTTGTAGATGCACATCCCCATACCAACTATTTTGCCAGTACCAAAAGAACGGCATCCGGGCTGGACATAGACGGCATAGAAATGGAATTCATGGCGGTTCCCGGAATGGGGGCCTCTTCTGCCGCACTGATGTATTTTCCCCAATTCAAGGCGCTTTTTTATGGAGAGGACACGGCAAGCGCCATACATGATATCTGCACTCTGGGAGTATCCAAAATAAGGGATGCAAAAAACAGGTGGAAAGCCCTTGATCAAGCCATTCAGCGTTATGAAGACAAAATAGAGATTTTGTTCTCACAACACCATTGGCCCAGAATAGGAAAAGAAAATATCAAACGGTTCCTGGCCAGGGAATGCCGCAACTGCAAATACATGCATGACCGGATATTGAACCTGGTTAGCAAAGGGTATTCCCCCGCAGAAATTGAGGGAATAATAAATCCGATTCCGGAAAGCGGCAGAATCAGGAATAGCCCTCCGGAAATCACCGGGCAAAAGGACTATCGTCAAGACGCCGGGACATTAAGGAACGTTATGTCTGCCCATCTAAAAAGAGGAAACATAAGGAATCTGGTAAGAAATATGTGGAAACAGTTCGGTTATCAAACGGAACCCGTATTCCGGAACGATGAAATTCTCGTCAATGCCGGAGAACCGGGAATCGGGCTGCTTAAAAACTCCCGCGAACTCACGTTGACGGACACTTTATATGCCCTGACTCCGGAACTGCTGTTCGACTATTTGGGCGTCAGCCTGAATAGTGAGAAATCCAAAGGGAAAAAACTGGCTTTCAACTGGATTGCCCAAAACGGAAGATCATACGGCTTCTGGATTGAAAACGAAGTGCTGATGTACCGCGAAGGAAAACTGGTCAAACATCCCGACGCAGTCATCACCGGAGACAGGCTCCACTTCGCCCTGGTCGCCATGCGGGCAATGCCCTTAAAGACAGCTCTGGACAAAGGCATGATTAAAATTGAAGGCAATACGGATAAATTCAGGGAATTGCTCGGATGCATGGATAAGTTCCATGGAAATTTCCATGCCATAACACCCTGATTCCATCACCTTTTTACGCACGTTTCAGGTTTTTCATCCGGAAACAGGAGTATTGGCATTTTCTATCAATATCATGAACTGTGCCAGTAAATATTATTCAAACAGTCATGTATTCCGGCGCAAGGGAGCAACTGAAAAAAGGGATGACATTTATCCATGAACAGACATGTTCTCCCCCGCAAACATTCAACGATTTTTCCTTCCCATACAGTAAGAGCTGATATTAAATAGAAAGCATGAAACGATTCTTCCTTCCTGTTTTAGCTCTATTTGTTTGTGCAGCCGCACCACTTTCCGCCCAGTCCAAAAAAGGAGCCGCCGTCCCGTCCACGGATGACTACAACCAGAGCCAGTTCTGGATAGGCAATTTTCCGGAGGGGCAGTATGTGGTGCATCTCAGCCGGATTGTAGCGGTGGCGCAGCACAGGTATATTCTGGACAATGCCTGCATGGTGCATGAAGTAACGCTGATTACCCTGGGGAATACTCCCACCAAGTTTTATTATCTGGAAACGCTGGGTCAAAATTCCGGTATCAACGCCATCAAGAATGTGACTGACCGTGCGAAGGAGCTTGGGGCCGGCGCCGTCAACCGGGCAACGGGAGGCAGCATTGACCCGGATACAGCCGTCGCGAAAGCTTACCCGAATACGAATACCGTGGAATTCCGTGTAGCTACCCTGGAACAGCTCAATAAAATGTATGCTTCCCTGCTCAAGGCGTGGCAGGACGGGAAAGGGAGGACGTTCAGGCCCTGACGGCTTGAATCAGTGATTAGAGAACAGCGCCGGGCGGTCAGATTTCAATCCGCGGGCTGCAAGTACGGTTTTTACGATCATCTCTCATTACTGCTAAATGTATTTCCTCTCCATCATGTGGGCCTTCAAAGGGTCCGCAGAAAAGAGGTGGGTGAGGCCGATCGCCAGAGCGTCGGCGGCATCGGATTCCGGCGTTTCCCGGAGTTCCAAAAGAGCCCGCACCATGAAGGCGACCTGCGTTTTTTGAGCGGCCCCGCGCCCTACGACGGAGAGCTTCACGCTTTTGGGGGAATATTCCATAATACGCAGCCCGGCTTCCGCCGCGGCAATGACCACGGCCGCCTTGGCCGCACCCATCGTGATGGCCGTCTGATGAGACTGGACATAGATGATGCGCTCCACCGCCATTTCATCCGGGTTCCATTTGTCAATGAGATTGCCCAAATGCTGCTTGATGGCAAGCAGGCAGCCGGACTGGGACACGCTCCGGGGAATGGATAGCGTTCCATAGTCCAGGGCGCGCGCGCGCCGGTAATCTCCCTCCACCACGGCATAACCCGTGTTGCGGATGGCCGGGTCTATGGCAAGAATGCGCATGGGATGATCTTCATTCCATCAGAGAGAAACATCACGTTTCCCCCCCTCCTTAGCGCCTGCGGCGCTTGGGACCTGCGGGTTTGGGCTTGCGGACGGATTTGACGGGCTTGTCTTCCAACAGGGCGGTGTACGTGTAGTTGAACCCGTCCAGTTTTTTGCGTTCAATGGGTTTCCCAATGAAATTTTCCACAGCCGCAGCAAAGTCCAGCTCATCCGCCGTCATGATCGTGAACGCATCCCCGGAAGCTTCCGCGCGGCCGGTACGGCCGATGCGGTGCACATAGTCTTCCGCGTTTTCCGGAACGCGGTAGTTGATGACGTGGGTCACGCCGCTGATGTCAATGCCGCGCGCCGCCACATCCGTAGCCACCAGAATATCATATTTTCCGCTCTTGAATCCCTTAAGCGCCTCCATGCGTTCCTTCTGGGGAATGTCGGAGTGCATGACGGCCACCTCCCCACGGTAGCCATGATGCTTGAGCATGCCGCATACTGCGTCCGCCTCCTTGCGGGTGCGGGTGAAAATCATGACGGAACGGAAGTCCGTCCCCTTGAGCAGGGCCAACAGCAGTTCATCCCGCTGGTCCAGAGCTACCGGATAAAAGGCATGGCTGATGGTGGCGGCCACTTCACGCCGGGCGATGGTAACTTCCGCAGGATCCGTCAGGCACCATTTGGCAAATCCCGCGATGACCGGAGGCATGGTGGCGGAGAAGAAGAGGGTTTGCCTTCCTTCCCACGGACAGAGGTTGACGATTTTACGGACAATGGGCAGGAACCCCATGTCCAGCATTCGGTCCACTTCATCCAGAACCAGGGCCTTGACTTCTCCGAAGCGCATGGTGCAGCGGTAGAAGTGGTCCACCAGCCGGCCGGGAGTGGCCACAACGATGTCCGCCCCTTTTTTCAGGTCTTCCGTCTGCTTTCCGTACCCCACGCCGCCATACAGCAACGCTACTTTCAACCCGGTGAATTTACCGTATTCGGCAAAGGATTCCGCCACCTGGTCGGCCAGTTCCCTGGTGGGTTCCAGCACCAGTATCTGAGGTTTGCCGATGGGCTGAATCCTTGTCAGCAGCGGGAGGGCGAAAGCAGCGGTTTTCCCCGTCCCCGTCTGGGAGGCCCCAATGAGGTCCCTGCCTTCCAGAATGATGGGAATGGCCTGCTCCTGAATGGGGGTGGGATGTTCATAACCGCATTTCTCCACCGCCTTCAAGACGGGTTCCGATAAACCTAATTCTGAAAATAACATTGATCTTGTATGCTTGCTAAAGAGTAGAACACGATTCCGTACAGCGGCGCGGGAATCGCGGTCAGGAGATGAACGGATTGGTCAACAGTTCGTTTTTCACGTTGGTATATGGACCGTGGCCCGGGAAAATCATGGTCGTGGCGGGCTGGTTGAGCACTTTCTTTTCAATGCCCTGTTTCAGCAGGCGCAGGTTTCCTCCCGGGAGATCCGTCCGCCCGATGGAGCCGGCAAAAATGACGTCACCTGTGAACATGATTCCTTCATCCGGCAAATCGTAAACAATGCTGTCCGGAGAATGGCCGGGCACCTGGTGGAGATGCCACAACAGGCCGCCCCAATTCGCCGTGTGAATGTCCGGAGTAAGTATTTCATCCACCACAAACGGCTGAACATTGAGGGGAAGCCCCCAGGCGTCGCGGGCCATTTTTTCCAGCGTCAGGCTTTCATTGTAAGGTTGCCCGGCATGAATGCGGCAGTCGAAAATCTGGCGCATGCGGCAGGCGTCCTCCACATGGTCAAAGTGCTGGTGGGTGATGAGAAGATCCGTGATGATGATATCGGGCTTTTTGGAATAGATCCAGTCCGCGAAGCCGGACGGAGCGTCCACCGCCACGTAAACGTTATCCCTTGTCTTGAAGAGGTAACCATTACAGGAAGCTACTCCACCCGTATAAACGCGAATCCGATCCATGGGCAGGGATTGTAGTGAGATTGCCCGGAATATCCAGTATAAAGACGGTTCCCTTAAATTGCTTTCTGTCATCTTCCCCGGGAAAATCCCCTCATATCAGTCTCCAGGGAATGGTGCATCCGGCATCCATAGGCACCACTTTCTGTCCATGCCCTTCATAAGCGTCCGGCACCAGCATTTCACGCCGCTGCAGACGGACCGTCCTGGCAGGCGGATTCAACCCGTACAAAGCGCAGGCATGACCGGAAACAAAACCCTGCAACCGGTCCAGGGCCCCGTGTTCGTCAAACAGGGCTGCCAGACGAGGAAGGGCGATGGGGGCGGTGAATACGCCGGCGGCGCATCCGCACGCTTCCTTGGCATGGATGGGATGGGGGGCGGAGTCACTGCCGAACATGAGGCGGGGATGCCCGGAAAGGGCAGCCTGCAACAGGGCTTCCCGGTCTTCCGGCCTTTTGGCGATCGGCTTGCAGAACAGATGCGGCCTCAGCATGCCACCGGCCACATCGTCCAAAGTAATGAGAAGATGCTGGAGGGTTACCGTGGCGGCCAGGTTTTCAAATTCGTCCAGCAGCTGCACGGCGGCGGCCGTGGTAATATGTTCCATGCAGATAGTCAGCCGGGGGAAGCGCGTGGCCAAATCACGGTAAACATCCAGGAATTCGGCCTCCCGGTCCATCACGAAGCCGTGGCTTTCGCCATGCACCAGCAAAGGAATATCCATTTCCTGCATGATGGACAGGGTAGCTTCCGCATCTTTCATGGCCTTCACGCCGCCTTCGCTGTTCGTGGTGGCTCCTGCCGGGTACAGCTTGATGCCGAACACCAGTTCCTTGAGCCGGGACAATTCCTTTTCTGAATAGGAGCGGAAAAATACCGTCATGTACGGCTGGAATACATCGTCTCCGCAAGCGTCCAGCACCCGCTGCCGGTAAGCCTGCACCGCACCCGCATCAGCCACCGGAGGCACCAGGTTGGGCATGATGACCGCCCCGGCAAAAGAGGCGGAACTTAACGGAGCGACCAGCTTCATCATATCGCCGTCCCTCAGGTGAAGATGCATGTCCAGCGGGGAGTGCAGTTCCAGAATCATGCCGACATCATGAGGGAAGATTGCGCCCAAATCAAGCACGCTCCCCTGCCCTGCAGGAAAGCAATTCTCCGACGGTAAGGGAAAACGGGCATTTTCCCGCAAACCGGAAGGGATGCGGTACGCTTTGCTGCTGTTGCGACAAGGCAAAATCGCCGGGAAACGAATCGTAAAAGCAAATTCTGTCCCAATGCCTCAGAAAAACGCTGTTCTCCCGGACGGCTTTCTTGAAACAGCAGACGGAATGCAGGAACAGTAAAAGTCCGAATGCAAAAAAGCCGCCCGGAGGCGGCTGTTTTTCCTGAACAAGGTGGCGAAGCGGACGGGGCTCGAACCCGCGACCTCCAGCGTGACAGGCTGGCGCTCTAACCGAACTGAGCTACCGCTCCATAACCTTGGATGCCGTCCCTGCCTTGCGGCGGGGACGTGGAGGCTTATACACGCCTTTATACCCCGGTGACAAGAAAAAAAGACTTTTTTTGCAACTTCTGCAACCGTCGGCGGTTTGTACGGTGAAGAAACCGTAACTTTTCAGTTACCCGATTTATTTCAATACAGCAATAACTTCTCAACTTTATTTGTTTTAGTTTGACAACAATTAACCGGTTTTGACATAACACCCCCATGCTTCAGACTGCCGCGGATATCACAGCCTCCGTTCACAAATTCGAGACGATCCTTCACCAGTTCAAAAGGGATAACCTGAATGAGGTGGACCAGAGCCATTACCAGAAAATCATGGGGCTTTCCGTCCGGCAGATGAACGCCCTGGGTGCCCTGAACCACCTGATGACCAACCGCCAGGAAGGCATTCCCCTGAAAGAGCTTGCCCATTATCTCCGCATGAGCATTCCCTCCACCTCCCTGCTGGTGGACAGCATGGTGAAGAAAGGCCTGTTCGACCGCAAGGAGAATCCCCGCGACAGGCGTTCCCTGTGCATCCGCCTTTCCGAGGAAGGCGAATCCAGGTTCCAGATGCTTTTCAACGGCATGAAGGAAAAACTGGATACCCTGTTCAGCACTCTGTCGCAAGAGGACAAGGAGAATTTCTGCCGTATTGTGGATACCCTTTACAACCACGTTTACAGTAAATAATACCATATGAAAAAACACACGCATCATCGGAAGGCGCCCCTCCGCCTGCTGGCCGGTTCCGGCCTGCTTTTTTCCCTGTTTGTTCCGGGTTATTCCCAGGGAACTCCGGGAGGGGCTGCAGCCAAACCCAGTACCGTACTCGTCCAGAAAGCCGCCGCTATTGACAGCGCGGTGAACAAGAAGTACATCGGTCAGGTGGAAGCCATTGACCGGGTGACTGTGCAGCCCCGCGTCTCCGGCAACATCGTAGCCACCCGTTTCCGGGAAGGAAAGGTCGTGAAGAAGGGGGATCTCCTGTTCGAAATTGAGGATACGCGCTACAGGGCGGCTGTGGAGGAAGCGGTAGCCAAAAAGGCCCAGCTTGAAGCCAAACTGCTTTACGCAAAAAATAGTTTTGAACGCTATAACAGACTGCTGGCCTCCAAATCCGTCTCCATGGACACGGTGGAAAACGCCAAGAGCACCATGCATGCCCTGGAAGCGGAAATCCAGTCCGCAAACGCCGCCATTACGGTAGCGAAGGACGATCTTAACTATACCAGGCTCACGGCTCCCATCACGGGCCGCACAGGCCGCGTCACCTTTTCCACGGGCAATTACATCACCCCCACCTCCGGTTCCCTGGTGACCATTACGGGCATCGATGAAGTGTACGTGAAGTTCCCTATCAGCGAACGCGATTTCCTTTCCCTGTTCGGCACCCAGGAAAATATGAAGAAAGACGCCCTTGTGTCCGTCAACCTTGCCAACGGCAAGGCATACGACCAGCCGGGCAGGATTTTCATGACGGACAATACCGTCCAGACGACCACGGACACCCTGAATGTCTGGGCAAAATTCCCCAATCCGGAAGACGTGCTGACGCCCGGCGGCGTAGTCACGGTTAATCTTTCCAAGAAAAACGTGGACCGCTTCCCGGCTGCCAACATTTCCTCCGTGATGCACGATGCCTACAAGAGCTACGTTTACATCGTCAACGACCAGGGCGTCGTGGAACGCCGGGACGTTACGCTGGGCAACACGGTCAATAATGAACAGTGTTTCAGTTCCGGCGTTAAGGAAGGGGAAGTCGTCATCATCGACGGCATGCACAAGGTGCGTCCCGGCGCCAAGGTGAATCCGGTATATTCCGTTCAAAACTGAGCTACCCATGATTGCGGACCTGTTTATCAAACGCCCCAAATTCGCCATCGTCATCGCCATCCTGATGATGCTGGCTGGCGGCATCTGCCTGAACCAGCTCCCCATTGCGGAGTATCCGGAAATCGCACCCACCAGCATCAACGTGCAGGCCACCTATACGGGTGCCAGCGCCCAGGTAGTGATGGAAACGCTGGCCTCCCCCATTGAGGAAGAACTCAACGGGTTGGAAAACCTGCTCTATTTCTCCTCCAAGTCAGATAACACCGGCGGGTA
>ENA-UOJE01000338-UOJE01000338.1-human-gut-metagenome-genome-assembly--contig:-C23-NODE-338-length-56444-cov-8.359733_pt1 | contig 56444 bp, 55 predicted proteins | sample MGYA00242341_ERZ723888 | MGnify/ENA metagenome assembly ERZ723888 | reverse complement strand
TTTCCATTTCTCTCACAACTCCTCCTACTTTATTTGATTCTTATCCTACCGGTTTCTGTTTCGTCTGTCAACTGCGGAAGGCTATCTTTCCAAAACAAAAGCGCGATCCTCCGGGAACCGCCTTCCGGAGGATCGCGCTTCTTAAACTTAAGATTCAAGCCTTGACTTCTCTTCCCGTACTTTCAACCGATCCGTCCAGTAGATATAATCATTCTCGTTGATTTCCCGCATACGTCCGCTGTAATAGATAAAGTACTGGCCGTCTCGCATACCGAATAACAAATCACCGTTTAATTCAGGAGAAAAAGATACCGTATAAACAGCCGAATCGCAGATATTATCAAATTCATCCGCTAAAACATACCTATAAGGTAATAAATCACCCATAGATGGAGATTCATAAAAAAACTCATATAATAAATCTTTCATGAATGATATATCTGTTTCATCGCTTCCTAAACTACGCCGGTCTCCTATCCATTCGGATCCGCTGACAACATAAGATTTCAAATTATCCGCCATATCCAGTATCAGCCCGCCGCCAATAATCTGTTCCTCCATCCATTTCCAGTCTACTTTTCCGTTTACCATGTAAGCGGTGTAATCCAAAGGTGCCATATAAATGGGAACATCCAGACGCTCCAGCAGCTCCCGCACAGTGGCCTGCTCACCGGCCGGTAGCTCTTTTTCTTTCTCCCAAGTCTCGAAAGGACAATTCAGCCTGGTTCCTTTATGAATGATGTTTATAAAACGATTCGTCCGGTAATCCTCTAAGGCTACGAATGTCTGAATACCTCCAGGGTTATACAAACTGGTATAATCCAGGAATAAGAAGCCGTCGCCTTCATAAGCGATCAACTCCTCCGGATATTTTTCCAACCAATGGGCGATATCGCTGATGCAGTTAAATTGACCATTCTGCTTCAGATGCTGCAGCTGAATAGCCGGATCGTTTTCTCTTTCCTGTCGCACCTGTTCGGGATCCTGCCGGGCGTTCTCGGTGCATTGATAACCTAAAAGCAGGGTGTTGTTCTCCTCATCGAAATACGCGCAGAAAAACACCTGTTTTCCGCTGTTTTCCCCTTCCTCGGTTGCCTTGAGAAACTGAGGATCAACGGTTATCTGAAATTCCTTGCCGGTGGCGATTTCCCGACAGATTATCGTCTCCCAGCCCCGGCTGTAATAATACAGGTAACGGGAATCGGGGCTGAAAGCATACGCATAGACATAGCTGTCCGACACCAATTTCTCTTCTCCGGTTCGCAGGTTTTCCACCGTCAGCTGCTGACACTCCTCCACATAACGCTCGGCTCGGCCGATGAGAAACCCATACTGTGCCGGCAGGTCCACCGCTTCCTCCAAGGAAATACTCTCCCCCGTGGCGCAGGTCACCACATTCACACCATCGTCCGTCCGGACCACCAGCCGGCTATCATCCGGCAAAGCGTGAATAATCTCCCCCTGAAACTCCCGGCTCTCACCGGTTTCCACGCTGTAAATCACCATGGTGCGCTGCCGTCCGTTGTCCGCAATCGCATCGCCGGTCATCTTGGTGTAGTAAACATACTTCCCGCCGGGAGACAGCCGAGCGTCGTCCATGGCATCCCAGATGTATTTTCCGGCGCTGTTCTTTAAAATATTCGTTACCTCAGCGGTCTCCAAATTAAGCAGTAAAATATCATCCACATGACTGTTCTTCCGCGGATTCATCGTCACAAAATAGGGCGCGCCAGACAGCTTCTCTTCCGGTCCGCCTGCGTGATATACGCTCTGATACAAAGAGACGGGAAGCTTTTTATATTCCCCGGTGTTCAAATCCATACAATAGGAAGGATTTCCACTCACCCCCTGGAGGGTGAACACCACCTTGCCAAGGTTCGGTTCATAAAAATGCACGCCGATTTTCGTCTCTTCGCCGCATACCCCATCCGACATCAATATATTCCGTATGACGTGGGTCACGCAGAAAATCGACTGAGTCTGCGTGTCGTAATATATCCCCGAACAGGACTCATGACCTGGATTGTCATAGCGCGATGACAAATCGAGAAAACGAGCGTTCACGTAGCCGTTGAATCCGTTGGTATCCTTCAGCCCGGAATTCTCGTAAAGAAAGGGACTGACAGACAATGTGCCTGGCGCGTACCAGCTAGGAATCTGATTGATTACATTGATCTGACTTGAATCGGGAGAGGATGATATCTCGCTGATAGTCCAGCTAGAAGAATCAATTGCTTCTATCCGATCCGGCCAAAAATAGATTCCCAGCGCGGCGACAATGATCAGCGCCAAAGCGGAAGCGGCTGCCGCAATCCGGTACCGGCTCACGGAATGGCAGATAGGCTTCGACGACGAAGCGCAGGCGGCCCGGGGCAGCCTGTCTCGGATATCCGGCGTCTGCTTTTCGCGGTACTGTTTATACCTATGCAGAAATTCCTTATACTTCATGCGGATGCTCCTCTCTACAAATCACGCAAAGCGGCTTTCAGCTTCTGGCGAGCCGCCCTGCATTTGGTTTGTACGGTACCGATGGGCAAGCCCATGCCTTCGGCGATTTCACGGTACTTATAGCCATCCAGACAGTGCAGGGAAAAGATCAGATTTTCTTCGGCGGTGATACAGCGGAGGATCTGGCCGGACAAGATCCGGCCCATTACCTCATCTTCCATATTTTCCGTCACGCAGAGGGGCGGGGCATCCGCCGGAATCTCATATCGGTTGTCCCGCAAATGATTCAAACAGCGGTTTCTGGTGACTGTGAGAAGCCAGGCACGAATATTGCGAATCATTTGTTCCTGCTCCATGGCTTCATAGAAGCTGAGAAACACCTCCTGCATCACGTCTTCCGCTGCGGCGGCATTTTTCAGCAATGACAACGCCATGTGGTAGACAGGGACCCGGTGCACCTCATATAAAGCGATAAACCGCTGATGCGCGCTTTGTTCCATAGTCCCACCTCACTTTTCCCTTCTGTTTATAAGACACGCAGAAAACCTGTTTTGTTTTCTGAAATGTAAAAAAACGGACGAGGAAGAGCCTCGTCCGTGAAAAATTCTCTTCTTTTTCAGCTTTGCTTGCCGCTGTACAGCCAGGGAATTTCGCTCTCGTGTTTTTTAGGCCGCCCCATTAACGCGTGAATCGCATCCTGCGGGTTCTGGCCTTGATAACAAACGCGATAACACTGCTCGGTGATGGGCATCTCAATCCCTTCCCGCTGTGCCAGATGCCAGGCAGCACGGGCTGCCAGATAACCTTCCACCGTTCCCACCAGTTTCACCGCCTCTTCTGGCGTGCGTCCCTGCCCAATAAGGATGCCGGCGCGGCGGTTCCGGGAATGCATACTACCGCAGGTAACGATCAGATCTCCCATACCCGATAAACCGGCAAAGGTTTCGGAAGACGCTCCCATGGCGGTTCCCAATCGTGCCATCTCCGCCAGTCCCCGAGTCATCAGCGCCGCCTTGGTATTGTCTCCCATGTCCAAACCGTCGCAGATTCCTGCCGCCAAGGCGATGATATTTTTCAGTGCGCCTCCCAATTCCACGCCGATCACATCCGCATTAACATAAATACGAAAGGCCGGATTCATCAACAGCTCCTGTACCTGCTCCGCCGCCTGGATATCCTCCGAGGCGCTGACCACAGAAGTGGGAACACCCCGACCCACCTCTTCGGCGTGGGAAGGGCCGGACAAGGCCACTACCCGGGCGGTGGGCAGCAGTTCCCGCACCACCTGGGAAAACCGACGGTAGGTGCCGTCCTCTAACCCTTTGCCACAGATGGCCACCGGCGTGCCAGACGGGAGAAACTTACGCATGGAGGCAGCGGTTTCCGCAATAGCGAAAGAGGGAACAGCCAGCAGAACCAGCTCCGCTTCCTTGACACAGCTCAGATCGGTGGTAAGGGCCAGGGAAGGTGGCACTGGAATACCCGGCAGCAGCTTTTTATGCTCCCCATGCTGACGGATCAAAGCCGCCTCATCCTCAAATTTAGTCCAAAGCGTCACCACATTGCCGTAACGATTGGCCATAACCGCCAGGGCCGTCCCCCAACCGCCGGACCCCAGCACCGCAATCTTTGCCATGTTATCCGACATCCTTTCCTCATCCATCTGTGATAAACCACAGCGCAGGAGCGATTGCCGTTCCCGCGCCGTCTGTTTTCATTTCTTTCCGCCGAAGGACAGCTTGCTTTCCGTCCCCGCGGCTATCCGCTTGATATTGGGAATATGTTTGATAATCAGGATCGCGGCGATAAGCACCGCCATGCTGGTGCAAAACCACACCACGCCTGTGGTCTGATGCTCCACAAAGGTGCGGAATATGTATGTAAAAACCGGCAGCAGGGCCGCGGCAATCACCGAACCCAGGGAAACCATCCGGGAAATCAGCACCGTCACAATAAAGAAGCCCAGGCAGATCAGAGCCACCCGCCAGTCCAGAATCAGCATCATGCCCAGGGTGGTAAGCACGCCCTTACCTCCACGGAAGCCGAAATACAAAGGGAAAAGATGACCGATGATGCAGAAAAATCCCGCCAGATAACGGCCCACCAACTCCGCACCTATCGGAGAAACCCGATAACTTTCCAGCCCGGTATATACCAGATTCAGATCCTGCAGCAGCCAGCCGCCGATCAGAACCGCGATAATGCTTTTCAGCAAATCCCCCGCCGTGGTGAGCAGTGCCGGCAGTTTGCCCTGAGAGCGCAGCACATTGGTAGCGCCGGCGTTACCGCTGCCGTAGGAGCGGATATCTTCCTTGGCGGTGATTTTCGTCACGATAATAGCGGAATTGAGGCTGCCCAACAAATAGGCGGCGGCAGCCGTCAACAGCATGGCAAGCCAGCTGTTCTGCAAAAACTCTCCGATCATGCACAAACGATCCTTTCTCCGCCGCCCTTGTGGCGGCATGCCGTATTCCGCAGCGTCAGCGGCCGCCGCTTTCCCCCCGTTCCCGGATCACGAAACGCACCGGCGTTCCTTCCAGGCCGAAGGTCTCCCGAATCTGATTTTCCAGATACCGCTGATAGGAAAAATGAAACAGATCCGCTCGGTTGACAAAGCAGACAAAGGTGGGCGGCCGGGTGGATGGCTGGGTCATATAATAGATCCGTAGACGCCTGCCTTTATCCGTTGGGGGCTGTACCCGAGCGGTAGCCTGAGCCAGCACATCGTTGAGCATACCGGTGGAAATCCGCATGGAGTTCTGCTGATACACATACTTGATTAAATCAAACAGCCGGTCCACCCGCTGTCCGGTCTTGGCGGACAAAAAGATGAAAGGGGCGTAACCCATGAAGGAAAAATCCTCCATCAGCTTTTTCCGCATCCGATCCATGGTTTTGTCGTCCTTCTCCACCGCGTCCCATTTGTTCACCGCGATGATGCAGGCCTTGCCCTGCTCGTGGGCGATGCCTGCCACCTTGCTGTCCTGCTCGGTGAAGCCTTCCACGCCGTCAATAAGGATCACACATACGTCCGCCCGTTCCACGGCCATTTCCGCCCGCAGAACGCTGTACTTTTCAATGGCGTCATCCACCCGACTGCGGCGGCGCAGTCCCGCGGTATCGATAAAAACAAAATCCCCATGCGCATTATGGATCGGCGTATCCACCGCGTCCCGGGTGGTGCCCGCGATATCCGAGACAATCGTCCGTTCCTCGCCGGCGATACGGTTTACCAAGGAGGATTTGCCGGCATTGGGCTTCCCGATAATAGCTACCCGGATAATCTCCCGTTCCTCGTCTTTCTCTTCATCCGGCGGAAGCAGCGCCGTCACCGCGTCCAACAGATCGCCGGTACCATGGCCGTGCACGGAGGAAACAGCGATGGGATCGCCCAAACCCAAATTATAGAATTCATAAAACTCCGCCGGAATCTCTCCCGGCGTATCGCATTTGTTGACGCAGAGCACCACCGGCTTGCCGCTTTTCTGCAGCATTACCGCCACATCCGCATCGTTGGCGGTAACTCCCGCCCGCAGATCGGTCACCAGGACGATGACGTCCGCCTGTTCAATCGCCAGCTGAGCCTGACGGCGCATCTGGGAAAGGATCACATCATCGGAGCGAGGCTCGATGCCGCCGGTATCCGCCAGCATGAACTTCCGCCCGCACCACTCACACTCGGCAAAGATCCGGTCCCGGGTCACCCCCGGCGTGTCCTTGACGATGGACAGCCTCTGTCCGATCAGCTTGTTGAAAAGGGTGGACTTGCCCACATTGGGCCGCCCGACCACTGCTACTACCGGCCGCGCCATTGCGCTCACCGCCTGTTCTGTTAATTATTACGGTGCGTTCACCGCGCTTATGCATACGTTACAGAAGCAATGCGTCCACCAAAGAGTCGCCGTCCACAGCCACTGCCTTCAGCCGAATGCCCAGGGCATTCTCCACCTCTTCCGGTGTCACATCGTCCAGAAAACGGTCCTGTTCGTGCCGGAGCATCACATCGGGAATCAGCAGAATATCCGCTGCTTTTCCCGCAAGCTGCCGTATTAAATCGCCGCCGGTGACAAGACCGGCCACATTGATAGTCTCTCCGAAAAAATAATTGATAATCGGCACCACTTCTATTTGAAGATTATGCCATTTTTTTCTGGCTTCGTCAACCATGGCTTTCAGCAGCGGCGCAGCCGCCACTCCGGTGGCCAAAAGCAACCGGCTGCCCGCCGGTTTTTCCTCACACGCCTCCAGCGCCTGCGTGAACTGACTGCGCAGCAGCGCCACCATGCCCACCCCGTTTTCCAGTTGGGACATGGCCCCGTAAAAAGAGGCATCAGGAATGGGCCTGCCTGCTTTGAGATAAAATTCGTCCGCTGGATAAAATATCCGGCTGCCGATGCGCTCCAGCAGCGCTGCGCCCGCGGCTTCCATCCGGTCAATCACATCCGCGGCTTCCTCAGCCGTATAGGTGCGCAGAGGATAGAGTCCCTCCCGATATTTGGTGAGCCCTACCGGTACCCCGGCCACACTCTCCACCGCAGGCAGCAGTCTTTCCAGATCCTTCATGGTGCGGGTGAGCTCCTCCCCGTCATTGATGCCGGGGCAAAGTACCAGCTGGCAGTTGATCCGGATTCCCGCCGCCGCGAACCGCGCCAATATCGTGAGGGTATCCCCGGCGAAGCGATTGTTCATCATCTGGCACCGCAGGGCGGGATTGGTGGTATGCACCGAAATATTCACCGGGCTGATGTGCATGGAGGTGATCCGCTCCACCTCATGCTCCGAAAGATTGGTAAGGGTGATGTAATTGCCGAAAAGGAAGGAAAGGCGGCTGTCGTCGTCCTTAAAATAAAGGCTATCCCGCATTCCTGGCGGCATTTGATCGATGAAACAGAAGATGCATTTATTGCGGCAGGTGTGCTGCTTATCCATCAGATAGGTTTCAAATTGCAGACCGATATCCTCGTCGCAGTCCTTGCGGATCCGTACCTTACGGCGGCCCTTTTCCGTCTCCAGAAGCAGCTCCAGCTTGGATTCCATCAGATAGAACCGATAGTCCAGCACATCTTCCACCGTATGGCCGTTGAGGGACAACAGCCGGTCTCCCGGCTTGATCTTTTTCCCCGCCGCCGGACTGCGATCCGCCACGCCGGTAATAAGAACCGCCATACTGCATCCTCCTTCACAATACCGGCGCTATACAGCCGGACATAAAAATAGAGAAGGATCGCTCCTCCTCTACTTTCTTACGCTTCCTTCTTGATGATCTGCTTGCCGTTGTAATAACCGCAATTGCCGCAGAGCCGGTGCGGGCGTTTGTATTCGCCGCACTGCGGGCATTTCATCAGGGCCGGCGCGTCCAGCTTCCACACATTATTACGTCTTTTGTCCCGCCGCGCCTTGGAGCTTTTTCTCTTGGGTACCGCCATTGTCAGCACCTCCTTAATGAAATCAAACTAATCGATGAGCTGTCTGAGCACCTCGAGCCTGGGATCCGCCGTCTGAGGACGGCAACCGCACAGGCCCTCGTTGAGGTTCCTGCCGCATATGGGACACAGCCCGCGGCAGTCCTCCCGGCACAGGTTTTTGAAGGGCAGGCTGAGGATCAGATCTGCCTCCACCAGTTCATCCAGCGGAAGCTGATAATTGTCGATCAGCACAAAATCGCCCTCGTCCCCGTTTTCCAGAGAGGTCACCAGGATATGCTCCATCTCCAGTTCCCGCTCATCCTGAAAATCCTCCATACAGCGGTCGCAGCGGCCGCTGAAACAGTAGGATACCTTAGCCCGCAGCACAACGATTTCGGCCGCCAAAACGACCTCGCCTCTTACACGGACAGGCTGCCGGAATGGATACAGCCCCTGCCATTCCAGGCCGGAAAAATCCAACTCCGTATCGATGGGCAGCGATTCCCGCTCGCCCATGAACAATGGTTTTAACTGTAGAAGCATATTTCACCTCAAGTGTCACGCCCAATATTATATAGGCGCGTCAGGGGTTTGTCAACCCTTTTTTCAATGCGGGCCGTGAAAATCAGGAAATCTCGGGATAAAGCTGGAACCGCCCCTCCCGCAGCCGGCAGATTAAATCCATGGAATCCGTCACCGGGGGCTGGAACAGCATCCCCGCCTCCGCCAGATCCTCCCACTCGTGAAAATCGGAACCGGACAGAGGAATCAGCCCGTGAGCGTTGGCAAAGGCCGCCGCCTCATCGTTGCGGCTGTTGTGCCGGCGGTTACCGTTGTAGACCTCCACTCCGTCCAAATAAGCCGGTTCACAGCGGGTCAGACCGCTACGGAAGGGATGGGCCTGAGCGAAAAACAACCCGTTATCCCGGGAAAAACGATGGAAATCCTCATCGCTCCAGCGATAGGGTTCCACCGTCTCCCGAAGCAGCTCCTCCGTCAGTCCGTATACCAGATAATCATTGGGAGAATGGACAAAACGGATTTCCATGCCCAGCAGAACCTTCAGTCCCGCGGCCTTCCCTTCCCTTTTGGCGGCGCGGTAACCGGCAAGCCATCGCTCCACCTTTTCCGGCCAGCTCAGCTTTTCCGGAAGAGAGGCAAAATAATCAGCGTGAAAATGATCGGTCACCACCACGGCATCATAACCCCGCTCTTTATAGGCTCGAATTCCCTGGGCGGCGGCGATGGAACCGCAGGCGCTGACCTCACTGGTATGAAAATGCATTTCCGTTAAACCAGACATGGAACCAATCCTCTCTCAATGCTCCTCAGGCGGCTTGTCCAGCGCCTTTACCGGCACATAAGGCTGCGCCTCACGGTCGCCGATATTCCGCACGATGATGAAGGGGGTCAGCTCATCGTCCTGGCCTGCCGGGTTGTCCCGAATCAGATCTGCCAGGAACACCATCGGCCGTTCCTGCAGATCAGGGGAACAGGCCAGCACTTCCACATCGATGTCATTGGCATCCACTAATACGCAGCTGATGCCCAAGGTGTCATAAATCTCCTGACAGACCTTCTCTGGCTCTCGGGGATTGAGCACCGCCAGGGTATGATAGGTCTCAAAAGCGGAATGGCTGTAAAATCCGTCAATCCCCGCCACATCCTGGCCTACGATCTGATAAAATACCCCCCGCTTGCCGAACAGCTTGCATACCGCCCCGGCAAAGGAGGCCCATAGGATCAGCGGCAGCCCTTTCATATCGATGGCCAGCTGAAGCTTATAGGGCTCGTCCATGGCGATGCCGTTATTGTTGTGGGTGGCAAATTTGGAAAGAAAACGCGCCCAGAACCCCACCTTGACATCCTTCATCTCCACCGTGTTGTTCTGGCACATGGAGATGACCTTTTCCCCCATGGTGACGATGTCCCCGGGCTGGATCAGCGGAACCACGTACCGGCGCAGCACCTCGATATAGCTTTCGCCCCGCTCGATGAAATGGGTTTTCACCGCATACCGCTCATAGCGGACGCCGTCCACCACACGCACGCCGCGGATATAATAGGTAACGCCGTTTTCCACCCGTTGGTTTTCCGATTGATTGAGGTTTCCCTCGTACCATATCGCCATCGCTTTCCAAACCTTTCCTTCCACATCCCGCGTGATAAAGGGCGGGCAGGGCCTGTCCGGCGGCAAAGCCGCCCGCAGGACCCCGTCCCCGCCCTTTCATGCTGCGTTATTCGCTTACAGTTCTACCGCGTATTCCGCGATCCGCTCCGGGATATCCGCCTTGTCTGCGGAGATGGACAGCACCACGTTGGTCTCCGCCTTTTTGGAGAGATCACCCAGCTTCTCGATGAAATCCGCCAGGCTTTCCAATTCACTGCCGCCGATCTTCAAGGTGGAATCCACGAAGATATCGGTGATATCGTAGTTGCCCGCACACATGCCGGCGATGAAGCCGTAGAGAGATTCATATCCTTTGACGGCATAGTCCTCGGCCACCGCCAAACGCGCCTTATGGCTGATATCGTAGGTCAGGTTGTTGTCCTTCTCAATAAAAACCACATTCCCGTTGGAATCTGCCACGGCACTGTTGCACATGTCGATCAGACGCTTGGTTTTGCCGGAGCCTTTCTTTCCGAGGATCAAAGTAATCATGATATTCTTCCTCCTAATATAGTATAACCGCGAATGAGCGGCTGTAACCAAACTCAGTAGCCCAGGCGTTTTTCCAGGGCTGCTTTTTCATTCTCGTAGCCCGGCTTGCCCAGCAGCGCGAACATATTCTTCTTGTAGCCTTCCACCCCGGGCTGATCGAAGGGATTGACGCCCAGCATATAGCCGGAAACCGCGCAGGCCTTCTCAAAGAAATAGATCAGATAACCCAGGTTCTCCTCCGTGGCGGCGGGGACATGAAGCACCAGACTGGGTGTGCCACCGTCCGCATGAGCCAGGACGGTGCCTTCGAAAGCTTTCTGGTTGATGGTCGCCATGGTCTTGCCCGTCAGGAAGTTCAGACCATCAACATTCTCGGGATCTTCCTTGATCGTCAGTTCCTTTTGGGCCTTATCGATGAGCACCACCGTTTCAAACAGGATATTGGAACCGTCCTGTACAAACTGCCCCAGGGAATGCAGGTCGGTGGAAAAGATCACAGAAGCGGGGAACAGCCCCTTGCCATCCTTGCCCTCGCTCTCGCCGTACAGCTGTTTCCACCATTCCGCCATCATGGCATAAGCGGGTTCGTAAGCCACCATGAGTTCCACCGCCCGACCCTTGCGCAGCAGGATATGGCGGCAGGCGGCATAACGGTAGCAGGGGTTTTTCTCCACATCCGGATCGCTCAGTTCCGCTTGCGCTTTGGCGGCGCCGGCCATCAAGGCGGCGATGTCGCAGCCCGCTACGGCGATGGGCAGCAGACCGACTGCTGTGAGGACGGAGAAGCGGCCGCCCACGTCATCCGGAACCACAAAGGTTTCGTAACCCTCCCGGTCGGACAACCCCTTCAGGGTTCCCCTGGCCTTATCGGTGGTGACATAAATCCGTTTCCGGGCTTCCTCCCGGCCCACGGTGGACTCCAGATACTCCCGGAATACTCGGAAGGCGATGGCTGGCTCGGTGGTGGTGCCGGATTTGGAAATCACATTGACGCTCACCCGTTTGCCTTCACACAACTCCAGCAGCTCGCTGAGCGCGGTGGAACTGATGCTGTTGCCCGCAAAGTAAATAGAAGGCGTGTCCTTCTTTTTGGCGTTATACAAAGGAGATTTCAGAAACTCAATGGCCGCCCGGGCCCCCAGATAGGAGCCGCCAATGCCGATAACAATAAAAATATCGGTATCCTGCTGAATCCGGGCTGCAGCGGCCTGAATCCTTGCAAACTCCTCTTTATCATAATCCGTCGGCAGCGTCAGCCAGCCGAGAAAATCGCTGCCCAGCCCCTTGCGGCTGTGAAGAGTATCATGAGCGGCGGTCACCTGCGTCTGCATGGCGCCCAGTTCATGGGGACGAATAAATTCTCCCAGATATCGCGTGTCCAAACTAACCGGCATACTACATCCCTGCTTTCTGTTTACTACATTTCTATTTTACTATATCTCCCGCTGCAATGCAACCGGGTGATTGTAAAATTTTATCATTTCCCAGGCGGGGGACAGGACTTCCCATCCCCCGCCTCAGGCAACTTGCCCAAAAACTCACCCCAACAGTGCCGACAGCAGAATGGAAAAGGCCCGGCCGAAGGTCATTCGCGCCACATCCTCCGCAGCTCGAATGGCATAGGAGGAAACCTCTTCCCCATTCAGCTTCAGCACGATTCGCCCGATTACCTGTCCTTTAACCACAGGAGCTTCCAGATCTCCAGCCAGTTCCGTCTCGCAAACCATGTTTTTCTCTTGACCCTTTTTTATCAGTTGAGGCTGGGGAGCATCCGCCGCCGGCGACACTTGTTTTTCCACTCCTCGCAGCACCTTGACCGGGGTCAGGCCGGAAACATCCACTTCCGGCGTGTAGACAGCATAGTTGGCAAAGCCGTAATCCAACATCTTCCGTGCGCCGCCGAAACGCTCGTCGGTGGTGGCACAGCCCAGGATCACCGCGCACAGGCCCATGCCGTTTTTCGCAGCGGTGGCGGAAAGACAGTGCCCCGCTTTGGCGGTGGTGCCGGTTTTCAGGCCGGTGGCTCCGCTATAATGCCGCACTAGTTTATTGGTGTTTACCAGCTGGGATTTGCCGCCCCGCAGGGTATCCATCCAGACGGTGGTGTACTCGGTGATCTTTTCATGCTTCATCAGCTCCCGGGACATCAGCGCCACATCATAAGCGGAGGAATAGGCATCGTCGCTCAGTCCGCTGCAGTCCAGAAATAGGGTGTCGTTCATCCCCAGCTCCGCCGCCCGGGCGTTCATGTTCTCCACAAATCCCTCGATGGAACCGGCGATATGCTCCGCCAATGCCGCACAGGCATCGTTGGCCGAGACAATCACCGCCGCCTTCAACAGTTCATGAACCGTCATTACCTCTCCCTGTTCCAGCCAGATCTGAGAACCGCCCATGGAGGCGGCGGTAGCCGAACAAGTCACCGGTTCATCAATTTTGATGATATCGTTGTCCAGGGCTTCCATCACCAGCAGGAGGGTCATGATTTTGGTGACAGAGGCAATCGCCAGCTTTTCATGGGGATTCTTTTCATACAGCACTTTGCCGCTGGACAGCTCCATCAGCACCGCCGATTTCCCGCCGATTTCCAGCGCGGCTCCATCCACCGGGAGGGTATCGGTTGTCACCCAGGCCGGCGTATCCTCCTTGAGCAGTTCAGCTGCAGTTTGTCCCTCTTCCTCGTCGGTTATCAGGGCCGGAGCCCCCGCCGCTGCGGCCTGACCTGTTAAGAGTATGCCGCACAGCAAGCCGGCTAAACATTTTTTCCACGATTTCACCAGGAACGCCTCCTCATTTTTTCTGCTGGTACAACATATGCGCCGGGAAGGCGGTTTAGTCGGCTGTGAGGACAAAAAACAGCCCGTCCCGTGCATTTTCGCGCCGGACAGGCTGTTATCATTTGTCTTTAATTGGTGAAAAGCATGTTCTCTACATAATAATCCATAAATCGGGGACTGGAGGAAAGCTCCACCGTTTCGGCGCGTTTTGCCAATTCCTCCGAACTCCGGCGCACCTCTTCGCTGAGCAGTACCATGGATGCACCGGTTCCCGCCGCATTGCCTACAGCAACAGCCTTGGAGGCAAATCCCTGCGGAATCAAGCCGATGGTCTGAGCCGCCTGTACATCAATAAAGGCGCCGAATCCACCTGCAATGGTCAGCCGCTTTACGTCTTCCGGCCGCATGCCCGCTTCCTCGATCAGGGTGAGCATCCCCGAACAGACAGCGGATTTTGCCAGCTGCACCGCCCGGATATCCTTCTGGGTGATGACGACTTGGGTGCCCGGCAACCGGAAAGCGGGCTGCTCCTCCACCTCTGTGATGTCCCCTTCAAAAACATGATCTTCTTCATTGATGATGCCGGTTTCGTCCAAAATGCCGGCCTTCACCATCACCGCCACCGCATCCACAATACCCGAACCGCAGATGCCTTTGGCTTCTCCGCCGCCAATGACGCTGCAGCAAATCTTCCCATTCTCCAAAGAGACCCGGCTGATCGCCCCTTCTTTGGCATTCATTCCTCGATAAATCCCGGCTCCTTCAAACGCGGGGCCCGCCGCCGTAGAACAGCAGAGCAGCTTGCCGCCCGCCGCCAGCGCCATTTCTCCATTGGTGCCGATATCCACCAGCAGTTCCGGTTCATGCCCCGGATCCGCCAGCTTTTGATCGAAGGAAGCCGCCATCAGCGCGGTGGTGATATCTGCCCCCACATAGGCGGACATACAGCGGGGAAGATAAATCCGGGCGTTTTTATGCAGCGGCAGATTCAGGTCGGCAGCCGTCAGGAATTCCCCGAAATACCGATCCTGTATAAAAGGCGCAGCGGCAATAGAGGCGGGATGCTGCCGGCAGAGCAAATACAGCATTACGGTATTGCCGGTGAGCACCATGGCGTTAACCCGCTGGACATCCGCCTCCGCCCGGTCACAGGCTTCGGTCAGCATCCGGGCGATGCAGTTCCGGATGGATACCGCCAGCGCATCCGCCTCACCGGCCATGGCCTTCTCCATCCGTGAGATGACATCCGCGCCGAAGACCGCCTGGGGATTGCGCTCCGATCCGGTATCTAGCAGCCGGCCGTTCTCCAGATCATACAGATACAGCGCCACGGTGGTGGTGCCGATATCCACAGCGGCGCCGAGTCCCTTCTCCCAGGGAATAAAAGGAAAATCCGGCATTTGACCGGCGGTGACAATACGGTCGGAAGTTCCGGTATCCGGCAGCTCCACCCGCGCATCTCCCCGCATTTCCGTCATACAGGCGAAGCGAATACCGGCAGCGATCTCCTCCGGCGTTAACAATTCCCGTTCTCTTTCGGACAGCGGCGACAGTTCCCCAAAAGCTTTCACTCTGCATTTCAGGCAGCGCTGTCTGCCGCCGCAGGGCATCTCCACCCCCATACCATGTTGCGCAAAAACAGTTGACAGAAGCACCGGGTTGTCATATTCTAAAATGGTACGGGCTGTTCCCCGTATGATCTCCATTTTCATCTGAGCCAAGCCCCTTTCCGTAAAACAGCTGTTATAGAGGTAATGATACCCCTTTTTCCTTTCTGCCGCAAGGAAGATATTTGGATTTCTGGTAATTAGGAGGGATTTTTTTGCGGATCCATATCATCGCCTGTCGGGTGCTGACCCGGGAGCTGAGTTATTTTGCTTCCCAAAGCCCTCATACAGTGGATATCACTTGGCTGCCCCAGGGGCTTCACGACACACCGGCCAAACTACGCATGAAGGTCAGCGAGACCATTGACAGTTTATATGAACAGTGGGAAAAGCGCGAGCTTAAGCATATGCCGGATGTCATCGTCCTGGGCTATGGTCTTTGTTCCAACGGCGTGGTGGGGATCCAGGCCCGGGATATTCCCCTAGTGGTTCCCCGCACGGACGACTGCATCGCCCTCTTTTTGGGATCTCAGCAGCGATATCTGGAACTCTTTCATGCCTACGCCGGCACTTTCTGGCTCAACAGCGGCTGGGTGGAAACCGCTTTTATTCCCACACAGAAGCTGTTGGAACAGAAAAGACGGGAATACGCTGAAAACTACGGCGAGGACAACGCCGATTTTCTCATGGAACAGGACATGCTGTGGGCGAAAAATTACCGCTATATCGGCTATATCACCTCTCCGATTTACGATGCTACCGTCAACCGGGATACCGCCCGGGAGGCGGCCGGCTACAACGGCTGGTCCTTCCAAGAGTTCCAAGGCGATCCCCGGCTGATACAAAAGATGACCACAGGTGAATGGGAGGAAAAGGAATTTCTGATCTGTCCGCCCTATCATCGGATCGAGGCCTCCTACGACGGCAGCAAGGTATGCGCGGTTCCCTGCGAAGAAAGTGCCGCGGACTGACGCCTTCCTTCGCTTCTCAGAAAGGCATGGATGTTCATGGAAGAAAAAATTGTGAAACGCTGCGCCGAATATGCGGCGCATTTTGCCGGACTGTGTGATATATCCTGCAGCGTGCTGGATACCTCCCAGCAGCGCTTCGTCTTTGCGGAGCCCTCCCGCCGCTTTTGCGAAGACTGCCGCTGCACCCGCTGCGAGAATCTGCAGACCCATCTCTACGGCTGCAGCGAAGCCTACCGCTGGAACGGCAAGTATATTTATTACTGTCCCCTTGGGTTGGTTTTCGTCGCCTCTTCCGTCTCCGACGATACCGGTGTATTGTCCGGCGGTCTGATCGCGGGACCGCTGGTGATGGGCAGTCTACCGGATACTTTGGAAGAACTGCCCGAACCAGATATGGCGAATGCCGTTGCTTCCCTGCCGGTGTTCTCCACCGCCCGCACTAATCATCTGGCGGAGATACTGGCCGCCGCCACCGGCTATATCGCCGGTTTGCCCCACAGCCGGGCGGGCGGTTTTGTCTACGAGCAGGAAAAGATGCTCAATACCATTTATGCCATCCGGGAACAGCAAACCCAAACCGGAGACGAAACCGCCCTTAATTATCCCATCACCTTTGAAAAGCAGCTGCATGATCTGATCTGCAGCAAGGACAAAACCGGTGCGCAGGAATTACTCAACGAACTGCTGGGTCATATCTACTGCGCCAGCGATTTCAATCTGGAGGTCATTAAAACCCGGGTGGTGGAGCTGGTGGTACTCCTTTCCCGGGCCACCATCGACGCCGGTGCGGATATCCGGGAAATCTTTCTTTTCAACACCAACTATATCCATGAAATCGAGCAGTTTACCTCCCTGGAAGAACTCAGCGTCTGGCTGACGGGAATCATGCACCGGTTTATCAACTACTCCTTTGACTTCACCCAGGTCAAGCATTCCGATGTGGTATACAAGGTGATGGATTACGTCAAAACCAACTATGCCCAGAAGATCACCTTGGACGATATTGCCCGCCACGTTTATCTCAGCCGTTCCTATCTCAGCAGCATTTTTAAAGAGGAAACCGGCGACAGTCTTTTTGCCTATATCAATAGGGTACGCATCGGCAAAAGCAAGATGCTGCTGCTGGACAGCGCCGTCAATCTGGTGGATGTGGCTTCCCTGTGTGGGTTTGACGATCAAAGCTATTTCACCAAGGTTTTCAAAAAAGCCACAGGCATCTCTCCTAAGAAATACCGGGACACCAGAGGGCAAGTTTGAAAAAACAACCTCCATCCAGCGAAACAAATTACCAAATATAAAAATATTTTTCTATCTTTTATCCTTATCTGTGCGTAGAATGAGGGTAGAGACTTGGACAAAACAAGGAGGATTTTCTCATGGCTATTTTGGAAGAAATCAGCTCGTTTCTGCAGAAGGGCCGCGCTCCCAAGGTCAAAGAACTGGTGCAGCAGGCGCTGGATGAAAACGTCGCTCCTCAGGAGATTCTGGAAAAGGGCCTGCTGGACGGCATGAGCATTATCGGCGAAAAGTTCAAGAACAACGAAGTTTTTGTTCCTGAAGTTCTGGTGGCCGCCCGGGCGATGAACGCCGGCGTTACCATTCTGAAACCCTACCTGGTGGATGCCGGTGTGGAATCCAAGGGTACTGCGGTTATCGGCACGGTGAAGGGCGACCTGCACGATATCGGCAAAAACCTGGTGAAAATGATGCTGGAAGGCAAGGGCATCAATGTGGTGGATCTGGGTGTGGATGTTTCCGCCGAGCAGTTTGTGCAGGCGGCTGTGGACAACAATGCCGACCTGATCTGCTGCTCCGCTCTGCTCACCACCACGATGGGCGAGATGAAGAGCGTTGTGGAACTGGCGGAGGAAAAAGGCCTGCGGGATCAGGTGAAAATCATGATCGGCGGCGCTCCCATCACCCAGAGCTTCTGCGATTCCATTGGCGCCGACTGCTATACCGCCGACGCGGCCTCCTGTGCCGACGCCGCCATCAAATTTCTGGCCGGCTGACAGCCGCGCGTTCTGCCGAAAATATGTACAGAAACCGTCCGTCCCTTTAAAGGGACGGACGGTTTCTGTACATATTGAAGTTTTCTTCTTCCCTGCGATGTGCTATAATGGACCAGCCGATACAATGTTTCGAAAATGGAGGCCGCCATGCATTTTGTCGATGCCAAAGGCATTTTATCCGCCAAGAACGGCATGAATATCTACCGCGGATGCACCCACGGCTGCATTTACTGCGACAGCCGGAGCGCCTGTTACCAGATGGACCATGCCTTTGAAGATATCGAGGTAAAGCAGAATGCGCCGGAACTGCTGGAGGCTGCCCTGCGCCGCAAACGAAAAAAATGCATGATCGGCACAGGCGCCATGTGCGATCCCTACCTGCATTGTGAAACGGAACTTCAGCTGACCCGAAAATGCCTGGAGATGATCGACCGATACGGATTCGGTCTGTCAATCCTCACCAAATCTGACCGGATCCTGCGGGATCTTGACCTGCTGAAGAGCATTCATTCCCAAAGCAAATGCGTGGTGGAAATGACCATGACCACCTATGACGAATCGCTGTGCGGCATTCTCGAACCCCACGTCTGCACCACCCGCAGACGATATGAAGTACTGAAAATCATGCAGAAAAACGGAATTCCCACGGTGGTTTGGCTCTCTCCCCTGCTCCCCTTTATCAATGATACGGAGGAAAATCTGCGCGGCATATTGGATTACTGCTTTGACGCCGGTGTAGCAGGCATCCTCTGTTTCGGTATCGGAACCACTATGCGCGAAGGCGACCGCGAATATTTCTATGCGGCGCTGGACCGTCATTTTCCAGGAATGAAGCAGCAGTATATCCGCCGGTTCGGCCTCTCCTACGCATGCACCAGCGACAACCATCACAGGCTGATGCCAATCCTCCATACTGCCTGCGCGCAGCGGGGTGTTATGCACGATCCGGGACAGATTTTTGAATATTTGCAGGACTTTCCAGCAGAAAGCACCGGCGAACAGCTGACCCTGTTTTGATAATAGACGGCCTCCGGATGAAACCGTGGGCCGTCTATTATCGTGTTTTATCCCGACATATGCTGCTCCATCCAGTTTACCACATCCGCTAAAAACTCATCCTTATTGGTCTCGTGATGCAGTTCATGCCGCGCACCGGGATAAAGCTTCAGAGATACATCCTTTACTCCGGAAGCTTTTACCAGTTCATACACCTTTCGGACGCCCTTGCCGAACTGTCCTACCGGGTCCATATCTCCCGACAGGAAGATGATGGGCAGATCCTTGGGGATCTTTTCGCTCCACTTTTTTCCCGTCACGCTGTACAGCAGCTGGAACAGGTCCCGAAAACCGGCGTTGGTAAACACGAAGCTGGTGGCGGGATCGTCGTCCACTCCAGCGTAGGAATCCGGATCCCGGGACAGCCACTCGTGTCCCGTTTTCACATCTTCATAACGGCTGTTATATTCCTTAAAAGCCACCTTGTTGAGAAAATCTCCCCGCCGGCGGCCTCCCTGGAAGCGCACCATCAGTTTGGACAGCAGAATCCCGAAGCCGTTGAGAGGATTGGGACCGGAAGTGCCGCAGCAGATATAGCCGCTAAGCCCCTGCGCGTACTGGGTGACATAACTGCGGGTGATAAAGGAACCCATGCTATGGCCCAGCAGAAAATAAGGAAGGCCGGGATAACGGGACTGCATCTCCCGGCGCATCCGCTCCTCATCGTCCACCAAATGCTTCCAGCCGTCCTTTTCACCAAAAAAACCCATATTCTCCGGCTTACCCGCCGTGCGTCCGTGTCCCAAATGATCATCTCCGCACACAGCGAACCCCCTGGCGCAAAGTTCCTCCGCAAATTCATCATATCGGCGGATGTGCTCCACCATGCCATGACAGATCTGCACAACGCCCCGGATTCTTCTCTCTGCGGGCGTCCAGATACTGGCTTTGACAGTGGTTTGCCCATCCGAACTGAGAAAAGTGATTTCCTGTGGTTCTTTCATATCAGCTTTTCGCTCCTTTTTTGCGCTCATTATAAAAGCTTTTCAGCTCCGCTTTGCTTTCCGCCGGCAGATCGTGCCAGCGAATCCCTTGAAGCGCGCCCTCCAGCGCGCACAAGCGGTTATAGCAGGCGCTGGGATCAATGGCTAGAATCCGCAGCCACGCGTCCCGGCTGCCGGCCTCCCGCAACTGGTCCACGGTATCGATCCCTACCGCTTGCAGCTGCTCCTCCAAGGTTTTGCCGATGTTCGGCAGTCTGGACAGCTCTCCCATAATCCTTCCTCCTACTAAGCCTGTTTATGTATTGGCAATCCAGTCCTGCTGATCGTAATAACCCACAATCAGCTGCACCACCCGTCCGTAGCTCAGCACGCCGTCGTCATCTCCCTGGGAGGCGATAAAGGAGTTGTTCACCGAGGTGGAAACCTCCTGTACCTTGCCCTCAAACTGCTTCCAGTAACGGCTGCTGGCCGCCAGATCCCGCTGCACTCCTTCAGAGCAATAGGAACGGGCTTCAGCACCCATTTCGCCGTCATAGCCGTACAAGGCGTTGGAGCAGTAGATATAGGCCAGCAGATAGCCCGAATAGCGAAAATCAGCGGAATCGCTGGCAATGCTGGTGAGATACGCAAAGAAATTGCACTCATCCTCCCGGGCGAACCCCCGGGTGTGGGCCAGCTCATGAGCCGCTGTGGAGGGAATATCCCAGTCGGGAATATCGACGTTAACATTGGCTTCCGCAAAAAAAGGAAAATACATGCCGGTAATGCCGGTGTAGGACCACCAGTGGGACAGCAGAACCGGCTTGGCCCGCCAGACGCCTCCCCAAAGAAAGGGCAGATCGTCGGAGAGCTTCTGGTATCCATCCTGCGCCATACGTAGAGTGTTGGCTTTGGATTGGGACAGCTTCATGCAGCCTTCCTCATCCTCCTGAACCAACAGCCGTTCAGCGGACGCCTTTTTCGCCAGATCGATGCATACCTGCTGAAGAAAGGCTGGAGTCCGCACGGTGGTGTCAATATCCATTAGCTGAGACACCGGCAAACGATAGAAATTCGCCCCATGCATCAGCATATACATCAAAAAGACCGATGACAGCACCCAACCCAAGGCCCGGCTGCTCCTTCCCAGCATCCGTCGGCGGTCTGCACTCCTTTTCAGGCGGCGGATCCACAGAATCAGCAGCAGAATGAACAGCGGCAGCGCCAGTATTACAAGACATTCCGTCAAAGACAGCGGAAACACCGCCGCCAGCGCTCCCAGCGGTACGGATACCACCCGAAAAAGGAAACGGGAAAAAAATGTTTCGGTCAGCCGGGGTGCCAAGGGCAGCAGCCAAAAGAGCAGAAGACCAATCAGCGCCGGCAGCGGAAACAACCATTTGCGTATTCTTTTGATGATGCTCGCCCCCTTTTCCTATTAGTATACCGTTTTTACGCCGCTCTGCCAAGTAATATGGAAGGAATTCCAAATTCTTACACAGTATTCACGAAATTAAATCAAATAATTTGTCGAATAACGAGAATCGAAATCCTGCTCTTTTCAGTCAGCTCGGAAAACGGTATAATATTTTGGTGAGCGGCAGTCGTTCGGAAGCTGTCGCTCCGATCCTGTCTGATAACGCTTCATAAGGAAAGGAACGGTTTCATGGCTCAATCGCTTGTCATGCCCGCTCTTGCCGCAACCATGTCTTTCAGTGAATTTTTGGCCCAGCTATTTTCCAATCCGACGCTGCTCATCACTGTCCTGCTGACCCTGGGAGTAATCTTCGTCAACGGCTGGACCGACGCGCCAAACGCCATCGCCACCTGCGTCTCCACCCGCTGCATGTCTCCCCGGGCCGCGATTCTTATGGCCGCCGTCTTCAACTTTCTCGGCGTACTGTTGATGACGATGATCAATGCCAACGTCGCCACCACGGTGTATGAGATGGTGGATTTCAGCGGGAATACCCACGAAGCCTTGGTGGCTTTGTGCGCCGCCCTGTTTGCCATTGTCATATGGGCGGTGGCGGCCTGGTGGTTCGGGATTCCCACCAGTGAGAGCCACGCGCTGATCGCGGGCCTATCCGGCGCCGCCATCGCGCTGCACGGTGGGCTGGAAGGCATCAACGGCGACCAGTGGATCAAGGTGATCTACGGATTGGTCCTCTCCACCTTTTTGGGCTTTTTCGCCGGTTACGTGGTTTCCAAGCTGACCGTCCTCCTTTTTCGCAACGTGGATAGGCAGAAAACCAATAAGATATTCAACGGCGCCCAGATTGCCGGCGGCGCCGCCATGGCCTTTATGCACGGCGCCCAGGACGGCCAGAAATTCATGGGCGTGTTCATGCTGGGCATCTTCCTGGTTAAGGGCCAGGGCGGGGACACCACCTTTGCCCTGCCGCTGTGGCTGATGATCCTCTGCTCGGTGGTGATGGCAGTGGGCACCTCCATCGGCGGATATCGCATCATTAAAGCGGTGGGGATGGATATGGTGAAGCTGGAAAAATACCAGGGCTTCTCCGCCGATCTCGCCGCCGCAGGCTGTCTGCTGGTTTCTTCCCTCGCCAGCCTGCCCGTCAGCACCACCCATACCAAAACCACCGCTATCATGGGCGTGGGCGCTGCCAAGCGCCTCTCTTCGGTCAACTGGTCGGTGGTGAAAGAGATGGTGCTCACCTGGGTGCTGACTTTCCCAGGCTGCGGCGTCATCGGCTTCCTGATGGCCTGGCTGTTCATGAGAATCTTTTAAACCGCAATAGGAGGGCGTTCAATCATGGGAAAGAAAAAGGATTTTGATTATTTCGACATGTTCGTGCAGGCGGTGAAATTCTCCTGCAAATCCGCCTCCATGCTGGAGGATACGCTGAAAGAATTTGACCCGGATACCCTGCCGGAAAAGATGAAGGAACTGCATGTGGTGGAACATACGGCGGATATCGCCAAGCACGACATGATGCAGGAGCTCTCCCGGGCTTTCATCACCCCCCTGGAGCGAGAGGACATCATGCAACTGATTCAGTACATCGACAACGTCACCGACGCCATTGAGGATGTGCTGATGCGGGCCTATATGTTTAATGTCCAATCCATCCGGGACGAGGCGGTGGATTTTGCCAAGCTGATCGTTAAATGCTGCGATACTATGAAGGACGCCATGAAGGAATTCCATAATTTCCGGAAATCCGGTTCCATCCATGAAAGCATCGTGGAGATCAACCGGCTGGAGGAAGAGGGCGACAAGCTGTATATGAAGGCCGTGCGCAAGCTGTATCTGGGCAGCAAGGATCCGGTGGAGTTGATGGTCTGGCGGGAAATCTTCGACCGGCTGGAAAAATGCTGCGACGCCTGCGAGGATGTTGCCAATGTCGTGGAAAGCGTTATTATGAAAAACAGCTGAGTTTACAGCAAGAATCCCATCCGAGTTCTCCTCGGATGGGATTCTTTTCGTCTGTTACTGCCGGCTGAATTCCGCCAGCCGCAGTTCCTTATTGTGTTCCTCCGCCCAGCGGATGTTCCAGCTGTTGGTAAAGAGCAGCAGCGGATTTCCCCGCATATCCTGCACCCGTTTGGTATCCGAAGTCAAGTCCAGCGTCTTGGGATCCAGTCCATCATTTTCAATCCAGCGGATATACTGGTAGGAAAGTCCCTCCCGGATGATATCCACGTTGTATTCGTTTTTCAACCGGTATTCCAGCACTTCAAACTGCAGGGTGCCCACAACCCCGACGATAACCTCTTCCATACCGCCGCCATATTCCTGAAAAATCTGAATGGCGCCTTCCTGGGCGATCTGGGTGGTGCCCTTGATAAACTGCTTACGCTTCATGGTATCTACCTGCCGCACCAAAGCGAAGTGCTCCGGCGCAAAGGTGGGAATGCCTTCAAACCGGAAGTTTTTCCCCGGTATACAGATGGTATCGCCAATGGAGAAGATGCCCGGATCAAACACGCCGATGATATCGCCAGCATAGGCTTCCTCAATGATCTCCCGATCCTGGGCCATCAACTGTTGAGGCTGACTCAGCTTCATCTTCCGGCCGCCCTGCACATGGAAGACCTCCATGTTTTTCTCAAACCGGCCGCTGCAGATGCGCATAAAGGCGATCCTGTCCCGGTGAGCCTTGTTCATATTGGCCTGTATCTTAAACACAAAGGCGGAAAATCCCGGATCAAAAGGATCCACCGCCGCCTCTTCTGTTTTCCGCGGCAGGGGCGGAGGCGTCATGCGCAGAAAATCCTTCAGGAAAGGTTCCACGCCGAAATTGGTGAGAGCAGAACCGAAAAACACCGGCGTCAGCTTGCCGTGGCGGACCCGCTCCAAATCGAAGTCGTCTCCTGCCCCGTCCAGCAGCTCCACGTCATCACGCAGGGCGGCATAATGCTCAGCTCCCAGAAGCGCCTCCAGCCGCGCCGCATCCCCGATATCCACTTCGGTGGCTTCCACCTCATGTTTGCCGTTGCCGTCCCCTTTAAAAGCGATGATCTCTCCCCTGGTCCGGTCATAAACACCCTTGAACTCCTTGCCTGAACCAATGGGCCAGTTCACCGGATAGGTCTGGATTCCCAGCACCTGCTCGATATCCTCCATCAGGTCATAAGGGCTTTTGGCGTCCCGGTCCATTTTGTTGATAAAGGTAAAAATCGGAATATCCCGCAGCAGACAGACCTTAAAAAGCTTGATGGTCTGCTGCTCCACGCCCTTGGAGGCGTCGATCACCATAACGGCGGAATCAGCCGCCATCAGGGTGCGGTAGGTGTCCTCGGAAAAATCCTGGTGGCCGGGGGTATCCAAAATGTTGATGCAGTATCCGTCATAATTGAACTGCATAACGGAAGATGTGACGGAAATGCCCCGTTGCTTTTCAATCTCCATCCAGTCGGATACCGCATGCTTCATGGAACGCTTGCCCTTCACCATGCCGGCGGTGGCAATGGCGCCTCCGTACAGCAGCAGCTTTTCCGTCAGGGTGGTTTTACCGGCATCCGGGTGGGAGATAATTGCAAAGGTCCGCCGCCGCTGGATTTCTTTCTGTAAATCTGCCAAGGTGGTTCCTCCATCTTATAAAAATCAAAGGGTGAAGCAGCCTTTTTCCAGCATAGACTGGGCGGCCAGCAGCACACCCATCTTGCCAGAATGATAGTTGAGCCCGCCCTGCATATATGCGGCATAGGGTTCCCGCAGAGGCGCGTCCGCTGACAGCTCAATGGATGCGCCCAGGGTAAAGGCGCCCGCCGCCATAATCACCGGATCGTCATAGCCGGGCATATCCCAGGGTTCAGGCACCACAAACGCATCCACCGGCGCCCCCTTCTGCATTCCCTGACAGAAAGCCACCAGCGCCTCGGGTGTGCGCAGCCGCACGGTCTGTATGATATCCGCCCGTTCCGCATCGCTGGCGGGAGAAGCGTCATAACCCAGCCGCTCAAACAGAGCGGCGCAGTAAACGGCGGTTTTCATAGCCTCTCCCACCACATGGGGGGCATTGAAGAGCCCCATGAACAGCGTTCGATTATGCCCTAGAGAGGCTCCCACCTCCCGGCCCAGGCCGGGAGTGGTCATCCGGTAGGAACACTTTTCCACCAGTTCTCTTCGGCCGCAGATATACCCACCGTTTTCCGCGATGCCGCCGCCGGGATTTTTTATCAGAGAGCCGGCCATCAGATCCGCGCCCACCGCCGTGGGTTCCTCCCGTTCGGCAAACTCACCGTAGCAGTTATCCACGAAAACCACCACATCCGGCCGCTTGGCCTTCACGACGGCAATCAGTTCTCCGATGCGCGCCACCGAGAGAGAAGGTCGCAGATTATACCCCCGTGAGCGCTGCACATGCACCAGTCGCACCGCTGGATCATCCAGGGCCGCCTCCACGCCGGCGATATCGGGATAACCGTCCGCCGCCAGATCCACCTGGCGATAGCTCACGCCGAACTCCCGAAGGGAGCCGTCGGAAGGGCCGTTCATGCCGATGACATCGGCCAAGGTATCGTAAGGCGCGCCGGTGGCAGCCAGCATCACGTCCCCAGGCCGCAGTACGCCGAAAAGGGCGATAGCGATGGCGTGAGTGCCGGAAAGGATACTGTGACGTACCAAGGCATCCTCTGCCCCCATGGTTCGGGCGAAAACTTCATCCAGCTTGTCCCGTCCCCGGTCGCCGTAGCCGTAGCCTGTGGTGGCGGTGAAATGACTCTCGCTGACCCCGCTCTGAATAAAGGCGGACAGCACCTTCTGCTGATTATATTCGGTTATGGCATCTATCCGCTGAAACGCGGCGCAAACCGCTGCCTCCGCCCGATCGGATAGAGCGCGCAAGCGGCTGTCAATGGAAAAAAAGGGGGTCTCCACGGATTTCTTCAACCTTTCCGGGGCAATCGGCCCACAACCGGTTTAGTATACAATATTCCGGTAAAAATTACAAGTGGTTCGCCCCCTTCCTTTCCGTACCGGAATGTGCTAGGATAAACATAATATTTTTTGCATGAAGAGGTCTAAAATGATCCAATTCGTCAGCTTAAAACAGCAAAAGAAAAATTTGCAGAATATCAAAAAGCTGTATCTGGAAGCCTTTCCCGCTGAAGAACGCGTTCCTTTCTTTTACCTCAAATATAAATTATCCCGTCCATCGGCCGATTGCTTCCATATCTATGCGGATGGCCGATGGATCGGCTTTTTGTATATCGTTTTTTATGAAGATATCGTGTTTGTGTTTTATTTTGCCGTGCAGAGCGATGTCCGTGGGATGGGCTATGGTTCCCAAATACTGGACAAGCTTAAAAGCATGTATGCGCATCGCCGGTTTATTTTGAATATCGAAGAACCGGATGAAGGCAGAGATAATCATGAACAGCGCAGGAAACGCAAACAGTTTTATCTGCGGAATGGGTTCCGGGAATGCCGGTTTAAAATGATAGAGAAAAATGTTGTTTATGAAATGCTATGCTGTGGAGGCGACGTCACCTACCCGGAATATGAACAGCTTATCAAAAACTATTTGGGAAGCTGGCTATACAAGCTTTACTACAAAGTATGCCTCCCGCCGGAGGGACGGGAATAGCTTCTGCGCCGCTTTGCATTATTCTATCGGCCTTTTCAGTGTGCTCCACTCCCCGCAGAAGGAGAAGCCCAATCCAGCGTAAAGCTGCCGGGCCCGGTCATTTTTCGGAGATAAATACACCCGCCGCCCCTCCCCCTGCAAAGATGCAGCCAGGCTGGAGACGCAGGCGGATGCATAACCTCTTCCCCGATACGCCGGCAGGGTGGCGACGGCTCCGATCACGCCGCCGCCCCTGCATTCCGCTGTAGTCATAGCGCAGGCTGCCGCTCCATCCTTTGTCATCACCGCCGCCAACCGGCAAAGGCCGCGGCGCAGTCGGTGATGGACATCGGCATACCACACATCAAAGGGAGGCATACTGCCGGGAAAACAGGCGGTCAGCACCGGATACAATATCTGAGGAGATGGCTGGGATACAATATGAGAGGGGACGAATTTCCGGTTCGGCTCCATCACCCGGCCGGTTTCCAACACCCAGCCGGGAAGCAGCCCTGCCAGTTTTTCTGCCGCTCCGCTGGTCCGCAGAGAACGGATTTCCGGCTGCATGGAAACAAAAAGCGCGGTTTCCTCCCAAGAGCCGTTGGAAGGCAGCAGGGTAAGCACGCCGTCCATCAGTGAGGCGGCCATCCCCTCTTCCCCTTCCCAAAACCGTACAAAAGAGGAATCCAGCCCATAAGCCTCCGCCTGCGCCAGCAGCTTCACCGCGGCTTCAGACTCCGGCTTCAGTCTCTTCAGGTACTCCTCCGTCATCCGGCGAATCATATCGCTTGATCCTCCGGATCCGGTGCGGGAAGCCGATTGACCAACGCCTTCAGCAGAGCCAGCGTATCGGCGATATCTTTCTTCGCCAGCACGCAGGAAGGAGAATGGATATACCGGCAGGGAAGGGATACCGCCGCTACCCGGGCGCCGCCTGCAGCCCGCTGCAGGGAGGAGGCGTCATTTCCGCCGGCGATCACGGTTTTGGTCTGAGACTTCACACCGATCTCTTTCGCCGTCTCCCGAATCCTTTCATATAGTGCCTGATCATACAAGGTGCTACGGTCCATAAAGGACACCACCGGCCCGCCGAACACACGACATACCTGTTTCTCGGCCGGAACCCCGGCCGTGTCCGCCGCCGTTGTAGCGTCTACCGCCAGGGCAATGTCTGGACGGACTGTAAAGGCGACTGCCTTTGCTCCTCTGGCGCCGATCTCTTCCTGAACAGTAAAGGCCAGCACCACGTCATATTCCGGCACTTCATCCGTGAGTCCCAGCAGCAAGGCGCAGCCCGCCCGATCATCCATCGCCCGGGCTTTGATCAGGCCGTTTTCCAGCTTGGTATAGGCGCTGTCGAATACCACCCGATCCCCCGGCGCAGCGATTTTTTCCGCCTCTTCCCGGCTGTCTGTTCCCAAATCGATCAGCAGCTTGTCCAGATCCGGAACCTGACCTTTTTCCTCTTTACTGCAAAGGTGAATCGCTTTACCGCCAATTACGCCGGGATGACCGTTAATCAGCACCCTGCGGCCGTATATCACCCGGGATTCCAGTCCCCCTACCGGCGCAAAGCGCAGATAACCCTCATCGGTGACGCCGGTGATGATCAGTCCCACCTCGTCCATATGGGCGGCAAAAAGCACCGTTTTGGTCGCAGGATTTCGCCCCTTTACCCGGGCAATGATATTCCCCAGTGCATCCACTTCTGTGGTGATATCCGCCGGGCTGCCCTTCAGCGCGTTTAAAATATACCGCCGCACCGGCGCCTCACAGCCGGATACGCCTTCCAGGACGCAGAGCTTTTTCAGATGATCCATCATTGAGCGGCACCTTCTTTCCGAATATAGGCGGCCATCAGCCGGCTCACTGCCTCCACATCCGCCAAATCCACCACTTCAGCGGGGGTATGCATATACCGCAGAGGTATGGAAAGCAGCGCCGTAGGAACCCCGGCTCCCGCTCCCGCGATGGAATCGGCATCGGTTCCAGTATCGCCGCCCATCACCTCCCGCTGGAAGGGAATTTTTTCTTCCGCTGCGGTCTCCGCCAGAACTTGCGTCATAACAATGTCCAGTCCCGGCGCGTAGCCGATCATCGGCCCCTTGCCCAGAATGCCGCATTTGGCGGGGTTGGCATCCGGCGTCCGGGCGAAACTAACATCCACCGCGATAGCCCGGTCGGGCTCCGCGTTGAAGGCCGCCACAGCGGATCCCCGGCAGCCCAGCTCTTCCTGCACGGCGAAAACTGCCGCGATATCCCACTGCAGCTTATCCTCCTTCAGCAGTTCCAGACAATGGAGAACCGCCACCACTCCCGCCCGGTCATCCAGCGCCTTGGAGGTGACGCGCCCTCCTTCCAGCACCCGGAAATTGGGGCGGAAGGTCACCCGCATCCCCGGCCGGATTCGTTTTTTGGCTTTCTTCGCATCCAGCCCTGTATCAATGCCCATGTCCGGAATTTCCGGCAGCTTATCCTCCTGTCCGCCGGACAGATGCGGCGGTGTGGAGCAGAATACCCCCAGAATCGGTTTTTCCGCCCAGATCACCACTTCCGCGGCAGCCAGTGCCCGGGCGTCCACGCCGCCGCAGGCGCCGACATGCACGAAGCCGCCGTCATCCACCTGGGTTACCAGGAAGCCGATTTCATCCTGGTGAGCCTCCAGCAGCAGCAGCGGCGCACCCGCCGCTCCGCAGCGGCGGATTCCCACCACGTTGCCCATAGCGTCCAAAGAAACGTCGTCCGTATACTGCCGCAGAAATTCCGCGGCCCTTTCCGCGGCCGCCGTCAGCCCGCCGGCACCGGCCGCTTCGCATAATTGTTCCAGCATCTCCCGCATTTTGCTATCCTTCCTTCTCACACATTAGAGGGCGTTCACCAACGCTTTGAAGTGATTGCCCCGTTCTTCAAAATTTTTGTATTGATCGAAACTGGCGCTGGCCGGAGATAAGCATACAATGTCCCCCTCCTGTGCCACCTGGCGGGCGGCATGCACCGCCTCTTCCATATTCTTCACCCGCAGAATCGGCAGATCCGAGCAGGCGCGGATAGCCTTCTCAATAGCGTCCGCCGTATCCCCCATGAGGATCGCGGCGGTCACTGTCTCCGCCGCCACCGGCCCCAGGGGATCATAGGGAATGTGCTTGTCATAACCGCCGGCAATCAGCACCACACGGCTTCCAAAAGCCTTCAGCCCGGCGATGGTCCGAGAGGGACTGGAGCCGATGGAATCATTGTACCAGCGAACCCCATCCAGGGTGCGCACCAGTTCGCAGCGATGGGCCACGCCGCCGAACTCCCGGGCAAAATCCGCCATGACGGAGGCGTCCACCTCGCCCCACAGAGCCGCCGTCGCCGCCAGAACATTCTCCAGATTGTGCTTGCCCGGCAGCTTGATTTCATCGACAGGCATTACCGCCGCCGGTATGCCATCCTCTCCGGCGGCATACAGCATCCCATCCTCCGCCCAGGCTCCGGGAATCTGCCTGGCCTGGCGGGAGAAACGGAACACCTGTGCTTGTGTCTCTCCGGCAAATCCGGCGGTCACCTTATTGTCCGCATTGAGCACCGCCCGGTCAGCGGGTGTCTGGGCAGCGATCAAATTGCGCTTGGCATCGATATATTCCTGCATATCCGTGTGCCAATCCAGATGATTGGGCGCCACGTTGGTAATCACCGCCGCATGGGGACGGCAGGTCATCATGGTGAGCTGAAAGCTGGACAGCTCCACCACCGCCGCGTCCTCTGGGCGTATTTTTTCAATCTCCGGCAGCAGAGGACGGCCGATATTACCGCCTAAAAATACCCGACGGCCGGATTTCTCCAGCATTCCGGCAATAATACTGGTGGTGGTGGTTTTGCCGTCCGAGCCCGTTACGGCATAAATCGGCGCCGGACACAGATCAAAAAACAGTTCCATCTCCGAGGAAACGGGAATTCCCTTGGCCCGTGCCGCTTCAAAAGCAGGCAGATAGGGCTTCATGCCCGGAGTGCGGAGAATCATATCCATTCCCTCTAAACGATCCAGATAAGCCTCTCCCAAACAGAGCTGGGCGCCAGCCTGCTCCAGCTGGTCCGCCGTCTCCCCCAGCTGTTCCCGGGTCCGTTTATCGCAGGCGGTTACCAGAGCGCCATGTTCCAGCAGCTGCAGCACCACCGGTGTATTGTTATGGCCGATGCCGCAAACGGCGATTTTCTTACCGGCCAATTCCTGCAAAAAACTCGTCACTTTATTTGTTGTTTCCGCTTTCTGTTTCATCATCCGCGTCCCACTCTTCTTTCTGCCTGTTACTCCTTCGGTTTCTATATATTATACTGACCAAACTGGAAAATATCAACAATGGGGTGTAAAAACTTGCCTGATTTCTCCTATCGCGGATTGTGCTTGATAAAATCTAATGGTAAAATACGATCAAACCACAAAGTTATGTTGATCGTGAGGAGGAAGAGCGTATGGCAAAATACGAGCAGAGCTTTGAAGGAGACTTTGATCAGCTGCTTCAGCGAATCGAGGACGGCATTCTCAATGGCAGCATGTCCGCTTCTTTGGAAGACTCCAGCGACTTTAACAGCGGAGAATCGCGGTGCAGCGTTCGCGTTTTTGAACGGTACAGTTACGCGGGCGGAAATCGTGTCAGCATGAACGTCACGCTGTTTCAGGGAAGCGACGGCGTGATGCATCTGTCGGCCATCACCGCCGGCGGCAGTCAGGCGCTATTTTTCAAAATCAACACGTGGGGCGAGGAGGCTTTTCTCGATAAATTGAGGGAAATATTATAAGGGTGCGGCATCTTGACGCCCATTCGTTAACTTTTTATAAACGTTAGGCGAATAAGTTGCAGATTCAAATGAAAAAAGGTACAATATACAATAACGAACAAGCGCCGTAGAAACGGCGTTTTGTCTGGTTTGGCGGCCTTGCGGCGGCAGCCTCGGGCTTTCAAATTACAGGAGGCAAATTATGTTTTTTTATGAAGGCTATACCTGCCCCGTCTGCAAACGGGAATTCAAGGAAACAGACGATATTGTCGCCTGTCCCAAATGCGGCGCTCCTCATCACCGGGAATGCTGGAAGCTGGAAGGACACTGTCATTATGCCGAGGATCACGATACCCCGCGGCAATGGAAAAGACCAGAACCAGCCGCCGCGGAAGTTCCTCCGCCGGCCGCCGGAACCGCTGGCCCAGCCGCGGGAAAAGTATGCCCGCACTGCGGACAGCAAAACACGGAGTTCGCTGAATTCTGTTCCCGCTGCGGACAGGAACTCCCCGCTGCCGATTGGACCAGCGCACCGCCGCCAGCCGGCGGAACTACCCCGCCCTATCAGGCTCCTCCCAATCAGCCGCCCTACGGACAATCCCCCTATGGTACGCAGCCGCCGTATGGGCAGCCCCCTTACGGCGCTCAGCCTCCTTATGGACAGCCGGGAGGCTGTGGGGAATACACGCCTTTCCGCATGCCGGTTTTTGATCCCTACGGCGGCGTTCCGCATGAAGAAAAGATCGAAGAGGTCAGCGCAGAGGATCTGGTAACCTTTACCGGCTCCAATTCCGCTTACTATCTGCCCAAGTTTTACAAAATGTCCAGAGGTGGTTCCAAATGTATGTGGAACTGGGCCTCCTTTTTCCTCACCCCCTACTGGCTGCTGTATAGGAAAAATTTTCTTTCCGGTATTCTGGTATTGCTGTTTTATATTGGAAAAACCATTGTCAACGGCTTTATTTTGTACGGCACCATTATCCCCAGCATTATGGATGCCTCCGGAAGCTATACTCTGGGTGCTCTGCAAAACGCCTTGCTTGGCGGGGATTTCACCATCTATATGTGGATTCTTTTCCTGGGATCGGTGGCGGACCTGCTGATTCGGCTGCTGTTTGGGCTGATGGGCAACTACCTGTATATGCGCACTGCCGTTTCCCGCACCAAGAAGCTGCAGCAGAAAAACAGCGGCAACTTTAAGCAGGATCTGATGAACGCCGGCGGTGTCTCCTTTATGTTCGGCGCCGTCTCCTACGCTGTTTTAACCTTTGCCAATCTCCTGGTGAATTTCTTCTATATATAGAAAGTCCCTTTAACCGGCGGAAATCAGGTTTCAGCGGACGCGCTATATGTTTGCCGCTTATGACGGCAATGATATAGATCTGCGCCATCGCGCAAGAATGGACGGTTCTTTATGCTGGATTACCAGAACCTCGATTGTCCCGTCTGCCACAAGCGATTTAACGCTCAGGATGACATCGTCGTTTGTCCTCACTGCGGCGCTCCCCACCATCGGGATTGTTGGAAACGTCAGGGACACTGCGTTTTTGAAAAGAAGCATGGAACAGCCGATCAGTGGCGTCCCTCGGCCAGAAAGGCGGACGACGACGCTTTGATCTGCGGAAACTGCGGATATATCAACTCTCCCGACGCCGTAGTATGCGTCAAATGCGGCCGTACTCTGGAGGAGGAGTTTCCTCCCGCTCCCAACGAGCAGCAGCCGCCGGTGGACGCGGGGGTGTTTTATTCTCAGTTCAGCCCCTATATCGGTATCGCGCCCGACAGTACCATGGATGGACAGCCAGTGATGGACATCGCCACCTTTGTGGGCCCCAACGCCGCCTACTATATGTCCCGGTTTCATTTTATGCGGATGCAGAAGAGCAAAATGAGCTGGAATTGGGCAGCCGCCCTCTTTCCTGTGGAATGGCTGCTTTACCGCAAGATGTACCGTCCCTTCTGGGTGGTTCTGGCCATCTCCTTTTTGCTGTCTCTGCCCTATCTTGCCATCATCTTTTTAACAATGCGTGCTTTGGCCGCCGATCCGGCGCTGATACAAACCATTCTCTCCGCCTATACGCTGCCGGAAAGCATCTGTCCCTATGCTCTGATTGTGGCGGCTAACGTCTGCTCGTTTTTTTCCTTCGCGCTGCGGGCGGTCATGGCCTTTCTTTCCAATCACCTATACCGGCGCCACGTCATGCGGTCCATTGACAGAATCCGGGAAGAATACCCGGAAGATATGCTGTATTATCGATTTGCTCTGTCTAAAAAGGGTGGAACCAGTCTGCTGGGAGTGATTGTGTTTTTTGCGGCCATATTCCTGGCGGCGGTAGCGGCAGCGGTTATTCTGGCCGTTGTGCTGCTTCCCGCTTGAATTTTTTGAGAGGTGTATGAATTCATGAAGTTTCAGAAGGTCAGAAAAGCGGTTATTCCTGCAGCGGGTCTGGGCACCCGGGTGCTGCCTATCACCAAGGCTCTGCCCAAAGAAATGCTCCCGATTGTGGACAAGCCTGCCATCCAGTATATTGTGGAAGAAGCCGTTGCAGCGGGAATTGAGGATATTCTCATCATCACCAACCGCGGCAAGGATATCATTGAGGATCATTTCGACCATGCGGTGGAACTGGAAGAGCGGCTGGAAGCCACGGGGAAAACCGCTTTGCTGGAGCAGGTGAACAAAAGCTCCCATTTGGCGAATATTTTCTTTATCCGTCAAAAGGAAACCAAGGGACTTGGTCATGCCGTCAACTGCGCCCGTTCCTTTATCGGCAACGAACCCTTTGCTGTGCTGTATGGAGACGATGTCATCATCGGTGAAGATCCCGCCTGTGGCCAGCTCTGCCGGGCTTATGAGGAATACGGCCGGGGCGTAGTGGGCATCAAGGAGGTTGCGGCGGCGGACATTGGAAAATACAGTTCCTTAAAGGTCTCTCCGCTGCGAGACAACCTGTATACCGTCACCGACATGGTGGAAAAGCCCACCCCGGACAAGGTCCTTTCTCTGTTTTCCATCTTGGGCCGCTGTGTGCTGCCGCCAGAAATTTTTGATATTCTCGACCGGACTCAGCCGGGAGCAGGCGGAGAAATCCAGCTCACCGACGCGATGCTGGTGCTGGCCCGGGAAGGCGGCATGACCGGTGTGGATTTCACCGGCAAACGTTACGACATGGGCAACAAGCTGGGCATTCTGCAAGCCACCTGTGAAGTTGCGCTGCAGCATCCGGAGGTGGCTGATGGCTTCCGGACCTATCTGAAGGAACTGGTGAAGACCTTCTAAATATTTTGCTACCAGGCTGGGCGCTTGATTATTAAAGCGCCCAGCTTTTTCTCTCTATCGCCGCAGCTGTTATCCAAAAAGTACAAAACGCCGAACAAAGCCGGTGGGACATTGGCTTTGTTCGGCGCATGATGCAGAAATACCTTCTGCCTCTTATTTTGCTGAATATTTTCTATGGGACAAAACCATCCGGTCTTATTCTTCCGCAGGCGGGCATACTAATAAAGTATACGATTCTGCGGGAGTGTGAAGCTATGTCAGTAACTTTGGTTCGAAAGCATCGGTTTAACCTGAAAGCCTTTCTTTTTTATGAAGCGATCACCTTTGCCGTGGCCGCCGTGGGCGCCCTGCTGGGCGGCGCCAATGGGTTCGACGGCCTGAATCTGCCGCCGCTCACCCCGCCTGCGGCGGTCTTCCCTGTTGTGTGGAGTATTCTCTATTTCATGATGGGCCTGGCCGCCTATCTGGTATGGAACAGCAACGATGTGGATCAGGGGCCTATTCTACGGCTGTATTTGTTCCAGCTGATCGTCAACGGTCTTTGGACCTTCTTTTTCTTCCGGCTGGAATGGCGGCTGTTTGCCTTCTTTTGGCTCCTCTTCCTCATTGCCCTGGTTACTCTGACGATGGCTGGTTTCCGGCATATCCGCCGCAGCGCCTACTGGCTGATGGTGCCCTATTTCCTCTGGATTCTGTTCGCTGCCTATCTGAATCTTGGTGTTTATCTGCTGAACAAAAACTGATGCCGACTGAACCTGCATAGGCGGTTTATTCGATATCGATCAGCCTGTTCCGATCATAAAAAAGGTAATCCTTCTCTCCGATTTCCCTCAGCACCCGGCAAGGGCTGCCAACTGCCACCACATTGGCTGGAATATCCCTGGTTACCACGCTGCCTGCGCCGATCACCGTATTGTCCCCGATCCGCACGCCGGGCAGAATCACTGAATTGGCGCCGATCCACACGTTGCTGCCAATGGTGATGGAAAGATTATACTGGGCCTGTTTCCGCCGCAGTTCAGGATGCACCGGATGCGTTCCGGCGGAAATAGTGACATTGGGGCCGATCATAACATTATCGCCCACATAAATATCCGTATCGTCCACCAATGTCAGATGGAAGTTGGCATACACGTTACTGCCGAAATGCACAAATTTGCCGCCCCAATTGGCCTGCAACGGCGGCTCGATGTAACAGTTTTCCCCCAGTTCTGCGAACATCTCCCGCAGAAGCGCCTGCCGTTTCTCCGCCTGAGAGGGTCGGGTCTGGTTGAAATCATACAGCCGTTCCAAGCATCGGGACTGCTCCGCCAACAGTTCCTCATCGTTGCAGTAATACAGCTTCCCGCTGTGCATCCGTTCCTTGATTTCCTGCAAATCCATCCTTATCGCATCCTTCCTTCGGGTGTCCTGATAATGGTATCATTGACACAGTCTAAGTAATCCGGTCTATCCGCAGCGTGAGGATATTATATCATTCTCCTGTACCGGATACAAGAAGAACGCCTGCAGATGATAAAATCTGCAGGCGTTCTTCTTGTCGCTCACTCAGCTTTTCAGCTTATTCCAAAGCTCGTTTTCCAGCTTATTGATGCTCTCCGGCAATGTAAGGAACACTTCGGTATTTTTCAGCACATCATCCGACGGATAGAAAATCTCGTTTTCTCCGATGGCAGGATCCAGCAACTTGCGCGCCTCGGTGTGAGGGGTGGAATAACCGATGGCCTCGGCGTTGGCTAAAGCCACTTCCGTGCGGCAGAGGAAGTTGATATAAGCCTCGGCCTGATCCTTATGCGTAGTGCCCGCCGTGATGCAGACCGCGTCCACAAACCGGTTGGTGCCATCCTCCGGTACAAAATACTTGATAGCGGTGTTGCCCTCTTCCTCATCCATCATGATGATGCCGTCGCCGGAGTAATAGGGGGCGATCCAGCCTTCCTCATTGATCATCTTTTCATAGACCTGATCCATGACATACTGCTGCACCAGCGGTTTCTGGCGAAGCAGCTCCTCATAAGCTGCCTGCCACTCGGCCGGCTCGGTGGAGTTCATGGAATACCCCAGTTTTTTCAGCGCGATGCCGAAAGCATCCCGGGGGTTATCGAACATAAAAATCTTATTCTTATATTTTTCATTCCACAGCAGATCCCAGCCATCCTTCAGGTCTTCTTCCTCCACATATTTGGAGTTGTAGAAGATTCCCACCGTCCCCCAGGTATAGGGAACGGAATACTCATTCTTCGGATCGTAATCCGGATTCTTGAAGGAATCGTCGATATACTGGAAATTGGGAACGTTGTCAAAATTGATCTTCGCCAGCATGCCTTCTGCGATCATCTTTCCCACCATATAATCCGAGGGAAAAACAATGTCGTAATCCGTGCCGGACTTAATCAGGGTATACATCGTTTCATTTTCCGCATACGTCTTGTAATTGACCTTGATGCCTGTCAAATGGGTAAAAGCATCGTTGACCCGCACAACGCTGTCGTCAATATACTCGCCCCAGTTAAAAACATTCAGGGTCACATTGGTATCCTCTGCCTTGGGCTCGGACTTCCAATCCCAGGCTCCCGTCTCATCTCCCGCGGAACAAGCCGTCAGAGACATGGTCAAACAAGCGCACGCCAAAAACAGAACCGCTTTTTTCAACTACCTATCTCCCTTACAAATAAAATAATTTTATAGTCAATGAACCTTAGGAAAACAAGCGATGAAGGCACAAAGGTTTCCAACATTAAATTTGGGACCTCCCGGACCGCTTATTTTCAAGTTCATTTCCCATACAAAAGTTTACCCTTTGGCAAACGCGCGGGGACACAGCTGCTATCACAATGAGCTGTGTCAGCATCAGCGCCTCGTGTGCTGCGTCCGCGATTTGTCACGGATTTGCAGGACGTTCACCAGGATCAGCAGCACCAGCACGGTGCCGAAAATCAGAGTGGACAGCGCGTTGATCTCCGGCGTTACCCGCCGCTTGACCATGGAATAAATGGTTACCGACAGGTTCTGCGCCTCAGCGCCGGAATTGAAAAGGCTGATGACAAAATCATCCAGGGACATGGTGAAAGCCATCAGCGCGCCGGTGGTGACGCCGGGCATGATTTCCGGCAGCATCACCTTGAAAAACGCAGTCAGAGGCCGACAGCCCAGATCCAACGCCGCTTCAAACATATGCCGGTTCATCTGCCGCAGCTTGGGCATCACCTGCAGCACCACATAAGGTATACAGAAGGTGATATGGGAAATCAGCAGGGTAACATAACCTCGCTGCAGCAGGCCGGTGGACTGATAAATAAAGGTAAAGAGCAGCATCATAGAGATACCGGTGACGATCTCCGGATTAACCATGGGGATATTGTTCACCGCCATGAAAGCGGCCCGCAGCTTGCTGTTCATCCCCTGAATTCCCACGGCGGCGGCGGTGCCGATGATCGTCGCCACAATGGTGGAGATAATCGCCACCGAAATAGTAACCCATAACGCGTTGAGAATCTCCTTGTCACGGAACAACTCCATATACCATTTCAGACTGAAGCCGGTAAATTTGACCCGGCTGCGGGAGCTGTTGAAGGAGAAGAAAATCAGCACCACGATGGGGACGTACAGGAACAAGAAAATGAGGCTGTTATAAATTTTGGAGAGGGTTTTCATGCGTACATCCCTCCCATCTCATCGTCGCCCTTATCCACCATGCTCATCAGCGCCATACACAGCAGGATCAGCACCATCAGCACCAAGGACAGGGAAGCGCCCACGTTGTAGTTCTGATACTGGCCGATGAACAGGCTTTCGATCTGGTCGCCGATCATCATTACCTTGCTGCCGCCCAACAGCTTGGTGATAACAAAGGTACTCACCGCCGGCACAAACACCATGGTAATGCCGGTGATGATTCCCGGCATAGACAAAGGCAGCACGATCCGGCGGAACACCTGCCAGCCGTTGGAACCCAGATCCTGGGCCGCCTCAATGATCCGGTTATCCAGCTTGGCCATAACCGAATAAAGGGGCAGCACCATAAAGGGAAGAAAATTATACACCATCCCCAGCACCACGGCACCCTGGGTATTGATCATTTCAAGGGACTGCCCTTCCTTCAGGATACCGATCAGCCGCAGGAACTGATTGATAAGGCCGTTGTTTTCCAGCAGAGTCATCCAAGCGTAAGTCCGCAGCAGAAAATTCATCCACATGGGCAGCATGATAATCATCACCATGGTCTGCTGCACCCGTTCGGTTGCCCGGGAAATACTGTATGCCAGTGGATAAGCCAGCAACAGGCAAATCACGGTGGAAATGCCGCCCAGCAGAATGGAGCGGCCCAAGGTGTCCAGGTGTTCCCCAATAATAACGATATTGTCCAATGTAAAAGCGCCCTCATGGTCTGTGAAAGCAAACCATACCACCATGGCCAGAGGAACCACGGTAAAAAGCAGCATCCAAACGGTGAAGGGCGCGGCAGCGGAGCGAGATTTCATTATGACTCCTCCTCCACGCTTTCCTCCGTAAGGTCGGCTTCCGGATCTCCCATCTCGTCGAACTCCTCAGAATAGGAGCTGTAATCGCCGAACATGCCGGAGTACTCCGATTTTTTCATAATATGGATATCCTCCGGGTTGAGGACAATGCCGATCACCCGGCCAGATTCATAATAATCCGTGGTTTGGATCATCCACTTGAAGCCCTTGAAATCCACAATGGTTTCAAAGTGAACGCCTTTAAAAGTAACACTGGTTACCTTTCCAACCAAATGACCCTTTTCCGGCTCCACGATGTCCACATCCTCCGGACGGATCACCACGTCTACCGGTTCCTGAGGGGCAAAGCCGCTGTCCAGGCAGGGAAACTTCCGGCCAAAGAACTCCACCAGATAATCCTCGTGCATCACACCGTCCAGGATATTGCTCTCTCCAATGAAGTCCGCCACAAAGGCGTTCTCCGGCTCATTGTAAATATCCTGCGGGGTGCCGATCTGCTGAATCCGGCCGTTGTCCATCACCACCACCGTGTCGGACATAGACAGGGCTTCCTCCTGGTCGTGGGTAACATAGATGAAGGTAATACCCAGGGATTTCTGAATATTCTTCAGTTCCTGCTGCATATCCTTGCGCAGCTTGAGATCCAGCGCGGAAAGCGGCTCATCCAGCAGCAGAACGCTGGGATGATTGGCCAAGGCCCGGGCGATGGCCACCCGCTGCTGCTGCCCGCCGGAAAGGGTATTGACCCCCCGTTTTTCAAAGCCCTTCAGGTTTACCATCCGCAGCATCTGCTCCACCGTTTCCCGGATTTCCTGGCTGGACTTCTTCTGTACCCGCAGGCCGAAGGCCACATTTTCATAAACATTCATGTGGGGAAACAGCGCGTACCGCTGAAAAATAGTGTTGACCCGCCGCTTATAGGCCGGCAGATCATTGATCCGATTCCCATCAAAAAAGACATCGCCGCTGTCAGGGGTGACGAAGCCGCCGATGATCCGCAGCGTTGTGGTTTTTCCGCAGCCGGATGGCCCCAGAAGCGTCACAAATTCTCCGTCACGGATACTCAGGTTCAGATGATCCAGAACCTGCTCCCCGTCAAACGATACAACGATGTCTTTTAGCGTGATAATTTCTTTCATGCCATGCATCCCCCTTTGCGGTCATAGAGTTTCGCGCACACAAGCGACCAAAGTCACCCGCGCCAAGCGGAACCGCAGCTTCCTTGAAGACGCCCTCCGCAAAGGGTTTTTCACAATCAGGGCAGACCAGAAATTTGTTCGGCTGTTGACTGCGGCGTCCCGTAGATGCTGCTGAAGATTTTACCAGATGCATATTCGCCTCAGGCGAATAGACCGGCCATAGAGCCAGCTTATAACAATATAGAAGGAAATGGTTAAAATGTCAAGATATTTTCTTAAATTTTCGAATTTTCTGCACTTTATTCGCTTTTTCCTGATTTTAGTCCCCGAAATGCTCCAAAATTCTCTGTTTTCCTCCAATTTCCTTCCATCGATTGCTTTCACAAACAGCAAGATACCCGGAGGCGCGGCCCATAACGGCCTGCCGTCCGGGTATTCGAACCAAAAGCCCTGTATGAGTCAGCGGAATTTTTCCGCCAGCGTACGGCCGTAAGCCCGCAGCTCCTCCAGGACGGCGCCGTCCGGTCCCCACTGAATCCGCCGTCCGTCGTCCGCCAGTTCAAAACCGGCTTTCACTAGTTCCTCATTCATCAGCTTTACGGATTCTCCGCTCCAGCCGTAGCTGCCGAAGGCCGCGGCCTTCTTTTTCTTAAACTTGGCTCCCCGCATCAATTCCAGGATGCCGGCCACCGAATACAGATAGCCATTGTTCACCGTGGGCGATCCCATCACCACCGCTTTGGAGCGGAACACCTCGGTAATCACATCGGTTTTATCGATCTTGGAGGTATTCAGCAGCTTCACGGTGGTTTCCGGCGCCGCTTCCCCGATCCCCTCCGCGATGGCCTCCGCCATCCGTCGGGTGGCATTCCACATGGTGTCGTACACCAGAACGATCTGATCCTCCTGATAGCTGTCCGCCCATTCCAGATATTTCTCCACAATCTGCTCCGGGTGATCCCGCCAGATCAGACCGTGGCTGGGACAGATCATGGACAAAGGCAGATTCATCCCCAGAATCTCCTTAATTTTCCGGGTTACCATGGGGCTGAAGGGATTGAGAATATTGGCGTAGTATTTGGTGGCCTCCGCCATCAGCTCCGCAGGATCCACCGTGTCGTTGTACAGAGATTCGGAAGCAAAGTGCTGTCCGAAGCCGTCGGTGCTGAACAAGATGTTCTCCCCATCCATATAGGTGAACATGGTATCCGGCCAGTGAATCATGGCCGCCTCGATAAATGTGAGGGTGCAGGTACCCGTGGACAAGGTATCCCCCGTTTTTACCGGCACAAAATTCCAGTTTTCATGGTATTGTCCGGTGAGGGATTTGATGCCGTTAGCCGTGCAGTAAATGGGCGTATCGGGAATTTCCCGCATCAGCGCCGGCAGCGCGCCGCTATGATCCACCTCGCCGTGATTGATAACGATGGCGTCGATATCCTTCAGATCGATCTCCTGTTTCAGGTTTTCCACAAACTCCTTGGCATAGGGCATCCATACCGTGTCAATCAGGATATTCTTTTTATCCCGAATCAGGTAGGCGTTATACGAAGACCCGTGATGGGTAGAAAATTCATCTCCATGAAACTTCTTTAGTTCCCAATCCACCTTTCCTACCCAGGTTACTTTGTCCGTCAATTTTTTACCCATAGCTTATTCATCCTCTCATTGTCTATCCTAGGTTTTCAGCGCTTTATAATCTTATCAAAACGAAGACACAGCCGGTGTGCGGTTACGCTCCCACCGGAAGAATGCCATTGCGGCAAAGCCGCAGGAGGCTGTTCAAGCCGACCGGCATTCTTCAGAGAGAAAATCTTTGATTTTCTCCAGTTTACCACAAAAGTCAGGCGTTTGCCGATAGGCAAACGCGAAGACACAGCCGAAAAAATCCAATATCCTCCCTTTCCGGGCTGTGTCCATTATACCACAAAGCGGCGCGCGAAGCGCGGAGCCTTCCCTGATCCGAAACGGCGTTGACCGTTTCGGAGTGGATCAATGTTCTCTCAGGCGTCCGAAGGCTTGCCATGCAAGGCTTTGGCTTACGCCGTGAGGTTATTATACCACAAAACGGCAGAATAATCATGTCCAATTCTTTAATTATACCTATTAGGTATACATTGAAATAGGATAAACGGCTTCGCCGTGTATCCCACACGGCGAAACCGATGGCATGTCTATCCGTGGCGGTGAACATCCGCGGTATCCGCGCCTCTTTCCCGTACATTGGCGGAAATATTGTCGGCGCCTTTCAAGCGGGTTTCAAATACCTTCCGGGATTTCTGCAGTTCATTGAGATTGGCTGGACCGCCCATACAGCCGCCTGTGCAGAACATCCCCTCAATAAAGTCCTCGCTGATCTTTCCGGCCTTCAGCAGCATCAGCGCCTTACGGCATTCATCCGCGCCGTTGCAGGGCAGGGCCGTTGCAGAGCCGAGTTCTCCTCGTTCCTCCAGCACTCGGTTGACAGCGGCGGTCACGCCGCCCGACAAGGCAAATCCCTTGCCATATCGTGTGGCATCCTCTTCTCCCGCCACATCCCCACCGGAGGCGACTCCCGCAGCGCAGAGCATGGCATAAAGCTCCTCAAAGGTCAGCACGTAATTCAGTTCATCGATATACTGGCCCATGGCCTCGTTCTTTTTGGCGATGCAGGGCCCGATAAATACCGTCACCACCTCCGGATTTTTGCTGCGGATATACCGCTCCGCCGCGATCATCGGGGAAACGGTGGTGGAGACAAAGGGCATCATACCCGGGAAATGTTTGCGCACCATATTGACAAAGGCCGGGCAGCAGGAAGATGTCATCTTCTCTCCCTTCTCCTTGCGCTCCAGCAGCTCATTCGCCTCGTGATAAGCCACGATATCAGCGCCCAAGGCCACCTCATACACATCCGCGAAACCCAGCTGTCGGATGGCTTCCTTGATCTGGGGAATGGTATCGCTGCCGAACTGCCCCTCGATAGCGGGAGCAATAAGGGCCACCACCTCTTTTTTGCCGTCCTTCAGCGCCTCGATGACATTCGTCATCATGGACACGTCGGAAATGGCGCCAAAGGGACAGCCCGCCACACAGGCGCCACAGTTGACGCACTTGGCGGGATCGATGGTGGCAATATCGTTTTCATCCATGCTGATGGCCTTGACGGGACAGCTCCTCTTGCAGGGCCGCTCGATTTCCACAATGGCATTATAAGGGCAGGCGGCGACGCACTTGCCGCATTTCCGGCACTTTTCCTGATCGATCACAGCGCCCCGGGGCGTGGTCGTAATCGCCCCAAAAGGACAAGCCTTGGCACATTTTTTTGCCAGACAGCTTTGGCAGTTTTGAGTAACGGTGATCTTGGTGATGGGACAACCCTCGCAGGCGCAGGGAATCACATGCACAACCTGGGAGGGATCGGAGTCGGTATACAGCACATCCACCGGCAGCTTGCCCATAGCCATGCGCACCCGCTGGCGGATGATCTCCCGCTCCCGATAGACACAGCAGCGGAAATTGGGCTTGATGCCCTTGATGATTTCATACGGAATCTTGTCGTAGGCCTCGTGCAGATCCCCTTGAAAAGCGTGCCGCGCCGTGGCGCACAGCACCTCGTGTTTGATCTGTACAATGTCGGTGATCTCCTGCATAGTTCTGGACCTTGCCTTTCTCCGCCTCCGGCGTCCCGGCGGCGGCTATCTGTCAATAATACCGGATTTTCACGATTTTCCCCGCTCCCCGCAGGGTCTGGGCCAGCTCTTCCAGCAGACGGATCTTGATACTCAGATCCACTGGAAGGTTGGGATTCTGATGGGCGGGATTGATGGCCTTGCCGATGAACATATATAAATGGGTGCAGCGTTCCAGCAGCATCCGGGCGATCATAGCCGCGCCGTTGTGCTCGTCCAGCTGCCGAATCGTCTCCGTATCGGCGGGATTTTCCAAAAACTTCTTCACCAAGGCGTTGGTTTCGCGGATGGTGAGAACCCCTTCCGTCACCAAATCGATGCCCTTGATATGCGCGATGGGGGGCAGATCCCCGTCATAGCTCAGCTCGGTGACAACCTCCCGTCCCAGAACCCGGGCCACCAGATTGCTGCTACTGCCGCCGCAGACTACCTTCAACCCCTCCTCGGACATGAAGTCCACCACCACCCGCTCGTCGTCCTGCTTCAGCCGGGGCGGGCCGGAGAAAAGGCTCACCACCTGCTGAGGAACCACCTTCACCGTAGCTACCGTGGTGTCGTCCCCCGGCTGGCGCATATACAGGTCCTCACAGGCCTCGATCAGAGCGGCGGTCATCCTGGCGCTGGTGTTTTCATCCTCGCAGTTATCCTGGATGAAATCGCAGACGCTCTCCCAGTTCCAGCCTAGGTTCAGCACCGCGCCGATCCCCGCGTACATCACCCCGTCGCTGATCATGGTGAGCATATCGCCGCATTCCAGATCAAAAGAGGCTTCCTTAATGGTCTTGCCTCCCACCTCCCGCTCAGTGTAGGCGATGGGATACACCACCCCGTCGTGGACATAAATGCACCCCGGACAGTCAAATTCCGCCAGATAGGCCTTGCCGTCATCATTCAGCTTCAGGATGGAAAAGGTGGAATAAGCCATATGCCGCACCTTGCATACCGGCAGGGTATGGATGATGGTGTCCACCGTATCCTCCAGCGACGCGCCGGACTGCATCATGGTGGCGATAATCTTGGAGGTGAGGGTGGCTAATATATTGGCTTTCACGCCGCTGCCCAAACCGTCGGACAACACCACGATCACCCCGTCGTCGGTGCGGACAACCTCCACCTTGTCGCCGCACAGCTCTTCGTTTTTCTTATTCAGGCTTTTGGACGTGACGTCGTAAAACAACCGGTTGTTCATCCTCGCTTCTCCCCCTGTCGGTATGGGGATTGGCACTTTGTGCCAACTCCTGTTGACTGTCTGGTGCAACAGTCTTACGCCTGAGTCTCCTCGCTCATAATCATCGCCTTCAGGTTGTTCAGCGTTACCTTGGTCTCGGCAGTCGTCTCTCCCAGCAGGCTGGCGATTTCTTGGGCCACGGTCATCTGCTTTTCAATCACCTTTTGGGCCATTTCAGCGGATTCCAGCCGGGCGCGGTAGGTCTGTTCCTTCCGCTGCTCCTCCTCGGTGATATCCTGGAGAAAGCCCATGACGATATCCTGGCTTTCCACATATATCAAGGTGGCCCGGGCGATCATGGACAGAGATTCCAGTCGTACCTTCTTATCCACGATATTCCGGTGGGTGGCGAACACTTCCTCGAAATCCGCAGGATCCATATACTCAAACAGCCCGGCTTTCAACGCCTGCTGCCGGGACACGCCGAAGGTCTTCTGGGCGGCCAGATTCAGCTCAATGATCCGCAGATCCTTATCCACCGCGATCACCATGTTGGGCGTGACACTGAGGGTCACACTGCTCAGAGACTGAGACAAATCATTGATGTAGGGCAGACACATGTACAGCTCGGCCTTGCCCTGGTAAACGGCAATCGCCTTGTCTCGACAGGTAGAATAGCCACAGGAGCCGCAATTCAACTCCTTGTCCGGCGTGGGTTTGCCAATTTCGGTCAGAATTCGCCGAATAGTGGCTTCGTCGGGGATGTCCTTCCGGGGTGCGTCAGGGGTAAAGCGCCATTCCAGTGTTTTGGGGCGAGCCGGTTCCGGCTGTTTTTCCGCCGCCTCCGCAGCGTAACGGTCCACCTCCAGCCGGCTGCGATAAGCCGCCCGTTTATCCTCCGCGATTAATGGTCCGTTGACGCAGCCGCCTTCACAGGAATTCAGTTCCACAAAGAGCTTACCGCAGTCTCCCGCGGACAGCTCTTTCAAAAAGGCCATCACGTTCTGCAGTCCGCAAACGCTCATCATTTGATACCCTTTGTAATTTCCATCCTCCATCGCCTGATGACGGATATCCCGGAGGATTCCCTCCGGAATGGGATATACCCGCGAGAATACCGGCGGCAGCTCCGCCTCTGCCGCCTCTGCCTCCTCCGCGCCTTGCAGAGAGATTCCCTGCTGTTCCAGCAGCTGATCCAGCATACGGAAGGAGATCACCCCGTCGGCCGATTCCGGATGATCGTCTATCTCCTTGATTTTGGATAGGCAAGGCCCGACGAACACCACCTTGGTGTCCGCCCCGTCCCGCTCCTTGATCATCCGACCGTGGGCCAGAACCGGAGAAACCACTGGCGCCATCATCGGCACCAGCTGAGGATAATATTTGGTGATAAGCATGTTCACCGCGGGGCAGCAGGTGGTTAAGATGCAGGGCATCTCCTCTTGATCCATCAGCTCCCGATAGCGGGCGGTCACCTCGTGAGCGCCCACCGCCGTCTCCTCCACCCGATCAAAGCCCATTTGATACAAAGCCGCCACCAGACGATCTTTCTCCTGGCCATAAACGCCGGCATATGAGGGGGCCAGACTCGCCACGGTGCGCACCGCCGGATCACGCAGCCAGGAAAGTACCCGCGCGGGATCGTTCACCACCGTTTTCGCCTTCTGGGGACAAACGTTGATGCAGTGACCGCAGAGCACGCATTGATCCTCAATGACCTCCACCCGGTCGTCTATGTAGCTGATGGACTTGACGTCGCAGAACTTCAGGCATTTATAACAATTTTTGCAGTTGGCTTTTTTTACGCTGATATAGGCCATGGCACGCTCTCTCCTTTCCCGTCCGGTCCGTTATTTCCCTGCGACCTTTTGGGCGAAGAAGTCGTCCACCGTGTCCATGGTTAAGCTGTAGATTTCGTCCTGGAACTTGACGCATACCCCCCGATCGGCGCAGTGGCCCATGCAGAAGGAGCCTTTCAGTTCCACCGTATCCTCCAGATTATATTGAGCGATCAGTTCCTTCAGGCGGGTGATCAAATCCCGGGAATTCTGCAAATGGCAGGAGCTGCCAACACATACCATCAAATCCATCTTCTCGTCCCTTTCCTTCCTGCTGCCGATTATTCTGCCTGTAACCGTTAGCTTTCGACAGGATTCACCAACTATCAGCATATCATATTGTTATTTTTTTGTCAATCATATTTCTCATATCTCTGGCTCAGTCTTTTTACAAATGCCGGCGAATAGCATCGGCCACCTGTTGGGCACAGGCACGGTATCCTTTTTCATTGAGATGAAGCCCGTCTTCACAGAGGAATTCCTCTAGATGTTTTCGCTGGAAGCCTCCCAGATCATTGACCTCCACCCCTTCGCAGACCATCAGCGCAGCGGCTGACGCGTTATACAGGTCGATTGCCGCCTCCGGCCGCATGGCTGAACCTTCCGGATGGCTGTAGGTGGTGGTGGCAAAAATCACGGTGGAAACGCCAGCGCTGCGGAACATCCCGATCATCCGGGAAAGCGCCGTGATATAGTCAGGCAGCGGCGTGAAGCTACCCTCCAGTGGCGGCTCGATGGTGATATCCCAGATACCGTTGTTCCAATGCACAACATCCGGAGTGCCGTTGTTGCGTATCCACTGATTGGCTGCCCACATGGTGTATTTGGCAAAGCGGCCGTTTTCTTCCATATACTGTACATCCGCCTCTCCTGCCAGCAGTTCCCGCACATGTTCCCGGTAGCCCATAGAGATAGAATCTCCCAAAAGCAGCACCCGTTTCATTCTGTTTTTCCCCCTTTCCCATACAAAATAGCATATGGGTTCATTATAGCACGCCTCCTTTTGCTCCGCAATAACCGGAGGCCGGAAAATCCCGGCAGACGTGGAGTGAGAAAGTCCCTTCTACAAAGAATGAAAGAGAACACCGGCGGGAACGCTTCCTCTTCCCGCCGGTGTTCTCTTTATGGATTCTTTTCCATCCTCTTTGTCAGTCTATCCAAATTCTCCACTGTTTCCCGGTTCATGTAATGCTCCACCTGTTCCACCTGCTCCAGCTCACATTCAGATTGATTCAACAGACAGAAAAAGCGATGCAGCACGTCATGCCGCCACAGCAGATAGCGGCCGACAGCGCTTCCCTTTTCGGTTGGGACGATCAGGCCGTATTTTTCAAAGGTCACCAAATCCATTTCCCGCAGCTTTCCCACCATTTTGGAGGCGGAGGAAGGCCGTACATGGAGCTGTTCCGCCAGAAAATTGATGCGGATATAGCCGTTTTCCTGGATATGGCGACAAATCATCTCCAGGTAATCCTCCATGGATTCGGTGATGTCTCCGCTGTTCTGCAGCTGGTAGCCTTTGAGCGTATAAAACTCCCTGCCGGTATTGTCCAAAAAATCTTCCCCTTCCGGTAACCACCCAGAGGGCAGGCGCATAAGTTAGTAGCAGGAAACAAAGTTTTCCGCCCGCTACAAACTTATGATTATTACTATCTTATTATTGGGAGATATGATTTATGAATAATACCGCTGCAAACGCCGTCACCTGTCCGCTGAGCTGCATTCCGGAGGGACAGACCGTTCGGGTACGGGAGCTGCTTTCCACCGGCTCCATGCGCCGCCGGCTGCTGGATATCGGCCTGATTGAGGGAACCGACGTAGCCTGCCTGCAAAAGAGTCCGGCCGGAGACCCGGTGGCCTATCTGATCCGAGGCGCGGTGATCGCCATTCGTTCGGAGGATTCTGCGAAGATTCTGGTGGACCGTCCGGTGAGCTGACAGCCCGCCGCTCAGGCAATACCGCTCATAACTTTAACAACAAGGGTGATGGCAATGGGATTAACAGCGGCTTCCACTGGAAAAAAAGCCGTAGACGAAGGCCTGGTCATTCATAAGGCGTCGCCGGAGGATAAGGTGATCGCGCTGGCGGGCAACCCCAACGTGGGAAAAAGCACCGTCTTCAATGAACTGACCGGCATGAACCAACATACCGGCAACTGGCCGGGTAAAACCGTTTCCAACGCCCAGGGGCAGTGTGCGCACAAGGGGATGGGCTACGTTCTGGTAGACATCCCCGGCACCTACTCCCTGATGGCGCATTCCGCTGAGGAAGAGGTGGCGCGGGATTTCATCTGCTTCGGGGAACCGGACGGGGTGGTGGTGGTCTGCGACGCCACCTGTCTGGAACGGAATCTGAACCTGGTGCTGCAGACCATGGAGATCACCGACCGGGTGGTGGTCTGCGTCAACTTGATGGATGAAGCTAAAAAAAAGAACATCCGCATCGACTTCCAGCAGCTGTCCAAGAATCTGGGTGTGCCGGTGGTAGGCACCAGCGCCCGCAGCCGCAAAGGGCTGGATGAACTGATGGACGAGGTTGAGAAAACGACTACATACGGCGGAGCCTCGCCACTTCGGGTCCGCTATACCAAGCCCATTGAAGAGGCGGTGGCTATGCTGGAGCCAGTGGTGGCGGGCCGGGTCGGCGGCAGACTCAGCAGCCGGTGGGTTTCCCTGCGGCTGCTGGACTACGACGACGCTTTGGGTGTGTCGCTGGAACGCTATCTCGGCTTTGATCTGCTGGCGGATAAAGAGATCGCCTCCCGGCTGGAGGAGGCCCGCCGACATATCGCGGCAGGCGGAATCCCCCTGGAAAAGCTAAAGGACGCTCTGGTATCCTGCATTGTGCTGCAGGCGGAGGAGGCCTGCATGGACGCGGTTTTCTGCGACAAAGGCGGCTACAACGCCCGGGACCGCCGGCTGGATAAATGGCTCACCAGCAAATGGACCGGCATCCCCATCATGCTGCTGCTTCTGCTGGGGGTCTTCTGGCTCACCATTACCGGCGCCAATGTTCCTTCCCAGCTGCTTTCCGACGGGCTCTTCTGGGTGGAGGACCGGCTCCACGACGCTTTCGTTTGGATGCACGCGCCAGACTGGCTCACCGGCCTGCTGGTGGAGGGCGTCTACCGGGTGCTGGCATGGGTGGTTTCGGTGATGCTGCCCCCTATGGCGATTTTTTTCCCGCTTTTTACACTGCTGGAGGACTCCGGCTACCTTCCCCGCATCGCTTTCAATCTGGATAAATACTTCAAAAAGGCCTGCGCCTGCGGGAAACAGGCGTTAACCACCTGTATGGGCTTCGGATGCAACGCGGCAGGGGTGGTGGGCTGCCGGATCATTGACTCCCCCAGAGAACGATTGATCGCCACCATCACCAACAACTTTGTCCCCTGCAACGGCCGGTTTCCCACGCTGATCGCCATTATCACCATGTTTTTCATCGGCACGGCAGGAGGTTTGGGTTCCTCGGTGCTGTCGGCGGTCTTTCTCACCGCCATCATCGTCTTTGCCGTGATGATGACGCTACTGCTCTCCCGCATCCTTTCTAAAACCATCCTTAAGGGTATTCCCTCTTCCTTTACCCTGGAGCTTCCCCCTTACCGCCGCCCCCAGATCGGCAAGGTCATTGTCCGCTCCATTTTCGACCGCACCCTGTTTGTGCTGGGCCGGGCGGTGGCGGTGGCGGCTCCCGCCGGAATGATCATCTGGCTGATGGCAAACGTCACGGTGGGCGACGCCAGCCTGCTGGCCCACTGCTCCAGTTTTCTGGATCCCTTTGCCCAGATGTTCGGGCTGGACGGCGTCATTCTGATGGCCTTCATCCTGGGCTTCCCGGCCAATGAGATTGTGATCCCCCTGATTATCATGGCCTATATGGCCAACGGGAGCCTGCTGGATATGAGCAATCTGGCCGAGCTGAAAAGTCTGCTGGTGGATAATGGCTGGACCTGGCTTACCGCTGCCTGCACCATGCTGTTTTCTCTGATGCATTGGCCCTGCTCCACCACCTGCCTCACCATCCGCAAGGAAACCCAGAGCTGGAAATGGACCGCCGTCTCCTTTTTGGTCCCCACCGTGACCGGCCTATGCATCTGCTTCCTGCTTACTACCTTCGCCAGGATGACCGGACTGGCATAAAAAAACAGCAGCGCCTCCCGCCAATTTGTGGCCGGAGGCGCTTTCTTATTTATTGGGTAAACTTTATACACGGCGCTTTTTCGCCAGCAGCAATACCGCTGCCGTCCCGCCTGCCAGCATCGCCAGAAAACCCGCCGCCAGGGAAAGAGGGCCGCCGGTTTGGACAGGAAGATCCGAAGCGCCGCTATCCGACGAAGCCGGAATATCCTGTGTGGGCAGCTGCCGCTCCGCCATAGGGGCCAGCGGCAGGCCATATTCATTATAGACAAATCCCTGTTCGGCAAAGGTCGCTTTCTGCAGATAGGCAATCTTGGTGGGCTTCACCGCGTCCGCAGTCACCAGAATGCTGCCGCCTTGAATAATCGCCTCCGCGTCCCGCCAATTCTGTCCATCCCAAACCTGGAAGCCGTGAATGCGCCCTTCAGCGGTCAGCGTCTTGGCGCCGGAAATCGTCAGCCGCCAGCCCTTAGCCGTCTTTTCAATGGCGGTGATGGAGGGCGAAAGACCATACGGTTTCCCATTGGCAGCCGGAAGCTGATAGACCTTTTCCAGCGCCGCGCCCGCCGCCCGTCCGGCAAAGGGATATTTGTCGGTGGGATGAATATTGTCGGGATTCCCTAAATCAATTCCGCAAATCGCCCAAACGTTATCGAGCTGTTCCATCAGTTTCCACTGGGTATCCCGAAAAGCCACAAAAAGCGGCTCGCTGTACTGCGGCAGCTGCATGGTGATGATGGGCAGGGCATCGTTTTGGAACAAACGGCGGTACAAAGCGGTATAGGCGGCGAATTGATCCTGATAATCCGCCGGCCAGAGCGCGTTGGCTTCCCCTTGATACCAGAGAATCCCTTTGATGGTATAGCCAGCCATATGATGGATCATGGCGTTGTAGAAGCGGGAATCCACCTTGCCCATGGAAGCGGCGTGGGAGGGCAGCCTGTTCATCGTCTCCTGATCAAGCCATTCCTCTATGCAGGATCCGCCCACAGCAGAGGTGATCATTCCCACCGGTATGTTCTCTCCCAGCGCTTTCTGCAGCTGTGCCGCATAAGCCAGGGCGAATCCACTGTAGCCTCCCACCTCCTCCATGCTTCCAGGCGTTTGCCACTCGGTCACCGGCGTATAGTAAATACTGGGTGTGGAGGATTCTCCATAAGGCTGGTTGTAAAAGCGCAGCAGCTGCCAGTTGTCGATGGCGCTGTAATCCTTCAGGAAATCGGTATCCGTACCTTTCATCTCATTGATGGTATAGGCCATATTGGACTGCCCACTGGCCAGCCATACCTCGCCTACCAGAACATCCTCCAGCACAATGGTCTGATCCGGTGACGTTTTTCCAGCCTTGGTATAGGCGACGGTCAGATCCCTCGGCTGTGCGCTGGCCGGCATAGGCTCCAGCCAGACTTCCCATTGCCCACCGTCCAGAACAGCCTCCGCCGTCTGCCCGGCAAAGGACACCGTCAGCGTATCCTCGGCAGAACCGCCGTAACCGAAAATCCGCACCTTCTGTTCACGCTGAAGCACCATGTGGTCGGTAAACAAGGCGGCGATCTGAATGGTTCTGGATTGTCCATAATACAGCTTAGCCGTAACGGTTACCCCCTTCGGATTGCTGACGGTGGGATGATAAAAAACGCCGGTTGCCTGAAGATAATCGGCATGCGTGTCGTCCAGTGCCGTCCAAATGGCTCTGCCGCCGGTATGGTTCTTCCCGTCGGAGGTTTGGTAGGCAATGGGATAAGCATCCAGCACGGCGAGAATCTGCGTCGGCGTATCCGTCTTGGAGACAGTGAGGTCCGGATCGTCGATATCCAAAGCGCCGGTGACATAAACCTGTTCCTCCGGTACCATCACATCGGCCGCCCCCGCCCCGTCGGCGTAAAGCGTCGCTATTTCCTGCGCCGATAATGCTGTGTCATATATCCGCACATCGGCCAGTTCACCTTGGAATCCATTGTAAAAAACGGTGCGGTCATTGTTATAGATGCCGCCTAGAGTCAGCGTTTGCCCAAGATTCTCCAGCAGCAGCCCCTTGTCCCCCACACTCTGCAGGGGAAATTCTTCGCCGTTAATAAAGAAGGAGCCGCCCCTTTGCGTTAGGCTTAAACAATAAAAGTTCCAGCCGAAAGAGGAAGCGTATTTTTGGGTTTCATTGGGAAAGCGATAATTGGCGGCGTAAGCGCCGTCCTGAACACCTCCCAATGGAACGATGAAGGCATCATTGCCATCATAGAAACCCATGCCTAGACCGGTTGTGGAATAAGCGACGCCGGTGCCCAGCATAAAGGTGTGCGGGGACTGCACCGCGGAACGCTTGCCCCAAAGGGTGATGGTAAGGGTCTCCAGTCCGTCGGTGGGATCCCGGCCGGCGACAGGAACGGCGCACAGAGCGCTGGTTCCATTGAAAACCGCCGATTTCACTGCATTGCTTTTGCTTCCCTGAGCGACATTGCCCACATCGACCAGATCGAAACGGCCCATACGATCTTTGCCCAGATGATCCGGATCCGAAAAATCATACCGCACAATGGGTTGGCGGATCACCGGCTCCGCTGCGGAAGAACGAAATGCGTTTAACCAGGAAAATGGCAGCAGAAGAGACAGGAAAATGGCTCCGGCTTTTTTCATTCAGAATTCCTCCCACATCAAAATCGCGCAATTTTAATGAAATTTCACATATATCACCTTTATTATAGTAACATTATCGTTATAGTATCCATGGAGATTTCTCGCTTTCCCCTGGATATTTGTTTCTTTTTAACCCAAAATCTGATGGAAGCTCTAAGCGATTTCCGAGGATGAATTGTGCCAGAAAAGGCAGACGCCGTCGCTGGACTGACACCCAGCAAGGAGGATAACGCACTCTGGTGCCATTCAGACCAGAAAGAATGAACGTGTTTCATCACATTTTAGTATTACTCTGTAACGCCGCCGAAGCCTCAATCTATGCAAAAAACCCCGGCTTCCATAAGGAAACCGGGGTTTCATCTGTACGAAGTTTATTCGCTCACAAAAGGCATCAAAGCAATCTGACGGGCGCGCTTGATGGCGACGGTCAGTTCCCGCTGATGCCGTGCGCAGGTACCGGTCACACGGCGGGGCAGAATCTTCGCACGCTCAGAAACAAAGCGGCGCAGACGGGCCACATCCTTGTAATCGATGGTGTCGATCTTATCGACACAGAAGCTGCAAACCTTGCGGCGTCCTTTACGTCCGCCGCGGGCGGGGCGTTCCGGTCTATCAGCCATGACAAAGGCCTCCTTTTCTCAATGTTGACATTCCGCAGATCAGAAGGGCAGTTCGTCGTCCCCCACGATCTCCTCAAAATCGCCGGCACCGGCGGTGGAGAAAGCGGGCGGAGCCTCGTTGTACTGCGGAATCTGGGATTCATAGCGGGTGCCGGTGGACGGCCCCGATGCGTTTTTGGACTCGGCGAAGAACACATTGTCCGCCACCACTTCATAAGCGGTGCGTTTGTTGCCTTCCTTATCCGTGTACTGACGGCTCTGCAGGCTGCCCTGCAGGGCGATGCGCTGTCCCTTGTGGAAATACCGGCAGACAAACTCCGCGGTCTGCCTCCAGGCCACCACGGGGATAAAATCCGCCTGACGCTGTTCCGCCCCTTTGGGCTGGAAAGCGCGGTCCACGGCCACCGTAAAGCTGGTGACCGGCACTTGGGACGCGGTGTGGCGAAGTTCCGGATCGGCGGTCAGCCGTCCCAGCAGACAAATCACATTCATCTTCGCACACCTCAGCTTTCTTTCCGGATGATCATCGAACGAAGAACGCCGTCGGTAATCTTGGCGACACGGTCCAGCTCAGCCGGAAATTCCGGTCCGCTGACGAAGTTGTACAGCACATAGAAGCCGTCCGCCTCATCGTTGATCAGGTAGGCCAGTCTGCGTTTTCCCCATTCGTCCACTTCGCCGATTTCAGCATTCTGCTCGATCAGGGTCTGGAACTTCTCCTTGATCGCCGCAATGCCTTCCTCGCCCAGTGTCATCGAAAAAATGAAAACCGCTTCGTAAGAACCTTTCACTGTGGGCATTGTTTGCACCTCCTCACGGTCTGATGGCCCCGTTTCTGAGAACGGAGCAAGGATGGATTAGCGGCCTGCCTTCTCGCAGGCGCTGTAATATTATAACAGCCGGTTTTATCCAAGTCAAGCCCAAATCCTCTTTTTTGCCGGATTCCGGGTATTTTTCCCTTTACAACCGCTTAGGAATCCACTATAATGGGAAACATATGAGCAATTCCCCATACTGAATTTAAGGAATGATCAAATCGTATGCTGCAATATGAAGAGCTCCGGCTGCGGCTGGAAAACCTTTGGCCGGATATTGAGGACTTGGCCAACGCCATCGGCCTGGATCAGCTTCGCCGGGAAGCCGCCGAACTGGAACAGCGCACCGCCGCTGACGGCTTCTGGGACAACATGGAGACCGCCCAGGCCACTACCCAGCGGGCCGCTGTTCTCAAGGATTCCATTGACAAATACGAACGGCTGGTAAGCGATTATCACGATACCCTCACCCTCATCGAGCTGGCGGACGAGGCGGCGGACGAATCTCTGCTGGAGGAATGCACCCAAGGCGTGGACAAGATCGAGGCTTCCATGGAAGAACAGCGTCTTGCCACCCTGCTGACGGGAGAATACGATTCTCACAACGCCATCCTCACCTTTCACGCGGGAGCCGGCGGCACCGAAGCCCAGGACTGGGCGGAAATGCTCTATCGGATGTATACCCACTGGGCGGAGCGGCATCACTACGCCTACAAGCTGCTGGATTATCTGGACGGCGACGAGGCCGGTCTGAAAAGCGCCAGCATCCAAATCAACGGCGAAAATGTATACGGATATCTGAAGGGAGAAGCCGGCGTTCACCGACTGGTGCGCATCTCCCCCTTCGATTCCTCCGGCCGGCGGCACACCTCCTTCGCCGCCCTGGAAGTACTGCCGGAAATCGATAACTCCATTCAAATTGACATCCGCCCCGAGGATATCAAAATGGATGTGTTTCGCTCCAGCGGCGCCGGCGGCCAGCACATCAACAAGACCTCCTCCGCCGTCCGCC
>ENA-UOJE01000322-UOJE01000322.1-human-gut-metagenome-genome-assembly--contig:-C23-NODE-322-length-58007-cov-9.599427_pt1 | contig 58007 bp, 46 predicted proteins | sample MGYA00242341_ERZ723888 | MGnify/ENA metagenome assembly ERZ723888 | reverse complement strand
GGCAGGCGCCACAGGCGCTACCGGCCCGACTGGCCCCACAGGGGCGACGGGAACCGCTGGTGCGGCAGGCGCCACAGGCGCTACCGGCCCGACTGGCCCCACAGGGGCGACGGGAATCGCTGGTGTGGCAGGCGCCACAGGCGCTACCGGCCCGACTGGCCCCACAGGGGCGACGGGAACCGCCGGTGTGGCAGGCGCCACAGGCGCTACCGGTCCGACTGGCCCCACTGGACCTACAGGCCCTACCGGTCCGACTGGACCGCGGGGCGATGACGGCGTGGCGGAAACCATCAGAGTGGGATCTACTACGACAGCTTCTCCGGAGACACCGGCATCTGTCACCGATTCCGGCGGGCCGGATCATATTTTGGATTTTGTCATTCCTCAAGGGGCAACCGGTCCCGCCGGGGCAGAAGGTGCAAAAGGTGAAACCGGACCCGAGGGCCCAACGGGCCCAACAGGCGCGGCGGCAACCATTACTATTGGTTCGGTTACTACCGGTGATCCGGGAACAGAGGCCCAGGTAAATAACTCCGGCACGGATGAAAATGCGGTTCTGGATTTTGTCATTCCCCGCGGTGAACCGGGAGGCGGAGGCGGTACGCTGGATGTTCTGGCCACTGTCGATACCACAATCCAGTCCCCCGTAGCCGGCAGCGCGCTGGTTTTCAGCGATACGCCGCTGGTATCTGGCACGGCCATCACTCATCAGCCCGGGTCCACCGATGTGCAGATATCCCAGTCCGGTATCTACCAGGCCGTCTTCCAAAGCACGGTGTCCGTCAATGCGGGTACGTCTATCCCAGCATCGGTCCTTGTAAGACTCACTCTCAACGGCGTTCCTGTACCGGGTGCTACGGCGCGCCACACTTTCGCCTCCACCAATGAGGTAACCACTATCTCCTTCGACGTGCCTTTCCGGGTCGATGCACCTCCGACGGCTCTTGAGGTCGTTGTGGACGATGCGGGCTTCGGCTTCCAGGATTCCACCCTGACCGTTATTCGTCTGGGGGACGCTTCATAACCTGTAATATTTTAAAGGAACCCGGCCGCATTTCGGCCGGGTTCCTCCGCTTGTCGAAGACATCGGATATTGGCTTTCCATCGTCCGCCCTATTTTGACCGCACAGCGGCCGGTGGCTATCTTTTTTTCAGTATGTGGACTATGTACATGACGATTTCTCCAATCTCGCCCTCCTACTATCGAACGTGGGGTGAAACCGCTCAAGGATTGAAACTTGTTCACCCGGGCACATATACTGAAAATGGGGAAAGCGATATATCGCATATACGGAACAACAGCGCTGCCCGCTCCCACTGGACTGCTCTAGGCCCGCGGGGCTTCCCGGAACTGGTGGGTGCCGCCAGCGCTACTGGTCCTGCCGGTTACGAATTTTGCCAGTTGTGGCTGTAAGGAGCAAATGAGAAATATAATCCAACAAATCATTACTCTGTATCCAAATAATGATTTATTCATCACTTTGGATAGGGGGGATGCGGTTGTTGGACGCCCCGGCGCTTTAATCTTAGGACCAAATGGATGTACCGGAGTATTTCAAGTGGCCACTTCTCAAAATTTTACGCGGTTTTTGTCTATATGTAGTATCGACACGATTCAAATAAACAATGCAACGTATAATGATACAATTATTTATTTGCCAGAACCGGTTCCTGCTCCGACAGACTGTTGCGCTGATTGTGAAGCAGCTATTCGTTCTCTTTTGCCTGTCGGAACACCTGACGTTAGTATAATAACAAATACGCAAACTCCATCAGCGGGAACAGTTATAAAAAATGAATACGGTATGATAGTACTTGCAAATGAGGCCAGTAACAATATAACTTTTATATCATCCTGCAGCATAGACCTATTTTATATTTAGAGTTTGGAACGGCTGGACGTACCGCTTTTTCATTTCCTATTCGTCGAAACCAATCACCATCTCCAAAGGCTGGATGCTCATTTTCAATAGAGGTCTTTTCGGTGTCCAATGCTGAAAACGGCGGGGAAATCCATTTTGGATTTTCCCCGCCGTTTTTTTATCCAGACAGTCAGCGTATGCCGATGCGCATACGATAGCCGAAATCAATATCAAAAGGCGCACTGCCGCAGGCGGTCCTGACTACCTGACAGAAAGTGTCCCAAGCGGCATCCAGCCGGCCGGGGGCATATTTTCTGACGTCCTGAACCCTTCCCTGGCTTTCCGCCAGGGCGATAATCCGCTGGGCGCTGCCCGGTTCCCGGCTGGTAAAAATCAACTCTCGGGTATAGCGGAACAATCCGCTGCGTTTCATATTTTCAAGGTGCCCGTTTTTGTCCCAAGCAAGAGCGGTCTGAGCCTGCAGTTCCGGACATTCCCCGGCGATGCGCGCCGCTTCTGCGGACAAGGCTTGCCATGCCACTTCCGCCCGCCAATCACACACCGGCGGCCAGTCGCAGTCCACCGTAGCCATTATGCCGCCGGCCGGAGCATCCGGTGCTGCTGCGGGCTTTAAAATACGGCCGATTTCCTGCAGGGTGGATTCGGGTTCCATCCAGTGAAAGGATTGGCTGCACATCACCACATCCGCCAAGGCGTCCGGCAGCCCGGTGGCGTGGGCGTATCCTTCCCGGAAGAATACATTTTCCGGCACCGTTTTGGATTGAGCGATTCTCAGCATATCCAGGCTGGGTTCAACCCCTGTAATCGAACCGCCCATCTGCGCCAATGCCAGGGTAGACAGGCCGGTGCCACAGCCCAGATCCACCACCTGCTCGGGTTCCCGTTCCAGATAGCGGCGGATACAGCCTATGGCATAGCCCGGAAGCACCGGCCGGACATTGTCGTAGAGTGCGGAAAAACCGGTAAAGCGTTGGGCGTTTTTTTGCAAATCCATAACAGGATCCTCCTTTGCTTGGGCGGATTGGTATCCTTCTGTTTTCATCATAACGCCGCAAAAGCGCTGATGCAACCGCTTTCAATGTAATTTTACAGGCAAAACGGTATAAATTTTACCGGGAGGAGCAAAATGTATCTGTATCAGGTGATTCGGAGGATATGCATTGCAGAATCCGGCGCCATACGCATAAAAAGTAACCATAAAGGATGTCGTACAGAATGGTTCGCATATTCATGAGGGGCGGTGATGCGGGTGCATCTTGTGGAACAGCAGCTTACGCCGGAAACCTTCTGTGCGCTGCGGGAAAAGGTGGGGTTCCAGCCCTACACGCGGGAGAATGTAGCGGCGGCGCTGGATAAAACCTTATATACTGCCGAAGTGCGGGACGGTTCACGCACGGTGGGGATCGCTCGGATTGTGGGGGACGGCCGTATCGTGTTTTTCATTAAGGATGTGGCGGTTGACCCCGGTTATCGGGGAAAAGGTATCGGTCGGACGCTGATGGAAGCGCTTCTGCGCTATGTGGAGTCCAACGCCTGCGAAAAGGCTTACGTCGGATTAATGGCTACCCCGGGCACCGAGGGCTTTTACGAGGAATTTGGCTTTATCAAACGCCCGGCTTCCGGGCTGGGGCACGGTATGGTAAAGTTCGTTTCGCCCTCCCGTGAGGCGCATACGCCTCCCGCCGGCCCTGCCTGCCGGTCAATGTCCAGGCGAGTATGACGGTGGGCGGCGTTTCGCAAAAAATGAAGGAGGGGGAGCCTGCATGAAAAAGGTTATTGTCTTCGGCAGTCTGAATATGGACCTCACCATTGAATGCGATCAGATACCCCTGGCTGGACAGACGGTGGAGGGACGAGGATTTTTCACCAATCCCGGCGGCAAGGGAGGCAATCAGGCGACGGCGGCTGCCAAGATGGGAGCTCCCACCTATATGATTGCCCGGGTGGGAGAGGATGTTTTCGGCAGCCAGATCGTCGAGACGCTGGAAGGATATGGTGTGGACTGTACCTATGTGGATACCAGCAGCCGCAGCGGCACCGGCGTGGCTATGATCATCCGCAGCAGCGGCGACAACCGGATTGTGCTGAATCGGGGATCCAACCATGAAATCACCGGAGAAGCGGTAGAGCGGATTCTGGATCGGCTGGGGGAACCGCTGGATCTGTTTGTGACCCAATACGAGTGCAGTGCCCGCGCGGTAATCGAGGGACTGGCGGCGGCCAAGAGGCGGGGATTATTCACCCTTTTCAATCCGGCGCCCGCTAAAGCGATTCCGCCGGAAGCCTACCCGGATATCGATCTGCTGGTGGTAAATCAGACGGAATGCGAATTCCTCACCGGCTTGTATCCCACCGACCTGGAGGGCTGTCAAACGGCTTTGGGTCGGTTCAAGGCATTAGGAACGGGCGGCGCGATCATCACCCTGGGCGGCGCGGGCAGCGTCAGCCGAATTGGCGGCGAACTGATGATGGTGGAGAGTTACGCAGTGCCCAATGTAGATACCACCGCCGCCGGAGATGCCTATATCGGTGCGCTCGCCAGCTCCCTGGTGCGGGGGGAAAACCTGGAGCAAGGAATGCGTCTTGCCACCAAAACCGCGGCTTTGACCATTACCCGGCAGGGGGCCCAGCAGTCCATCCCCACCGCTGCCGAGGTGGAAGCCTATTTTCATCTTTATTGAGCAGTAGAAAAAGCCGACGAGAGGCAATTCTGATCACATAACAATTAAAGGAAGAAGAATATCCGGAAAGGAATGGATGCAGATATGAACAAGCGACCTATTATCATCGATACCGATCCCGGCATCGACGACGCGGTGGCCATCGCCATCGCCCTGTTCAGCGAGGAACTGGATGTACGCCTGATCACTACAGTGGCGGGCAATGTCTCGGTGGATAAGGTGACCTACAACACCCTGCGCATTCTCAAGTTTTTCAAGAAAGAGGTGCCGGTCGCTCGGGGGGCGGCCGAACCGCTGATCCTGCCCCTGTTGGATGCCAGCAACGTCCATGGAAAAAGCGGTATGGAAGGCTTTGATTTTGAGGAGCCGGACGATCATCTGCTGCTGCCCGAACACGCGGTGAACGCTATGTATCAGGTGATTATGGAAAGCAAGGAACCCATCACATTGGTGCCTATTGCCCCCTTAACCAATATCGCCCTGCTGCTGAAGCTCTATCCGGAAGTGAAGGGCAATATCAGGGAGATCGTGCTGATGGGCGGCTCCGCCGGCCGGGGAAACAAAGGCGTAATGTCTGAATTCAATATCGCCACCGATCCGGAGGCGGCAAAAATCGTTTTCGACAGCGGCCTGCCGCTGGTTATGGCCGGGCTGGATGTGGGTTGGAAGGCCCTGGTTCTGCCGGAGGACAGCGCGAAGCTGCCTCAGCTGGGCGAGGTGGGCCGCATGGCTTACTGTTTGTTCCAGAAATACCGCGGTGGCAGCATGAAAACCGGATTGAAAATGTATGACAGTTGCGCCGTTGCTTATCTGCTCAAACCGGAAATGTATCAGATGGAAGAAACCTATGTGGATGTGGAATTGAACGGCAGCATGACCAAAGGCTGCACATTGGTGGACCTCAAGGGATACCTGGGCAAACCGGCCAATGCCAAGGTCTGTATGGATATCAATCAGGAGATGTTTCGGGCTTGGTTCCTGGAAAGCGTCGGCCGCTGCATATAAACGGGGGCGCAGCCCCGATATAACCGAAAAAAGGAGGCAACAATATGTCTGCCGTTATTATGTATGGTTCCGCCATTATTGCCGTGGCGGTGGTGATATTCATGCTGATCAAGAAGATGGATATCAAGATTACCCTGTTCCTGATGGGCGTGGCGCTGATGTTCATCGCCATGCTGATGGGCAACGGTATCTCGGCTGATTTTGCCGGTACCGGCGCGCCTTGGCTGGACCCCTTGAAAGCTATCGCGGATCAGTTCAAAAGCACTCTGAGTTCCGCCGGTTTCATCATTCTTATTTTGGGTGGTTATTCCGCCTATATGAGCGCCATCGGCGCCAATGAGGTCACGGTCAGTGTGCTTACCAAGCCCATCGGCCGCATCAAGTCCGTTTATATTCTGGTGCCGGTGGTTTTCCTGCTGGGCAATCTGCTTTCCCTGGTGATTCCCAGCGCCTCCAACCTGGCGATTATCCTTTTGGCAACCCTTTTTCCGGTGATGGTGAAATCCGGTATGAGCAGTCTCACCGCCGCCGGCATCATCGCCACCACCGCCACGGTAATGCCCACTCCCTTGGGCAGCGACAACGTGGCGATTGCGGAGGAATTGGCGAAGACCACTCAGTTTGCAGGATTGACCCCCACTGACTATGTTTTTCGCTTTCACGCCATTGTTTCCATTCCCACCCTGCTGGTGATGGCTTTGGCCCATTATTTCTGGCAGAAGTATATGGATAAAAAGCTGGGCGCGGACAAAGCGGGAGAACTGGAGGGCGTCAAGGACATCCAGGCTATTGAAGGCGGCGCCTTTTTCAAAACGGTTTACGCCATCCTGCCGCTGCTGCCCATTCTGCTGCTGATCGTGGTGTTCGCTATCCAGTCTTTTATGCCCGATTTGAAAATCAACATCAGCGTAGAGGTGGCCACCCTTTTCTCCTTTGTAGTGGCGCTGATCTGCGAGATCATCCGTAAGCGGAAGGTGAAAGCGGCTCTGGACGGCACCGAGACCTTTTTCAAGGGCATGGGCGGCGCGATGCCCATTGTCGCCCTGCTGGTGGCGGCCTCGGTGTTTGTCACCGGTCTGAAAGCCATCGGTCTGATTTCCGCCCTGCAAAATGCGATGACCGGCATCCAGGGAGGGGGCTTGGGCTTTGTTCTCCCGCTGATTCTGGTGGCGCTCACGGCGCTGATTGTGCTGCTCAGCGGCAGCGGTACCGCGCTCTTCTTCGCCATGGTTCCCTTGATGGTCCCCCTGGCTGCGGCGGCCGGCATCAATGTTTTGGCTGTGAGTATCCCCATGGGATTGGCCGGCAACCTGCTCCGGGCGGTTTCACCGGTTTCCGCTGTGGTGATGATTGTAGCCGGTTCGGTCAAGAAGAGCCCCATCGAGGTGGTCAAACGCACCTCTCTTCCCATGATTGCCGGAACGGTGTTCATGTTCATCCTGTCAATGATCGTCTTCCTGCCTATGGGCGCCTGAGGCAAATTTCAATAACAGAAGAGAAAAACGGCGGTTTTCCGATGGCTTTCGGAAGACCGCCGTTTTTGCGTTTTCTAAAGGGAAAAAGAAGAATCAAATATTCTGAAATACAGAAAAATAAGGTGTATGTTTTATGTATTATTTTCTCAAAAGTCTTGTTTACAATATATCGCGTCCTTTTATTTATACGAAATTCCATCTCTGTTGATATAATAGAGACATAAAGACGGCATAGGGTAGGAGTTGTTGACATGGATCACAAGGCCCAATGGATTTGGCGGCAGAAAAAAGCAGCGGACATATCGGAATATATGCTTTTTCGCAAAACGGTGGTTTACAGCCGGCTTCCGCTTCAAGTAAACATCACCGTGACGGCGGACAGCTGCTTTATCCTTTATGTGAACGGTCAACGGATACTGCGGGGCCCAGCCAAAAGCGATCTTTCCCTTCGATACACGGATACCGTGGAGCTGACACCTTATCTTCAAATTGGTGAAAATGTACTGGCGGCGGAGGTTATTCATTATCCGGGCAACCGGCATTTGGCGAACGAATTCAAAGCAGGCCCCACGGCCCAAGTGTCCTCGATGCAGGGGGGACTGCTAATCTACGGCGATTCCGATTGGCAGACCGATGAAACCTATCGCTGTCTACCTCTGGAAGCTTACGCTTTCACGCCGGTGGATGATACCGATCTGATGTATATGGGACATTTCGAAGCGGTGAACGGCGCCCTCTATCCCACAGGCTGGAAGGAGCCGGAATTCCTGGATGCAGACTGGCAGCCGGCGGTGCCGGTGGCGGTGAATGCTCCCTATATCATGGGCGGACTGGCGAATGTTTGGCAGGTGGAACCCGACCCCATTCCGCTGCCTTATGAGGAAGCCGTCGCTCTGCGCAGGATTACCCGCTGTGCACCGGAAATTGCAGACCGGGCGGAAGCTTTTCTCGGCGGCGGATGGTTGGAGCTGTCCGCCCGGGAAAACGCCTGGCTGGAATTGGACGCGGGGGAATACCGCACCGCTTTCCCAGAATGGGAAATCCAGGGCGGCCGGGAAGCGGAAATTCACTTTTTATATGCGGAGAGCTACGGGTTTGACCGGGACGGAGAATACATAAAGGAAAAACGGGATGACTGCTGCCGGCAGGGCAGCTATTTAAAAGGCGGGGAGGATGTCTACTTCGCCGATGGAAGAAGTCAGCAGTACGCCCCCTTTCACTATCGCGCCTTTCGATTCATTCGGCTGGAAATCCGAGGAGGGGAGGAGCCTATCCGGCTGCGGCTGAAGGCGCTGCTGCAAACAGGGTATCCCTTGGCCGTTCAGTCCCGCTTTCATTGCGGTAAAGAACCGCTGGATCAGATCTGGGAGGTCAGCCTGCGGACGCTGAAAAGCTGCATGTATGATACCTATATGGATTGTCCCTATTACGAGCGGATGCAGTACCTGCTGGACACCCGGCTGGAAGCCTTGTACGGGTACGCAGTTTCCCGGGATGACCGGCTGGCCCGTAAGGCGCTGCGGGATTTCTACAACACCCAGCTACCCAACGGCTTGATGCCCTGCCACTCGCCCTCCAATATTCTGCAGATCATCCCCACCTTTACCTTTTACTGGATCATGATGCTGGGAGACCATTATCTATATTTCGGGGATAAGAACCTGATTGAAAGCTACTATCCCGGCGTGGAAAAAGCGCTGGCCTATTTCACCGACCGATTGGACGATCGGGGACTGCTGTCGGATACGGGCTTTTGGCAGTTTGTGGACTGGACCCCGGAATGGAGCCGGGGAGTGCCGGTGAAGGAACCCCACGAGGTGAATATTATCCACACATTGATGCTGGTATATGCCCTGCGGCTGGCGGCGGATCTGGCGGAAGTGACGGGCCGAAACAGCTGCGCCGAGGGATATCACCGGCTGGCGGACAGAATCGATCAGGCGGTGAACCTATATGCTTATGACGAGATGAGGGGGCTGTACACCGATACCGTGGGCCGTCCCCAATGGAGCCAGCACGCTCAGATTTGGGCTGTGCTGTCCGGGGTAGCCGACGGAGAACGGGCCAAAACGGTGATGGTGGCAGCCATGGAAAATGAGGCTGTTGCCCAATGCTCCTTCTGTATGCAGTATTTCCTCTTCCGGGCGCTGGAAAAGGCGGGATTGTATGAGGTATCCCGCGTTCAGTGGCAATTGTGGGAACAGATGCTGCGCCTGGGAGTGACCACCTGGCCGGAGGATCCGGTGACCTGGCGAAGCGACTGTCATGCCTGGAGCGCGGTGCCTTTGCAGGAGCTGATGACCCGGGGCGTGGGATTGCGACCGGCAGAGCCAGGCTTCACCCGGGTACATATTGCACCGCGGATGTATTGGCTGGAGGAATGCGAAGGCAGCTGTATGACCCCTTATGGCCGGATATCGGTGGCGTGGGCAATCCGGCGGGGGGAGCTGACGGTGAAGGTGAATGCGGAGCAGCCGGTACCGGTGTGCTGGGAATTGATCGACGGGCAGCGGATGGAAGAAACCATCTCCGGCAGGGTGATCCGGTCGGTGCTGCTGGAGCCTGAAAAGGCCGTGGCCGCCGTCAAACCCGACTGATCTCCCGGTATTCGTTGGGGGTACAGCCGGTTTCCCGCTTAAATTGCTGACAAAAATACGCCACATTACCGAAGCCGCTTTCCAGGGCCACCTCCGAAACCTTTTTGCTGGTGGCTGCCAGCAGGGATTTAGCGCATGCGATTCGCTGAGCCAGCAGATACTCGCTTAAGGAGACGCCCACCGTAGCCTTAAACCGCCGGGTAATGTGGCGGGTGCTGAAATGGGTCATTTCAGCCAGCTGTTCCAGGGTGATTCTCTGCTGATAGTGGGTGTCCAGATACCGCAGGATTTTCGCCACCAGCGTACGGTCTTCCTCCATCTCGGCGGTGGAGATCTCCCGCCGGTAACAGCGCAGCATCATGGTGAGGATGGCGGAAAAATAGAGCTGGATCATGGTGCTGTAGCCGGTTTCTTTGCGGGAAAATTCTTCTTCGATCTTTTCCACCAGCCTGCAGATTTGCTCCAGCTCATCCGGGCTCAGCAGGATCTGCTGCAGGACGTTTTTCTGACGGACCGAGACGTAGGAGGACAGCTGGATGAAATCCTGGTAATTGAAATCATCCCAGCAGACGGCGTCGCTTTTCTGCACTACCGCCGGGCTGAAGAGGATATTGATGATGCGGATGGATTCCCCAGGCTGAAAAGAGAAGGCGTGCTTTTCTCCCGGCGCCACGATGCAGGCGTTGCCCCGGGCCATGGAATAGGAAAATTCATCCATATCCGGCAGATACACCACATGGGTGCCGCTGCCGCCTACCACCACCGCGATCTCCAGAAAATCATGAGAGTGCAGGGGCGCGGGAGCTGTGGGGCTGTGCTCCCGGCGATAGATCCGCAGTGGGATCTTGGTGGAGCCAAAACCGTGTTCCCGGGTGTTGTACATCTCAAACTCATCTGATTTATACAAATCTACCGCCTTCTTTCAAAACCCCATATATTGCCGAAAAATATCGTTTTTAACTCTGCTATTATATTGTTATACTCCATAATTTTTGGTTCGTCAATCATGTAAAACCAGGGAAAGGAGATGAGGCTGCCCATGAAAAGGAGATCGTCCAGTTTTGAACGGAAGCGCGCCCGGGCCGGACTGTTCTTTGTGGCCCCGTTTATTCTGGGACTGGCTCTGTTTTTCGTCAAGCCGCTCATCGATACGGTGAGGTACAGCTTTTGTACCCTGCAGGTTAACTATGAAACCGGTTTCCAAACCACTTTTGAGGGGCTGCGGTATTATCGGCAGATGTTTTTATCCGATCCGGATTTTCTGCTGAATATCCAGTCGGTACTCACCAAGCTGCTGGTGCGGGTGCCCACCGTCATCGTATTCAGCATCTTTGCCGCGCTGCTGCTCAACCGGGAATTCCGGGGGCGCCTGTTTTTCCGGGCGGTCTTCTTCCTGCCGGTGGTGGTAATGTCCGGGGCGGTGGCGAGTCTGGTGCGTTCGGATTCCACAGCCATGTCTATGATGGGCAGCACCTCCGGCGGCATGGCTGCATTGGATATGACGGTGCTGAATGATCTGCTGTCCAGCACCTCCCTGGGGGAAGGATTCTCCAGCTTTCTTTCCACCGCCGTCAGCAGCGTGGTGGATATCAGCTGGGTGTCCGGGGTGCAGATTCTTCTCTGTCTGGCGGGGCTGCAAAGCATCTCCCCGTCCTTGTATGAAGCGGCCAAAATGGAGGGCGCTTCCTCCTGGTCGGAGTTTTGGAAAATCACCTTTCCCATGTGTATGCCCATCCTTTTTCTGGTGGTGATCTACACCATCATCGATTCCTTCACCGACCCGGACAACGCCGTTATCAAAATGATATCCACCCAGGCGTTTTCCAATTTTCAGTATTCTTACGCATCGGCGGTGGCCGTGGTCTATTCCCTGGCCGTGCTGATTCTGATTGTGCTGGTGACCCTGCTGATCGGCCGCCGGTACATCTTCGACCGGTGAAAGGAGGAGGCTTATGAAGGTAAGAGAGCTTTGGCAGCAGCGGCAACGGTACGACCGGCGGGCGCTGCTGCGGATCGCGGGAACCAAAACCGTCCGGGGCGCCACCGGTCTCCTTTCCTATCTGTATCTCATCGGCATCAGTTTTGTTATCCTCTATCCCATCCTGTATATGCTCAGCATGGCCTTCCGGCCTTCGGAGCAGGTCAACGACCTTAATGTGGTATGGATTCCCACCCGGCTGACCCTGGATAATATCGTCGGCGTCTGGCAGAACTTTGATTTCGGCACCCTGCTGAAAAATTCCGCCATGCTCAGCCTGGGCTGCGCGCTGCTGTCGGTGGTATCCTGCTGTGTCATCGGCTACGGCTTCGCCCGGTTCCGGTTTCCGGGCAAAACATTGCTGCTGATCCTGCTGGTGCTGACCCTGATCCTGCCCATGCAGATCGTGTCCATTCCCAATTTCCTGATGTTTTCCGATTTCGATCCTTTGGGGCTGGTGTCCTTGGTCCGGGCGATAAGCGGTCTGCATATCCGGATCAATATCTTTGATAATCCCCTCAACTGTTATCTGCCCGCGGCCATGGGAGTAGGCCTGAAAAACGGACTCTATATCCTGATCTTCATGCAGTTTTTCAAGGGATTGCCCAAGGAGATCGAGGAGGCGGCCTATGTGGACGGCTGCGGATTCTTCAAAACCATGCTGCGAGTGATGCTGCCCAACGCCCGGCCCGCCGTGGTAGTGGTACTGCTGTTTGCCATCGTCTGGTATTGGAACGACACCTCTCTGGTCTCCCTGTACTTCGACCAGTTTATGACCGTATCCAGTGAGCTGCTGCGAATCTCCACCGACGCCAGCGCACTGCTGGGCGCCACGCTGGCCACCGATATCGTTACCTGGGTCCAGGCGGGGGTGGCACTGTCCATCTTCCCTATGATCCTGCTGTATTTGTTCTGTCAGAAGAGTTTTGTGGAAAGTATCGCCAGTACGGGACTGGTGGGCTGATGAACCCGCGGAAAGGAGGAAATCCCGAAGCAACCCATGCAGCCAAATGGAAACCCATTTATCGATAGGAGGAGTTTGAAGATGAAAAAACTGTTGTCCGCTGCAGCCGCGCTGCTGATGCTGGGTGGAATGTGCGCCCTGCCGGCTGCCGCTGCTGCGCCGTCCCTGTCCAAGTGGCATGCGATTCAGGACGAAGGGGCGCCGAACCGCACCATTGCCACGGCGGAAAAAGGGCGCATCACCGTCACCAGCAATTTCCAGTCCGATAAGGAGCCCGGCGGCTGTGCCGTCACCTGCGAGGAGCCGGTGGATCTCTCCAACTTTGAGATCACCTTCTCCCTGGATCAGTACACCAAGTGTGCCGATCAGTATCTGGCCATCGGTTTTTCTTCCGCTCCCAACACCACTTCCCTGTATGCCGATACGGAGCATCCCGGCTTTATGCTGCTGCTGCGGCCCACCGATGAACCCAATGAGATTTCCTGCGGGGAAGGTCTGCTCAACAACTGGGATGAGAACCGGAAAAAGATCCGTGTGGGAAAATCCTCCTTTGCTCCCGGTTCCTATTTTGAAGGCACAGTGGAGGCGTCCTGGACCAACGTCAAATTGGCAGTCAAACGCAACAGCGCCAACGACGGATACGATGTGTATATCAATGATAAGAGAGTCAACAATCAGAACAAATGGGCCTTTGTCGATGACATCGCCGCGGTGACCGGGGGCAAGTGGTACCTTCAAGTAGCATATAAGGACGGCAATTACGCTCCCGCCTCCTTCACCATTAAAACAATCAACGGCGATGCGGCGGTGGATAAGTCGGCTTCCGGCAACGTATCCGGCTCTTACGGTTCCACCCCCGCCGATCCCACTACCCCTGCCCCGGATTCTTCCGTTCCGGTGACTCCGGACGATCCTTCCGTCCCTGATTCCCAGCCCTCCAGTGATCCGGACGAGAGTTCTGATCCCGCATCCGCCGATCCCAGCAGTCCTGGAAATGTGAACTCCAGCGATGCTTCCGAGCCGGCTACCTCGGATACCAAAACAGCGCCTGTGGACAGCAGTCAAGCGGCCCCCGGCGGTTTGAGCGGCGGCATCATCGCCCTGATTGTGGCAGGCGTTGCGGTGGTGCTGGCCGGTGCGGGTGCAGCGGTATACTTCCTGGTGATTAAGAAGAAGAAAACAGCCGAATAAAGGACTCTGCAGATCCAAACGGGTCTGGAAAAAATAGAAGAGAGGGAAAAACATGAAAAAGTTTCTGGCTATGGCCAGCGCGGTCCTGCTGCTGGCCGGTTCCCTGCTGATGCCGGCATCGGCTGATCCTGCCGGAACCCGGGACGACTGGGTTACCGGTGAAACAGCCAGCGCCACCTTTAATCCCGACGGTACCATCACCGCCCAGGGGAACGGCGCTTATCTGGGACTAAACAAAAAGGTTGATCTTACCGCCAATAACCTGGATGTCTCCTGGACCCTGCGGCTGGACAACGTTTCTCAAGCTGCCAACGCGGACGCGGATAACTTCTGCCTCTACCTGTCCGATTCCCTGGGCAGCGCCGTCCCCAGCGCAGAAGTCGGCGGCCATGTCTTCCGGGCGCGCTTCTTTGTCAATAACAACGGCAAAGCGGTGTATTCCGAAGCGATTGTCGACGGCACGGTCTGCATGCCCTACGGCGGAACGGACACGGCCCTGAAAAACACCAATGAGCTGACCCTTCGCCTCACCGGCGACGGAACCACCGTTCAGCTGTATATCAACGATCAGGCGGTTTATTATGGCGGCACGCCCGACGCGGTGAAAAACGCCCTGCTCCAGAATTACAGCGGCGGAGCCTACCTATCCCTGAGCCTGGCGGGCGCGGATACCAAGATCACGGTGCTCAAGGTCAATGGACAGACTCCCTTGGAGCCGGAAACGGAAGAGGAGAAACCGGCTTGGATTACCAGTGACGGCGTGACAGTGGACAAAGCGGCGGGCACCTTCTCCATGAATGCTGTGGAGTACGCGATCCGCACCGAAAAGATTGATTTCACCGCGGCCGACCTGGATGTATCAGTGGCACTTAAAACCACCTTCGGCAATGCCAACCAGTTTATTAGCCTGTATTTTTCTCAAGACCTACCCGCCGGCAAACCGGAAGGAGAAAAGGTAGCCCATATCCGATTTGGATGGGATAACGGCAAATTCGCTCTTAACCACGCCTGGCTGGGAGCGCAGGCCATCGGCGCCTACTGCGGAGGCTATGTGGATCACACCGACGATACCCTCTATACCATCCGGTTTAAACGCGTAGACGGCATGATCAGAATGTATCTCAATGATACCTTAATCTATGGTAATGCAGGAAACACGGACAAAACGGTCAGCGATTTTATCAACGGCCTGGGGACAGGATACCTCACCATCGGTACCAATTCCTTTGACGGCGGCTTCACCACTCAGGTACTTCAGGTCAACGGCAAACCGCCTATGGTGCCGCCGGCTGTCATCAATATCGAAATGGCCGCCGTTCCCACCAAAACGATTTATGAATACGGAGAAGACCTATTGGTGGACGGCGGCAGCGTGAAGCTGCTGTATGACGATGGAACAGACAAAACCATCCCTCTCACCGCAGCCATGGTTTCGGGTTATTCCTCCACCACTGCCGGGGAGCAGACCCTGACGGTTACCTGTGAAGATAAAACCACCTCTTTCCGGGTGACGGTCAAGGAAAGACCGGCGGCCACGGTCACCGGCATCACGATGAAAGCCAACCCCACCAAAACCACCTATGCCTGCGGCGAGGAGCTGGATCTTACCGGCGCGCAGATTGAGGTGTCCTATAGCTATGGCGATCCCCGAACGCTGGATGTGGGCGCATCCATGGTTTCGGGCTACGACAAGGCCGCTGCGGGGAGGCAAACCATCACGGTCGCCTATGATGGAAAAACAACCACCTTTGAAGTGGTTGTGCAGCCCGCCGCAGTCACCGGCATCACAATGAAAACTCTTCCGGCAAAAACGACTTATCAAAAGGGCGAGGAGTTGGATCTCACCGGCGCGCAGATCGAGGTTTCCTACAGCTATGGTGATCCCCAAACAGTGGAAGTGACAGCGGATATGGTATCCGGTTATGATAAGAATACCGCAGTTAAGCAGACCATCACTGTTACTTATGAAGGGAATACCGCCGTCTTCGTCGTAGTCATTCCCCTGGATATAGAAGATAAGGACAAACTCACCAAAGAGGATTGGATCGTCGGGCCGGATCAGGACAGCAATGAAGGCCGCCTCACCACCACCGCTGTCTATAATCAGGACGGCAGCATCAAGGTATCCGGCGGCAGCGGTTCCAAAGGCGCCTATATCGGTCTCAACCAAAAGATCGATCTGACGGCGGCCGATTTGGACGTCAGCTGGAAGATCCGTCTGGATCAGTTCCCCATCGTGGATGAAGCGGACCAGGCCAACATCCAGTTTATCCTCTCCGATTCTCTTACCGGCTACAATCCCCTGTATGTGGATGAGGCCACTGCCTTCCGGGCGCGCATCTACCGTTCCTACGGGGATGAGTTCACCTTCCCGGAGGCCCTGTTCCACAATCCCAAGCAGGCTGGCACTCCCGGTGGGGCGCTGATGGCTTATGCCGGCCGCACGATTGATCTTGACGATGAGAACACCCCCACCTTCACCTTCCAGATTAAGCGGATAGAAGGAAAAATCCGTTTCCTCATTGACGGCGAGACCCTGTATACCGCCGACGGCTATGATAAGGAAGACCGGCTGCCGGCCAAAATCAGCCTGGCTCTGGAAAAAGAATTTGCCGCCGGCGCGTATCTGTCCATCGCATGTGCCTCCAAGGCGGGAGAGCCGGTGTCCTTCACCATTCTAGAGGTCAACGGCGGCAAGGCCTGGGAGGGCGGTTCCGGCGGAGACATTTCTGATCCCGATGATCCCAATGGGCCGGATGATCCTGTCAAGCCCCCTGCCACCGGCGTTGTGGTTCCCATGGCGCTGCTGACCGCGCTGGCGGCTTCCGGCGCGGCGGCAATGCTCTTCACCTCCCGCCGGAGGAAAAACCGCGGCTGATCCGCCTATCGTTTCCGCGCTGTCTCCCCGGGCCGCCGCCGGCGACCCGGGGAGGAGCCGGAACACACGACGCATGATTTTTCTATCAGACAACACCAAGGAAGGAAAGGTCCCATATGGTTAAGGCCCACATTCGTCCGGTAAACGGTATGCCGCGACTGTTCATCAACGATCAGATGACCGCCCCTGTGTTTTTTTACGGCTGTACCCTGTTTGAGCATCGGCTGGATATTGTAGAGAGGGAATTCAAAATGGCCTCCCAGCACGGTATTCACCTGTTCTCTGTGATTCTGAAGATGGGATCCATGCCGGAAGAGCGTCAGCAGAGCATCAACGACCTTTCCCGGTATCTGGACATGATCCTGCGCCACGACGCCCAGGCTAAGGTATTGGTGCGGCTGAATGTCTGCCAATATGGCGCCAGCGCCCGGAAATGGGAGGAATCCCACCCCGGGGAAATGGTGATCTATGAAGCCGACGTGCAGGAGAACGGCGAGGTGAAGGCGGATTTCGACTCCACCATGACCTCCCTGTTTTCCGAGGCTTGGCGGCGGATGGCGGAAGAGGCTATGGAAGCCTTTGTCGGGTATTTTATGCATCATCCGGTGTATGCCGATCACATCGTTGCCTATCACATCGGCGGCGGGGAGTCGGACGAGTGGTTCCATTTCGGTTATCGGGAGGGCGGCTGCGACGTCAGCGAGGCCGCGCAGAAAGCCTTCCGAGAGTATGTGCGCCGGAAATATGGAGACGACAGAGCGCGGTTGCGAATCGCCTATGGCCGGGATGATCTGGATTTTGAAGACATCCGCATTTCCTGCCCCATTCCCGGCAACACCGGGCGGAACCCTTATCCCACCTACTATCTTTCCAAGCCGGAGGAGCAGATTCATGCGGATTACAATGAACTGCTGTCCGGCCGGGTGGCGGATTTGATCAAGGGCTTTGCCCGGATTGTCAAGCGCGTTACCGGCAGAGACACGGTGGTGATGTGCTTCTACGGGTATTGGTATGAATTGGGCGGCGATTCCAAATCCGGTCACTTCGCCCTGCAGCGGCTGCTGGAATGCCCGGATATCGATGGCTTTTCCAGCCCGGTGGGCTATTGGGACCGGGATTTGGGAGGCACAGGTCCTTATATGTGCGCCATCGATTCGGTGGTTGTTCATCACAAGATGTGGTTTGTGGAAAACGATATCCGCACCTTCCTGGTCTACCGACGGGAACCGGGCGACACCAAGGATGGATTCCAAAATCTGTACAATTTTGAAGATTTGTACGAAGTGTATAAAAGGGAGGCTGGGACCCAGATGATCCGGGGCTGCGCCTCCTGGTATATGGATCTGGGCGGCCGGGGATGGTTCTATCATCCCGCCATTTGGGATCAGATCCGCAGCCTGCGGGATCTGTATGCGGCGACTATGCCTCATATCACGCCGTATGTACCGGAAGTGGCGGTGGTGCTGGACGAGGAGGAAGTGTACAAAATCGCCTCGGCCCACGGCACCTTTGGCTACACCACCTTCAATATGCGGATGACCTTTTATCGATTGGGCTTGGCGGTGGGATTTTATTCCGGCGACGACTGGCTGGCGGGCAAGGCGGATGGCGCCAAACTGACTTTTCTGCTGAACCCCACGGGACTGAAAGGCGTCAAGGGGGAGCGGGCGTTGGAGAAAATCCGCCGTCCGGGGCAGACCACCGTTTTTATCTACGGCTTCGGCGACATGGAGCAGGAGGAGATACGCCGTCTCACCGGAATGACTTTGGAACGGAAGGAGGCGCCTGCAGGCGCAAAGCTGCCGGTGGAGATGGAGTTTATCGGCAGCTGGGAAGGCTGCAGCAACGTCAGCGCAGGGCGGATGGTGGATGTGAACCCCCTATTTTATGTGGCGGACGATTATACGGAGGTTTTCGCCCGGTATACGGCGGATGAAGCAAAGGATAAAATCGGCTTTGCCGTAAAACGGCAGGATGGTTATCAGACCGTCTTTTTCGGGGGCTTTGAGCTGGATAAGGATCTGCTGCTGCGGCTGGCCAGGCTGGCTGGCGTGCGGGAATACGGTTATTTTGGAGATTACATCCTGCCCGGTCCCCAGATGATGATTACCCATACCACCACGGCGGGGGAGAAGACGGTGCGCTTCCCGCGAGTCTGCGATGTATACGACTATTTCGAAAACCGCTGGTATGAGCAGGTGGATGCGGTTACCAAGAAGCTGGACATGGGCAAAACCTTTCTGTATATATACGGCAGCCGCCGGGAGATAGAAGCGTGGAAGCTGCCCCTGTGGCCGGGGGACCCCATCTGAATTTGAACGAGGCTTTACGCCTGGAAAGGACTGGATGATAGAATGAAACGTTGGCTCAGTCTGGCCATGTGCCTGCCGGTGGCGCTGTCCGCGGTACTCTGCTTCAGCGGATGCACCGTGGAGAAGCCCACCAGCGAAGGCGGCGACGCCACCAAGGTCGGCAAGGATCTCACGGTAGTATCCTTTACCGACTTGTATATGGATAAAGAGGGCACGGACTTCAACGACGCGAAAAAGGCCTATGAAAGCAAGTACGGCGGCACGGTTTCTTTTAAACGGTATCCGGCCAATATGTTCATCAACAAGATGATTACCCTCATCGGATCGGGGAGTTCTCCGGATTTGGCTTATTGCCGCTGGGCAGAGATGCCCAAGCTGGCAGCCATGGAAATTCTCCAGCCGGTGGACGATTATATCCAGGTGTCGGAAACCAATTTCCCCAAGATTGCCGACAGCTATGTGTTCGGTAACAAGCATTATGCCGCCCGCATTGAACAGGTGCAGCCCTATGTCATCTGGTACAACAAGGATATCCTTCGGGCCAGCGGCTGCGACGATCCCTACACCCTATGGAAGAATGATCCCGCCTCCTGGAACTGGGATGCCTTTGAGGCCATCGCCACCGCCACCACCGAGGACCGGAATCACGATGGGGAAACGGACCTGTGGGGCTTTGCGGGACTGCCCTTCTTCGGCGCTTCCAACGGCGCGTCTTCCCTGCGGATTGAAGGCGAAAACGTCACAATTTCCTGGAAGGAGCAGCCCTATCTGGACAGTCTGGCCTTTATGCAGAAGCTGCGCTTCACCCTGGGCGTGGCCTGCCCCGACAACAACTACGGCGCTACCAATTTCAAGAACGGCGATGTGGCTATGACCATGGGCACCTTTGAATTCGTGTGGGCCAGCGCCAATCAGATGGACCAGGAATCCATCGGCTGCGCCCCCTTCCCGGCCGGCCCCAATTTTGAGGCCAGCGGCAGCCAGTATTCCTGCATGACCAATCTCCTGGGGATTGTGTACGGTTCCAAGAATCCCGCCGGCGCTGCGGAATTCTGCAAGATTCTCAATGAAAACGACAAGAACAAATATCCCGACGGCGCGCCCATCGGCAACCCGGAAGCGGAGAAGTATTTGTCGGCGGAGCACAAAGAGGTGCTGCATTTCGTGAGGGACAACGCCTATGTGGTGATGACCGACGGCTGGGGCACCTGGGAGCAGGACAGCAACAATATCTGGATCAATCTGTTTTGGGACAACAAGGATATTGTCGCCACCCTGGATTCGCTTCAGCCCCTCTATCAGGCCCAGATTGATGAAACGCTGAGCTTCTCCATGCCGGAGGTGGAAGAATTCAAGGGCGCGCCCGCTGTCACCTTCGAAAACGGCGATATGTCTTATCTCACCTTTGAGGGCACCGCTTCGGGAGATCAAGGAATCACGGAGGAAAGCGACAAGGTCATCGACGGCAAAAGTTCCCTGGTTTTCTCCTCCAGTGAAAAGGACGCCCTGCTGCTGCGGTCTTCCAGCGCCAAGCTGAAGATTCCCAGCTACCGCACCTATAAATTGACCTTTGACTGGCAGATCATTTCCGCCAAGGACGAGACCAACGGCTGCGATTTCTATGCCACATTCCGTTCGGAAGCGGATGTAAACAGCACCGCGGGCCAAATGGGGGCGCTGACCTTTGGCGGCGTCGCCGGGGATTTCGGCACCGCCGAGGCAACGGTGAACCTTTCCTCCAACGTCAAGGATTATGTGGTGGCCTTCGTGGCCGGCCTCAACAGCGGTACTGTGGCCATTGATAATGTGAACATCGTGGAAGTGGAGTAAGCAGATGAAAACTTCCCCAAACAGCGGCATGATGCGTGGAAAGGACAGGGATAGACTCATGAAATTCAGGAAAGCGGTGATCGGCATGGCTCTGGCAGCCTCCCTGACGGCGTCTCTGGCGTTGGGAGGCTGCGGCGGCAAGGATGTCTCCCAGGGAAGCGGCTCTTCTGCTGTGTCCGGCGGCACCAGCACCAGCGGATCGGAGGATGTCTCCGGCACCAATTCGCAGAACACCGCCTCCGGTACGCAAAGCAATTCTTCCGGCGGCGGGAGTTCACAGACGGATCCCACCCCCACGCCGGTGGACGGCAAGCGGATTCCCGCGGCCTACGGCACGAAGGACTGGAATCCCTTCGGCACAGCCGCTATCTATTCCGCTAAGGCTCAGAATACCCACATTGGCAATTTGACGCCCGCCTCCATCGAGTCCAAGAACGGCCGCAGCCATATGCTGGTGAACGGCAAGGAGGTGGCGCCGGTTTCCTATTTCGGTTCCCTTATGGGGCGCTACCCCGAATTGACCTATGAGACCTACGAAAAGATGCAGAAGGTGGGTGCCAACTACATCTATGTAGATGTACATATCAACGTCAGCAATCCCAACGTTCGGTATGCCTCGATCAAAACTCAGCTGGAGGACGTGCTCTACGCTTATCCGGATGCCTATCTGTTTGTTCGGTATACTCCTTGGGCGTCTGCCTCCTTCTACGGCCTGCCGGCCAGCGAGGATCTGGTTTTTGCGGACGGAAGCAAGTTCGGCGCATGTTCGATTGCCTCTGACGGCTGGATTGAACAGGCGGTGACCATGACCCGGGAGATGATCGCCTACCTTTCTCAGGATAAGGAGTTGGCCTCCCGCATCATCGGCTATATCCCGCTGGTCAATAACAGCGGCGAGTGGTTCAGCCAGGGCTACTGGGAGGGCATGGCCGATGTTTCCGAAGCCAATACCCGCAAATTCCGGGAATGGCTGAAGTATCGGTATAACAACGATGTTTCCGCTCTGCGGAAAGCCTGGGGAGATAACAGCATCACCTTTGATACGGTGAAGGTCCCTGTGAACATTCCCGGCCTGGGCCCGAACAATGATACCGAGCATCTTTTCCTGCTGGAAGCGGAAGACAGGATCTATGTGGATTATTCTTTGTACTACTGCGATCTAACCTGCGACCGGATCGAACAGCTGGCCCGGGCCGTGAAGCTGGAAACCGGTGACAAAAGCCTGTTCACCTCCTTTTACGGCTACCACTGCGAGCTGTTCGGCGCGGTCTCCGGCCACTACAATCTGACCCGGCTGCTGCAATGCGAGGATGTGGATATTCTCGCCGGTCCGGTGGGGTACAGTGAGCGGGAAGCCACCGGTGGCATCGCCTCCTATATGACGATTGTCTCTTCCGTGGCCGAGGCCGGGAAGATGTGGTTCGACGAAAGCGATTACCGCACCTATCTTTCCAAGGATGAAGAAACCGGTTTCAGCCCCTTCCAGAACCTGGATGAGCTGATCCGGGGCACCCAAAAGGAAATGGCCAAAATGATGGTGTTCGGCACCGGCACCTGGTGGGCGGACATCGGTTCCCAGGGCTGGTTCAACGACCAGACCTTTTGGAACGAAGTGGCGGAGCTCAGCAACCTGTATATGAAATACAATCAGGTGGCAGATAGTGCGGCGGTAGATGTGGCCTTCATCGTGGATGAGGCGGGCATGGCCTTGGACGGCGCTCATCGCACGGTAGATATCAATCTGATCCGGGAAAGCCGGGTGCCCATTTATAAAAGCGGGTTGAATTTCGGCTATTACCTGCTGGATGATCTGCTGGACGGCAAGGTGAACGCCAAAATGCTGGTGATGCTCAGCTGCAACTCTCTTACCGACGGCCAGCTGCAGACCCTGAAAAAACAGGTGCAGAAAGACGGTCGGACGGTGCTGTGGATGAACGGTTTTGGTGAACTGAGCACCGCCCAGGTAAAAGAGCTGACCGGCTTCCAGTATTCCCTGGTGGAAAAGACGGGCAGCGATACCCTGACTATGCCGGCCAACAGCGGGCTGAATTTCCCCGGCTGCACCTCTTTCGGCGCCCGGCTCTATGACGTTTATACCAAGATCGCCACTGGCAGCGGGGTTACGGTCCTGGGAACCCTTTCAGGAGGAGACCCCGGCCTTTCCGCCGTCAAGGTGGGCAAGTCCACCCAGCTTTTCTATGTGGGCTATAACCTGACCTCAGAACTGCTCCGGGCGGTGGCTGAGATAGGGGGAGTGCCGGTTTACGCCGCAGGAAACGATACCTATTACGGCAACGGTTCCCTCAGTTTCATCAACGCGGGCACGGCGGGGAATAAAACCCTGACCCTGCCCCAGAAATCCGATGTGTACTGCTATTACACCCGCAAATGGTATACCGGCGTCACCTCCGTGACCCTGAATATGAAAGCGGGACAGAACGAGCTTTTCTTTATCGGCAGCAAATCCGCCCTGCAGGCGGCGGGAATCGGCTAACTTCGGCGTGGGACGCGATGGGGGAAGGACGGCCAGTGTCCTTCCCCGCCGCACCGGCCGAAGGAGTCGCCGGATTGTCGGATCATTGCCGGATATCGGTAATCAAAGGAGGAAGACCAGTTGAAAAAAAGGTTGCTGGCATTGGGCGCGGCCTTGGCTCTGCAGTTTCTCACCCTGCCCGGCTTTTCCGCGCTGGCGGATCCGGCGGATGATGCCCGGCCGGGCACCCACGAGAGTGCTCCCGAAGGGGAAGCTTTACAGAATGGAGATACTGCTCGGGAAGAGCCGCCGGCCTATTTCACCTATAAAAATGCCATCGGTTCCCATCGGGGCGATTCTTCCTCCTTTGACCGGCTGTTTTTCTCCGCAGAGGGAGAAACCGACGGTCAGCTGTTGGCGGAACATCAAGGGAAAACCGGAGTGGCGCTACTGGCGGAAGAGGGGGAGAGCATTCGTTTCCAGGTGGAACTCCCCCATTCCGGGCTGTATGCGGTGGAATTGGAATACCTGTCTTATACCGAAACCGGCGCCGTGGTATCTGCGGGTTTGCTGTTGGACGGGGAGAAACCCTTTCGGGAGGCGGACCAGTTTCGGCTGGAGAATGTGTGGCACAACGCGGGTTTTACCATTGAAAAGGACAGCCACGGCAACGATATCCGGCCCGCCCAGGTACAGGTGATGGACTGGCACAGGCTGACCCTGCGGGATCTTTACGCGGATACCTGTCTGCTGTATTTGGAGGCGGGGAGCCATACCCTGACCCTGGTGAACCAAGACGAAGGCTTCTACCTGGCCGGTCTGCGGCTTTACCAGCCCAAGGCACTGGAATCCTATGAAGAATATACGGCGGAAAACGCCGGCAAGAGCGGGGCGGAGGACGCCTGGTTCCAGACATATGAAGGAGAAACGGCGGATTACAAGTCGGATTCCACCCTTTATCCCATTTACGACCGGTCCAGCCCGGTTACCCAGCCCTATGCGGTGCGGCAGATTCTGCTGAATACCATCGGCGGGGAAAGCTGGAAAACCGCCGGCCAATGGATCGAATGGACGGTGAAGGTTCCGGAGGACGGTTATTACACCATCGGCATGCGGGCCCGGCAGAATCTATCCCGTGGCCTGTACACCTACCGCAACATCTATGTGGACGAGAAGATTCCCTTTGCTGAATTGAAAAATGTGGCCATTCCCTACGACCGGTCCTGGCAGGTGCTGGAGCTGGGCGGGGAGGAGCCTTATCGCTTTTATCTCACCAAGGGAGAGCACACCATCCGGCTGGAAGCCTCCCTGGGAGAATTTGAGTATACTTACGGCGTGCTGTATGAGCGCCTTACCCAGCTCAATACCCTTTACCGCCGGATCGTCATGATCACCGGTACCTCTCCCGACACGCTGCGGGATTATTCCCTGCAGACGCAAATTCCCGGACTGACTACGGATTTCACCAACATCGCCAAGGCTTTCCGGGATGAGGTGACCCGGATCGAGAACCTCACCGGCAGCAGCGGCTCGGAGATGAGCTTCCTGCTGCAGTTTGCCCAATTGCTGGAACGGATGGCGGCTTCCCCCGATACCATCCCCGGGCGTCTGTCGGTGTTGAAATCGGATATCAGTACCCTGGCGGAACTGCTGCGCACCATCACCGAAAAGCCGCTGGAAATCGATTATATCTACCTGGCCCGGGGAGATTACGCGAAACCCCAGGAAAACGCCGGGTTCTGGCAGCAGCTGATCCATGAAGTAAAGCTGTTCGCCGCCTCCTTCGCCGCCGACTATTCTCTGGCGGATGAAAGCGGCGCGGTTGAGCGGCAGATCGATGTTTGGGTGATGATGGGGCGGGATCAGGCCCAGATCATCAAGAATATGCTTCAGGATGAATTTACCGCCAAAGAGGGCATCGGCGTCAACCTGTCGGTGGTGAATGTCAGCCTCACCCAGGCGATTATGGCCGGCCGCGGCCCCGATGTGGTCATCGGCGTGGCCCACGATCAGCCGGTGGAGCTGGGGGTGCGGGGCGCGGTGCTCTCCCTGGAGGAAATGGAAGGCTTTGACGAAGTGGCCGGCCGCTTCATGGAAGGGAGCATGGAGGGCTACAGCTATAACGGTCATACCTATGCCCTGCCGGAAACCCAGGAATTCATGGTGATGTTCGCCCGCACGGACATTCTGGAGGAGCTGGCGCTGGAAGCGCCCTCCACCTGGGAGGAAATGCGGGCGGTGATTCCCAAGATCGTTCAGGAAAAGCTGGAGGTGGGCATCCCCAGCGGTATGAGCAACGGCACGATTCTGCCCGCTTTGCTGATGCAGAACGGCATGACCTATTTCAACGACGACGCCTCAGCCGCTGTTTTCGATACGGCGGCGGCCATCCGGGTGTACGAGTCCTTTATCTCCTTCTTCCAGGAATATGCCGCCGAGGCGTATTACAGCGCGGTGAACCGGTTCCGCACCGGGGAGATGCCCCTGATGATCGGGAGCTTTTCCTTAGCCAATCAAATCGCGGTTCAGGCACCGGAGATCCGCAACCTGTGGACCATGCTGCCGCTGCCCGGCACCGCCGGCGCTGACGGTAAAATCGACCGGAGCACGGACGCCAGCGGCACGGCCAATATGATCACCAACAATGTGAAGGATGTGGACGCGGCCTGGAAATTCCTCAAATGGTGGTCCCAGGCGGACAGCCAGAGCCGATTCGCCCGGGAACTGGAGATGCAGATGGGAGAGGCGGCACGCTACTCCACCGCCAATATAGAAGCGTTTCAGACGTTGGGATGGTCCAAGACCAACCGGGCGGTGATCGATTCTCAGCGCGCCTGGGCCCGGGTGATGCCTCAGCCTCCCGGCAACTACATTGTGGCGCGAAACCTGGCGAATATGTTTGTCGCCATCATCGAAGACGGCGAAAACGTCCGGAAAACGCTGATCGAATACACAGCGGATATCAACACCGAACTGGAGAGAAAACGGGCGGAATTTGCCGGACGGTAACGTTCGCGGAAAATCGGAGGAATGCCTCATGACAATCAAAAATGCCAACCGTCCCCGGATCGGCTGGAAGGACGACGTGGTTAGCTACGGGATGATGGCCCCTTTTCTGGTGTTCTATCTCATCACCGTGGTGGCGCCCATCACCGTGGCGATCCTGCTGAGCTTCACCACCTATGATATGTTCAGCCCGCCCACCTTTGCGGGACTCTCCAACTTTACCTTTCTCTTTTTATCCGACAAAATTTTCATCAAAGCCCTGGTGAATACCCTGACCTTCGCCGTCATCACCGGGCCGGTGAGCTTTTTCCTCTGCTTCATCCTGGCCTGGATCATCAACGATCTGCCGCCCAAGCTGCGGGCGGCGGTCACCCTGGTGTTTTATGCGCCCTCCATCTCGGCCAACGCCTATGTCATCTGGCAGTATATCTTCAGCGCGGATTCCTATGGGTTAGCCAACGGCATTCTGATGCAGCTGGGCATCCTGGATGAGCCCTCGCTGTGGTTCCAGGATCCGAAAATCAGCCTGATTCTACTGATCTTCGTACAGCTGTGGCTGTCCCTGGGGGTGGGCTTTCTGGCGTTTATCGCCGGTTTGCAGAACGTGGACCGGCAGCTGTATGAGGCGGCGGCCATCGACGGCATCCGCAGCCGGTGGCACGAGCTGTGGTACATTACCCTGCCGGCCATGAAGCCCATGCTGATCTTCGGCGGCCTCAACCAGATTGTGGCGGCCTTTTCGGTGGGGGATATCAGCATGACCCTGTGCGGCTTCCCCAGTATTCAGTATGCGGCCCACACCGTTTCCCTGCACGCCTACGACTACGGTATCCTACGGTATGAAATCGGGTATTCGGCGGCGGTTTCCCTGCTGCTGTTCGCCATTATCCTGTTTACCTATAAACTCTTCGTTTTTGCCGTTTCCCGCATCGGCCGCTAGAAAGGGGTTATACGCATGGTGAAATCGAGTCCCAAGCGGCTGAACCGTTCCCTGGGCGGGGATATCGCCCTGGTGCTGCTGCTGACGCTGATGGCCGCCGTCATGGTGCTGCCTTTTGTGTACGCGGTGGTTAACGCCTTCAAGCCGCTGGAGGAATTCTACATATTTCCGCCCAAATTCTATGTGGTGAATCCCACCGCCAATAACTTTTTGGATCTCATCACCCTTACCAACAATTTATGGATTCCCTTCTCTCGTTATCTGTTCAACAGCGTGTACACCAGCGTGACGGGGACGCTGCTGAGTGTGTGCAGCTCCGCCATGGCCGCCTATGTGCTGGCAAAAAAGCATTTTCACGGCAAAGGCGCCTGGTCGGGGATTATCACCATTTCCATGCTGTTCACCAGCCAGATCATCGGGATTCCCCAATATGTCATCATGTCCACCCTGGGCTGGGTGGACACCCATCTGGTGGTGCTGGCGCCCATGCTGGGTATGACCATGGGAGTCTTCCTGATGAAGCAGTTCATGGAGGGGGTCCCGGATTCCATTATTGAAAGTGCCAGGATTGACGGCGCGGGGGATCTGCGCATCTGCTGGCGGATCGTCATGCCCTCGGTAAAGCCTGCCTGGATCACCCTGGGCTTCCTGGCCTTCCAGACGGTGTGGAGCAACACGGGCAACAACATGATTTATACGGAAAATCTCAAGATGCTGCCCACCGTCCTCAACCAGATCGCCGCCTCAGGCATCGCCCGGGCGGGGGTGGGGGCGGCGGCCACCCTGCTGATGATGCTGCCGCCCATCCTGACCTTCGTGATCACCCAGAGCCGCATCATCGAGACCATGACCGCCTCCGGTATCAAAGAATAACAAGAAAGGGCTGGCGCACGCAATGAAACGACTGATCGCCTTGCTTGGCCTCCTGCTGTGTCTGCCTCTGACAGCTTCCGCTCTGGCGGTGGAGCTGGGACCGGTGACGGGCGGCATGACCTACAGCTACAACTACAATCTGAAAGGGGAATCGGTGCCGGCACCGGATTCCTATCTGCCGGTCCGGGAACTCCGGGGAGAGGCGGGAGACGAATGGCGACTTCCCGCCGACCTGTATGTCCGGGACGGCGTGATCTATCTGTTGGACAGCGGCAACAACCGGATTGTCCTGCTCAATGGAAACGGAGAAATCACCGGCTGTCATGAGGTGGACAGGGAGAAGGTCTCTCTGGAGGATGCCGCCGGCATCTTTGTGGACACAGACGGCCGTATCTATGTCACCTTAACCAAGCAGCAAACGGTGGAAATATTTGAAAAGGACGGCACTTGGCTCCAATCCATCAAGCCGCCCTCCTCAGACGTCATCGCCACGGATGTGGTATACGCGCCCAGCAAGGTGGCGGTAGGCACCGATGACCGTATCTATGTGGTGTCCGCCAACGTTTATCAGGGCATTCTGCAGTTCAGCAAGGAAGGGGAATTTCTGCGCTTTTTCGGCAGCAACAAGGTTACCGCCAGCATCACCACCGTGCTAGAAAATCTCTTCCGCCGTTTCTTCACCAATGCGCAGAAAAGCAAGATGGAGCAGGTGCTGCCCACCGAGCTTTCCTCTCTGGACATCGACGAGCGGGGCTTCATCTACAGCTGCAGCGGCAAAACGGACGACTCCAAAAATGAACTGAAAAAATATGACGTGGAGGGAAACAACATCCTGGCTTACGACCATTCCCCGGCACAGGGCGTGGTGATGGGGACGGGAGACTATGGAGATATCGAATTCCTCTACGATACCGAAAATTACCTGAACAAAAACCGGAAGATCGACACCAGCTTCGGTGATCTGGCAGTGGATGGGAACGGCTTCCTCTACGGCCTGGATACCGAGCGAAACAAGGTGTTTCTATATGACGGCAACAGCAATCTGCTGGCGATTTTCGGCATCCCCGGCAATCAGAAGGGAACCTTCCGCGATCCTGTGGCGGTGGACACCCTGGGGGATCAGGTGCTGGTGCTGGATCAGGAACGGGGCAGCATCCTGGTGTTTGAGCCGACTCCTTATGCCGCCGACCTGAAGGCGGCCGTCGCCATGTACAATCAGGGACTGTTCCAGGAATCGGAGGAGCTTTGGCTGTCGGTGAAGGCCCGCAACGAAAATCTGGCGCTGGTTTACGAAGGGCTGGGAAATGCCCGGATGGTCCAAGGAGATTATGACGGCGCTATGGCGTATTTCCGCCTGGCCAGTGACAAGAACGGTTATAACGAGGCCTTTGCCATGCAGCGGGACGAGACGGTAGCCAAGTATTTTTATCTGCTGTTCGCCGGCATTGCGGCGGCACTGGCGGCTGCCTGGATCTGGCTGGCCCGCAAAACCAAGGAAGTCAAGCCCTTCCGGATTCACGACAAGAAGCGGATGCATCCTTTCTACACAGCTATTCATCCTTTTGACGGTTTCGAGGCTGTCCGCTTCCAGGAGAAAGGCAGCGTGCTTTACGCCTGTCTGGTGATCGCAGCGGTATTTTTGGCCCGGATGCTCAGCATACAGGCAACCGGCTACATTTTCAACAGCTACGCGGACGAGGCGGTGAACCTGCCGTATGAGTTTTTCCAGGTCATTATCCTGTTTGCGGTGTTTACCGGCAGCAACTACGCGGTCAGCGAACTGAACAACGGCAAGGGCTTTTACCGCCATGTGTTTATCTCCACCGCCTACTGCCTGCTGCCCTACGTCCTTTGTTCCCTTCTCGCCACCGGCTTGAGCACGGTGCTCACCCTGCGGGAAGCGGTGCTGTACACCGGCATCAGCAGCCTGGGGCTGTGGTGGTCGGTGATCCTCATTCTGGTTTCTCAAATTCAAATTCATATGTATTCCTTCGGGAAAACCTTATTTTCCCTTCTGCTTACTTTGTTTGGCATGATGTGCGTGGCTTTTGTAGCCATCACTCTGTTCGGGCTGTTGAGCCAGCTGGGGAGCTTTATCCAAAATATTTATAATGAAATTGTGTTCCGGCTATAGGACGAAAGAAGTCCGGGACACCATGAAACAGGATGTGCGTTTTATGCCTGGAAATGATCTGAAAGAACGTCTGCAACTGGTTTCCGGCGCCATGCTGGCCTGTCCTCCCCCGGACGCCGGTTACCTCCCGCGCGGATATGAGGCGGCTCACAACATCGGCCGTTGGTGGGAAGGGGCCCTGCTGCTGGAGGATACGGTGGGACTGTCCATTCCTCCACTCATGGAACAGGCTATGGCCATCAATATACGGGCTTTGACAGCCAGTCCTTACGGCCTGCTGCTCAATGATCCCGAGATATTCGGCGGCGGGGCGCTGAACCTGCACAATCTGCGGGAAGGGCTGCTGGCACTGACAAGCCTGATTCACTATCGCCGCAGCCGATGGGCCGTGTATAAAGGCCGCCAGCTGCTGGAAACCATGAAGCGGCTTTTCCATGATCACACCCTCACGCTGGAGGATATCTGCCGGGAGACGGGGACGGAAATATCCGGTGATCCCATGATCACCCCCGGCCTGGAGGATCCGTATCGCCTGGAGGACAGAACCCCCACCGACGGGCGGGCGCTAGAGGGAATCCTGCGCTTTTATCAGGAGACCGGGGATGATTTGGCGCTGGAGCTGCTTCATGCCACCGCTGCCTTTCATCTGGAGCATACCCTGCGGCCGGATGGTTCACCACCGCCCTGGCTGGCGGATGAGAGGCATGTGGGACATAACCATTCTTATTTGGGCACCCTGCGGGGGCTGCTGCTTTACGGCATCCATTTTCAGCGGGAAGAATACATTCAGCGGGTTTACCGCACGTACACCCATAGCCTTTTCCGAATCAACTGCACCCATTCCGGCTTTGCCCCCCATGACCTGGGGACCCTCCGGTTTCCGGATGAAAAGGGGGATCCCTTCGGAGATCACGCCAGCTGTGCGGATGTGGCTTATCTGGCCTTTCTGCTGGCGATCTACGGAGGACATCCGGAGCTGCTGGACGACGCGCAGCGGCTGATCAGGGGCCGGCTGTTTTACAGCCAGATCACCCAGGGCGAAGGGGAAGCCCTGGGTGCCTGGGGCACCTACGGCGGGTATTTCGGCCAGGGTGTGATCATGGATGTTTACGCCTGCATCGCCTCCACCCTATGCCGGATTGAAAAGGATTTGATTCGGTCGGAGCCGGAGAGCATCACCATCTATCTGTTGTTTTCGGCACAGAGCCAGGATGTGGATGTACAGGTGGATTATGGCGAGGACGCCCGCATTCTTTTGACTCCCAAGCGACGGGCGACTCTTCGGCTGCATCTGCCAGCCTGGTGTACCGGTCCGGAGGTGCTGACGGCGGATGGGCAGCCGCTTTCCTGGCGCCGGGAGGAAGGATTCCTGATCCTGGCCCGGGATGAGCTGGAGCTGGGGAAGAGCATACAGATCCGTTTCCCTCTGCCGGTCCGGCAGACGGAGGAAACCACCTGGCGCAGCGGGCGCCGCTGGCGGATCACTTGGAAAGGCGACGAGATTCTGACGGCGGAGGAAGAGGCGGGTTAAAGCCTCCGCATTTTATAGGAGACCGGCGATGGGAGGAACACGGCAATGGACATCACGGGGAAAAAGCTGTGCGTACTGGGTGACAGCATCACGCAGGGAGCGGGCCTGGAACGGGGAGAGGACCTGTTCTGGAAGGTCTTGGAGCAGGAACAGGGGCTGCGTCAGGCCGTGGGTTACGGCATCGGCGGCACCCGCATCGCCCGGCAGACAACAGAGCGGGATGACCTGGCAGCGGACAGCTGCTTCAGCTACCGATACCGTCTGATGGAGGATGACGCCGATATCGTGCTGGTATTCGGCGGCACCAACGACTATGGGCATGGAGACGCGCCAATGGGCGGGATGGCGGACCGATGTGAGGATACCTTCTACGGCGCCTGCCATTGTCTGCTGTCCGGCTTGCTGGACAAATATCCCGATGCGGTGATTCTGGTGGCCACACCATTGCATCGTGCGGATGAGGCCGCCCTCAATCCTTTTACCCATTTGGGATTGGAGGATTATGTTCGGGCGCTGAAACAGACGGCGGCTTATTACAGCCTGCCGCTGCTGGATTTTTACTCCATGAGCGGCATTCAGCCTGCTCACCCGGCCTGCCGGGAACGGCTTTGCCCGGACGGCATTCATCCCAACGCCAGGGGACATCGGCTGCTGGCGCAGCGGCTGGCGGGCTTTCTCAGAGCATTGTAGAATACGCGGCGATCCAACGGGAAGAAACAGGAGGAAGAGCCTCATGCTAAAAGAAAAACGCAGGATAGCGGCGCTGCTGCTGGCGGCGCTGCTGTTGACGGCAGGACTGACCGGCTGCAGTACCGCGGAGGAGACGGCAGAATCAGAACCCTTTGCCATGACCTACACCTCTTTGGAAACCGACGGTTTCGCCTTGATGACCGAAAACAGCCGTTATCAGCTGCACGCCAACGGCAAGACGGCGGAGGTGGCGGTGACGGATAAGGAAACCGGCGCCGTCTGGACCAGCAATCCGCTGGGCAGGGAAGAGGATCCGGTGGCGGGAAACGGACGCTACAAGATGCAGCTCAATTCCCAGCTGCTGATCCAATACGCCAACAAGGCAAAATCGGTCTCCATAACCAACAATTATGTCGGTGCGGTGCAGAACGGCAGCTTCGCGGCGGAAAAACTTGCAGACGGCGTGCGGTTCACCTTCCATTTTACCCGGGAAGAGCTGGTGATTCCTATGGAATACCGGCTGGCGGAGGACGGTCTGCGGGTGCAGGTGGTGAATGCAGAAATCCGGGAAACAGGGGAGAACCGGCTGCTGACCTACTCCGTGCTGCCTTATTTCGGCTGCGGCGTTTACGGGGAAGAGGGGTATCTGGTGATCCCGGACGGCAGCGGCGCGCTGATGCCCTTCGACCGTACAGTGGAGGAGAGCCGGCAATCGGTCCAATATCGGGCGGACGTATACGGCAAGGATCCTATTTTTTCTGTCAAGACCAGGCAGAATGCGGTGGAAAGGGTGGCGGTGCCGGTGTTCGGCATCCGCCGTCCCCAGGGCTCGCTGTTTGCCTGGGTGGAGGATGGGGATGCGCTGTCCTCTTTGGTGGCCGATCCGGTGAATCTCACCACCTCCTATGCCAACGCTTATTTCGAGGGGATGTACCGGGGAATCGACGAGGCGATGCTGCAGGAGATGAACCAGAATGAGCGCAGCATCAAGGTGTTGGGGGAAACGCCGGTTTCCTTGGAACGGTACACCGTTTTTTACAGCTTTCTTCCGCCGGACACCGACTATATGGACATCGCGGCGGCTGTACGGGAGTACATGACGAAACGGATGTCCCTGTCCCCCTCTTCTCAGGATACGGTGCCTTTGTATCTGGAGCTGACCGGTTCGGTAGCGGGAACCGCTTCTGTTCTGGGGATCCCTTATGAGACGTCGCTGCCGCTGACCGATTATCAGGAGGCCGCCGCCTGCCTGGAGGAGCTGGCGGCAGCGGGGATCGACCGCACGGTGCTCAGCTACCGCGCCTGGTCGGGGGATATCCCCTTTCGCAAAATACCGGTAAAGGCCGCCGCATCCGGCAAGCTGGGCGGCAAAAAAGGTATGGCCGATTTGTTGGAGACCGCTGCGGATGTGAATAGTCAAGTATTTCTCTCCGCGGATCTCTCCCGGCTGTATCAAAGCGGCAACGGTCTGTCCATCAACACCGATTCCGCCCGGGGACTCAGCGGCGGTATCCTGTATAACTATTCCTATCTGGCCAGCGTTTACCGCAAAGATGTCAACGGCTTGAAATGGGCCTTGCTGAAACCCGGGAAGCTGACGGAAACCGCCGAAAGCTACATGCAAAACCTGAGGAAGTACGGGGCGGCGGGAGCGGGCGATCTTTCCATCGGCTCCCTGCTGTATTCCGATTATCACCGTTCGGTACTGGCAAAGAGGGAATCTGTGGACCGGCAGACCGCCTTGACTGAGGCGCAGACGGCGCTGGCCGCTATGAAAGAACCCTTCGGGCGGCTGCTGTGCGATACGGGCAGCGCCTATGCCTGGCCTTATGCTACCGATCTGGTAAATATCGCGCTGACCTCCAGCCGGTATCGCGCCTTCTCGGAGGATGTGCCCTTTGTTCCCGCCCTGCTCCACGGCTTGATTTCCTACAGCGGGGGGCGAATCAATCTGCGCAGCGACGACGAAGACTATTTTTTGCGGATGGTGGAATACGGGGCTTGTCCCTTTTATTCCTTTGCCGACACCTCGGAGCATACCCTGCTGGATACCGAATATGAGGACCTCACCAGCCCCGATTTTTCCGCCTGGAAGAAGAAGGTCACCGAGGGGTATGAGCGGATCCGGCCAGTGTATCAGGCGGTGCTGAACGCGGAGATGAGCGGGCACGTCCGGCTGGCCGATAACATTACCCTCACCAGCTATAATAATGGTAAGGGCATCCTGGTGAACTACGGCGAGCAAGCTTTTATCTGGCAGGGGACCACAGTGGAAGGCCGAAGTTTTGCTCTGGTCAGCTTGGGATAAAGGAGGATTACCCTATGGACTATCCCGTACACATCGCGGCACAGCGGCATCCGGTGCTGGATTTTGCGGCGGAGGAACTGCGGAAATACATGCAGGCGGTCACCGGGGTAAAGTTGGAGCAGGGGCTGGGCGGCTTCTCCCTCCGGGTGAATCCGGCGCTGGATGACGGGCTGGACGCCTACACGGTTACCTGCTGTCCGCCGGAGGTGGAAATCTGCGGTGCCACGCCCAGGGCGGTGCTCTTCGGCGTTTACGGTTTCTGCCGGGAGGTGCTGAGGGTGGGTTTCATCCTGCCGCCAGAAAGGGAGATCGTTCCCCATATTCCGCCGGAAAAGCTGCCTTTTCGCAGCTTTTCTGACAAAGGGCGGTTTCGCATCCGGGCCTATACGCCGGATATGCCGCTGGACTGCGCCCAGCCCATCGACAGGCTGGCAAAATGGGGATACAACACCTATGCCCTCAGCGCCCGGCTGTGGGAGGAAAATAAAGCCGTTATGGGTCCGGAACTGCGGAAACGGGGAATGGGCGTCTGCTTATGCGGCCACGACATCGGCTTCCTGGTTCCCGCGAGCCGGTATTTTGCCTCCCATCCCCAGTGGTTCGCCCTGCGGGAGGGAGAGCGGGTGCCCGCCCAGATGTGCTATTCCCATCCCGGTTTTCTGGCGGAGCTGGCGAAAAACCTGGCCGCCTACTGTCGACGGAATCCCGACATCCGATCCGCGGCGCTGATGTTCAATGACAATGCCCAGCTTTGCGGCTGTGAACGCTGCCGGGGCCGGAATTTTGTGGATATCTATTGGGAAGGGGTGCGCATGGTCCGGGAGCAGCTTCGGGGGGAAGGTGTGGAACTGGAGATTTCGGCCATCGCCTACAATGCGGCGCTGGAATGGACCATGCTGGAAAACCTGCCCCAGCGGGAAACGGGAGGCTGTATGCTGGCCTGCTGGGGACGCAACTATGCTCATTCTCTTAACGCGCCGGAAGACGGCTTCCAGAACCGATTCCGGCTGGCCTTTGAAAACTGGAGCCGGCGGCAGCGGGAAAACGGCGCCCCCTTTGCCATATTTGAATACTACGGCGACCATTGGATGATGGGTTCCCTGCTGCCGCCCTTGCCGCAAAGAATTCCGGAGGACCTGGATCTTTTTCATTCTCGTGGCGCCGATGCAATCGTGGCGCTGCATTTTCCCTATCGCTCCGCCATTCAGGTGATGCGGGAGGTAGTGGGGGAAGAGGATGCTGACGAAGAGGAGTACGCCACCGAGGATTGGGCGGCCTGGCTGAATCTCTATCTGACCGGCCGGAATATGTGGGAAAGCGCCGCCTCCGAGAATCCGCTGGATGATTATCTCCGCGCCGGTTTCGGTGCTTCGGCAGACGCTGCCCGGGAACTGCTCATGCAGGCGGAAGAGGCGCTGGCCCCGCTGACCAGGTTTTCCACCGCTTTGTTCAAGCTGCGGATCTGCGACCCCTGGTTCCGGGATGATTTCTCCATGAGGGAAACAGGAAAGACCCGGGTGCATCCCTGGGATCCTGAGGAGGACAACGCCGCGCTGACAAGAGAAGCGGCGGCCGCCTGCCGCAGGGCTGCGCAGCAGATGGTGAAAGCGCTGGAGGCTGCCGCTCGGATGCAAAAGCCGCAGACAGCAAAGGAAATGTGGCGAGAGTTTTTGGGCTGTTATCAGTATTTGGGAGACAAAACGGCGTCCCTGGCTTATCAGTATGAAGCCCAGGAGCGGCTGCTGGATGGAGACCGTGCAGCGGCGGCGGGCTGTTTGCGCAAAGCGCTGGAGCTGGAAGAAGCATTTGATGGACTGGAAATCCGCCATTGTCAGGAATGGCTGCTGAGATTAGAAAATGATTGAGGAGGATATTCCCATGCGTTTGGAGCGCGGAAAGCCGCTGCCCAGCGGCGTCAGTTACTGCAATCCCCTGCCTCTGCCCAATTATCCCCGGGGCTATGCCTGCCGGGAGAATCACCCCCGCAGCTGTGCTGGTCTGCCGGATTTCCGGGAAACAGCGGACCCCACCGTACTTTATGATGAAGGGAAATGGTACCTGTATTCCTCCTGCGGCATGGCCTATGTCAGTGAGGATTTCGCCACCTGGATCCATGTGCGTCTGCAGCCGGAGGATATCGGCTATGCGCCCACGGTGGTAAAGCACGCGGGACGTTATCTGCTCACCGCCAGCGGAAATCCGGAGCTGTGGGCGGCGGACAATCCCCTGGGCCCATTTGCATGTATCGGTAAGTTCCATAATCTCCGCGGGGAGATTATGGTGATGCTGGATCCCATGCTCTTTTCCGATGACGACGGAAGGCTGTACGCCTATTGGGGCGGCGGCTCCCCCATCTATGGAGTGGAGCTGGATCCGGCAGATCCCTGCTGCTTTCTGGGGGAACCGACAGAGCTGTTTCGCTATGATCCCGCGCATGTATGGGAGCGGGTGGGGGAATGGAACGAGGACAGCACCCACAGCTTTGTGGAGGGCAGCTGGATGTTTAAGCATGGAGAGGACTATTATCTCACCTATTGCGCTCCCGGTACGGAATTCAGCACGTATGCCATGGGCGCCTATCGTGGGAAGGGTCCTCTCGGTCCCTTCCGGTATCAGGAAAACAACCCCATTTTATCCAAAAAATACGGCATCGTCCGGGGGCCGGGTCACGGTTCTATCGTTGAGGGGCCGGGGAAAACCCTTTGGGCCTTTTATACCTGTACCCTCTGCCATTATCATAACGCGGAGCGGCGGATCGGAATGGATCCCCTGGGAATCGATGAAAAGGGCAACCTGTATGTGAAGGAAGCCACGGAGATTCCTCAGTGGGCCCCGGGGCTGACGGCGGCGCCGGAGGAAGGCAATGGCTGCGGCCTGCTGCCGGTGACCTTCCGGCGGGGTACCTCCGCTTCCAGTTCCGCCCCGGGACGGGATCCTCTTTACGCCACCGACGACAGTATGCTGACCTGGTGGCAGCCGGATCAGGAGGACAATCATCCCTGGCTGCAGGTGCATACCGGCACGGCGTTTGAGCTGTACGCCGTCCGGATCATCTGGCGGGAGGTGGGGCTGGATTACGACGCCGGTGTGGCGCCCGGCCCTATGCGTTATCGGATTGCGGCCCGGGGAGAGAGCGGCGAATGGATAACGGTGCTGGATGCATCCCAAAACCAAACCGAACTGACCATAGATTACCGGCCGTTGGAGCGGGTGGTGCGGGCCAATCAAATCCGGCTGGAGATTTTGGAGACGCCGGCGGGCATCCAGCCGGGAGTGATCAATTTTACCGTGTTCGGGCTGTGCCCAACGAGGGAGGACGGGTATGCGGATTGTCTGTGATTTCAGTTGGGGCAGCTGGACCGGCTATTTTGGGAAAAAATACATTCCGGTTTATGATTTCAGCGGCAGCGTTGCCGTGGAGAAGGGCCGGCTGACGGACACCCAAAAAATCCGGTTCGCTTATGATGATTGGGGCCCCTTTGTCCGCAGCCGGCAGTATGAGCCTTATGGAGAGACCGCCTTTGCCTCGGTGGTGCAAAACTGGTTCGATGGAATCCGGGTGGTGGCGGAGGGAGACGAAAATACCCGGCTATGCTTGCGCACCGCTATGGGGGAGCTTTGCTTCACCGCCGGGGAGCTTTGGGAGAAGAAGCACCTCTCCCTTTTGGTCGGGGAGCCCTATTCCATGGCTATGATCCATGCGGAGGGAGAGCGGCCTTGGTATCTGGAGGATTTTCCGCCGGAGGAAAGGGTCTATTTCGGTACGGCCATGTTCGGCGGGAGGGAAAGGGACTGGTTCGGCGTCCGTGGCCGGGCTATGGCTCCTGGAGAGGAGCTGATCCTCTGCCCGAAGGAAATCCTGCTGGCTCCCGGGACCCGGCTGCAGATCCGCCTGCGCTTTTTGCTGAACGGGGATCCGAATAGAGAGCGGCAGACCAGGGATGTACCCCATTTTGACCTTTTCTTGAATGACCGGCCGGTTTGGAGCAATGCCCGTTTCACCATGTATCATGATGTATCCTCTCAGTTTTTGGAGGAGAGCGTCATCGAGGTGGAAGCCAGAGAAACAGAGGAAGCGGTGCGCCGTCTCACCCTGCGCAACCGGGACGATAAAAACACGGTGTTGGTACAGCTGATCGGCCTGCGCCGCCTGGAATGCCCTCCGCTGGAATTGGCGGGCTGCCCGTCCTGGGCAGCCGTAGAGCGTCCTGTTCCCATTACCCTGCGGGTTAACGCTCTTTCCGCCAGGGTGGAGGTGGATTACGATCCCGAAGAGCTGGAATTCGCCCTTTCACCGGAGACGATCAACACCCATCCCCTGCGGCGGCAGGTGGCGGATATCAACTGCATCGGGGTCAATGAGGAACGGGTCCGGGTGCTGGAAAAGGGAAAACATACCTTTTGCTTCCTGCCCCGCCGGGCTGGGAAGAAGGTGACGGTCACCTTCACCGACCGGTGGAGCGGTACGGTGCTGCGGGTGGTGATTCCGGAAATATGGCAGCCGCTGGCCGATACCCAGCCCTGTCATGTGGGGGCGGAGGTGCGTACCGGCAATCCCAACGACTATATTCCCCTGCTGGAACGGATCCGGGATCAAAAAATCGCCGATCTGGTGGTGTTCCGGGATTATCACAACGACAGCGGCCATCCCGTCAAGCTGTGGGAGGCGGCGGCCTTCTGCCGGGAATATGGTCTGCTCACCGACGCCATCATCATGGACGAACAGCCGGTGGTGGCTGCGGCCTCGGCCGAGCACTGCCTGTGCGTGGGTACTCACGAGCATACAGGTATCTTTTACGGGCGGGATAGGGTGCGCAGCGCCGGCTACACCATGAAGGAGGCCCGGGACGCGGCGGTGGAGATTCTGCGTCAAGTGGCGGATACCTTCCGGGTCAAAGGAGTGCCGGTGGCGGTGGGAGACGCCAGCGGCGGCAGCCGCTACGCTTATATGGCGGGCTTTGACATTCTTCGTCACGAAACCTTTGTGGGGCATCATATGCTGATCCTGCCCAATGCCCGCGGCGCGGCCAAGGCCTTTGGCAAAGAGGTGTGGGGTGTTCACATCGCCTCCCAGCACAACGCCCAGCCTGAACTGGAATACGGTATCCGGCGGTATTATCTGGGGGTGTACCTGGCTTGGATGATGGGAGCGGGCTTTGTGTTTGAGGAGGACAGCCAGTTTCAATATTTCAAATACAACAAGATGGTATCGGGGGATTATCTTCCCGCCCAAAAGACCGCGGTCATGCAGGCGTTTTATAAATACAGCGCCACCCATCCTCGGCGGGGCCGGCCTTTGGTGGACACGGCAGTGCTGCAGGGAAGGTACGCACCACCGGTCAGCGGCCTCAGCGCGGCCAACAACGGCAGCGGAGAAGAGGACGCCTTTGTCAATGAAAATTATCCCGTCTGGAGCCACACGGGCAACGAACGCTGGTCCTGGGGATACCGCCAATGCGAAAAGGGACTTCATCTGCTGGAGACCCTGTCCCCGGGGATCTTCCTGACCCCGCTGAATCAGCAGCCGGAGAAGACCCGGAAATTTTTCAGCGGCAGTCCTTTTGGAGAATATGATTTTCTGCCGGTGGAGGCTCCCGGCGATGTGATGGGCAACTACCGCCTGATCCTGATGCTGGACTGGCATACCATGGAGGAAGACGGCGAGGAGGACGACTATCATAAACTGCTGGAATATGTCCGGCAGGGCGGCGTGCTGTTTCTCAGCGTGCCCCACCTCACCACCCGCACCGACCGGGAATTTCTGGCGGACATGGATGATCTGCGGTTGTATGCTGGGGGGGATGTGCAGGCGCTCTGCGGGGTAAGTGTGCGCGGCAAATCACCGGCGGCGCTGTCGGAGGTCCAGTCGAAGGACGGATGGCTGGAAGCAGCCCCTGGTCCGGTGTCCGATGCCATCCGTCTGCCCAATACCGACAAGGATGAGGACGGTCCCTGTCGTCTGGCGGATATCCAGCTGCAGGGGGCCGAACCGGTGCTTATCGACAAGGGTACCGGCAGGCCAGTCCTGGTTCGCCACACAGTGGGCAAGGGCTGGGTTTATCTGCTGTGCACCTATGCCTATCCCGGCCATGAAGTGCTGAAAGAGTGGATGCCCCGGGTGCTGCTGCGGCTACTGGATCTGTACGGCAGTAAGCGGCTGACTCTGGAGGGAGACCGCCGGGATGTATATTGGTCCCTCTGGGGAGAAAACGGACAGGCGGACAAGGTCTATCTGCTGAATACCGACTGGACCAGGGTAGGAAATGAAAAACAGATCGCTCTGGTAACGCCTTCCGCCCGGATGGAAGTGCCGGTTCGGGAGGGGGCTATGCGGGAAATATCCCTTTTTGAAGGGGGATTCTGCTGGGCCGAGGATCCGGCGGCATCCATCACCCGCATAAGCGGCGGAGAGATTGAAACGGATTACCAAGTCTGCGCCATGGAGGATACCGTTCTTCACTTTTCCGCCAGCCGGCCGGTGACGGTAACGGCAGGAGAGGAAAGCCGTGTCATCAAGGGCGAAGCGGAATGGAAGCTGCATTTCCCGAAGGCAGAACCGATATTTCTCCGGATCCGGCCAGTAAAATAATCAAAGGCGGACGCTTTGGCGTCCGCCTTTTCCTATACCGGTTTCAACGGCAGCAGCGATAAAATGGGACGCGCATAAAGGAAGCCACCGCTTGCACAGCCGGAGATTTCATGCTACACTGATAGCCGTGGGAAATTCCGAATTGAAGGAGAGAGCCAGAATGTATGAACAGCTGAAAACCAGCCGCCTGTATGATCTTCGGCACACCATTGCCGCACCTCTGCTGGAGAAAACGCTTTACCCCTGGGAAGCCCTGTCCGGCATCCGCGAGTTTATTGAGGCTGCGGGCCAGACCCTGCTGGCGGAGGAATACGACAATCCCCGTCCCGGCGTGTGGATTCACAAGACAGCCAAGGTGGCTCCCACCGCTTTTATCGGCGATTGGGTGATCATCGGGCCGGAAACCGAGGTGCGCCACTGCGCCTTTATCCGGGGCAGCGCGGTTGTAGGCGCCGGCGCTGTTGTGGGCAATTCCACCGAGCTGAAAAACGTCATCCTTTTCGACCGGGTGCAGGTGCCCCACTACAATTATGTGGGGGATTCCATTTTGGGCTATAAGTCGCACATGGGAGCCGGTTCCATCACCTCAAACGTGAAAAGCGATAAAACCCTGGCCACCGTTTCCGTGGATGGACACAAGGTGGTGACCGGACTGAAGAAGTTCGGCGCTATGCTGGGGGATAACGTGGAGGTTGGCTGCGGCAGCGTGCTGAATCCCGGCACTGTGGTCGGGCGGAACACCAATATTTATCCGCTGTCCATGGTACGGGGCTATGTGCCCGAGGGGAGCATTTACAAGAAGCAGGGCGAGGTTGTAGAAAAAGCGGAGATCCAGACGCCTTAAAATTTGGTAAAACCTTCCCGGCGTTGTTGCACGGCAGCAAAGGGTACGGTATAATGGAGAAAATCGGAGATTTTCTCTTTGAAGAATGCCGGTCGGCTTGAACAGCCTCCTGCGGCTTTGCCGCACTGGCATTCTTCCGGTGGCAGCGTAACCGCGCACCGGCTGTGTCTTTGCGGTACAATGGAGAAAATCAAAGATTTTCTCACAGCGCACGGTCGTGGTACGACGGCTGTATAATTTTTATTATGAATAAAGGAGGGATTTCATGGGTCTGCGGGTACAAAACATCAGCAAATCCTTCGGCGATAAAAAGGCGGTGGACAATCTGAGCTTCGCGGTGGAGGAACCGGGAGTCTATGGACTGATCGGCACCAACGGCGCGGGCAAGACCACCACCATCCGTATGATTTTGGGGATGATGGAACACGATCAGGGGGAAATCACCTGGAACGGCGGTCCCCTGAACCGGCGCACGGTGCGGTTCGGTTATATGCCGGAGGAACGGGGCATCTATCCGAAGGTCCGGGTTCTGGATCAGCTGGACTATTTCGGCCGGCTGCGGGGCATGAGCCGCCGGGACGCCGTGGCCTCCGCCCAGCGATGGATGGAACGGCTGGAGGTCACCGAATACGCCCAGATGCCGGCCGAAAAGCTGTCCAAGGGCAATCAGCAGAAGATTCAGCTTATCGCCACTGTGATCCATGATCCTGAACTGATTTTTCTGGATGAGCCCTTCAGCGGCTTGGATCCCATCAACACCGATGTATTCAAGAAGGTGCTGGGGGAGCTGATCGACGCGGGAAAATATATCGTCATGTCCAGCCATCAGATGTCCACGGTGGAGGAATATTGCCGGGATCTGACCATTCTCACCCATGGACGCGCGGTGCTACAGGGCAACCTGCGGCAGATCAAGGCGGGCTACGGGCATACCAACCTATCCGTCTCCTGCGGCCGGGACGTCACCGCCCTGGCGGAGGCGCACGGCCTGCGGCTGCTTGAAAAGACCGCGGAGGGCTGGGAATTCAAGATCGACGGCGATGAAGCCGCCCACGCATTCCTGGCGGACTTGGTCAAGGATGGCATTTATCCCGAGCGGTATGAGATCCGGGAGCCGTCCCTGCATGAAATATTTGTGGAGAAAGTGGGGGGAGCGGAATGAAAGAGATTTTTACCGTGTTCGGCTTCACCCTGCGGGATAACCTGCGCAAGCGGGTGTTTTGGGTTATCACCGTGCTGGTACTGGTGGTTATCGTGGCCGCCTGCGTCCTTCTGTCCGTTTTGGGCGGCGGTGAAGAGCAGCCGGGAGAAGAGACTGTGCCCCAGGAGAAAACCGATGTCTGCTATATCGTCGATGCAAATGGATTGGTTCCCGGCGCCGCCGAGACGCTGAATCAAGCATTCGGCAGCATTGGCTTTGAATCCGCCGACGCTTCCCGGATGGATGAACTGAAGGCGGCGGTTCGGGATGACCGGACCAAAAGCATTGTGGAAATCCTGCCCGGCGGAGAGGACGGGCTGCCCCAGCTGAAGCTGTATGCTTTCAACTTCATGACCGGCATCCCCGCCGACGGCATCGCCCAGGTGGTGAAAGGGCTGTATGTCTCCCAGGTTCTCGGTGCGGCCGGAGTATCGGCGGAGAACACCGCGCTGGCGCTTTCCAGTATCAGCTACAGCATGGAAACCCTGGGGAAGATGGAGGTATCCGGCTATATACTGGGCATCCTGATTACCATGGTAATTTTCTTCGCCGTGTATTATTACGGCTATGGCGTAGCCATGTCCGTGGCGCAGGAAAAAACCTCCCGGGTGATGGAAACCCTGGTGGTATCCGCCAAACCCTCCCGGATTCTGCTGGGCAAATGCCTGGCTATGGGGGTACTGGGGCTGGTACAGCTGTCGGCTTTCCTCATTGTGGGCGCTCTCAGCTGGTCGTTGCTGATCCCGGCGGATTTCACGATAGGCGAACTCCCGTTGACTTTGTCCGCCTTCACCCTGTCCACGGCACTGCTGACCCTGACGTATTTCCTGCTGGGATATGCCCTTTATGCGCTGATCAACTCGGTGTGCGGCGCCACCGTCAGCCGGGCGGAGGATCTCAGCGCCGCCATGATGCCCGCCATCCTCATCAGCATGGTGTCTTTCTATGCGGCTTACCTGGTGATGTTCCTGCCCTCGGAAGGGATCAAGCGGGTTGTGACCTACATTCCGTTCACCTCCCCCTTCATCATGCCCTATCGATTGCTTAACGACACGGTGGCGGCAGGGGATATTGTTATTTCGCTCCTGCTGCTGCTGGCGAGTATTGTGCTGGTGGCTCTGCTGTCGGTGAGGATTTACTCCGCATCGGTGCTGCGCTATGGCCAGCGCATCCGCCTGAAGGATATGTTTAAGCTGAGCAGCTGATTAGGCGCGGCGGGCAGAGCGCGGACCGGGATTTCCGCAATCTCACGGAGAAAGCGGGGCCCGGCGTGCTCGTCTGGAAAATAAATTTTTATAGTGGAATAGATTTTGAAAGGAGTTTTGTATTCATGGAAAAGACGAAGCTTGGTATTTCTGTTGCGCTGACCGCAGCGCTGCTGTATTTTCTGGGCCTGATCAGTCCCATCGCTCTGGTGGTGGCCGCGGGATATGTGCTGATTGCTGAAAAAGATCAGTGGCTGCGCAAATCCGCGGTTCAGGCGCTGGCTATCATGCTGTTTTATCAGATAGCGGTCGCTGTGATAGGGGTGGGCAGCTATCTGTTCACCTTCCTCAACAACGTGATCACCAACTTTGCCCACAGCTTCCACATCGGTTATCCGCTGCATATCGACAACATCCTCCTCAGCCTGGCCTGGCTGGCGCAGGCGGTGCTGCTGCTGATTCTGGGCTTCATGGCGCTGGCCAACAAGGGCTTTGATCTGCCTCTCATCGGTGATTTTGCCGATAAGCATCTGGGTCTGCCCCGGAAGCCTAAGGCGGCGCCGCAGCCTCCCCAGACGGCTTACGCTCAGCCCAATCAGGCGTATCCCTACGGGTCGGCCCAGCCTACCTATGGACAGCAGGGTTATCCTGCTCAGCAGCAGACGCCCGCCTATACTCAGCAGCCCTATGCTACTTCCTATACGACGGCTCAGCCGCAGCAGCCGGTCAATACAGGCACTCAGCCTGCGCAGCAGCCGCTGTACACCGGCGGGCAGAACCCCCAGAATCCTCAGCCTCCGGCGGCCAACTGACACTGTAGGATAGCCGGTACATATCAATTACACGCCGCGGATCTGTCTAAAACGATCCGCGGCGTTCTTTCTGACATTCCTGCCAAAAATCGACAAAAAATTCACAATCCGCTGGTGATCCTGACTGGCTGACTTTCGAGAAGAAATGTGGTATACTGAGTTATATTTTTCGGTTGGTATGATGGTTATGGCCCGCCGGCCGATTTTACCTATTGGAGGCATTTGGCATGAGCGTGTTTTCCGTCCCCACAAAAATTCTGTCCGGCGAAGCCGCGTTTGAACAGCTGAAAACCTATCCCATCACCCGCGCCTGCATCATCTGTGATCCCTTTGTAGCCAAATCCGGCCTGCTGAACAAGCTGCTGAAGGTGCTGGACGAGATGGGAGCGGATCGCCGGGTTTTCTCCGATATTCGTCCCGACCCGGATACCGAATTGGTGGTGGAGGGGCTGCAGCAGATTTTGGATCATAAGCCGGATGCCGTGATCGCGGTGGGCGGCGGTTCAGCTATCGACGCCGCCAAGGCCATCAGTTTCATGTATCAGAAGAATGCCGATGTGCCCAAGCCGCTGTGCGTGGCGGTGCCCACCACCAGCGGTACCGGCAGCGAGGCCACCAATTTCGCGGTGATCACTGATAAGGCCACCCATATCAAATATCCTCTGGTTCATGATAAGCTGCTGCCGGATGTGGCGATCCTGGACCCCAGCCTCATCTGCAGTGTGCCTCCGGCGATTACTGCCGATACGGGCATGGATGTGCTCACCCACGCCGTGGAAGCCTATGTAGCCACGGAAGCGTCGGACTTCTCCGATGCCTTGGCGGAAAAGGCTGTGCGGCTGATTATGCAGTATCTTCCCGTCGCCTATCGGGATGGAAAGAACATGGAAGCCCGGGAGCATGTGCACAACGCTTCCTGCATGGCGGGGGTGGCGTTCACCCACGCTCAGCTGGGTATCAACCACTCTATCGCCCACGCTCTCGGCGGCCGCTACCGGCTGCCTCACGGCAGGGCCAACGCCATCGTTCTGCCCCATGTAATCGCTTTTAACGCCGGTCTGCGGGAGTCCGCCGGGGAAAGCCGCCGGGCGGCGGAACGGTATGCCTATCTGGCGGCGCAGATAGGGGTGGAGGCATTCAATCCCCAGCAGGCGGTACGGGGCTTCATTGCGCAGATCGAGAGTATGCTGGACATCTTTTCCATTCCCCGCACCTTGGAAAAGGCAGGCGTTAAAGAGGAAGATTTCCGTAAAGATCTGCCCGAACTGGCGAAGATCGCCTTGGCGGACGGCTGTACCGCCGCCAATCCGCGGTCGGTGAATCTGCAGCAGATGGAACAGCTGATTGGCCGGATATATAATGGACGATAAGAGCATATGGACAAAGAAAGGAACGGGCTGCTGCAAGCGGGAGCCCGTTCCTTTCTTTGTGGCAGAAGTGAGTTGACATGACAGCTGGAGGTTGGTATAGTACAGTTGGGGAGGGAGAAAAAATGGGGTATACGAATCATTGGAAGAGAGTAATCGGTTGCTTTTTGATTGGCGGGATGGCCTTAACAACGGTGGGGTGCGGAGGAACGCCCGCCGGAGAAGAAGGACCATCGAACGCCGCCGCATCAACGTCGTCCATCACAGATTCGACAGCTGATATCGCCCAGGGAGAACCAACAAGCACAGTCTCAGCCAATCCAACCGGTTCCACAGGTTCTTCTTCGGCATTGACAACAGGGGCAGCGCCGGGTGTTTCTAAGGCTCCGGCCGGCACTGTACCCACAGAAGAGAAGGCTACGGCCGCGACTACCACCGTTCCCACCACTGCTTCGCCGTTTCATCTAACGGATGAGCAATGGGCGGTAATTGAGGATTTTCATGAAGCCATCCGCCGCACGAAGGCGCTGAAGCAGATTCACTACCGCACCCATACCACGACCCTTTATCAAAATGAAAACGGCGAAAAAACAACTTACCGGAAAATCGAAAGGTGGATACAGGCAGGGGAAAGGTATTGTGAAGAAGAGGAATATTTGATGAATATGAATCCTGTGCGCACTTACAGGCGCTATAATGAGCCGAATATTTCCTATTACACAAGTACGGATCCAGCACATCCGGGAGACAAATGGGAGGGTAGCGGGTCTGACTCTCTACGTAATAATTTCTTCATTTTTTTTGGCTATCTGCCGCATATTAATGGGGTGTCCAGAGAGGACAGGCTGTACCGGGATGATATCTTTGATTTTTCGGAGGATAACGGCACTTACACCGTTCGCTATAGGGAGACCGGCACCTATGGCGCGGAGGGCGGCACCGATTGGCTTCTGTTGCAGGATACATTTGCGCATACGTTGACCTTCCGTATGACGAAAGACGGATATGTGGAGTATGTCAGAAGGGAAGAGCGCTATCTGGCAGAGACCATTGAATATCCTGTTGCAGGCAATACTCTTCCGGTAAACGCCTTTCGAACCTATGAAATGGAATGCATGGATCCGGGGAAGCCGGTGATCGTGGAAAAACCGGATTGGGCCAAGGCAATGGACAAATAATCCCCCGGCGGGAAATTGGCAGGCAAGTGCAAATGAACGAAAGAGGCAACTGTCGAAAAAAGGGTTAAAAAACTGTAATCCATCTGTAACCACTCTGTAATTGCATTTCCCAGGCAATTGCAATACACTGGAAGCAGAACAAAACCTCAAGGGAAGGATGGATATACTCATGAAAACCAGACTTTTAACCGCACTCTGCCTGGTGGGCGCGCTGCTTCTGCTGACGCTGACGGGCTGTTCCAACACCCCGGGAGAATCCGATGCCGGCAGTTCGGCACCGGCGCAGACCACGCCTGCCGAAACCAAACCGGAGACTACCGCTCCGCCTGCCCCCGAGCCGGACCCGAATCCCACCCAGTCGGCCGCTCCCACAGAACCGGCTCATCCTACTGAACCGGCCGATCCCACTGAGCCCACCCAGCCGACGGAGCCCACCACGCCTCCGGCGGGGGGCAAAGGAGCGGCTGTGGCGGCCAAAGCCCAGAGCCTGATCGGCAAACCCTTCAAAATGGGAGCAACCGGACCGGATGAATTCGACAATTCCGGATTTATCTACTATTGCTATATGCAAAACGGTGTGACCCTGCCACGTCGGACTGGCGATATGTTCAAGGCCGGCACAGCGGTGGAGAAAGCGGATCTGCAGCCCGGCGATGTGGTGTTCTTCTATATGGACACCGAGGGCGCCGCTCAGTTTGCCGGCATTTATATGGGCAATCAGAAATTTATCTCCTGCAACAACGAGGAAAGTCCCGTTAAGGAGCAGGATATGAGCTGGCCTTACTACGCCGAGCGTTTTCTGGGAGCCAGACGGTACGCATAAGAAGAACCAATTGACGCAAAAAACTCCGGGGAATGCTTTCCCCGGAGTTTTTTATATGGACGAAGATGTCTCATTTTTATTGACAGAGCGAACCGTTGGAGGTACTATCAATATATCGTGAGACATGGAGGGATTGGAATATGAAGATTGGTTTTATCGGCGCGGGCAACATGGCCGGCGCGATTATTCGGGGAATGGTAAGCGGAGGCTTCCGCGGAAGCGATATTCTGATATTTGATACGGACAGCGCCAAAATGGTGACGTTGTTTGAGGAATGCGGTGTGACCATCTGTTCTTCCGGAGCGGAAGCGGCCGAATTGGCCGACGCGGTGGTGCTGGCTGTTAAGCCTCAGGTCTTCCCCAAGGTGCTGCCCGAGCTGTCTCCGGCGCTGCATCGGCGCCGGCCGCTGGTAATCTCCATTGCTGCCGGGAAAACGCTGGAAGCCATTGAGTCCATGCTGGGTTCCGGCCTGGCGGTAGTGCGGGTGATGCCCAATATCGCCGCCAAGGTGGGGGAGGCCATGTCCGCTTATTGCGGCAACTCTCTGGTAGAAGAGGATGACCGGAGCGTTGTACGGTTGATTTTTGAAGCGGTGGGAGAGGTAATGGAACTGGATGAAAAACTGTTTTCCGTCTTTTCCGCCATCGCGGGCTGCTCTCCCGCCTTCACGCTGCTGTATGTGGACGCGCTGGCGCAGGCGGGAGTCAAATATGGCCTGCCGAAAGCTGCGGCGCTGAAGATTGCTTCCCAGGCGGTGCTGGGCACCACTCGTCTGCTGCAGGAATCCGGGGATCATCCCCGGGTGCTGGCTGATCAGGTCTGTTCCCCTGGCGGCACAACCATCGAAGGGGTCTGTGCCCTGCAGCGGGAGGGGTTTGAGGCGGCTGTACTGGCGGCGGTGGATGCCAGCCTGGAAAAGGATCGGAAGCTGTAAAAAATATTGCCGGCCTTGACACATCCCCAAAGGGACGGGTATAATGGACATATCTCTAGGGATTACTATAAAGAAATTGCAGCGGCTTACGCTGGGTTCTGTAAAATGGATGAAAGGACGAACGGGTGAAGCCTCTCTCGGGGCGGTTATCCGGGAAAGGCCAGGTTCCTGATATGAGGATTATTACCGGACAGGCCCGAGGCAGGCGATTGCAGACGCTGCCGGGGGAGGATACCCGTCCTACGGCGGAACGGGTGAAGGAGGCGCTGTTCAGCGCCCTGCAGTTTGAAATTGAAGGCCGGCGGATATTGGACTTGTTTGCCGGTTCCGGCCAGCTGGGTATCGAAGCCCTCAGCCGGGGCGCTCAGGGCGGCGTTTTTGTGGACCGCAATCCGGAAGCGGTGGAGATTATCCGCCAGAATCTGAAGGCGGCGGGCCTCACGGCTAACACTCAGGTGCTTTGCCAGGACGCCGCATCCTATCTCACCCGGCACGGCGACCGCTTCGACATCGCATTTCTGGATCCGCCCTATGCTTCCGGCCTGCTGGAGCCTATGCTGGAACGGGTGGTCCCTTTTATGAATAAAGGCGGCGTCATTGTCTGCGAAAGCGATGAGAAGATGCAGCTGCCTGAGCAGGCGGGGGAGTTTTGCTTGGATCGGACCTATCGCTATGGAAAGACGCTGATCCGGCTCTACCGTCATCGGGCGGAGTGAGAGCCGTCGGCGGAAAGGCTGGAACGCGATGAAAACAGCAATCTGTCCGGGGAGTTTTGACCCGGTTACCCATGGACATTTGGATATCATCCGCCGGGCGGCGGCGCTTTTTGACAAGGTGATCGTACTGGTGGTGACCAATGTCGCCAAGAACCCGCTTTTCACCCAGGAGGAGCGCATGGAATTGATCCGTCGTTCTACGGCGGATATCCCCCAGGTGGAGGTAGACTGCTACGACGGCCTGCTGGCTGAATACGCCCGGCTGCATCATGCCGACGTCATAGTCAAGGGACTGCGGGCGATGTCGGATTTTGAATATGAATTTCAGATGGCCTTAACCAACCGCAAGCTGTATCCGGAGGCGGAAACCGTGTTTTTAACCACCACGGCGGAGCATATGTACCTATCTTCCAGCTTGGTGAAGCAGGTCGCCGGATTCGGTGGAGACATTACCGGCTTTGTCCCGGGATGCATCATTCCGGACATTATGGAAAAAATCAGAAAGGGCGAGGATCGATGACGGTAGACGAGTTGCTGGAACAGATCGACGATATGATCGACAAGGCCTGGAGCTTCCCCCTATCCGGCGGTAAATGCCTAGTGGAGGCCGACCGGCTGCGGGACCTGATTGACGATATTCGTGGGAATATGCCGTCGGAGATTCGGCAGGCCAAGGCCATTGTGGCGGATCGGGCGGATATTATTGCCACCGCTAAGCGGGAGGCCGAAGGAATTGTGCGGACGGCGGAGGAGCGGGCGCGCAATCTCATTGCTCACGAGGAGATTGTGCGGCAGGCCCAGCAGAAGGCCAATGAGCTGCTTTCTCAGTCTCAGCAGAAGGCGCGGGAAATGCGCAAGGGCGCCAATGATTTTTCGGAAGATGTGCTGCGCCGCACAGAGGAGACCTTGGCGCAGCGCCTGAATGAGGTGCGCCAGGCCCGGCAGCTGCTTCGCAGCCCTGCCAAGACGCCGGAAAGCCGACCGGATGACCAGCAGAAATAGAAACAAAACGTCAGAAACCCGCCTGCACAACTGCAGGCGGGTTTCTTGCCGCGACACCATCCGCCGCCATGAAACGGCGGTTATTTTTATTTGGCGGCGTCCAGCTTCCGCACATACCGCACGGCGGCACAGGACAGCAGAAACAGGGTTACCAGCGGCCACAGCGGCCAGTTTCCCTCCCGCAGCCGGTCCCGGATGGTTTGTTTATTGGTATGCATAGTTCTTCTCTCCTTGCCGAAATCCGTCGTCTGTGTTCATTATATCGTACCAGCAGAAGGAAAGAAGCTATAGATTGCTGTCAAATCTGGCAGCGATGCCCAGCGGCTTAGGCGGCCGGCGGTTTATCGGCCCCTTCCAGCCGGCTGATCAAAGAATTAACGTAATTGGCGCCTCGGCTGGCGAATATGCCGGTGAGCAGCGTACCCACCCAAGCCCAACGAAACTGAAGACCGATCATGACGAACAGATTGGTGCTGGAGATAAAGCAGAGTGCAATGGAAACTGTCAAGGCACACAGTTGAGTGATCAGACATTTCCAGTGGCGGGTAGATACAGCCTTTACCAGACTTTTTCCATACTCCACCAATCCCTCCGCAATAACTGCCAGCATCACGACCAGCATCAGGTTGCTCATGGATACCATCCCTCCCCCGGAGGCGGAAGCCTCTTATCTGCAATTTATGCAAATGACGGAGGAAGTGTTCAGGCAGTGCTTCTGCCGTATGGTCCGCGGAAGAGGCAGGCTGCTTTGTACACTTCACAGCATTCGTACACGATGGGATGCCATAAGTCTATATATAATCGTACAGTCCCCGGACCGACACCTCGCCGGAATGAAAAATTCGCCGCCCTTCGGCCGTATCCACGATCAGGCCGCCGTCCTCCGCCACGCCTATCGCCCGGCCGGCAGAAAAGGGATCGCCGCCGGGGGACAGGAGCCGAACCTCCCGTCCCACCGTGGCGCAGAGCGTTTCATATGGCGCTAGAAGCGGGAGAAAGCCCTGCCGGGCATATATCCCCCAGACAATTTCCAATTCATTGAGGATCGCCGCCGCCGTTTCACCATAAGAGGGCGCTGTACCGATGAGAGATTTTATTGAAGCGGCATAGAGGAGTCCCTCCCGCTGGAAATCTTCTTCCGTTTGATTCAGGTTGACGCCGATGCCCACCACTGCAAATCGGCCCTGTTCTCTATGACTGCTTTCACAGAGAATGCCGCACACTTTGCGGCTGCCGCATATAATGTCATTGGGCCACTTTATCCGGAAGGATACCCCGGATTTATCCCCTGTGAGCTGATTCAGCGCCCGGGCAACGGCTATACCGCTTACCAGCGGCAGACCGCTCCAATCCATCGCCGCCTGCCGCAGCAGTACGGACATAGCCAAAGAAGCTCCCGGCGGCACCGTCCACGTCCTGCCCAGCCGGCCCCGGCCACGGGTCTGGCAGCCGGTGTAGCAAACCGTTCCATGTGGCAGGGCATCCCCTGATTCCTTGAGCCAGCGGTTGGTGGAATCCACCTCATCCAGGTGAACCGTCCGCCGTCCCAGTTCCGCGGTAGCCAATCCCCGCAGCTCCGCCCCGTTCACAGCCGATTCCTCACGATATTCAGGACAATACCGGCGGGGGTGATATCCACCGTCCCGTAGGTGCCGCCGCTGCCATGCAGGCTGCCGGGATTCAAGATATGCAGCCCGTTGTCGTAATCAATCAGGGGCTGATGGGTGTGGCCGAACAGCAAAATATCGGCCTGCCGCTCCCGGGCGGCGCAGACCAGCCGGTAGAGCCCCATCTTGGCATCGTACAGGTGGCCGTGGGTGAGGAAGAGACGCTTGCCGCCGCAGATTTCATCCCGGGCATAAACCAGTGAGCCGCCGGCGGAAAAGTCGCCGTTCCCTCGCACACAGAGAAAGGTGTAATCGGGAAAACGGGCTTCCATCTCTTCCGCCTCCCGGGCGCCGTCGCCCAAATGCACCACAGTGCGTACGCTGGGCTGGGCCAGAATAGCCTGTTCCAAAGCATGGGCGTCGCCGTGGGTGTCGGACACTACCAATATTCTCAAGAAGAGCGCTCCTTTCCGTGGACCGTGAAAAAATCATTTCCGTCCCAGTGGGGTTCATATTCCGGTGGGAATCATCATAAGTATAGCATATATGCCTGAAAAAGAAAGGGTTGATACTGATGGCCGATAACAAGTTAACCCCGGAGCAGCTCCAGGCTTTGGTACAGTTTGCCAGCAAGCGTCTGGGCACCACGCCTGAAAAATTGCAGCGCACCGTTCAGCAGGGAAACATGGATGCGGTAGCCTCCAGCCTGCCCAAGGAGAATGCCGATAAACTCAAAGAAGTTTTATCCGACAAAAAGAAGGCGGAGGCGCTGCTGAATTCGCCCCAGGCACAGCAGTTGATGCAGCAGCTGTTTAACAATAATAAGAAGAAATAATTTAACCGACAACGCCCGCCCCGCGACGGCCGGCGGCGGAAAGGAGACAGCCATGGACGGCGATATGGATCAGGATCTGGCACAGAAACTGAATGATCTTCTCAGCTCCCCCGACAGCATGCAGAAAATTCAAGCGGCTATGTCCGCGCTGGGACTGGGCGGTGAAGAGGATGTGCCGAATGCGGAGAAAGAGGAAGAAGAAGCCGAGGAATCGGACGGCTTGGATACGGCGGCTTTATCCAATCTCCTCAGTTCACTGACCGCCGCCCCTCAGCCGGCGCAAAAAAAGAAGAGGCCCCGGGTTGTGCCCCCCAAACAGGAAAGCGGCGGCATGGATCTGTCCATTCTCACCAAGCTGGCGCCCATGATGGCTTCCATGAACCAGGATGATCAGGATACGATTTTGCTCAAGGCACTGCGGCCTTACCTTCATGGCGGCAGGGAGAAACGGCTGGACGACGCCATTAAGATTCTGCGGTTCATTAAAATCATGCCCCTGCTGCGGGACAAAGGGCTGTTTTAAGGAAGGAGAAAGGAGTTTTGCGCATGAGCGACGATGTAATCCGGATGCAGCAGGAGGCAGCCAATCGGGTGCAGCGGATGCAGGAAAGGAGCAGAAGGCTGGTGGCCGAAGCGCCGCCGCTTTATGGAGATATACGGCAGGGACGGACTCGGGAGCCGGATCCGCCTGCCGTTCCGCCGGCATCGACGGAACGGCGCACCACCGAATCCCTGGAACAGCAGCGCAAAGAAGCGGAACAGGCCCGGCAGATTCATCATACCAAGCAGTCGCGCGAGGAAAAGGGGCTGGCCTCTTTGTTCAATGGTGATCAGGACCAGATGCTTCTGCTGATGCTGGCGGTTTTGCTGGTGAAAAACGGCGCCAATATCGAGCTGATAGTCGCTCTCCTTTACTTGGCAATGTAAAAACCCGCTTGCAGGCCGGGACGGCCGCTGCAAGCGGGTTTCCTTTTAAGTCATTCCAAGCTTACCAAACCGAGCCGAAACGCCGGGAGAAATCTAGCAGAATCCGCGGCGTATCTTTTCCTTTGAACTTCCGCCTCTGGCAAGGTACACGGCCAAGGCGGTGGCCTGGGCGTCACGGATCGCATCTCCGTTGCGATGGGTATAGAGGCAGCTGCGCCGGGCCTCCGTCAGAACTTCCTCCGCGTTCCGCAGGCAAAGCCGATGGGGGATACCCTCATGGCGGCGCTGTTGCCGTAGCTGCGGCGTACCGACAGCCGGGAATCCACAGCCCAGGCGCGGAACATTTCACCGAATCCGCCATCCGGATAGCGGGCGTAATACTGTTTATACCGCAGAGCATAGGCTTTCGCCTCCATCGATTCCCCGTCAGTTTTATGCAGCAGTGCATCCGCCACGGCGGCGGTGAGTACACTATCGTCAGTGAACCGGCTCCCTGGGGAAAAAGCTCAAACTCCGTTTGTTTGACCGGATGCCATTCATAGGTGGAACCAATGACGTCGCCGATCATCGCGCCCAGCATATCGCCGCCTTCTGTACCGAAAGGTCACGCCTTTTCCATGAGTGAACAGATCAGATCCATGCTGTCGGGCTGAACCGTATCTTCAGCGATCTTATTCACCTGCTCATGGCCGCACTTTTGGCAGCGATAGCGGATCTGGTATCCTTTTTTGGAATGGTAGACCACACCTATCGGCTCCATCAGACCCCGGCAATCGCTCATGCGATCTCCCACCTGCTCATCCACATGCAGCGAGAACAGGCAAAAGGGGCAATGATCACGAAAGCTGCCGTTGGTTAACGGAAGCACTTGACGGCCGCAATGCTGACAGACAAAGGCGGTGTTTTCGGTTTTTCGGCTCATGACGGTGCCTCCCCGGATTATTTTCTCCAGTATAACACGGAGGAGGAGTGGATGCAATCAAAGACCGTATTCTTCCGCTGCCGCCTCGTAAACAGCCAGCAGATTCTCAGCCGGTACGTCGTCCTGAATACAGTGAGCGGGGGACAAAACGTAAGCGCCTCGGCCATCGAAAAGATGAAGCAGCCGGTGGGTTTCTGCCTTCACCTTTTCTGGCGTGCCGTTTACCAGCAAATCCTGGGTATCCACCCCTCCCCAGAAGGCGATGGAGCCGGCATAAGCGTCCAGCAGGATTTCCGGCTCCATTTTAGTAGCGCCGGGCTGAATCGGGTTGAGAAGGTCCACGCCGCAGTCTATAAGAGTGGGGATCAAGTCAAATACCGAACCGCAGGAATGGTGCTGGAAGGCGGCGGAGGTAAAGGACTTGGTATAGCGAATTCGTTCCTTAAGATAGGGCGCTACCAGCTCCTGAAACATGGAGACCGACATGAAAAGCCCATGTTGGGTGCCGAAGTCGTCGCCACTGGTGGTGCAGTCGATGAAAGGCCCCAGGGCGGTGTAATACGGACGGATCACCGCTTTTTGATAATCCAGGATTTTCTCAAAGAACCAATGAACCGTTTCCGGCTCTCCGGCCAGCCGATAAAGAAAATCGTCAAAGCCGAACATCCAGCAGCCCAGTTCAAAAACCCCATAGACCGGATGCTGGGCCACGACCACCAGATCGGTGGTTTCATGAAGACGCCTGGCATGTTGCGCGTAGGATTCATACAGTTCCGGCCGGATGTCCTCCGCTCGGGGAAACGGATAGCGCCGGATATCGTCCAGATCCATATCCTTCAGGGGGTTGCGGCAGATTTCATAGTGACCGTTGATAAAGCGGTAGCCGATTCCCCATTCGTCAGTGTATTCCCCGTTGATCGGCGGCACGCGCAGTCCGCCCTCCGGCTGAGGGAAGCCGCCGGTGATGCGGGTATCCACATGCAGCTGCCGCAGAATACGTTCATCCAATCCGCCGCCGTAGTAATGCGCCGGTGCGTTATCCTCAGGCAGATGCAGCGCCCGGCGGAGATCTCGGACCGTATCTTCGTACATAATCTGGGTCTGGGGGCACCCAGCCAGATCAATCATGCTTTGGCTGGATTTTTTGTTTTTTATCATCTGCCGGAAACGTTCTCTGGATGTCATAGCGGTACTTCCTTTCCTGATACTGCCCTCATTTTAACAGCTGGAACGGTTCCAGACAATCGTTCCTTATAGAATAGTATAAAGATCGGCATTGGACGAAAAAACGCCCTTGGCGAAACAGAAACAAATATAAAAGAAAGAGACCGCCGCGGCGCAGCAGGCGCCACAGCGATCTTCAGGGTACAGCACACGGCTCAGGAACAGAAAACATGTCGCCCAATGGTGTTGATCACCGGGCGGGAACGAATCCATTTGTTGGTAGCCGTTTTCGGGTTGTAATAATAAATGGCGCCGCCGGAAGGATCCCATCCGTTAAGAGCGTCCTGTGCGGCTCTGTAAGCGCTTTCTGCCACCGGCTGATTAAACTGACCGTCGTTCAAACAGGAGAAAGCACCGTTCTGATAAATCACGCCGGTGATGGTGTCGGGAAAGGAGGGGTGTTCCACCCGGTTCAGAACCACGCCTCCCACCGCCACCTGGCCGGAATAGGGCTCTCCCCGTGCTTCCGCGGATATCAGCCGGGCCAGCAGATTGTAGTCGCTCTGGCTGTATTTTCCGCTTCCTCCCGAAGAGCCCGAAGAGCTTTGCGTAAAGATGCCCATGGCCTTTAGTGTGGCGGGGCCGGCAATACCGTCGGCAGTCAGCCCGTTTTTCTTCTGGAACCAGATGACAGCGGCTCGGGTTTTGGAGCCGTAGATGCCGTCGATTTTATCGTTGAAATATCCCCAGTTTTTCAGCTTGGTTTGGATCTGTCGGACTTCACTGCCAGTGGAACCCATTTTGGAGAGTGTTTCCTCCGTTTGACCGGAAGGAAGCATCGCAATAATAAGCAAATTTAAAACCACGATAGCCACTATTTGCAGCATCCGCCGAGGACTGCGGAGAGGTGCGTTCAGGTAAATCGGTCGCATGCATTTTAACCTCCCATGAAATTACAGGATTGCGTCATTATTTTGACCGAATCGGACGGGATTATCCGCCGGCAATTTTTGATGTGTTTTTGAGGCGTAAATTGTTTGTTTCGACAAATTACGATAAAATCCGCGAAAAGGAAGAAAAAGAGATTGACAAAGAGAGAGGAGTTTGGTATTATAGCAAAGCGCTCTTGAG